>Ga0073918_1000001_pt1 | contig 25946 bp, 35 predicted proteins | sample GWRWT4_1July14_FD_71201 | JGI IMG/M metagenome (GOLD analysis project Ga0073918, IMG submission 71201) | Sand microcosm microbial communities from a hyporheic zone in Columbia River, Washington, USA - GW-RW T4_1-July-14 | ecosystem: Engineered > Artificial ecosystem > Sand microcosm >...
TTGGCGCGAGCAAGCCACCCGGGCCGCTGCCAAGACCGGCAAGACGCCGTGCGTGATCTGGAAATACAACCGCCAGCCCATCCGCGTCAGCCTGCCCTTGGCGACGTCTGGCGAGTGGTTTGACACCACACTTGATGGGCTGGCCTACCTCGCCCGCGAAGCAATGGCGGAGAAAGCAGCATGACCAGCTTCACAATCGACACAGGCGACAGCCGCCCAGGCTACGGCAAGATTGATTACGTGCAGGCCATCCTCGACGCGGCGCAGGACGCCGTTTCCGCAGACGCCACGCAAGAGGAAATCGACGCCTCGCTCGCCAAGCTGATCGTCATGGACATCGTGGCGCCCAAGACCGCGAAAACCGCGCGGATGCACTTCGCCCGGTATTGGCCGCTGATCAACGGCTTGGCCCCCGCGTCCTACGATCACGTCCTTCAGGAATACGCGGAACGGCTCGCCGAACTGCGTTGACGACCGCGCCGGGGCGGTTCCCCGGTATGGCGCGACATAGCGCAATCGAAAGGCTCTAACATGTTCAACATCGACACAGGCGACACGGGCGGCTCGCAAGGCCCGTGGATTTCGTGGACCAGCAATGGTTCGGCGGAGAAGGGCTTTGCCCCGCGCACTTGGGTTTTGCGCGACAAAGACGAACTCGGCAACAAGACCGAGGCAGTGGTTCCCGCATTCGTCAACGGCTGCGTGGTTGACCTCGACACGCTGAAACTCGGTTGGGAAAAGGACGGCGCAAAGGGCATGGCCCCGGAACGCCGCTGGAACCCGTCAATCTCGCAATCGACCCCGCGCCCCGACGAAAGCAAGAAACTGTCCGGCGCTTACGCATGGTCGAAGGCGCTGTCCGTGCGCTGCGCCATTGGCGGCGGCAAGGCGGCAACCTGGGAACAGGGCAGTTTCGCCGCTTACGAAGGCTTCACCCGTCTGTCCAAGCAGATCATGGCGGAGTGGGGCGCGCATAGCCAGAACGGCGCGCTTCTGCCGCTAGTGCAAATGACCGGCGTGGAAAAAAGAGAGCTGTCGAACGGCTCCGCGAACATCCCGCTTCTGACCATCACGAAATGGGTGCCGCGCCCTGACTGCCTGAAAGCGGCCCCGCCGGTCATTGCCACGGAAGCCGCGCAGCCGGTGCAAGCCGCCAAGCCCGCACCGGCACCGGTCGCTGCACTCGCGGACGATGCGTTTTGATGCCGACGCTTGGGCAGGCAATCACGGCAATCGTGAACGACAGGGCTGATTGGCTTGTCGATGCGGTCGCCTGCGCAACGCAGAACCGCGCCCTTCTCCGGGGCGACCCGGAAGAGGACGCGGTTCTTACGGAAGCACTCCTTCTGAACGCCCAAAAGGCAATCTCGGTCGCCATCGACAAAGCCCTAACAGCCCAAGTTTTGGCGACCGCGAAGTAACAACCGCTCGCGCGTTTCGGCGCGCGGGCAACCCATAGCACAAGAAACCATCCGAGGCGGGCATTTTGTTGAACCATAAAGCGGACCCATCGCCAGACCTCGACGCCATCCGCGCCGATTTGACATGGATGACCCGGCGCTGGATCGAATTGCCGGAACCCGTTGTGTTTGAGTTGCGCGCCCTGGCCGAAAACCGCCAGCCGCAATCCGCCACGTTCTCCGCCCGCCACATTACCGAAGCCGTCGAATGGGCCGCAGCCGTCAATAAGGCCGGAATGAACATCTATGCCGTTCGCAACCCTGTCAAAGCGGACACCATAGGCAGCGCCAAGGATGACGACATTGCCGCCGCGTTCTTCGTCTGGGCCGATTGCGATGACGCGCAGGCCAGCGACAACGTGCGCAACTTCGTCGGCCCCAAGTGGACCGCCGCCGTCATCACCGGGCAGACACCGACCACCCGCGTTCACGTCTATTTTGAGTTGAACCAGCCAACCCGCGACATGGCGGAATGGCGCGACATGCAGGCTCGCATCGCCGCCAACCTGAAAAGCGATGGCAAGGTGATCAACCCAAGCCGCATCATGCGTGTGGGCGGAACGGTGACGTGGCCCGCCAAGCACAAGATCGAACGCGGCTACATATCCGAAACCGCCACGATCCGCACCGAATACCCGGAACCGCGCAACCCCGTCACGTTGGAGCAACTGGCCCGCGTGTTCGCGCCAACCACCGCTGCCTTGCCACTGTCGCAGCGCGCCACCGTCGATGCGCCGTCGATGGAAGGCCGGTTCCAGATCGACACTGGAAGCGCGCCCGCATCGCTGGACCGCGAACAAATGGCCGTGCGCGCCCTGAGCGGCAAGGACTGGCACGACGCCGTCATCCGGCTGGTGGCGTCCTACGTCGCCAAGGGGCTGTCAGACAGCGAGATACACGCCCTGACGCAGCCCCTTACGCTGGCAGGCTATACCGGCGAGCAGACCGCCCGCGAAGTGCAGACGGCCATAGACGGGGCGCGGAAGAAAGGGTGGACGCCTTCACCCGTTGCGGACTTCACCCCCAACTTCGACCATGCGCCAGCACCCACGCCGTCCGACCCAGCACCGCAAGCGCAGGGATGGCAAGTGCAGCGCGCGGACGCCTTCACCGCTGATTTCGTCGCCCCTGAATACATCGTGGACGGCATCATCCAGCGGGGCAGGGTCTACACCCTCACCGCACCAACTGGCAGCGGCAAGACCGCCGTAATGCTCTACGCGGCCACATCCATAGCCACAGGCGGGCGGTTCTGCTCGCATGAGGTTGAACCCGGCGACGTGCTGTTCCTAGCAGGCGAAAACCCCGACGACGTGCGCGCCCGCACAATCGCAACGATGGAGTTTCACAAGATCGACCCCGCGCAATGCCGCCTGCACTTCGTTGCCGGCACATTCTCAATACGCGGGGATCTGGAAAAGCTGCGCCAAGAGGCCGCCAGGCTGCCCAACCTGATCCTCGTGGTGGTGGATACCTTCGCCGCATACTTCGACGGCGATGATGAAAACAGCAACGCCCAAGCGCTGGACTTCACCCGCGTCATACGCCGCGTTGCAGCCTTCGACGCCAAGCCCGCCGTTATCATGCCAGCGCACCCCGTCAAGAACGCCACGCGCGGCAACCTCACCCCCAAGGGCGGATCGTCGCTGCTGAACGAAGTAGACGGCAACCTCACGCTTTGGAAGGAAGCCGACATCCTCACGATGCACTGGCAGGGTAAGTTCCGGGGCGCAGAGTTTGAACCGCTGCAAATGGAACTCCAGCGGTATGAGACTGCGGCGATATGCGACAACCAAGGCCGAATCATCCCCACCATTCTTGCCAAGCCGCTGTCGGATACCCGCGCCATAGCCTTGGCAACGGAAAACCTGAGCCGCGAAGACAAGACCCTCCTGACCATAGAAGACAGCCCCGCAATCTCGATCCGCGACCGATGCGTCACGGTCGGCATGGTCGGCAAAGACGGCAAAGCCCTCACCAGCACCATGAAACGCCTGATTGATCGCCTGATCGAACAGAAGCTGGTGAAGCGGTTTCGCACCAACCTCGAACTTACAAAAGACGGCGAACGCGCGGTGGAAATGCTGCGCACAGGCCAGCCATTCGCAAAGGAAGTGTGATGGGAAACACCCTCGAAAAAGCGGAACAAAAAGCGGAACAAAAAGCGGAACAGAAGACCCCCGCTGTTCCGCTGTTCCGTTCCGCTGTTCCGCTGCGGAACAGCGTGGAACAAAAACTCGCAAGTATCAGAAAGAACTACGTTATTTGCGGAACAGTTTTTCTGGCAAGCGGAACACGGCCATCTTTGTGCCACCACCCCCGTTTCTTAGAACGGGGTGGCGTGGAACAGCGGAACAGCGTCGTCTTTTTCGGTGATCTGGAATGACCCGCCCGCCACGTTCCCGCAAATCGGACACGCTCGTCTACCCAGGCGCGACTGCCGCTGAAATTCGGTGCGACCTCGCCACCGCGCCGTTCGACCGCGACGTCCGCGCCGCCGATGCGCAATGGGGTCAGGATCGGCTGCCCGAACTCGTCAGCCCGCAAACGGCGGAGCGGTGGGGCTTGGCTATGGCGAACCTCAACGCAGCCATCACGGCGCAGGATCCGGAACTGGTAGCCGCCCGTGTTGCCGCCTGCGTCCGTGGCATCGCCGCACTGGACGCAGAAGCCCGCGCCGCAGGGCATGTGCCAACACCGCCCGAGGCGTGGCGGCTGACAGTGGACGGGCGTGACTGCGCCATCATCCGCGATGGCGGCGACTGGACGGCCCTGCAAGCCAGCCTGCCGGGGGTGCGCCTGTATTCGCTGCACGAGGTCAGCCTCGCGCTTGCCCACTACGGCGGGATCGTCGCTGCAATCAAGGACAGTTTCCCCGGAACAGAAATCGCAGCCGTTCGCAAGCCGACGGCGCTGGAAGAGGAGTTGGAAGATGAAATCGTATTTTGACCAGACCGCGTGGAAGTCGCCGGATCGGCAGCGCGACGAACGTGACCTGCAAATCCTGCGACGGCATGAAAATGGCGAAACCGCCCGTTCCATCGGTGCCACCTACGGCATGACGCCGGAATACGTGCGCACCCTGATCAACCGCATAAAGGGAGCGATGGCATGAACTCAGGCCATCTTGCCGACGCCGCCGCAGACGCCATGCAGGCCATGCCCATACGCGCGTCAATCCTCGACCTCGCCAAAGAGGCTATCACCGTTGACCGCCACAATACCCACGGCAGCGCGGAAGAAAATTTCTGGCGTGTTGCGGCCATATGGTCGGCGCATCTGAACACCCCGGTTACGGCAACCGACGTGGCGTCGATGATGTGCATGTTCAAGCTGGCGCGCATAAAGGCCAACGCGGGCCACCTCGACAACTGGACGGACCTGATCGGTTACGCCGCCCTCGGCGCTGAGATAGCGGCAAACGCGGAGGGCGGGGTATGACCGCCGAACCAAAGAACATTCGCACCGCCTTCGGGAACGCCGCACCGCCGATCCTGCCTGAGCGCACCGTTGACGACTACCGCGCCGATCTGATCCGCAAGTTCGGGAAGGTGCCAAGCCGAAAAGAATTGGCCGCGCTGGAAAACGTCGCCATGCGCAAGAAAACGCAGCAATCCAGACTGGGCGGCTATCATCGCACCAAATCCCACGCGGACCAAGCCCGCCGGGCACTCGCGCTGGTCAACCACGCCGTGTCGACGAAGCCGCGCGGCAACCTGACCTTTTCATCGCGCCAAAGCCGGACGCCCCCAAGCAGGAGCAACTGATTTGAGCAAGATCGAAACTGGCTATTACGTTGGGCAGGTTTTGCCAGCGGCACAGGTTCAAAGCATTGAAACGGGCGAGGAACGCGGGCCGACGTGGCATTGCGTCATCGTCCCGCCGCAATGCGAGGCCAAGGCGCGGGCATACTTCCGGCAGCGTGATGTGTTCGCCTTCTACCCAAGCGAAACTCGCACCCGGCACATTCGCGGCAGGAAGATTGAAACCGAGCGCCCATACATCCCCGGCCACCTTTACGTGCGATTCCAAAAGCAGCCGCAATGGCACATCCTGAAAGCCCGCCGCATCATCAGCGGGATATTCTGCACCGGCAACACGCCTGTGGTCATTCACCCAACCGTGATCCGGCACTTGCAGGGGCTGACGGTAGAGGCGCAACGCTTGGCCGAAGCCCGCGCCGAAATGCTGCGCGTCCGTGAAGGCGACAAGGCCACCATCATCAGCGGCGCGCTTGCGGGCTTGGTGGTGGACGTGGGGCCGATCACGGGCAACGAGGCGTGGCTGAACCTGCAATTCGGCGGGCGCATCAAGGCGAGCGTGAAATCGCTTGAACGGCTGCCCGATGTGGGGTAGTGTTTGCTTGACGCGCCACGGCACGTATTTGAACGACGCGCCAATAAGCCGCCGACCGCAACCCGCCCTGTTGGAGCGGGTGCTTTCGCATTTCCCCACACCGCTGCACAAATGGGCATTGCGGGGCGCATTGGACGGTTTTATGGGGGAGGCAACGCTCTGGCGGGATTGCCAGCCCACGGACAAAGGGCGCGCTGCGGTTGATGCATTGCGAAAGGTGGGTGAGTGATGGGTGACTATTTGAGCAAGGCCCGCGAAGTGATTGCTCGGCTTCTGGATGGATATGGCACAGAGCAAGTGCCGATTGAAGAATATCAGGAGGCGACAGGCGAAGCCGAAGCGTTCCTGCGCGACACGGGTGGCATGATCAAGGCGCACCCCGCCACCATCAGCGACGAAACCCTTGCCGCGATCAGGCGCAACGTGAACAAGGCGGCAGAAGCGCAGGACAGGGCGGCGGCTGGCCGCGCTTTTCGCATTTCCACACACAGCACGACCGCAAGAGGCACCGCGCGTGGTGATGGCTAAGGTATCGGCAAAATGGCGATGAATCCCGAGAGCCTCAAGAACCTCAAGCGCGGCGGCACAAAGCGCGGCCCGAACAAGGTCACGGCAACCGCGAAGGCCATGATCGAGACCGTTGCCGCAAGACTTGGCGGCGCGGAGCGAATGGCTGCTTGGGCGCAAGGGGCCCCCGAAAATGAGCGCGTGTTCTGGGGGACGATCTTCCCCCGCCTTCTGCCCTTGCAGGTCAACGGCCCAGGCGAGGAAGGCGAACACCTCGTAAAAGTGAGCGCCGATGAAGCCTTCGCGCGAATTGCAAGCAGACTGGCAGGCATTGCGCCCGGAACAGCGGGCAGCCCTGACGGCACGGAGTGACTGGCTCGCAACAGCCCGCCCTGACCAGATCACCCCCGACGGCGATTGGCGGACATGGGTTATCCTTGCGGGCCGTGGTTGGGGCAAGACGCGCACAGGCGCAGAGGACGTGGCCTGGGCTGGCATGGCAAACCCAGGGTGGCGCATTGCCATCGTGGCCCCGACCAGCGCGGATGCGCGGGATACCTGCATTGAGGGCAATAGCGGCCTGATCAGCGTCCTGCCGCGTGAGGCGGTGCGGACATGGAGCCGTAGCCTTGGCGAACTGATCCTGGTGAACGGCACGCGATACAATACCTTCTCAGCCGATGCTCCGGAGCGCCTTCGCGGTCCGCAACATAATCGTGCTTGGTGCTTTGTGGCGGGGACAATGGTTGCAACGCCAACAGGCGAAAGGTCGATTGAGAGCCTTCGCCCCGGCGATTTTGTCCTAACGCGGAAGGGGCCGCGCGCCATTATCGCCAATGCAGCAAGGCAGGCCGTTGTGGGCCGTGTTTTGTTTAGCAATGGCAAAGAATTAGTTGGCACCGAAGATCATCCGGTTTATTCTTTGCATGGGTGGACGAATCTGTCCGCGCTTTGCAAAGGGTCCAAGGTATGTGCAATCGGTGCGCGGAATGGAATGGCCGGTCTTGGCATATCTACGGAGCCGGACGGGGCAGCTATTACGAGCGGACTGACAAGACGCAGGGCAAGCGCACTTTGCGGCTTCACCGGGAGCGGTGGATTGCAGAGCGCGGCCCAATCCCTGATGGCTTTGACGTTCACCACTTGGACGGAAACCGCGAAAACAACGAAATCGACAATCTGCAACTTGTCGAACATGCGCGCCACCGTGCTATCCATCGCGTTGATGAAAGCCCGAAAGTTGATTGGGCAAGCGTTCCAGTCGCGGCAAAGGTTTGCGTTGACTGCGGCGTGGTTTGCCAGCGGCGGCGCGTTGGCGGCGATGCCGTCTGCAAGAAGTGTCAGCAAAAGCGCGCCGAAGCACGCAGGCGCGTTCCAGCGGTTTGCCGGTGCTGCGGGACGCAATTCCTGTCGCGGCGTGGAAACTATTGCAGCCAGCGTTGTGTCAACTTGGCAACGCACGGCGGTCAGCGAAGTGTATTGCTTGAAGGTGGCGGGGGAGCCTGAATACTTCGCCAATGGCATCCTAGTTCACAACTGCGATGAATTGGCGGCATGGCGCTACCCGGAAGCGTGGGACCAGTTGATGTTCGGGCTTCGCCTCGGGCAGAACCCGCAAGCGGTTGTGACGACCACGCCAAAGCCGACGCCGCTGGTGAAATCGCTTGTCGCGGCGTCCACATCGCGGGTGACGCGGGGCAGCACGTTTGACAACGCGGCCAACCTTGCGCCGAGCGCGTTGGAAATGCTGAAACTGAGATACGAAGGCACCAGGCTTGGCCGTCAGGAACTTGATGCCGAAATCCTCGGTGACCTTCCCGGCGCATTGTGGAGCCTTGCCAACCTTGACGCCTACCGCTTGCGGGAAGCGCCCCCCCTTGGCCGCATTGTCGTCGCGGTTGATCCGGCGGTGACGGCAACTGAGGACAGCGACGAACACGGCATCATCGTGGCGGGCATAGCGGAACAGCGCGGCATCGTGCTTGAGGACGCCAGCCTTTCGGGCAGCCCAAACGAATGGGCAAGGCGGGCGGTCAGCCTGTATCGAAGCTGGAATGCCGACGCCATCGTGATCGAGGTCAACCAGGGCGGCGACATGGTGGCGCATACGATCCGCACTATCGACCCGAACGTTAAGATCAAGGAAGTGCGGGCCAGCCGTGGTAAGCATGTTCGCGCCGAACCGATTGCCGCGCTTTACGAGCAGGGCCGGGTTGCCCATGTGGGATCGTTCCCGGCGCTAGAGGCGCAAATGACGCAGATGACCGCCTCAGGTTACGAAGGCGAGGGCAGCCCCGACCGCGTTGACGCGCTGGTGTGGGCGCTAACTGATCTTTTCCCGGCAATGACGCAGCGCGCGGTTGATTCCTCACGCTATGTCATCCCGGCGCGCAAAGGCTGGATGCGATGACAAATGAAGAACTCATTCGCCTGGCCCGCGAACGAATGGATGAGGCGTATTCCGCCGATCAGCCGCACCGTGAGCGGGCCGAAAATGACCTGCAATTCGTCATCGGTGAGCAGTGGGACGAGGAAGAGCGTCTATTGCGCGAGAGCGAGGGGCGGCCATGCCTGACCATCAACATCATGGCGCAGAACGTGCGACAGGTAACGGGGCAAATCCGGTCTCTGAACCCGGCAATTCGCGTGACCGCCGCAGACAGTGCCGCGTCCAAGGATACCGCCGAAATAATTGAAGGCATGATCCGGCATATCGAATACAAATCGGATGCGTCCAGCATCTACGAGGCCGCGACCGAAAGCGCAGCGGCGTGCAGCATGGGCTTCTGGCGCGTGCGGGCCGATTACTGCGACGGCGACACCTTTGACCAAGAGGCAATGATTGAGCGGATTTACAACCCGTTTTCGGTGTTCCTTGATCCCTTCTCCAAGCATCCGACGCGGATGGATGCGCGGTATGGCTTCATTGTCGAGGAAATGCCGAAGGAAACGTTCACCGAACAATACCCGGATGCCAGCCCGGTAGATGTGACTTCGGATCACACCATCCCGAACATCAACCAGTGGGGCAGCGCCGAAAAGGTGGTTGTCGCCGAATACTTCTGGATTGATGAAAAGACCCACGAGATCGGGCTTCTGCCATCCGGTCAGGTCATCAAGGGGCCGTTTCCGAAGGGCTTGCAGATCGGCAAGCGCCGCACTGTCAAGACGCCTCAATGCATGTGGGCCAAGATCAGCGGCAACGATGTGCTTGAGGGGCCGATGGAGTTCCCGTGTCGCCACATTCCGATTGTCGCGGTTACTGGCGAAGAATGGCACCTTGGCGAACAAACCTACCGTTCCAGCGTGATCCGGTATGCCAAAGACCCTCAGGTTCTTTACAACTACGCCCGATCGACGCAGGCCGAGGTGGTGGGGATGCAGCCGAAATCGCCCTACGTGCTGACGGCGGACCAGATCGCAGGCCACGAGGATATGTGGGCGCAGGCTGGCAGCACGAACCGGCCCTATCTGGTTTACAATTCCGACCCGGAAGCAGGTCCACCGTCGCGCGTGCAGCCGCCGGTATCATCGGAAGCGATGATGACCGAAAGCCAGGTTGCGGCTGAGGACATAAAGCGCACAACCGGCATTTACGACGCCAGCTTGGGCGCTCGTTCAAATGAGACAAGCGGGCGGGCAATCCTCGCGCGCAAAGAGGAAAGCCAGAACAGCACGTCGGTCTATGCGGACAACATGGTTAAAGCCATTTCCCATACCGGCTGCATTCTGGTGGATATGATCCCCCGGATTTACGACGCCAAGCGCGTGGTTCGGTTGCTTGGCGAGGACGGCCAAGAGAAGATGGAAACGATCAACGCGATGTTGATTCAGGACGGCGAGGCTTACCCGGTCAATGACATGACCGTTGGCAAGTATGGTGTGCGGGTGCAGGTTGGCCCGTCCTACACGTCCAAGCGCGAGGAAACGCGGGCGGGGATGGACGAGTTCTTCCGAACCAATCCGCAAGCTGCAACGGTGCTGGCCGACCTTTACGTCAAGACGCAGGATTGGGCGGAATCTGACCGCGCCGCCGAGCGCCTGCGGAAACTTCTGCCCCCCGGCATTGCCGAGGAAGATGAAGAACTGACGCCGGAAAAGCAGCAAGCGAAGATGATGCAGGCGCAGCAGCAACAGGCTGAGGCGCAGGCGCAGCAAGAGGCGCAGCAGATCGCCAAGGACAAGGCGATTGCGGAGACCATGGAAGCGCGAGCCGACGCCCGCAAGGCTGAGGCTGAGGCGCGGCTGAAAGAGATCGAGGTGGCCTCGCTTGAAGGCCAGATTCGGCAACTGGTCGAAGGATCGGTTGAGCAGGCAGTGGCGGTGGCTCTGGCGAGCCAACAGCCCCCGCAAATGGCGTATTAACCCAAGAGGATCACATGATAGACGAAAGCGCGGCAGCCATTGAGGCCGCCCCTGAAACCGTTGTTGATACCATCGAGGGCGAACAGCCCGAAGGTCAGGTGGAAGGCCAGACCGCCGAGGGGGAACCCGAGGAAAAGAAGAGCAAGGCCGCCGAAAGGCGTGAACGCGACAAAGCGCATCGCGCCCGTTTGCAAGACGCAGCGGCAGAGGCTTTGGCGCGGGCAGCGGCAGCCGAGCGCAGCCGTGATGCCATCCTGAACGCGGGCAAATCTGAGGCCCCGCCGAAGGAATCTGATTACTCCGACCCGTTCGAGTTTGCCGCCGCCAATGCGATCTGGAAGGCGGAGCGTCGGGTCGAAGAACGCGAAGCGAAAAAGGCTGGCGAGGCGGGTGAAGCCGCCAAGCGTGAGGCTGAGGAAATCACCGCCAAAGAGCGCGCCGTCATCGAGCAATCGTGGACGGCCCAACTGGCGGAAGCAAAGCAGCGCTATGCGGATTTTGATGCCGTTGCCCTGTCTGACGAGGTTCCGATCTCGCAGACGATGGGCGACTTGATCAAGACCTCCGACATGGGCGCTGATGTTGCGTATCACCTTGGACAAAACCGCGCCCTGGCCGCGCAAATCGCAAAGTTACCGCCGGTAGAAGCCGCGCGGGCCATTGGCCGAATTGAGGCCAGCCTGACGCAGCCCAAGCCACGCACCGAAACCAATGCGCCTCCCCCGATCAGCCCCGTGCGGGGATCGGCTGGCGCGGGCCGTGATCCTGCAAAAATGTCGTTCGCCGAGTTCAAGGCGTGGCGAGAGAACGGCGGGACCATCGGCTCCCGTAAATAGGGACCAACCAAATGGCAGTGATTCCATTCACAGTTCCAGAAATCTCGAAAGAGATGGTTCGGATCATGGAAAACGAACTCGTGATGGGCAAGATTGTCGGCAGCGACAAGCTTGACACCGACAAGATGAAGTCGGGCGGCATTACGCGGGTTCGCCGTCAAGCCCAATACCTCGGGCAGGACAACAACCTCAACCTGACCTCGTTCCAGGAAGATGCGATTGAAGGCACCGTTGCCGTGACGATGGACAACACTTGGTCCAACAAAGTCACCATCGGCGCAATCGACCGCACTCTGTCGTTCGACCGCTTCTCGGATATGATCCTGAAGCCGAACGCCCGCCGCGCCGCAGAACGCATCGAGGCTTCGATTGCGGCTCTGTATCCGGCGTTCTACACCTTCGACGGCACCCCCGGCACGGTCCCTGCGACCTTCGCCTCGGTTGCCAACGCGGGTGCGGCGTTCACCGATGCAGGCAACGCGATGGGCGGACGTGTGGCGATCCACAGCCCGACCGCAACCGCGCTGTTGGCCGGTTCGATTGCTGCGACCAACGTGCAGGGCAACAACAAGGTGGCGCTGGAAAAGGCGATGTTCGGCAACTTTGCTGGCTTCGACAACTACCAGTCGGCATTTGCCCCGACCCACACTGTCGGCCCGCTGGGCGGCACTCCCGTGGTTGCGGGTGCGTCGCAGAACGTCCTGTATACCACGCAGTCGGTGCGGGATACGTGGTCGCAGACGCTTAACACCTCGGGATGGACCGCCGCCGCCGCGCTTCGTTTGCGCGCTGGTGATGTGTTCCAGATCGCGGGCGTCAACGCGGTGAACCCGAACACCAAAGCGGATACGGGCCGTCTGCAAACCTTCACGGTGCTTGCCAACGCATCTTCGGATGCGGGCGGTCTTGCCACTGTGACCATCTCGCCCCCGATCATCATCGCGGGCGCGTATCAGACCGTTACGGCGGCTCCTGCCAACCTTGCGGCCATCACCGTTCGGACCGGCGCGGCCAACACGGCCTTCCGTCAGTCGCTGCTGCTTGACCCGATGGCGATTGCGCTGGTTACGCGGCCTCTGGATATCCCGGATGACCGTGGCCTCAAGACCTCGACCGTTACCGGCGAGTTTGTCACCATGTCCGTTTCGGAATGGGTGGACGGCAACACGCTGGACCTGAACCTCCGCTTTGACATGCTGTGGAAGCCGGTTGTTCTGGACCCGCGCCGGGGTATGCGCCTCACCAACTAAGCCAACGGGGGCGGCTGTCATGGCCGCCCCTATCTTTTTGCGAGGTGCGACATGGCAACCATGCGTGATATCGTTGAGCGGGCATATCGCAAGATTGGCGTTGTCGCATCCGACGAATCCATGACCGCAGACCAAGCCGCAACCGGCCTTGATGCACTCAATATGATGATGCACGGCTGGCTGCTAGACGGCATCGACGTGGCGCACGTTGACATGGAACTTGCCGACACCTTCGCGCTACAGCCCGAATTTCAGGAAGGCACGGTTTACCTCCTGGCAAACCGCCTCGCCCCCGAGTTTACCCGCCCGCCCGTTGAGGAGCGGCGTTTCCGCAATCGGCTTTCGGCGGCTTATTCCATCGTGCCGGATGCGGTGATCCCGACCGCACTGCGCAACACGCCTTCGCAGCGTCGGTGGCGTCGGTGAAAGTTGCATTTGTCGGCCAGACAGCACGGGACGCGGACAACCCGACCGGCAACCCGTGCCGCCTGATCAATGCATACCGCGAACCGATGGTGCCCGGTGGACGGGCCGGAGCGGTGCTGCGGTCTGTTCCCGGCATGGCAGACTTTGTGACGATTGACGGCGTGTTCATGCGCGCCCTGACGCTCTGGAACAACCTTATCCTGACCGTGGTCGGGATGAACCTCTATTCGGTCTCAAGCGGCGGCGTTGCAACCCTGCTTGGCGATGTGCAGGCCGCTGATAACCTCGTGGGGCTGGACCAAAGCACGGGCGTCGCCGTTGTCGTGTCCAACCGCAAATACTGGACATGGAACGGCACGACGCTTGCCAACGTGGCAACGGGCAGCGTGACGGAGCCTGCATCAGTGGCCTACCTTGGCGGCTATGTGATCGTGTCGCAGTATAATGGTCGGGTGTTCCAATGGTCTGGCCTTGCCGCTCCATCGGCATGGAACGGGCTTGACTTCGCCTCTGCGGAAATCACGGCTGAACCGATCATTCGGCTTATCGCGTTCAAGGATGCGCTCTACATCTTCAAGAGGGGCGGTTACGAGCGGTGGGCAGTCTTCGGCGGCGCTGGCCCTGATGCGTTTCAGCGGATTGACGGCGCGCAAGCGGAGCCGGGGCTTGCAGCCTATGGCCTGATTACGACGCTGCCAAATGGGATGGCTTATGTCGGGTCTGATGGCCGGGTTCACGCTTTGGGGATTGGCCCGATCTCGACACCTGCGCTTGAGGTCGCGTTGCAGCGTTACAGCCCGGAACGCATGTTCTTCTATGAACAGCGCGGGCATGGGTTCATTTGCATTGCCTTCGTGGGCGCGCCCGCGTGGTGCTATGACGTGGCGACGGGCGAATGGCACGAGCGGGCGCAGGACAACGCCGCATGGCTTGCGCGGGCGTCTGTGAAGGCGTGGGGCGCATGGTATGTCGGGACGGATGGCGGCAAGGTTGCCCTCCTGTCGGATGCATGTGCGGACTTTGGCGCGCCTCTGGTAAGGCGGTTCATATCGCGGACAATGGACGAGAACGAGCGGTTTTCGGTGGCGAAGATCGAGGCCTTCCCGCGACCGGCTGGTGATATTCAGGGCGACGGCGACACATCTGTTGCCAAGCTGGACCTTCGCACATCGCGCGATGGTGGCATGACGTGGGGCAACCCGAAAAGCCGCGATCTTGGCGTTGTCGGCAACTATCAGAACCGGGTGACGTGGCGGGCATTGGGGCAGTTTCGGCGGGCGACGATTGAACTATCGCTGTCGTCCGTGACCGACATTCCGATGCTTGCGGAAGTGGATGTAGAAATTGCTTAGAACCGATGTTCAGTATGTAGACGGCAAGGGGCAGTTTACACAGGCGGGTGTTCGGGCTGTTGCTTCGGACATTTCAGCGGTCGCATCAAGCCTTGCAGGCCGCAACCGGATCATCAACGGGCAGGGCCGCATCAACCAGCGCGGCTATGTGTCTGGGACGGCCACCACGGGCGCGAACCAATACACGCTGGATCGTTGGCGGGTTGTGACATCGGGGCAGAACCTGTTATTCACCGGATCAAACGCCGCGCGCACGATGACAGCCCCGGCTGGCGGCGCGGAGCAGGTGATCGAAGCCGCGAACATTGAAGGCGGAAACTACGTCATCAACTGGACCGGGACGGCGACCTGCACCGTCAACGGGGTATCGCGCGCGAAGGGTGCCAGCTTCACCCTGCCCGCAAACACGGATGCGACGGTGCGGTTCACTGGCGGCACGTTCACCGATGCGCAGCTTGAACTTGGCACCACGGCAACGCCTTTCGAGCGGCTTCCGATTGGGGACGAATTGGCCCGCTGCCAGCGGTATTATGAGACCGGCACAATAGTTTTTAGCGGAAGCGTTACGAGCGGATTGGGTTACTTTTTGCGCGTGAATTTCAGGGTAGTGAAGCGATCCACCCCGACGCTGGGTGGCACAGGCACGGCTGAAAGTGGCTTTCCAACCACACGAACCTTTTCAGGCAACACCCATTTCATACAGGAAGAGCGCGCGGCGAACGGCACTGTCGGGAATGGCTTTTTTGCAAGCGACTGGTTCGCCAGCGCGGAGTTTTAACATGAATTTCCTGTTGCCAATTCGCCTGTCTCAAGGCGAGGCGTTCACCTATGCCGCGACAGTCGTCGGCCAGGATTGGACCGGCTACACCGGCACGGCCACGTTCAAGGCGCGCCCGAAGGCGCAATGGCGCATTGTGGACGGCATTGCGGTGCAGGAGCCTATCGTTGCCGTCCCTGTGACTGGCAATGCGCTTGGCGTTCTGACGTTCACCCTCACCCCGGCGCAGACGGCCACCTTCCCGGCGCTTGAGCGGATTGGCTACTTTCACCGGGCCGTGTGCGAAATCTCCATGTCCAACGGTTCGGACGTGCGGAAGTATCAGGCGCGCGTGTCTGTCGCGGGTTCGATTTGATCAAGACGATCACGGCGCAAGAGGCTGCGCCATACTTCACCGAACCCTGCGAAGAATGGATGCACTACCGCGCGCTAGGCGGCGTTTGCGGGGCGTTTCACGCGCATCTGTGGCCTGACGTGTGGATGGGCCACCTCGGGGCCAAGCGCGAGGCGTGGGGCCGTCTGGACGCATCGGCGCGGGCAATCGTTGCCAGCTTTGCGGAAGAAATGAACGCCGCCCGCATCGTCGGGTGGGTGAAGGAAAGCAATAAGCCAATGTTGGCGCTGTGTCGCCGCATCGGGTTTGAAACTGACGGCAGGCTGCCATTGGCAGAGCCGGTTGTCATGGTCGGATGGGGTCGCAAATGGCAATAGCAGCATCAATCGGTGGGGCGTTTATTCAGGCATTCGCTGCGAAAAAGGCAGCCAAGGCGCAAACCGCAAGCGCCAATCAGGATATCGCGTTCCAGAAGGAAACGCGGGATATCATCCGCAACGACCTGTCGCCGTATCGGACAGGTGGCGCTGATGCGCAGCGGGCGATGAACTTCGAGTTGGGCTTGGGTGCGCGCCCCACCTTTGGCGCGGCGGCCGACGGCACAGGCGGCACGGTTTACGGCGGGTTCACCAAGACCCCAGGCTATGACTTCCGGCTGCAACAGGGCCAGGACAGCCTGCAAGCCAGCGCGGCGGCGCGTGGCGGGCTGTATTCCGGCGCGACCATGCGGGATTCGCTGAAATTCGGGCAGGACTACGTATCGAACGAATACGGCAACTACCTGTCACGCTTGGGCGCGCAGGCAAGCAGCGGCATGAACGCAGCATCCATGAGTGTGCAGGCATCGCAGTATGCGGCTGGCAACGTGTCCAACGCTCTTGCCGACCGTGGCAATGCGATCAGCGCCGGGTATGTTGGCGTCGGCAAGGCCATAAACGGCGGGATCGACAACGCGCTTGGCGCTTGGAACTATCAGAAGAACATGACCGCCGCGCCGCAATACGGCGGGGGGCGGTAATCAATGGCATCCAATTGGTTCGTTGATGGGCTTGTCGCGCGGGGCATGAAGCCGCACGTCGCAGAGGCATTTGCGTGGAATTTCAAGGACGAAAGCGGGCTAAATCCCGGCATCAATGAAATTGCCCCATTAGTCCCTGGGTCTCGGGGTGGATTTGGGCTTGCACAATGGACCGGCCCCCGGCGGCGCGCGCTGGAAGGCTATGCGGCAGAACGTGGGATGGATGTTGCAGACCCAAATCTGCAAATGGACTTCCTGATGTATGAATTGCAGGGGCCGGAAGCCGCCGCAGGGAAGGCTATTTTAGGCGCGGCGGATTCCAGAACGGCGGCGGCTGCCATCGTCAACAAGTTTCTGCGCCCTGCTGAGGAAAACCGCGCGCGGCGTGAGGCAAAGTATCTCGGCGGCAATGTGGGCTATCAGGCCAACGCGCTGGCCGCGCCTGCTGCCAATCCCCCGGAAAAGGCGCAGAACGCGCTTGCCCCCGAGCCGTGGCGGCCAAAGCCGATAGATATCGACGCCGATATGTTTATGAACCGACGCCGGGGCCGCAATGCCCTAGCCAGAGCCTGAGGCACACAATGGCATTGAACCCAAACATCATTCTTGCAGGCCAAGCGCCGGATGTTGTCGGCGCACTTGACCGTGGCCGCTTGGCTGCGCAAGGGCAGATCGGCCTGAACACGCAGAACGCACTTGCCACGCTTTACCAGCAGCAAGGCGCGGGCATCGCGGCGGGCAATCAGGGCAGCATCAACGCGCTTGCCGCGTTTGACCCGATGGCCGCGCAGGGAGTGCAGAGCAACATCCTTGGGATGCAGGGGCAAAAGCAGGAAATGGCGTTCAGCGCCGAGCGGATGCAGATGGCCCGCGACGAGGGCAAGGCGAAGGCCGCAGAAGCGTTGCAGGCACAGGCTGCCAATTTGACCGCCGCACAACTTGCCGCCGAAAAGGACGCCATTACCAAGGGGCTGTCCGGGGCCGCGTTCTTTTACCAGAACAAGGACAAGGCCGGGTATGAGCGGTTCCTGACGCAGAACGGCATGAACCCGGCGGACTTCCCCTTTGAGGAGTTTCCGGCGCAAGCCGCGATGTTCGAGGGCGCGCTTGAGGCGATGGATGCGTTTGCGCCGCCGACGATCAACCCGAACGACCGCTTCAAGGTGGCAGGCTCGACGCTGTTTGACCTTGGCGCGGACGGCGGGCCGAAGCCTGTCGGGCAGGGTGCTACGCCGGAGGAAACCATCTACGCCCCGGACGGCAAGCCAATCGTTACGCGGGGCGGCGCTGGCACAACGGCCAAGTTCAGCGATGCGCAAAGCAAGGATACCGTGTTTGCCACGCGGGCGGAGGGCGCATTGAAGGCGCTGGAACCTGTTGCGGGCGCGCTGACAAGCATCGGGGATCGTGTGCTTGACCTGGACCCGTCCGGCCTTGCGCGCGGTGCCTTGCAAAGCGATGCATACCAGACCGCCCGCCAATCCGGCGACGAGTTCCTGCAAGCGATCTTGCGCAAGGACACTGGCGCGGCGATCACGGAACCGGAGCAGAGGCTTTACGGCAAGACCTACCTTCCGCAACTGGGCGACAATGAGGCGGTTTTGGAGTTCAAGCGCGCGTCGCGTGTCCGCGCCGTTGAAGCGATCCGCGCTGGCATGAACCAAGCGCAGATTGAGGCCGTGGCCCGCGCAGATGCAGCGACAATTGCGCGACTGGAGGCCCAACCCGGCAGCGCACCACAGGCGGCTACCCAGCCGCCAGCGCCCGTCGCGAACACCACTTCCAGCGGCGTTCAGTGGAGCATTGTCGAATGACTACGCTTGCGATCAATGGCAAAAAGGTGAAGGTTTCTGACGATTTCCTCTCAATGTCGCCAGAAGATCAGGCGCGCACGGTGGATGAAATCGCGCAGTCCATGGGCCAAGCCGCGCCAAAGCCGCAAGGCATCGTGCCACCCGTGGCACCGCCACCGCCCGCCGAACCTATGACACGCGGCCCAGGCCCGACCGGCAACATTTCGCCTGAATTGTACGAAATGGGCGCAATCGGGAAGCGGTTTGTCGAGGGGCAGGCCAAGCCAGCGCCAGCAGCCCCCGGCCCATCGCGCGAAGCCATTGCCGCAAACTACAAACCGACCGCAATGGGCGCTTTCTTCGATGGCGTAGCGCAGGGTGCAACCTTCGGCTTTGCGGATGAAATCGTGGGGGCCTTAGGCGGATCGACTGACGTTGCCCGCGCCGCGACCGATGCGGGCAAGCGCGACCGGCCCAAGACGCAATTCGCGGGCGAGTTGACCGGCGCGTTGGCTGTCCCGCTTCCCGGCCCGCAAAAGGTTGCCACGGTCGGCAAGGCTATCACCGAAGGCGCGAAGCTAGGCGCTAAGGTTGGCGCGGCTTATGGCGTTGGCACATCTGACGGCGGCGTCATCGACCGCATCAAGGGCGGCTTGGAAGGCGCAGTTTCCGGCGCTGTGTTTGGCGCAGCGGCCCCCGCTGTGATCAACTTTGGAAGCAAGGCGTTCCGCAAGGTGTTCAAGGCATCGGCAACCCGGCCCACGCTGGAAAGCCTGCGCACGACGAAGAACGTCGCTTATGACGCGGTTGACAAGGCGGGAGAGACGTTCGGCCCCGCCGAACTGCGCCCAATGGTGCAAGCCGCCGTCGACGACATGAGCGAAATCAACTATCTGCCCGAGGCGGATAACGTCACCACAGGCATGTTGCGCAAGCTGGAATCGGTGGCGGAAAAGAACGTCACGCTTGGGCAGTTGGACAAGTTCCGGCAGTCGGTGTGGAAGCGGTATAACACCTCCAAAGAGGAAGGGCTTCTCAGCATCGTTGACGCGATTGACGATCTGGTTGCATCGCGCGCGTCCACGTCCGAACTGCTGGACGCGGCGCGGCTGGCAAACGCCCGATACAAGAAAGCTGAACTTCTGGAATTGGCGTTTCAGAAGGCCAGCGACCAGACCGCAGCAACGGGTTCGGGCGGCAACGTCCTTAACAAATTCCGGCAAGCTGTCTCAATGATTGCAAACAACCCAAAGCAGGCGAAGTGGTTCAGCAAGACCGAACTGGACACCATGCGAGCCTTCATTGAAGGCACCACAGGCCAGAACCTCTTGCGCCGGGTGGGCAAGTTGGCCCCCACGGGCAACGGGCTGATGACTGCGCTCAACCTTGGCGCAGTTGCGGCAAACCCTGCAATGCTGGCAATCTCTGCGACGGCATCCGGGGCGAAGGCCATTGCAGACCGTGGCACACAGCAGGGCGCTGAGAAGTTGATCGGCATGGTGTCGGGCGCAAAGGCCGCGCCGGTTCCGTTCCAGCCACGCACGATGGGGCGCGGCCTCAACGCGCTGGCGGGGCCGCTGGCATCCGAATACGGGCGCTAATCGTCTCGACCCAAGACCTTATCCAGATCGGCCCTGATCTTCCGGGCCAAGTGCTTTTCGTGCGCGTCGTTGGCCCATGCGAGGACCAGAACGGCGACCAAGGCCAGCACAACTTCCATCCGGGACCCTCCAAAAACGCAAAGTTTAAGGCCATCCACCGCCAAAGGTCAACTGACGTTTGCGCGCTATTGAGGAGTTACGATCATCGCCAGCCAACTCATTCTTGACCGCGCGCTAGACGCCAACGGCTATGTGGCCCCCGGCGCTCTGGCGACGATCTACCAGGCCGGGACGCTCACCACGCAGGCGGTGTATTCCGACGAGGCAGCCACCATAACGGCGGCCAATCCGATTGTCGCGGATGCCAACGGCTTCTGGCCGCAACGGTATGTCAATTCGCCCGCAAAGGCGGTTGTCACCGATTCCGCGTCGGCGGCGCTTTACACGCTGGACCCCGTGCCGGTTTCGTCCTCGTCCTCGTCGGCTGCCAGCGCGGTTTCCTTCACGCCAACCGTGGCGCTACCGTTCAACAACGTGCAGGCGGCAGTTGAGGGCGCGGCGGCGGCGTCTGCGGCGGGGTTTGCGGCCTTCGGCATTGGCATCACCGGCAACGCGACGCTGCTTGCCGACCTTGATGCCACCGGAACCGGCGCAGGCGTTTACCGCTTCGACGGCGCAACCACCGGCACATTCCCGTCTGGCATCCTTGCATCTGATACCGGGCTTGTGTCGATCTGGCGGCAAGCATCAAACACGGCGATGATGGAAATTTCAGCGCCTTCAATGGGCACGAGAATCTTTCGGCGCAGGCTGTCGGGCGGCGTTTGGGCGGCATGGCGTGAGCAGGTCATCATCGACCAAGGTGCTACAGACGGCGACACGATCTATCGCACGGGGGGAAGCTGGACCCGGCTTGCGAAGGGCACGGCGGGGCAGGCGCTGCGAATGAACGCCGGAGCCACCGCGCCGGAATGGGGCGCAATGCCATTTAGCGGGCCAGTTGCCACGACCAGCGGCGCAACGGTCGATATTTCAACCGCAATCCCAGCAGGGGTGCGCAGGATTACGGTTGCCTTTCGCCGAGTTGCACGCTCCGCGAATACAAACTTCGGCATCCAGGTTGGCGCGGGATCGTTCTTGACAACGGGATATTCCAGCGTTGCCTGGGGCGCGAATACCTCACTTGTATCCGACACAACATCATGGCTGGCAGGGGGCAACATGGGCACCCCGGCTTATGACGGAACCGCAGAGTTGGTCCACATGGGCAGCAATAACTGGGTCATCTCGGGCGTGGGCGGCGCCAACACACCCCAAGTATTTTCCGGCACGCTTGCCGTTGGCGGAAGCCTTGACCGGCTGCGGTTGAGCGTCTCAAGCGGCACTTTCAACGGCGGCGAGGCTGCTATTATGTGGCAATTCTAAGGGTGAAATCCATGAAATTCGGACAGAAAACCACCATCAGCGAAAAGGCCGCAATGGTTGAAAAGCGGCTTGGCGCAAAGACCGGCGAAAACAGCGGTCGCAAGCCCGCGCCCCCGGTCAAGATCACGCCGACCGGAAATCCGTTCAAGGGCAAGATCGGCGTCAAGATCGTCAAGAAATTCTGACGATCTGAGGGCGCAATGAGCAACATCATCACTCCCGGCAAGCCCTTGCCGCCCATCATCGTCGAGACACAAGCCGCGCCTGCGGTGAGCGTTTCGTCGGGTGACGTGCGCGCGATCTGGGGCCGCATCTACGGCGATATTGCCGACCAAGCCGACTTGCAAGCCGCACTGGCAGCGGCAGGCGGGGGCGGGGCAAGCGACGGAGACAAGGGCGACATTACCGTGTCGGGTTCCGGGGCAACCTGGACTATCGACGCGGGCGCGGTCAGCCTCTCCAAGATGGCAAACCTTGCCGCGTCCACCATTCTCGGCAACAACACCGGCATTGCAGCAACGCCTATCGCCTTGACCGCTGCGCAGGTGAAAACGCTGCTTTCCATCGCGGCTGGCGATGTGTCTGGCCTCGCCACAGTGGCCACAAGCGGCTCTGCCAGCGACCTTACCACAGGCACGCTACCTGCGGCCCGATTCAACGACACCGCGCATGGCAGCCGTGCGGGCGGGGCGCTACATGCCAACGTGGTTGCGGCGGGTGCAGCCGGGTTCATGACCGGGGCCGACAAGACCAAGCTGGACGGCATTGCGACGGGCGCCACCGCCAACAGCACGGATGCGACCCTGCTTGCCCGCGCCAACCACACTGGCACGCAGCTTGCCGCGACGATCAGCGACTTCGCCACCGCCGTTGCCGCGACCGCCGCTGTCACGGCCAACACGGCCAAGGTCACGAACGCCACGCATACCGGCGATGTGACCGGCGCGACGGCTTTGACGATAGCCAACGACGCCGTGACTTATGCCAAGATGCAGAACGTGTCGGCAGCCTCGCGCTTGCTTGGCCGTGGTGACAGCGGTTCCGGCGATCCGCAGGAGATCACGCTTGGCACCAACCTGAGCATGTCGGGAACCACGCTCAACGCCACGGGCGGAGGCGGCGCGTCCCTCACCGTGCAAGACGAAGGGTCAACGCTTTCAACCGCCGTGACCTCGCTCAACTTCACCGGGGCGGGCGTGACGGCAACCGGCACAACGTCGGTGACGATCAACATACCGGGCGGGGGCTCCAGCGCCTTCGACTACGGCCAATCGCTCGCGTTTAACGCCCGCCAATTCCTCTAGGAGATAACCGATGGTTGCGAACACAACGCCGATTTTTTCGGCGCTTCCAGACGTTGGATTTTCCGACAACATCACGGCGGCGAACACCGCGAAGGATGGCACCGGAACCGTCAACCTCGTCTTTACCGCAGGGGCTAACGGCTCATTCCTGCAACAGATGATTTGCCGCCCCAAAGGCACCAACACGGCCTCGGTCATGCGGGTTTTTCTGAACAACGGCGCGGCACCCACCACGGCGACGAATAACAGCCTGATTGGCGAAATCGGCCTTCCCGCCATCACGCTTTCGGAAGTCGCGGAAGTCTCGGGCGCGGGCATGACGTTCAACTTCGCCATTCCCGCTGGCTACCGGATTTATGTCACCCTCGGCACGGCGGTGGCGGCGGGCTGGCAAGCTACGCTGTTCGCGGGTGATTACTAATGGCGATCCCGTTTCACCTCCCGAACGATAACCGCACAACCATATTCATGGCGCGCGGCACAAGCCTCAACGCTTGGCAGGATTACGTCATTCCGAAGGGCGCGACGGCAATCAACATCCTCGCGGTTGGCGGTGGTGCGGGCGGTGGTGCGGGGTTCGGCGCGGCGGCGGCAACTGCCAGAGGCGGCGGCGGGGGCGGCGGCGGTGGTGGTGTTATCATCACGACAATTCCCGCAATCGCATTGCCTGAAAAGCTGTTCGTTCAGCCTGCGTTCGGCGGGGCGGGCGGCACGACCACGGCTGGCACGGTGGGCGGCAACAGCACGATTGCCGTTCGACCTGCCACGGCAGCGGCGTTCCGCATGTTCATCGCGGTTGGCGGCACTGCTGGCGGCGTCGGTTCGGCGGCTGCGGTTGGCGCGGCGGGCGGTGCGGCGTCTGCGGCAAACGCCGCCACCCTTGGCGCATACAGCGCGCTTGGTTCGCTATACCAAATGCAAGGCGCTACGGGCGCTGCTGGCGGCGCTATCGCGGGCGCGGCTGGTGCTGCGGTCACTTGGGGCGGCGTCGGTTCGTTCCTGTCAGGCGGTGGGGGCGGTGGTGGCACTACCTCCGCAGACTTCGCAGGCGGGGCCGTGACGGGCGCGGGCATTGTGCCGACTATCCCCGGCGGCACGGCGGGCAGCGGCAACGGCAACGCGGGCTATTCGTTCTGGCGTCCCCTGTCATTCACGGGCGGCTCTGGCGGCGGTTCCAGCAACACGGGCGTGGCTGGCAACGGCGGCGACGGTGCGCCGGGGTGCGGTGGTGGCGGCGGCGGTGCTGGCGTCACGGGCGGCACGGGCGGGCGCGGCGGCAACGGGTTCATCATCATCACGGTGATTTACTGACATGGAAAATGAGGAAACAAAGCCGATGGGGTGGCATCTGGACAGGACCATCAACCTCTCGCTCGTTGGCGTTTTACTTCTGCAATTCGGCGGCGGGGTCTGGTGGGTCAGCAGCCTGTCCAACCGTGTGGACAACGTGGCGGCAACCAACGCAGAACAGACCGCGCGGCTGAACGCGGTGGAAGCCGTGACCGCCGCGCAGGCCGTCAGCAATGCCACACTAGCAGCGCAAATGTCGGCTGTCCGGGAAAGCCTGCAAGAGTTGAAAACTGGCATCGCCGAGACAAACCGGCTCTTGCGGGACCGAGTGGGGGCGCAGCCGTGATCTACCAAGGCGCAGCGCGCTACCCCGTCCGCACGCTAGTGGTCCATTGCACTGCAACCCCGGCCAACTGGCGACCCGGTGACACCCCGCAACAGCGTGTGGCCGCCATCCGGCGCATCCATATGGTTGACCGTGGTTGGAAGGACGTGGGTTATCATTGGCTGATCGACCGCGACGGGACTGTTGTTCCCGGACGCCCCGAAACGCAGATCGGTTCGCACGTCGCGGGCCACAATACCGGCAGCCTCGGGATCAGCCTTTTCGGCGGCATTGCGTCGAAGCCGCGCGACCCGTTCCTGCGCAATTACACCCGAGAGCAGGAAGCCGCGCTGGCCGAATTGATCCGCGACCTGCAAGGCCGCACGGATGTGAGCCAAATACTCGGGCACAACCAACTGGACAGCGGCAAAGCCTGCCCCGGCTTCTACGTTCCGGCGTGGCTGGCAGCGCAGAAAATCGCCGTTTGACGATCCCCGCCGCAGGGTTTGCGGCAATCATCACATCGGAGACTGACATGGAATCTGTTAAGGGCCTTCTGGCCTCCAAGACGGTTTGGGGCGGCTTGCTCGCCCTTGGTGCCGGTATTGCCAGCATCGCAGGCTTCACCATCACGGCAGAGGACACCGCGCAACTGTCCGAACTTCTGGCGGGCGTTGGCTCTGCCATTGGTGGCCTCGTTGCCATCATCGGGCGCGTCTACGCCACCAAGAAAATCGGCTGACATGCTCGCCGGAATCTTCGGCAAAATCCTCTCATGGCTCGCCGGAAAGGGCTTCCTGATGTTCATTCAGGAAGCCCTAAAAGCCGTGCAAGAGGAACGTATCCGGCGCGATTATGAGGAGGCTTTGAAGGAAAACGCGGTCTATGACGCCCTTGCCCGCGACCGGGCCGGGGCAGACGCAACGAGGGGACGCATCCGAAATGTCGAAATGGCCACTGATCTTGCCGCTGTTCGTGATCGCTTGCGCGCCCGCGACCCAAACGCCCGCTGAACCGCCACCCGTCAACGGCACGGTGATCTGCGAAGAAACGCGGGCGCAGCGGGCAACCGTTGTGGCCGATGTGCTGGAAACGACCGACCAGAAACTAGGCGTGTCAGCCGGGGCGCTTGTGATCCTCGTCGACGCTGCCTGCGCTCAAGGGTGAGAGATTGCCAGCCCCCACATCGCCCGACGAAGCCGCGCGCCGATACCAGGCGTTGCGGGAATACCCGACCATCGTGGAAGCCGCCCGCGCGCTAGGCATGGACGGCAACGCCTTGCAGAAGTGGCGCGGTAGCAAGGCGCGCGATCCTGCGGTGGCAAAGGCTATGCAGGCGGTCGGCACGGACATGGTGCCGTCTATCACATGGCTAAAGACCGAGCCAGACGAGGACGGCATGGCGTTTTCCGTCATGCTCAAGCCGGGGCCAAGAGGTGCAGAAGATTTCAAGGAATCCCTTGCCGAGATCATTGCCAGCCTCGCCACACCTCCGCCCATGCTGCCCCCACGCTTTGCCCCTGTCA
>Ga0073918_1000002_pt1 | contig 25191 bp, 22 predicted proteins | sample GWRWT4_1July14_FD_71201 | JGI IMG/M metagenome (GOLD analysis project Ga0073918, IMG submission 71201) | Sand microcosm microbial communities from a hyporheic zone in Columbia River, Washington, USA - GW-RW T4_1-July-14 | ecosystem: Engineered > Artificial ecosystem > Sand microcosm >...
TTGGCCATCGACTGGCGGACATCGACCGGCAGCACCCGGCGGATCGGGCCATTGCTGGCCAGCATCCCATCGAGCCAGGCACGCACGCGCGGGTGTTCCCAGGCTTCGAGCGGGATCACCAGGCCCATTCCTGCCCCGGGCCCCGACCCGGGGTCGCCCGAGGGCAGGGTGAGCAGCTGGGCGTTGAACAGGTAGCTCTTGATCGCGTCAGCCAGGCTGACCGCATCGGCCGGAACCACTACGATTTCCGCCTCAGGCAGCGCGGCACGGATCGCGGCATAGGTGCCTTCGGGATCGGCAAAGGCCAGCTCGTGGGTGAACAGCACCCGCTCGTTGGCCACTGCAACCACATCGTTGTGGAACGCGCCCGCTGCGATCGCGTCAGGATTCTGTTCGACAAACAGGCAGCGCGCCGGATCGAGCCCGTGGAGGCGCGCGACCGCGCGGCTGGCCTGTTCATGCTGGCGCGCGGGGAAGGCACCGCCGGTCTTGCCGTAAACGAAGATCTCCAGCCCCGGTGCGCTGTGGTTCACGCCCATCCGCATGTGGTTGGCGGCGCCTTCATCGCCGAAGCAGGGCGGCACCGCGTCGTGCACCGCGAAATGGGCCGGATTGGCGAAGGCCACACGCAGCTGGCGCGCGGTATCGCCCCATTCCTGGCTGCGGTGCGGCATGGTCACCAGGTTGGCCGCGGTCAGGTGGCAGCGGCCGTCGGCGGTGTCGGCGGCGGGCGAGACGGTCGCGGCATTGGCCGTCCACATCGAGCTGGCCGACCAGGCCGCCGCCATCAGCCGCCGGTCCTCGCTGCCATCGGCGCCAATTGCGCTCAGGAATGCGCCATTGGGGCGCGGCAGGGGCAGCAGGAAGCCCTGCGTCAGCCCCAGGCCCAGATTGTGCCGCATCTTCGCCAAGCCCTGCAACGCCGCGGCGCGGGGGTAGGACGTATCCCCGGCATGGCTGGCCGAGGCGAGATTGCCCAGGCTGAGCCCGGCATAGTTGTGGCTGGGGCCGACGATCCCGTCGAAGTTGATTTCACAAACTGGCATTCAATCCTCCAAGATCCTCCCCCTTTGGGGGAGGTGCCGAGCGGAGCGAGGCGGTGGGGGCCCCCACCGTCAGGCCTTCGGCCTGCCACCTCCCCCAGAGGGGGAGGATCTTCAAACTACCACCGCGCGACATGGGTTACGCTCTGTCCCGGTTCGATGCCCAGGACCTTGGCGCACATCGGATCAATCGCGATGCCGTCAGCGCGGCGTTCGATCCAGCCATAGGCGGCGCGGAACGAATCGAGCTGGCCAAAGGTGACCAGGCGCTTCTCACCCTGCTTGTGATCGCCCAACTGGTCGTCGAGCGCGACGATCGTGTCATCGAGCGCTTCCTTGACCGAGCGGATCTGGTCGGTGCGGGCAGACATTGTCGGGCCGCCGTCGAAGATGTCGACGTAGTTTTCCCAGGCAAACCCCTCTTCCTCCAGCATCCGCATCGCAGCCCGGCCGGATGGGTGCGGCACGCCGATCACCGCGCGGGCGCTGTCGGGCAGCATCGCGATATAGACCGGGTGCTTGGGCATCAGATCGGCGATGAACTGGTTGCCGAACTTGGCGTTGAATTCGTCGGCATCCTGAAAGCTCATCCCGAAGAACCGGCCCGCGACCCCGTCCCAGAACGGCGATCCGCCGGCTTCGTCGATCACTCCGCGAAGTTCCGCGAAAGTCCGGTCGGCAAAGCGGGCGCGGTGGCTGCGAATGAACAGATAGCGGCTGCGTGCCAGCAGCATGCCCAAACCGCCCGAACGTTCGCCAGGGTGCAGGAACAGCCCGCCCACTTCGGACTGGCCTTCCATATCGGTCGACAGGTTGAGGATATCGGCACGGAACGTGCGGCCCAGCTCTTCGCTGTGCTGGGTCAGCGCGCCGATCCGGTAGGAATAGAACGGCCACTTCTGGCCCACCGAGGAAAAGATCTGGCAGGTGCCACGCACTTCCCTGGTCTCGGTGTTCTCGAGCATGAACACGAACAGGTCGTCGCCTACCACCTCTTCGGTCTTGGCGAAAGCGGCTGCGGCGCGCTCCAGCTTGGCGGTCAGCGCCTTGCGATCGGGCGGCAGGTTGGTGAAGCCGCCGCCGGTGCTTTTGGCCATCTCGTAGAGGTGCTGAAGATCGTCGGCCTTGGCCGCGCGGATTACATGGGTCAAAGTCGGTCTTCCTTAGTGATTCCAAACCCAAAACCGTTCGCCCCGAGCGAAGTCGAGGGGGTGCCGTGCACGCGACCCCTCGACTTCGCTCGGGGCGAACGGGGGAGGGATGAGGGTGCAAAATTCAAAGCGGAGCCCCGGTTGCCAGACGGTGGAGGACCAGCGCGGACAGTTTCGCGCGTTCCTCAAGGCTGGGGACGATCAGGAATTCGTCCGGGGAATGGATCGCGCCGCCGCGCACGCCCATGGTATCGACCACCGGCACGCCGCAAGCTGCGATATTGTTGCCATCGCAAACCCCGCCGCTGCTGATCCGCGAGATCGGCGTGCCGAGCAGCGCCGAGCATTCCTCGACAATCCCGAACAGCTTTTCGGCGCGGGCATCAAGCGGCTTGGGCGGGCGCGACATGCCGCCGTGGCGGTGAACGTGGACTTCGTGCTCGCGCTCGATCCGCGCGATCAGTTCGGCGAGGCCCGTTTCGAACGCAGCGGCCAGTTCCAGTTCGCGCGGGCGGATGTTGAAGCGCAGCACCGCCAGATCGGGCACGACATTGTTGGCGCTGCCGCCGTCGATCTTGGCCGGGTTGACCGAGAGCCCCTCGCGCTCCAGCGCCTTGAGGCCCAGAGCCAAAGCGGCGGCGGCGACCACTGCGTTGCGCCCGTCGCCGGGGTTGCGCCCGGCATGGGCCGAGCGGCCGTGGATCGTCAGCGACCAGTTGCCGCTACCCGCACGCGCCCCGGCCAGTGTGCCATCGGGCAGGGCCGAGGGCTCGTAAGTCAGCGCCGCCGCCTTGCCGCGCGCCAGCTGCGCGATCAACGGAGCGGAGGATAGGCTGCCGGTTTCCTCGTCCGAATTGATCATCACGTCATAACCGACCGTCGCGGCGGCCTCGCAAGTCTCGAACGCTTTCAGCGCCGCGACAATCACCGCGATCCCGCCCTTCATGTCGGCCACGCCGGGGCCGTTCAGCGTGACATCGTCCAGCCAGGTCTGCTGCTGGAACGGGTGACTGACGGGGAAGACGGTGTCCATATGCCCGGTCAGCAAAAAGCGGCGTTCTGCCTCCGGGCGGACCCGCAGGACCAGGTGCTTGCCATGCTCGATCGCGCGTTCGGTGCCGTCCGCGCCGACCGAGGAGACTGGCGCGGGCTCTTCCAGCGTCACTTGGCCGGGCAGCACGGTAAAGGCCTCGGCCAGCAAGGCGGCCTGCTCGGCCAGCCCGGCCAGGTTGCCGGTGCCGGTGTTGACCGCGCTCCAGGCCTGGACCTGGCTCAGCATCGGCGAAGCATCGACAGCTGCGAGCAGCGCCGTTTCGGAAGGCGAAAACTGTTGCATGTGAAACTGCCTCTAGCCGAGCGCAGGGAGCAGTCCAACCCCTAGCGAAACATCTCCCATCCTCCGTTCGTGTCGAGCGAAGTCAAGACACTGTGCGCGGCATCTCGACTTCGCTCGATACGAGCGGAGTTGGGGGGTGAAATTCTAGTCGCGAACCTTCCCCCAAACCCGTTCGTCCCGAGCGAAGTCGAGGGACTGCCCCGCCGCGCTCCCTCGACTTCGCTCGGGACGAACGGGTGTGGGGGAACATGAAGCAATGTTGCGCTCTCTTCGCAACTGCGGCATAGGCCCATGACTTCCTCCCCGGAAATGTTGACTATCACCAGCTGTGGCGCTCTTTGTGCCACGGCGAATTGCAGTTGTGAGGATCACGTGAGCGAACGGGTTGAGAAGGCAGGTCTGAAGGTTGATGCGGCGCTGGCCGCTTTTGTCGAGGGCGAAGTGCTGGCCCCGCTCGGCCAGGACGCGACCGCGTTCTGGGCCGGATTTGCCGCGCTGCTGGACCGGTTTGTCCCCGTAAACCGTGCGCTGCTGGCCAAGCGTGATGACTTGCAGGCCCAGATCGACGCCTGGCACCTGGCCCGCGCCGGGCAGGCCATCGACCAGAGCGAGTACCAGGCCTTCCTGCGCGAGATCGGCTACCTCGTCCCCGAGCCTGCGCCGTTCCAGGTCGGCACGCAAAACGTCGATCCCGAGATCGCGACGATGGCCGGGCCGCAACTGGTTGTGCCGGTGCTCAACGCCCGCTTCCTGCTCAACGCCGCCAATGCGCGTTGGGGCAGTCTGTACGACGCCTACTACGGCACCGACGCGCTTGATGCTCCGCCGGCACGACCGGGCAGCTATGACGAAGCGCGCGGCGCGGCGGTGATCAAGACCGCGCGGGCATTCCTCGATCGCGCGGTGCCCGGCTGGCAGGCGGTGTTTGAAGGCGGCTCCAGCGAATACCTGGTCGCCAGCAAGCCCGGCGGCTATCTGTTCAAGAACAACGGCCTGCATATCGAAGTGGTGGTCGATCCTGCGCACCCGGTGGGCAAGACTGACCCGCTGCACATCGCTGACGTGGTGCTGGAAAGCGCGCTGACCACGATTTGCGACATGGAGGATTCGGTTGCGGCGGTCGATGGCGAGGACAAGCTGGCGGCCTATCGCAACTGGCTAGGCGTGATCCGCGGCGACTTGTCAGAAAGCTTTGAGAAGGGCGGGCAGACGCTGACCCGCACGCTCAGCGCGGATCGCCAGTGGGGCGACTTGACCCTGTCCGGACGCAGCCTCCTGTTCGTGCGCAATGTCGGCCACCTGATGACCAACCCCGCGGTGCTGCTCGCCGATGGTAGCGAGATTTCGGAAGGGATCATGGATGCGGTGGTGACCAGTGCGATTGGTGCGCATGATGTGCTGGGTAAGGGGCACCTTGGTAACAGCCGAACGGCCTCGATCTACATCGTCAAGCCCAAGCAGCATGGGCCTGAAGAGTGCGGCTTTACCAACGACCTGTTCGACGCGGTCGAAGATCTGCTCGGGCTGGCGCGCCACACGATCAAGGTGGGCGTCATGGACGAGGAACGGCGCACGTCCGCCAATCTCGCCGCTTGCATCCACGCGGTGAAGGACCGGATCGTGTTCATCAACACCGGCTTCCTCGACCGCACCGGGGATGAAATCCACACCTCGATGCGCGCCGGGCCGATGATCCGCAAAGGCGACATGAAGAAAAGCGCCTGGATTCAAGCATATGAGAGCCGAAACGTCCAGATCGGCCTTTCCTGCGGCCTCTCGGGAAGGGCACAGATCGGCAAAGGCATGTGGGCCGCGCCCGACCTGATGGGTGAGATGATGGTCCAGAAGATCGGTCATCCCAAGGCCGGTGCCAACACCGCCTGGGTCCCCAGTCCGACTGCCGCAACGCTCCACGCGATGCATTACCACGCAGTCGATGTGTTTGAAGTGCAACGCGAATTGGCCGGGCAGCCGACGCCGGGGCTGGAGCCGCTGCTCTCGGTCCCGCTGGCGCAGGGCACCAACTGGTCGGAAGACGAGATCCGCGAGGAACTCGACAACAACGCGCAAGGGTTGCTCGGCTATGTCGTGCGCTGGATCGACCAGGGGGTCGGCTGCTCCAAGGTGCCCGACATCAACGACGTGGGGCTGATGGAAGACCGCGCCACCTTGCGCATTTCCAGCCAGCACATGGCCAACTGGCTGCTCCACGGGGTCTGCACCGAAGCGCAAGTGATGGACTCGCTGCGCCGCATGGCCGCCAAGGTCGATGCCCAGAACGCCGGCGATCCGCTTTATGAGCCGCTGGTGGGGAATGAGGATGCCCCGGCGTTTCGCGCGGCGCTCGATCTGGTGTTCAAGGGCGTCGAGCAGCCGAGTGGTTACACCGAGCCGCTGCTGCACGCGTGGCGGCGCGTGAAGAAGGGCTAAGCCAATTCCTCCCCGGCACGGGGAGGGGGACCATCCTCGCAGAGGATGGTGGAGGGGCACAGGCCGGAATCCCTGACCTCGCCGCGCCCTTGGGAAGACCCGCACGTGCCCCTCCACCATGCTTCGCATGGTCCCCCTCCCCGTAACGGGGAGGAATTAAGCTGACAGCTCCCGCGCCACGCTGACAAACTCCGCTACGCTTAGCGTTTCCGCGCGGCGCTGCGGGTCGATCCCCAGCTTCTCAAGCGCCTCCAACGCTCCGGGCAGGCCCTTCAAACTCTGCCGCAGCATCTTCCTCCGCTGGCCGAAGGCCAGTTCGGTCAGGCGTTCGAGCTTTTTGGCCGAGACGCCCTCGGGCATGTCTGCCGGGGTCACATGCACCACCGCGCTCATCACTTTGGGCGGCGGGGTGAAGGCGCTGCGGTGGACTTTCGTCGCGATCTTGGCTGCACTGCGCCACTGGGCGAGTACCGCCAAGCGGCCATAGGCATCGCTGCCCGCCTCTGCGACGATCCGTTGGGCGACTTCGAGCTGGAACATCAGCGTCAGGCTGGCCCAGGCGGACGGCCATGCCTCGCCGCCCAGCCAGCCGACGAACAGCGCGGTGCCGACGTTGTAGGGCAGGTTGGCGACCACGTGGTAGGGGCCTTCGATCCCGTGCGACACTTTGGTCGCATCGCCCTCGATCACCCGCAGCTGGCCGGGGAAGGCCTCGGCCAGTTCAGCCAGCGCGGGAAGGCAGCGGCGGTCCATCTCGATTGCGGTGACCTGTGCCCCGGCGCGTAGCAAGGCGCGGGTCAGGCCGCCGGGGCCGGGGCCGACTTCCAGCACTTGCTGCCCGGCCAGCTTACCGCGAATCGCGGCGATCCGCCCCAGCAACTGCTCGTCGAACAGGAAGTTCTGGCCCAGTGCCTTGGTCGCCTGGAGGCCGTGCCGGGCGATGACTTCGCGCAAGGGGGGGAGGTCAGGCATGGAATTATTCACGCGGAGACGCGGAGACGCGGAGGAGTCGAGCACTCGGTGAAGCCGATCCAGAAACTGCAAGCGCAGCGGAAAGCGAAATGCTTCGAGAGAAAGCGCCTGCGGCGCGGCTGGATTCTCCGCGCCTCCGCGCCTCCGCGTGAATCATTCATCGAGCAGCCCCGAGCGCCTTGCCGCGCATTCGCCCGCCATCCGGATTGCTGCAATCGTCGCGCCGGGATTGGCCAGGTTCTGCCCGGCGATGGCAAAGGCGGTGCCGTGATCGGGACTGGTGCGCACCACCGGCAGGCCCAGCGTGACATTGACGCCATTGTCAAAATCAAGCGCTTTCAAGGGGATCAGCGCCTGGTCGTGGTACATGCACAGCGCCACGTCATAGCCCTCGCGGGCATGTGCCGTGAACAGTCCGTCGGCGGCGTGGGGCCCGGAAATGGCGATCCCCTCGGCGGCCAGCGCGGCGATGGTGGGGGCGACGATGTCGATATCCTCGCGGCCCATCCGGCCATCCTCGCCCGCGTGCGGGTTGAGCGCGGCGACTGCGAGGCGCGGGGCCTTGATCCCGAAATCGCGGTAAAGCGCAGAGGCTACGATCCGCGCCTTGCGCTCGATCAGTGCCGGGGTAATCAGGCCGGGCACGTCTTTCAGCGCGACATGCACGGTCAGCGGTACGGTCCGCAATTGCGGGCCAGCCAGCATCATCACCGCATCCCCGGGGGCATAGGAACAGGCAGCGGCGACGAATTCGGTCTGACCGGGATGGTCGAAGCCCACTTCAGCCAGGCGTGCCTTGGCAATCGGCGCGGTGACCAGCGCCGCAGCCTCTCCTGCGAGGACCAGCTCGGTTGCCTCGCTCAGCGATGCCAGCGCCAGCTTTGCACCTTCACGGCTTGGCACCCCGGGGGTGTAGTCACCATCGGCCCCGGCCAGCACTGGCAAGGAATGGCCGAACAGCTCCAGTGCCTCGGCGGGGTGGAAGATCTCGATCAAGGGCAGGTCGTGGCCGCGCGTGCGGGCGGCATTTCGCAGCACATCGGCCCCGCCAGCTACGAAGAACGGTGGCAGCTCTTCAGCCTCGCGGCGCAGCCAAGCTTCCGCGATCAGCTCTGGCCCGACCCCCGCCGGATCGCCCAGCGATACCGCGAGGGGCGGGAAGTCCATCGCCGACTCTTCAGTTCCCGTAGTCGATCACCGCGTCGCGGCGCAGGTCGCGCAGATAGGCCTGCGAGCGCTTGTTTGTCCGCTCTTCCAGCAACTGCTCTTCGACCGACTCAAAGGTCGGCCCGCCGGCCGCCTGCGGATCGTCACGGCCGCACAAGACCAGAACGCTGACCCCTTCCTTGAGCGAGCCGAACGGCTGGGTTGCTTCGCCGACATTGAGCGCCAGCACCAGCTGCTGCAATGGGCCGGGCAGATCGCGGGCCTTGACCTGATCGCTCGAGACGACTTCGCCGCCGAATTGCTGGGCGATGGGTTCAACCGTGCCGCAGCCGCGGATGCCCTTGGCCGCCTCGCCAAAGGCATTGGCGCGCTCGAGCGCCTTGGCTTCGGGGGTTCCGGCCGGGAACTGGATCAGCACTTGCTTGAGGCTGAGCACCGCGTCGCGGGGATCGGCGGTCAGTACCTTGCGCTTGTCGATCAGCAAGATGATCGAAAAACCGCCGCGAATTTCGATCGGGCCGACCAGCTGGCCATTGTTCATGGTCACCAGAGCGGAATCAATTTCCGTCGGCAGCATGCCGAGCCGCACCCAGCCCAGATCGCCGCCGACCACTGCGGTCGACGCTTCGGAGAACTGGCGGGCATAGGCGACAAAGTTGCCGCCCGCCTTGATCTGCTCAACGATCTTCAGCGCGTTCTGCAGCACGGCCTCGCGGTTTTCGCTGTTGGCCGAAAGGAAGATTTCGCCGACCCGGTATTCCTCGGTGCCCTTGGCGGCTTCCTGGCGCTTGATCACGTCGCGCACTTCATCGTCGGAAACGTTGACGAAGGGGGTGACATTGCGGCGCAGCAGTCGCTGCCAGGCCATTTCGCCGCGGATCTGGCGCTTGAGCGAGGCCGGGGAGGAACCGATCTTGGTCAGGTAAGCGTCAAGCGCCTTGGGGTCCTGGCCAAAATTCTGCCGGGCGACCCGGCCATACGAGGCGTCAACCTCGGCATCCTCGATCGTCATGTCCTGTGATCGGGCTTCCTGGATCTGCAACGTTTCGTCCACCAGGTTGCGCAGAACCTGCGTGCGCACCCGCTGGATTTCTTCGGGGCCAATCTTGCCGCCGCTGGCCGCAACCACCAGCGCGACGCGCTGATCGATATCGGTGCCGGTGATCACCTCGCCGTTGACGACGACCATCGCCTTGCGGTTGTTGGGGTCCTGCTGGCCGAACAATTGCGGGTTTTCGGGCAGGCTCAGACCGCCCTGCTGGGCCATCAGCGGCCCGGCCGGGACCACGGCGAACGTGGCCAGCGGAACCAGGGCAAGTCGCGAAAGGGTGCGGAAACGTGAGGCTGAAGTCACCGTGTCAAAAATCCCAATTGCCGCGCGAACATCGCGCCGAAGTTGCCGGGCCAATGCCGCCGCGCGGCTTAACCTTGCCTGAGCGAGCGCGGATAGCGCACTTGTTCGGGCCTGCCAATCGTGCAGTCGCGCTTGTCACCGGAAGCCCAGATTGCGCAGAGCGATGTGGATCTGGAAGGTATTGCCGCGCCGCGCGTCACCGTTTGCCACGAAGTCACGCCGCCAGGTGAAATCGATTTCCAGGCAATCGTCCTGATAGGCCACGCCCAGCCGCGTGCGGATCGGCTGGAAGCCATCGACCCCGACCAGCGCCGGATCGTCGCTGATCCCGGTCAGGTCGAACACGCCCGAGCCGAAGAACGACCAATAGCGGGCAAAGCCGATCCGGCCAGCGATCCGCGCTTCCTCGCGGTCCTTGAGGTCCTCGATCCCGCTCGAAACATCGCGGTTGAGCCTAAGGTAGCCGACCTCCAGGTAAGTCCGCCGGGTCCCGATTGCGGCGTCGAATTCGTTGCGGCGCACCGCGAAATCGTCCTTGTCGAGCCGGAAGCGGTGGGTGAACTTGACGAATTCGCGGTACCGCACCTCGGTCCGCCCGACGATGTCGGAAGTGCGGGTCGAAAGCCCGGTGCCGTCGGGCAGCAGGGTCGGGCGGTCGGTCAGGCGATAGGACTGGCCGACGGTGGTCGAAATCCGCCAGCCCGGCCGATCGAACTGCCAGTCGAACCCATAGGTAAAGCGCACCCCGTCCTCGATCCGGTCGTAGCCGGGAAAGCGGTTGAGCGCGAAGAGGTTCGAATCTTCCAGATCGATCGCGCGGGCGTCCTCGTTGGGAACCTCAAGATTGCGCAGCGTCGGACTGGCAACGATCTGGATCCGCGGGGTCAGCACCTGGGTTCCGCCCATGAAGCTGCCAACCAGCGGCCACTTGGCATCGAAAGCCACGCTCGCCATGCCGCGGGTCTGCCAGCCGGGATTGCCGCGATAGGACACGGTCGGGCTCAGCGCGTTCTCATCCGAATGATAGACATCACCGCGGGCCAGCGCGGTCAGGGTCAGCTCCTGGCCCATCGGCGTGATCCGGCGCAGATCCCACTGTGCGCTGGCAAAGGCGCGCTGGGTGTCTTGCCCGCTGGAGCGGGTAATCGCCATCGTATTGGCTTGCAGTTGCACGCGCCCGCCCAGCACTGGGTCGGTCAGGCGGCGGCGATAGTCGATAACCGGTATGGCGACGGGAACCTGCCCCTGGGGGTCGCCAACCCGCAAGGTCTGCGTCGCCCAGCCCGCGATCGAGAGATAGCTGTCAGGCGCAATCCGCTCCAGGTTCACAGTTGAGCGCAGCCGGTCATCGCGGCTGATGTCGTACCGGCGCAGGAAGGTGCGGTCGGAAGTCAGCCGTGATGAGAAAGTCAGGCTCCAGTTCGGGGTGAACTGGAACCGGCCGTTGGCATAGAGATAGCCGCGGAAGTCCTTCTGGCTGCTGGTCGGGTTGCCGCCGATCGGGATGCGGGAGCTGCGCGTGGCATAGCCGGTGACCTGGAAAGCGCCAGCGCTGGTAATCTGGCGGTACTTGGCCGAAACCATCGGCAGCGCTTCGGTAAAAATGTAGCCAGTGATCGCAAGATCGCGATTGGGGCCCAGCCGCTGATACCAGGTGTCCGAAATCTGCACCCCGTTTGAGGCCGAGAGCTGGACATCGGGGATCAACAGGCCCGAGATCGGCCGACCATCGGTGGCGAGCGCGATCGTCGGCATCGGCAGCAACGAAACGCCGAACAGTTCGATCCGCGAACCATAGAAGCGCACGGTCTTGCTGTCGGGATCGAACACCACCCGCTTGGCGGTCAATCGCCAGCTCGGGCGGCGCGGGCAGCCCTGACTGTCTTCCACCGCGCAAGCCGAATAGGCGGCATTGCTCAGGATCACCTGGCCGTTCTCACCGCGCTCGCCGCTTTGCGCTGCCAGCCGCCCGCCTTCGCGCAGGACATAGAGCATGTTCTGCATTGCCCCGGCCTTGAGCTCGTCGGTCAGCTCAAGCCGGTCGGTGAACAGCTGGTTGCCGTCCTGATCGACGAAGCGGATGTTGCCTTCGGCCACGATCTGCCCGCTCTTGCGGTCCCAGGTAACCTTGTCGGCGCGGACCGATTGCTGGCCGCGGCGCAGCACCACATTGCCCGCAACGCTGATCTGGTCCTTGTTGTCATCATAGGCCGCGCCATCGGCTTCGAAGCCGATCACATCGCCTTCCTTGATCTCCAGCGGCGTCGGTGGTTCGTCGGGGGATGGTGCCACTTGCGCAAAGGCGCTGGCGGGCAGGGCCAGCAAGCCAAGTGCGATCAACGCACCCGACGCGCGGCGGCGAAAAGCAGGCAGCAAGAAGTGCGGCAAACAGCGCCGCGGAGGAAGGACCATGACTTGCCTATCGCACCGCCCGCGCCTAACTGCAATCCATGCCATCGCGGGACGGCAACTGCTGATCCCGCCGGGCCCGATTTCCCCAGGGAGTTACCATGAAAGTCGAATTCGTCTCTGCCCCGCTGCCCGTCACGACCAGCCCGGTAGCCCATGTCGTCAATCAGGACAGCCTTGATGCCACGCTTGATCCGGTGCTGGCCGAAGGGGCCAAGGCCAGCCGTTTTACTGGCAAGACCGGGCAGCTGCACGAAGGCTTTGTCAGCCGCGATGGCACGGTGGTGCGCGTCGCGCTGGCCGGGGCGGGGGAGAAGGGCGCGAAAGACCGCATCGCCTCGCTCGAACGCGCCGGGGCGGCGATCACCGCCAAATACATCGCCTCGGGTGAGAGCGCGGTGACGATCGACCTGTCGGACGCCGGGCTGGGCGCGGCAGAAGCGGCAGCGGTTATCCTTGGTGCGCGGCTGCGCGGCTGGCGCTACGATATCTATCGCACCAAGCTGCCCGCCGATCAGAAAGCTTCGCTCACCACGATCCGCGTGGCCGGTGCCCCCGAAGGCACCGAAGCGGCCTGGGAAGTGGAAGCTGCGCTGGCTGACGGGGTCGAACTGACCCGCGAACTGGTGACCGAACCGGCCAACATCATTTACCCCGAAAGCTTCGTCGAACGCGTCCGTCCGCGTGTGGAAGCCGCAGGAATCAAGGTCCGCGTGCTGGACGAAGCGGAAATGAAGGCTCTGGGCATGGGCGCGCTCTTGGGCGTGGCCCAGGGCTCGGTCCGCCCGCCGCGCCTTTTGGTGATGGAATGGAACGGCGGCGCACCGGGTGCCAAGCCGACCGCTTTTGTCGGCAAGGGCGTGACGTTCGATACCGGCGGGATCAGCATCAAGCCGGCGGCTGGCATGGAAGACATGAAGTGGGACATGGGCGGGGCCGGGGCAGTGGCCGGGGCCATGCTCGCCATCGCTCAGCGCAAGGCAAAAGCCAACATTGTCGCGGTCTGCGGACTGGTTGAGAACATGCCCGACGGCAATGCCCAGCGCCCCGGCGACGTGGTGACAACCATGTCCGGCCAGACGGTCGAAGTGATCAACACCGACGCCGAAGGCCGCCTGGTGCTGTGCGATGCGATCACCTGGGTGCAGAAAGAGTATTCGCCGACTGCGGTGATCGATCTGGCCACCTTGACCGGCGCAATTATCATCTCGCTGGGCCACGAGCACGGCGGGATCTACTCCAACGATGATGGCTTGGCCGCAAAGCTGATGGCTGCGGGCACGGCCTCGGGCGATACGCTGTGGCGGATGCCGATGGGCCTGGCCTATGACAAGCTGATCGACAGCCCGATCGCCGACATGAAGAACGTCGGCCCGCGCGAGGGCGGCTCGACTACTGCGGCGCAGTTCATCCAGCGCTATGTCGACAAAGGCACCCCCTGGGCGCACCTCGATATCGCCGGGATGGTCTGGGCCAGCAAGCCCGGCGCAACCTGGGACAAGGGCGCGACCGGCTTCGGCGTGCGCGTGCTCGACCGGTTCGTAAGGGATAGCCTTGAGGGTTGATTTCTACCAGTTGAGCCAATCCTCGCTCGAGGAGGCTCTGCCCGCGCTCGCAGCCAAGATGCTTGGCAGCGGCGCGCGGGTGCTGGTGGTTTCGGTCGACGATGCCCAGCTGGCGCGGCTCAGCACCGCGCTGTGGGCGGTCAAGGACCAGTTCCTCGCCCATGCGCCTGCTGGCGGTGCGCACGATGCGCGCCAGCCGATCCTGCTGGCGGACAGCCTTTCCCCGGCCAATGGCGCGACTTATCTGGCGCTCGCCGATGGGCAATGGCGCGACGGGGCCGAGGCGTTCGAGCGCGTGTTCCTGCTGTTCGGCGCCTCGACCATCGACGATGCCCGCGCCACCTGGCGCATGCTGGGTGAGCGCGAGGGGATCGAACGCAATTACTGGCGTCAGGAAGACAAGGGCTGGGTCAAGGCGGCTTGATCAGCCGTCCATCAGCACGATGTTCCAGTTATAGCGCGCCACACCGTCCGCACGAGCGACGGTCCGGATTGCATCGGTGCCCATTTCCTTGAACAGCGCGTCCTTGGCATTGGTCGCCTCGTCGTCTGAAAAGTACATTTGCGTGATCAGCCGGTGACTGCGTCCCTGCACGTCGAAATGGATGTGCGGAGTGCGGTGGCCGATCGGCGAATCATAACCGGCCGGCTTGATCGTGGTGATCCGCCATTCCCCCTGCTTGTTGGCGGCAAGCGCGGCATAGCCCTGAAAATCAGGGTCGAGCGGAGCCGTCGCAATATCGTTGGCATGGGCATAGCGCCCAACCGCGTTGCATTGCCACAGTTCCAGCTTCGCGCCGCTGACCGGATTGCCATAGCGGTCAAGCACTCGGCCGGTGACCTCGATGACGGTGCCTTTGGCGCGGTTCTTGTGGCCTTTCAGCCAGGTCAGGTCGGCATCGGCGTCCTTCAGGCGCTGCACCGGATAGAACGGACCAATGGCTTGCGGCGGTGTTGGCTGCTGCGATGGCGCGGCTTGGCTGTCTTTGGCCGCCAGCAACGAAGCGGCGGCAAGTGCCGAGCCTGTGAAGGCCCGGCGCGACATCGGGTGGTTCGTTTCTCGCATGCTGGTTCTCCCCCATGCGACCCGCTGCGCAGGCTATACCCAAGCTTGCCTCACTCCAAGGGAATTGCATCGCGGTGCTGTGCCTTGCGGTGCAGCATTTTCCCGGCTAGGGGCGCGCCATTCTCGCACACAATGCAATTGCAAGGACGAACACCATGGCGGTTACCCGCACCTTTTCGATCATCAAGCCCGACGCTACCCGCCGCAACCTGACCGGCGCGGTCACCAAGATGCTGGAAGAGGCCGGCCTGCGCGTCGTCGCTTCGAAGCGCATCCACATGACCCGCGAACAGGCCGAAGGCTTTTACGCGGTTCACAAGGAACGCCCCTTCTTCGGCGAACTGTGCGACTTCATGATGAGCGAGCCGGTGGTGGTTCAGGTCCTCGAAGGCGAAGACGCCGTTGCCCGCAACCGTGAAGTGATGGGCGCAACCAACCCGGCCGACGCCGCCGAAGGCACCATCCGCAAGGTCCATGCCTTGTCGATCGGTGAAAACACCGTCCACGGCAGCGACAGCGACGAAAACGCCGCGATCGAAATCGCGTACTTCTTCAAGCCCGAGGAAATCGTCGGCTAAGCCCGCGCGATCAAAGGCTTTGCAAGGGGCCGCCGGAGCGATCCGGCGGCCCTTTTTGCATCCAAAGCCAACAATCAACCGCACCAGTTCCTCTCCATTTTCCGCGAAGGCGGCAAATGGGGAGGTGGATCGTCCGCAAGGACGAGACGGAGGGGCTTTGGACGCTGGCGTCGAAGCCCCTCCGTCACCGCTTCGCGGCGCCACCTCCCCATTTGTGGCATTCGCCAAAAATGGAGAGGATCTTGGCGGTCACAACAACGGGCTGAACATCGCCGACAGGTTCTGTCCCAAACGACGAAACATGTTGTAGCGCCGCACCGTTTCGGCGCTGATCCGTTCGGACTGGGCGATCCATTCGTCCTGACGGGCGCGGATCTGGCCGGCCAATTGGGCATTGGCGAAAAGCACATTGTTCTCAAAATTGAGCTCGAAGCTGCGCCGGTCGAGGTTGGCTGAGCCGATCAGGCCAACCTCGCCATCGGCCACCATGGTCTTGGCATGGAGCAGGCCGGGGCGGTATTCGTGCACTTCTACACCCGCCGCGATCAGTTCGCGGTAATAAGAGCGGCTGGCCCCCGCCACCACGCGGCTGTCGTTGCGGTGCGGCACGACCAGCGCCACCCGCACGCCGCGCCGGGCCGCACTGGTCAGGGCATAGAGCAACTGTTCGTCGGGAACAAAGTAGGGCGTGGTAATCACCAGCTCGCGGCGCGCGGCGTGGATCAGTTCGGCAAAGCAGGCGGTCATCGCGGGATAGGCCTGGATTGGCCCGGTGCCGATCACTTGCGCGGTGACATGGTGCGGGGCAGCCACCGGGCGCGGCGGTTCGGGCGCGAACAGCGCGGTCAGATCATCGCCATGCTCGGCCAGCCAGTCGCTGGCGAACAGGAACTGGCAGTGCCGCGCCATCGGGCCCTCCCAACGCATCATCAGATCGACCCAGGGGGCAAAGCGCCACTTGATCCGGAATTCGGGATCGGCCGCATTCTGGCTGCCGCACCAGGCGATCCGGTTGTCGAGGATCAGCAGCTTGCGGTGATTGCGCAAGTCCACCCGGCCGCGGATGAAGGTCCAGACGATCCCGCCCACCGGCAGCGCCTGACGCGCGTCGACCCCGGCCGCAAGCATGTCTTGCCAATGGCGCGAGCGCAGGAATTGCCGCGATCCCAGCGCGTCGGCCAGGACCCGCACTTTCAGCCCGCGCGCGGCAGCACGGCACAGCGCGTCCTTCAGTGCCAACCCGCTGTTGTCCGCCAGCCAGATGTAAAAGCACAGATGTACCGTGGACCGCGCCGCGTCGATATCGGCGATCATGCCCGCAATTGCCGCGTTATTGTCAGCGGCGAGCATGGCCTTGTTGCCCAGTGTCGGCGGCAGGCCGTTGACCGTGCGGGCGAGCGCAAAGGGTGCAGCATAGGGCCCCTGGCCCAGCTCGCGCGCAGCTTCGGGATCGCCGCCCGGGCGCGGCAGGGCCTGGTCGATCCGGGCGAACCGGTCGCGGCGGCGCTGGCTGATCCGGGCCTCGCCGATCAGCAGATAGAGCAGCGCACCCAGCACCGGCAGCAACAGAATGGTCAGGAACCAGGCAATCCGCGAGGCTGGTTCGCGCTGCGGGCGTAGTAAGGCCCGCAGCAGGATCGCCAGATCGGCGATCAGCAGCAGCCAGGAAATGATCGTGGTCAGTTCGCGCAGCATCTGCGTGTGAATCTGGCGCTTTTCGCGGGGAATTCCAGCCCTATGATGCGACCAAAGGAGATTCGGCGATGAAAGGCATGGGCGGCGAGGGCGAGGATTGCCCGTTCGAGTTCAATTTCGATCCCGCAACCTTCAAGGTCGGCGATACGGTCAGCTACAAGGTCAGCACCATGGAAGGCTGGCCGTTTGTCGGCACCCTGCTCGAAGTCCACGATGACTACGTGGTGATTTCGCCCGGCCCGACCGAGCCCGACGCGCGCTACAAAGGGACCCGGGAGAGCCGCCCGATGGTGGACGGCTCTGAAGTGACCTAGTTGCCGGTCGCGTTCTGGACCTTGGCCGCCGTGTCGTTGAAGCTGCTGCCAACTTCGGCCCCCAGGCCGGTTACCCCTGCGAGCAATCCCACGACCATCAGACCGCAGATCACGCCATACTCCACGGCGGCGGTTCCGGTATTGTCGGCAAGCAATTTGCGAAAGAACGCCATGGCTGGTCTCCTGGGTTCGACTATTGATAATTTCGAATAGACGCATAGCGTTACCGCCACCTCACGCAGCGCGGTTAACCGATCTTCATGGATTAGAACTGGTCGGCGGCGTCGATCAGGCTGGTCAGCTTCTTGGGCGCAACGCTGCGCCATGAGCGGGCGAGCCATTCGCCCACCGCGTCCCAGTCGGTATCGCCCAGGTCGAGCCGGATGCCGATCCAGCCGTGGCCGAAATAGGCCGGGCGGTAATAGCGCGCCTCGTCCATCTCGATCAGCTGGGTCTGTTCGTCAGGTCCACTGATCTTGACCAGCAAGGCAGTCTTGCCGTCGCCGTGATGATCGTTGGACACCCAGGCGAACTTCTTGCCCTTGATGATCCCGAAGCAGGGCATGCCGTGCGACAGCGATTCTTCCGCCTCGGGCAGGGCCATCGCGCGTTCGCGCACTTGTGCGGTGAGCCATTCGGGCGATGTGGCCTGGCTGACCAGTGCGGCGAGGCAGCGTGAGTAGAGCTGGTGCTCGGCGATCAGCACCCGCGCGGCCAGGCTGTCCGGCGTGTCGCCCGGCATGATTGCTACCGGAGTCTGGCCCAGCACCGGGCCGTCATCAAGTTCGGCGGTGACCAGGTGGACGGTGCAGCCGCCATGGCTGTCGCCCGCCTCCAGCGCGCGCTCGTGGGTGTGGAGACCCTTGTATTTGGGCAGCAACGAGGGGTGCACGTTGACCATCCGGCCTTCCCAGCCACCGACGAATTTGGGAGTGAGGATCCGCATGTAGCCCGCCAGCGCGACATATTGCGCGCCGCTGGCCCGGATCGCCGCGTCCATCGCGGAATCGTGATCGGGCCGGGCCATGCCCTGATGCGGCAAGCAATAGGTTGCCACGCCTTCGGCCTCGGCCAGCTTGAGCCCGCCCGCTTCGGGGTTGTTCGAAGCAACCAGCACCACTTCATACGGGCAATCGCTAGCGCGGCTGGCATAGAGTAGCGCCGCCATATTGGTGCCGCTGCCCGAGATGAGCACGGCGACTTTCGCACGCTCAGCCATCAGATCCTTCCCATTTTCGCGTCAGCGCAAATGGGGAGGTGGCATTTGCGTAGCAAATGACGGAGGGGCCTGTGCCCTATCGCCATTACCCCTCCGTCAGCGGCTTGCAGCCGCTGCCACCTCCCCAAATGCGCTACGCGAATTTGGGAAGGATCGAAGTTAGGCAAGGTGGCTGGCCTCCCAGACCTCGCGCGCGCTCCACACTTCGGCGCTGCCCTGGACCGTGCAGCCGCGCGGGCCCGCTTCGATCGCGCCGATGACGTGGACCTGCTCGCCCGCCGCTTCGAGATCGGCGGTCAGACCCGCGACTTCATCCGCCGCGACTGCCAGAACCATTCCGATCCCGCAGTTGAAAGTGCGGGCCATTTCAGCCGGTTCGATATTGCCCTGCGCCTGCAGGAACGCCATCAGCCGCGGCTGGGTCCAGGCACCCGCGTCGATCCGGGCATGCAACCCTTCTGGCAGCACGCGCGGCACGTTTTCCAGCAGGCCGCCGCCGGTAATGTGGGCAAGGGCGTGGATGCGACCCGCACGGATCGCGGGCAGCAGGCTCTTCACATAGATCCGGGTGGGCTCGATCAGGTGGTCGATCAACAGCCGGTCGGGATCGAACAGGGCAGGGCGATCCAGCTTCCAGCCCTTGTCCGCCGCGAGCCGTCTGACCAGCGAATAGCCATTCGAGTGAACGCCCGAGCTGGCCAGCCCCAGCAGCACGTCGCCGGTCGCAACTTTGTCGCCAGTCAGTTGCTCACCGCGCTCGACCGCGCCGACGCAGAAGCCGGCCAGGTCATAGTCGCCGGCCGCATACATTCCCGGCATTTCCGCCGTTTCGCCGCCGATCAGCGCGCAGCCGGCCAGTTTGCAGCCATCGGCAATCCCGGCGACCACGCGGGTGGCGATGCCGTTTTCCAGCTTGGCACTGGCGAAATAGTCCAGAAACAGCAGCGGTTCGGCACCCTGCACGATCAGGTCGTTGACGCACATTGCGACCAGGTCGATCCCGATCGCGTCGTGGCGATCATGGTCGATCGCCAGTTTGACCTTGGTGCCAACCCCGTCGTTGGCGGCGACCAGCAAGGGATCGACATAGCCCGCCGCCTTGAGATCGAAGAACCCACCAAACCCGCCCAGTTCGGCATCCGCGCCCGGACGCGCGGTCGCCTTGGCCAAGGGACCGATCGCCTTGACCAGCGCGTTTCCGGCCGCGATCGAAACGCCGGCCTGCTCGTATGAGTAGCTCTTTTCAGACATTGCGAGCCGCCTAGCCTTTTCCCGCTTGGATTTCCACGGATGATTGGGCAAAAGGCACCCGGTTTTCCCCGATGGTCACGCAATCCCTTCCCGCCTTCGCCAAGTCATGGCGCCCCGGACCTGCCGCCACGCTGCTTGGCGGCCTGTCGCTGGCGCTTGTCACCGCGCTGCTGGCGGTCGGGCCTGAGCGCTTGTGGGCGCAGGTTGAAGGCGATCGCGGGATCGTGCCGGTGGCTTCCACTTCGGACATCCAGGTCAGCGATATAGAGGTCAACACCGCCGGGTCGAACGCGCAGGAAGCCCGCGAAAAGGGCTGGGCCGAGGCCGCGCGACTGGCCTGGAAGAAGGCTGGCGGCCCGTCGATGGACGATGGCTCGATCCAGTCGATGGTCGCGGCAATCGTGATCCAGCGCGAACAGATCGGCCCGCGCCGCTATGTCGCGACGCTGGGCGTAGTGTTCGATCGCGCGCGTGCCGGGCAGTACCTGGGTTCGGCGACCAGCGGCAAGAACCGTTCGGCCCCGCTCTTGGTGATCCCGGTGCTCTATTCGGGCGGGGTGGCGCAAGTGTTCGAGGTGCAGAGCCCATGGCAGCGGGCCTGGGCCCAGTTTCGCACCGGCACCAGCGCGATTGACTATGTTCGCCCGGTTGGCGCGGGCGGGGATTCGCTGCTGATCACCGCTGGTCAGCCGAGCCGCCGCAGCCGCGCCTGGTGGCGCAATGTGCTGAACCAGTACGGCGCGCGCGATGTCGTCGTGCCCGAAGTCCGGCTCGAGCGGCAATGGCCGGGCGGACCAGTGCGCGGCACTTTCACCGCGCGTTTTGGCCCCGATAATACATACCTCGGCAGCTTTACCCTGACCGCCAATGACGAGACCGGACTGCCCAAGATGCTGGCCGAAGGCGTGACCCGGCTGGACCAGATGTACGGCCAGGCGCTGGCCGAAGGCGTGCTCAAGCCCGACAATTCGCTCAACATGCAGGCCCAGATGGATCCGGGTCTGGCAGCCCTGATCGCGGCGGGGCAGGCACCTGTCGCAGCGCCGAGCGCCGCGCCGAGCGCCGGCGCGACCGAGGCAGCACCGCCTCCGCCGCCTCCGCCGCCGGTTGAAACCCGCACTTTCACGGTCCAGTTTGCCTCGCCCGATGCCGGCGCAGTCGATGCCGCGCTGGGTGCGGTGCGCTCGGCCCCGGGGGTCAAGGGCGCTTCCACCACCAGCTTGGCAGTGGGCGGCACGTCGATCATGCGGGTCACGTACGAAGGCGATCTCGACACTCTGGCCGCAGCACTGCGCGCGCGCGGCTGGCGGGTGACGGTTGGCAGCAACGCCCTTTCGATCAAGCGCTGATGTCGCAGATTGCGCTCCCCCTGGTGGCGGGGGCCTCAGGCCCTTCGCGTATCGTGCTTGGCAATGCCAACGCTGCCGCCTTCGAAGCGATGGCGCTGGCCGCAACCTGGCCGTTCCGCAGCGCCGTGCTTGCCGGGCCGCCGCGCGCGGGCAAGTCGCTGATCGCGCGTTGGTTCGAAGGAACCGGACTGGGCGAAGCGATCGACGATGCTGACCGCGTGGATGAGACCGAACTGTTCCACCGCTGGAACCGCGCACAGGAAAGCGGCACCCCGCTGCTGCTGGTAACGGGCCTCCACGAAGCGGGCTGGACCATCACCTTGCCCGACCTCGCTTCGCGGCTGGGGGCGGCCTTGCAGCTTGAAATCGGCGCGCCCGACGAAGCGATGCTTGGCGAGCTGCTAGAAATTCATGCCGAGATTCGGGGGCTCGCACTTGGTCCCGGTGCCGCTTCCTATCTTGTGCCGCGGATCGAACGCTCCCATATGGGAATTGAGTTTCTGATCGAAACTATCGACCGGCTCAGCCTTGAGCGCAAAGTGCCGCCCACGCAGGGGATCTGGCGCGAGGCGCTGGAGGAGCTTTACGGACCCAACGAGCCGCGCTTGCTTTAGCGCCGTCCGCATGGGACAAGGGGAATGCGATGTTGCAGGAACTGACCCGCTATCTGGATTCGATCGTCGCGCGCGATCCCAGCCCGCGCTCGCGTTGGGAAGTGCTGCTCTATCCGGGCGTTTGGGCGCTGGGCCTGCACCGCGCGGCGCACTGGCTGTTTGAGGCTGAGCTGTTCTTCATGGCCCGCCTGGTCAACCACATCAGCCGCTTCCTGACCGCGATCGACATCCACCCGGGTGCCAAGATCGGGCGCAATTTCTTCATCGACCACGGCTTTGTGGTGATCGGCGAGACGGCCGAGATCGGTGACAATGTCACCATGTACCAAGGCTCCACCCTGGGCGGAACCAATCCCACCAATGGCGTCGGCGGCAAGCGCCACCCGACCATCGGCGATGATGTGATCGTCAGCCTGGGCGCGGCGATCCTGGGCCCGCTGGTGGTGGGCAAGGGCGCGCGGATCGGCGCCAATGCGGTGGTCACCAAGGACGTGCCCGAAGGCGCGACGATGGTCGGCATTCCGGCCAAGTCGACTCTGGTCGAGGTCAAGCCTGAGACCCAGAACTTCGTGCCCTATGGCACGCCATGCAACGAATGCTTCGATCCGGCCACGCAGAAGCTGGAGATCCTCCAGTGCGAAATGGAGATGATGCGGATGCGCCTGGCGTCGCTGCTTGAAGAACGCGATGCCGCTGCGGCCAAGCAAAGCTCGGCACGCAAGCGCGCGGGCGCGAAGCGCGATTGAGCGCCACCGTCACCCCGTTCCCCAATCTAGCGGCCCGCGCCGCGCAGGTCGGGTTCGAACGTGACGAACTGACCCGCATCCTCGATCTCTACGGCCGGATGGTTGCGGCCGGAATGTGGCGCGACTATGCGATGGATTTCGGCAAGGACGCTGCCGCATTCAGCGCCTTTCGCCGCGCCGCCGAACGCCCCGAAGCCCGCATCGAAAAGCGCCCGGCGCTGCGAACCAAGCAGGGCATGTGGACCCTGTTCGGAGAGGGCGGGCACGTGCTGAAGCGCGGCCACGAACTCAGCGGTGTCTTGTTCCCACTGGAGCGGCGACTGCTTAAGGTGGTTGAAGGCTAGCGGTGTGGATGAACGGAATCGACTTAGCTTAGGGGCAAATAGATGGGCTGGTTTCTGTTTCTTGACGAATCCGGCCATGATCGACGCGAGTCACCCTACGAGGTTTTGGCTGGAGTTGCGGTTGAAGATCGCGTCCTTTGGCGACTCATTCAGTCCATAAAGCGCTCGCAGGAAGTAAATTTCGGCCAAAGATTATACGATGCTTACGGCGCGGAAGCGAAAGGCAAGAAGCTTCTGAATCGCAAGACTTTTCGCTTGGCTCGGCAGCGTGACCCGCTACCCCTGGCGGAGCGGGCCATGTTGGCCAATGCGGCGTTGAACAATGGCGCAGCGGTTAACGGAGATATGCTCGTTGCATTGGGCCAAGCAAAGGTCGCCTACGTCGGCGAAGTCATGCGTACTTGTCGTGAATTTGGAGTGGTTGCCTTTGCCAGTATCATTCCCAACGACTTGGCGCGCCCGGCATATGATTTTTTGAGAAAGGACTATGCCTTTTTATTCGAACGTTTTTTTCATTTCCTGAACGGCCGTGAAGAAAATCCCAAACCGGTGGGGACGATCGTTTTCGACGAAGTTGAAAAGCAGCAGAGTCAAATTTTGATTGATCAGATGGAACAGTATTTCCTGCACACGCAGAACGGTCGAACGCGTTCTCGTCTGATACTGCCAGAGCCTCTGTTCGTTCACAGTGATCTTACGACCATGATCCAAGTTGCGGATCTGGTTGCCTATGTCGTAAGTTGGGGTGTTCGGCTCAAGGGCGGAAACCGGCCAATGACGGCAGTTCATCGTCCGGAACTTGATGACCTTGCTGCGGCGGTTTGCCGTCTACGTTATCATGCACGCACGCCTGGGGGGCATGACACCTGGGGATTCTATGTGGTGGGATCGCTCGAGACACATCTCGGTGCCTGAAAAAAGAAAAGGCAATGGTACCCGTAGGTGCCAGAGCCTCCGAACGTGGAACTAAACATCAATCTGCATTTTGTCAAGGAATGGGCGCGACTGCTCTGCAGCCGCACCCATCCCAAGCACTAGGCTGCCAGCATCGCGCCCTGCGGAAGCGCGGCCCGCACGCCGCCCGGCAAGCGCTGGACCAGGGCCGAACGGATCGGGGTCCAGAAGGCCGAGAGCGCCAGCAGTGCCGAGCCGATCACCAGCCCGGTGACCGCGACGTTGAGTTCGACCATGCCGAACTCGCGGAACAGCCAGGTCAGCGCGACCAGCACATAGGCCAGGGCCGAGACCAGCAGCGCCCGGCGATCGACCGCCAGTGCCACCGCGCCCATCAACACATAGACCGCCAGTACGCCGACCGCGGCCATGGCGCCGATATTCTCGCCCTCGTTGACCCCCAGCCAGTTGAACAGCGGGTGCGCGATCATCGGCGCGGCCAGCAGGTGCAGCCAGAAGGCGACGTCGCTGCGGCGGGTTTCGCGCTTGGGATCGCTCATGTCCCAGCGCATCGCCACGGCGAATACAGCCAGGCCGCAGGCGAAGACCAAGGGTAGCAATACCGATTCCGCATCGCGGCTGCCGTTCATGCTCATCCAGGCCGAGACAATCAGCGCGATCGCGGTTACCGCGATGCCGGCCGCGCCCGCTGCGACTGTGATCGGTACCATGAAACGCCGCCAGTGGAACCAGGCGGCACCGGCCGCCAGCAGGCCAACGCCTGCGCCGATCATCACCCCAGCCTGGTCACTCATCCTGGGATCGGCCTCGGCCAGGATACTGATTGGCACTGCCGCCACGCCGCCGACAAAGGCCAGCAGCAGCACGATCGAAGGCAGCGCCATGCGCCGTTTCTTGGTGAAAAATTCGGCCAGCATCCAGGCCGCGCCCGCGACCAGAAGCCCGGCCACGCCTGGCGCGATGGCTTCGCCGATCCCGGCCGCCGCGACCAGCAGCAAGACTGCCGCGATTGAGACGAAGATGTCGTTGAAACCGGTGATCAGGCGGAAGTGTTCTTCATCCGCCACCGGCGCGCTGCGCATTCCGGCAGCATGTGCGCGCAGTGCTTCAGCCGCTTCATGGCTGATTGCACCTGCGGTCACGGCCGATTGCAGGTCTGATTCTGAATACATCGGGCATTCTCCCCTGTGGAATGCACGAGAATGCCCGATGTGTATTAGTGTGTCAACACAGTATGGCTTTTAGCCCAGCCCGCCGATCTTGGCCAAGGCGGCCATAACCACCTGGCTCTGCTCGCCGCCCGACTGGGGGACGATTTCGCCGGTGCGGTCGATGATTGCGTCCCAGTTGGCGGCAATGCCTTCGGGGGTGCGTTCATCGGCGGGGAGGGCCACGCCCGGGGTCAGCGTGATGTAGGCCGCGTGATAGGCGCCCGCGCCCGCGCCGCAGATCATGTTGGTTGGCGCATCTTCGCTGACCAGGTACAGCGCCATTGGCGCAACGTTCTCAGGCTTGAGCGCGTTGAACAGCATTTCGGGCATGCCCAGGTCTTCGGTCATCCGGGTGCCGGCGACCGGGGCCAGGGTGTTGACCCGCACGTTGTACTTCGCGCCTTCCAGCGCCAGCGTCTTGGTAAAGCCCGCCAGGCCCAGCTTGGCCGCGCCATAATTGGC
>Ga0073918_1000004_pt1 | contig 23568 bp, 26 predicted proteins | sample GWRWT4_1July14_FD_71201 | JGI IMG/M metagenome (GOLD analysis project Ga0073918, IMG submission 71201) | Sand microcosm microbial communities from a hyporheic zone in Columbia River, Washington, USA - GW-RW T4_1-July-14 | ecosystem: Engineered > Artificial ecosystem > Sand microcosm >...
GTGGCGGCGGCATGCCGGCCCAGGTCGTCGGTGAAGGCACCGGCACAGTCAAGTTCTTCAACGCGCACAAGGGCTTCGGTTTTATCCAGCAGGATGCCGGCGGCGAAGATGTGTTCGTCCACATCAGCGCGGTTGAGCGCGCCGGTCTTGAAGGCCTGGCCGAAGGTCAGCAGCTCAAGTTCCAGCTGGTCGATCGCGGCGGCAAGATTTCGGCGAGCGAGCTCGAAGTGGTCGGCGATGTGATCGCGGTTGAAAAGCGTGAAGCCCCGCAGCGCCAGCTGACCGGCGAACGCGCCAGCGGCACAGTCAAGTTCTTCAACGGGATGAAGGGCTTCGGCTTTATCACCCGTGACGACGGTCAGCCCGATGCTTTCGTGCACATCAGCGCGGTTGAGCGGTCGGGCATGTCGGGCCTCAATGAGGGCGACCGGCTTGAGTTCGATATCGAAGTCGATCGACGAGGCAAGTACTCGGCGGTCAACCTCGCTCCGCTTCAGGGTTGATTGCCGCCGTCTCTGCTCCGGGGTTGTCCCGGACCTGACGAGGCTCTAAAGAAGCACGAATGGCGGTCCTTTACGGGGCCGCCATTTGTCGTTTTCGAATTCCCGAATTCCCGAATTCCCGCTTTCAAAAAAGGAAACCGCAATGTCGATCACCCCGCTCATGCCAGTCTATCCCCGCTGCGGCTTTCGCCCGGTGCGCGGTGACCACTGCCACCTGATCGGGGAAGACGGACTGCGCTACCTCGATTTTGCGGCCGGCATCGCGGTCAATGCGTTGGGCCACAGCCACGAAGGGCTGATCGGCGCAATCCAGAAGCAGGCCGCAACGCTGATGCACGTTTCCAACCTTTATGGCAGCCCGCAGGGCGAGCACCTGGCCCAGCGGCTGGTAGACCTGACTTTTGCCGATACGGTGTTCTTCACCAATTCTGGCGTCGAAGCGGTTGAATGCGCGATCAAGACCGTGCGTGCCTATCACCAGCATGTCGGCAACAACCACAAATATGAGATCATCACGTTCAAGAACGCCTTCCACGGCCGGACCATGGCGACGATCAGCGCCTCCAGTCAGGAGAAGATGCACAAGGGCTTTTACCCTTTGCTTGAAGGCTTCAAATACGTCGATTTCGACGATCTGGAAGGCGCCAAGGCGGCAATCGGGCCCAATACCGCAGGCTTCCTGGTGGAACCCGTGCAGGGCGAAGGCGGGATCCGTCCGGCCGGCATGGAGTTCATGCAGGGCCTGCGCGCGCTCGCCGACGAGCATGACCTGCTGCTCGCGCTCGACGAAGTGCAGTGCGGGGTGGCGCGTTCGGGCACGCTCTATGCCTATGAACAGTACGGGATTGAGCCCGACGTGATGGCCAGCGCCAAGGGGCTGGGCGGCGGCTTCCCGATCGGGGCCTGCCTCGCCACCGAAAAGGCCGCGCGCGGGATGGTGATCGGCACCCATGGGTCGACCTATGGCGGCAACCCGCTCGCCATGGCCGCGGGCGAAGCCGTGCTCGATGCGGTCGCCAACGACGAATTCCTGGCCGACGTCCGCGCCAAGAGCGAGCGGCTGCGCAGCCGTCTTGAACAGTTCATCGGCAACTATCCCGAACTGTTCGAACTGGTCCGCGGCACCGGCCTGATGCTGGGGATGCGGATGAAGTTTGAACCGCGCGAGTTCGTTGGCCACTTGCGCGACAACCACCAGCTGCTGACCGTCGCCGCGGGCGATCAGACGCTGCGGCTGGTCCCGCCGCTGGTGATCGACGACAGCCATATCGACGAATTTTTCGACAAGCTCTCGGCCGGCGCCGCCACCTACCAGCCGCCAGCGCCCACGTCATGACCCGGCACTTTCTCGACCTGTCCGATGCCGGCGGCGATGCGCTGGCGGCGATGCTGGGCGACGCAATGGAGCGCAAGGCCTACCGCGCCGGGGTGCCCAAGGGCGCGCCCGATGGCGACGCTCCGCTGGCGGGACACGTGCTGGCGATGGTGTTTGAAAAGGCCTCGACCCGCACCCGCGTTTCGTTCGACATGGCGATGCGCCAGCTTGGCGGCAGCGCCCTGGTGCTCGAGTCAGGGAGTACTCAACTGGGCCGCGGCGAAAGCATCGCCGATACCGCTCGCGTGCTCAGCCGGATGGTCGATGCGATCATGATCCGCACCCATGACCACTCCAAGGTCGAGGAACTGGCGCATTACGCCGATGTGCCGGTAATCAACGGGCTGACCGACCAGTCGCATCCCTGTCAGATCGTTGCCGATCTCCAGACGATCATCGAACACGGCAAGGCGCTGCCGGGGATTGAACTGGCCTGGCTGGGCGATGGCAACAATGTGCTGAGTTCGATTGTCGAGGCGGCCGGGCTGATGAAGTTCAACGTCCGGATCGCGGTGCCCGAAGGTTACGATCCCGATATGAGATATGTTAGCCGCGCGCGTGAACAGGGCGCACGGATCACGCTGAGCCGCTCCGCCCAAGAAGCAGTAGCCGGGGCTGCGGTCGTGGTGACCGACACCTGGATCTCGATGGGCCAGGCCGACAGCGAGGCCAAGATTGCGGCGATGACGCCCTTCCAGGTCAATGAGGCGCTGATGGCCCATGCCGCCAGCGACGCGCTGTTCCTCCACTGCCTGCCCGCACATCGCAGCGAGGAAGTGACCGACGCGGTGATCGACGGCCCGCACTCGGCGGTCTGGGACGAGGCGGAAAACCGGATCCATTCGCAGAAGAGCATCCTGCGCTGGGTCTTCGGCCAGCTGTGAGCGCGCCTGCGCATATCGAAGACGGCGAGACCGGCTATGACCGGGTGATGAGCTTTACCCTGCCTGCGCGCGATGCGCGCGGGCGGGTGGTGCGGCTGGGTCCAGTGCTTGAGACGGTGCTGGCTGCGCATGACTATCCGCTGCCGATCAAGCACCTGCTGGCCGAGGCGCTGACCGTCACCGCACTGATCGGCTCGCTGATGAAGGATGGCGAAGGGCAGATGACGATGCAGGCCCAGACCGAGGCCGGGATCGTCGACCTGCTGGTCTGCGACTATCGCGGCGGCGAGCTGCGCGGCTATGTCCGCCACGATGCCGATCGGCTCGCGGCGCTGGGGGCCAACCCCTCGCTCTATGCCTTGTTCGGCAAGGGCTATCTGATGATCACTTTCGATATGGCGACCACTGGTCAGCGCTATCAGGGGATCGTGCCGCTGGAAGGCGCATCGCTGGCCGAGGCTTGCCAGGCCTATTTCTTCCAGTCCGAGCAAGTGCCCACACTGATCCGCGTTGCCGTGCGCAGCGACAAGGCGGGCTGCGTTGCGGGCGGTATTCTGGTCCAGCACTTGCCTGAGGGTGAGGAAGGGCGTGAGCGGCTCCACGTGCGGCTCGACCATCCGGAGTGGGAGCATGTCGCGGCCTTGGCCGGGTCGACCCGCCACGACGAACTGGTCGATCCCGATCTCTCGCTTGAAGCCCTGGTCTGGCGGCTGTTCCACGAGGAGGACGAGGTTCGTTTCGAGCTCAGCGGCCCGCTCAGCCGGGGCTGCCGGTGCAGCATCGAACACTACCGGTCGGTGATCGCCCAGTTCCCCGAACGCGAGCGCGCCGATATGAGCAACGATGCCGGACTGATCGTGATCGATTGCGCTTTTTGTTCGCGCCTGTTCGAGCTTTCAGCTTAGGTTAAACCATTCGTCGATAAAAGTGCACGCTTGGCCGCTCCCTGACGTGCTGATACAAGCGATTCGGGTTGTCTGGGGCCAGATATGCGGGCGTCACCGCGCGAAGGACAATGCAGGTGGGAAAGTTGAAGTTGCGATTTGCCAAGGCCGCTGCGGCGGGCCTGATGGCTCTTGCCGCTCCGGCTTTCGGCGGCGGGCCGTCGCTTGCCATGCTCGACCAGCTCGAAAGCGGCCGTTGGGAACTGCGCGAGCGCAGCGGCGCGGCGGCACAGCGGATTTGCCTGCAGAGTGGTCGGCGGCTGATCCAGCTGCGCCATGCAGGACTTCCGTGTGAGAGCTATGTGGTAACCGACAGCCCCGGAGAGGTTGTGGTTCAATACACTTGCCGCGGGCGCGGCTATGGTCGCACCGAAATCCGGCGCGAGACCAACCGGCTGGTCCAGGTGCAAAGCCAGGGTATCGTCGATGGCCTGCCCTTCGTGATTACCGCCGAAGCCCGGCGGGTCGGAGAATGCACGGGCGCTTGAAGTGATTGCCACGCCGCCACACAGCGGCTAGCCCAAGTCCATGCCCGCAGGACAACAAGCACCAGACCGCAAAGCAGTCGTTTTGCTCTCGGGCGGGCTCGATTCGATGGTCTGCGCCGGGCTAGCGCGCGAAGCGGGTTTCCGAATCCAGGCGCTGACGATCGATTACAACCAGCGCCACCGGCGTGAGATCGACGCTGCGCGGGGAATCGCGCAGGAGCTTGGCGCAGAGCGCCACGTGGTGCTGCCGCTCGATCTCAGCCAGTTCGGCGGTTCGGCGCTGACTGCCGATATCGATGTGCCCAAAGGCGGGGTCGGGGAAGACATCCCGGTCACCTATGTTCCGGCGCGCAATCTGGTGTTTCTGTCGCTGACGCTGGCCTGGGCCGAAGCCCTGGGCGCGGCCGACGTGTTCATCGGGGTCAACGCGCTCGACTATTCGGGCTACCCCGATTGCCGTCCCGAGTTCATCGCAGGTTTTTCAGACCTGGCGCGGCTGGCGACCAAGGCCGGTGCCGAAGGCGGAGAGTTCACGATCCACGCGCCGCTGCAGTACCTCGGCAAGGCCGAGATTGCCCGGGAGGCAGCGCGACTCGGCCTGGACGCGGGGCTGAGCTGGTCGTGCTACGATCCGCAGGCCGATGGTTCGGCTTGCGGCCTGTGCGACAGCTGCCGGCTCAGGAAAGAAGGATTTGCCAAGGCCGGACTGGTCGATCCGACCCGGTACGCGGCCTGACTTTAGGGAGAAGGATTTTGGAAAAGCAAGAGGTCGGCGGTGAGGAGAAACAAGCCAGCGGATATAGCTGGTATGTGCTCAGCGTCCTGGTCGTGGTCTACATCCTCAACTTCATCGACCGGCAGATCATCTCGATCCTGGCGCTGGAGATCAAGGCAGACCTCGGGCTGACCGATAGCGAGATGGGCTTTCTTGGCGGGGCGGCCTTTGCGGTGTTCTATGCGCTGTTCGGCATTCCGCTGGGCCGACTGGCCGACAACTGGAGCCGGGTGAAGCTGCTCAGCATTGGCCTTGCGCTGTGGTCAACGATGACCGCATTGTCGGGTTTCGCGCGCAGCCAGTTGACCCTGACGCTCGCGCGGATGGGCGTCGGCGTTGGCGAAGCAACCGCCAGCCCGACCGCCTACTCGTTGATCTCGGACTATTTCCCCAAGCGCCAGCGGGCTACCGCTCTCGCGATCTATTCCTCGGGTCTCTATTTGGGCGGCGGTGTTTCGCTGCTGATCGGGGCCAAGATCAGCCAGGTCTGGAATGCAGCCTACCCCGGCGGCGGACCGGGTGGACTGGTTGGCTGGCACGCCGCCTTCCTGGCAGTTGGCCTCCCCGGAATCCTTGTCGCCATTTGGGTCGCCACTTTGCGCGAGCCGGTCCGCGGAGCGATGGATGGGACGCCCAGCAAAAGTTCCGACCGGCCCTTCGCCGAATTCTTCGCTGACCTCTCGACGATCGTGCCCCCCTTCACGCTGATCGGTGCGGCCCGCCGCGGGGCTGGGGCACTGGCGATCAACCTGGCGGTCGCCGCCGGGCTCATCGCCTTTTCCTGGATCATGATCAAGCTGACCGGCAACCTGCCGCAATGGTCGGCCGTGGCGCTGGGATACTATGCGGTGTTCTCCTGGGCCTCTGTGCTGAGGCAGAAAGACCCCGCCACTTTCCGCCTGATCTGGGGAACACCGGCGTTCATTTGTACCACGCTGGGCTATTCGATGGTTGCCCTGACGGCCTATGCTTTGGCGTTCTGGTCGGCGCCCTATGCCGAACAGGTTCTCAAGCTGCCCAAGGCTGAACTGGCCTTCTGGCTGGGCGCAAATGGCGCGATCAGCGGCTTTCTGGGCGTCATCATCGGCGGCAGGGTGGCCGATGCCTTGCGCGCCCGGAACCCGGCCGGGCGGATCCTGGTGATCCTGTTCGGGGTGGTTGCCCCGGTGCTGCCGATCTGGATTGGTTACACTACGCCCGATCCGTTGCTGTTCTATGTGATGAACTTCCTGGCCGGTCTGTTTGGCTCGGCTGGGCTGGGCGCAGCGGCCGCGACGACGCAGGACCTGGTCCTGCCTCGCATGCGCGGTACGGCAACGGCCTCGTTCTTTCTCGGCACCACGCTGGTCGGGCTGTGCTTCGGCCCCTACATGGTCGGGCAGGTTTCAGACCTCGTCGGAGGAATGGTCAATGGCAAGTTCGTGGGCGATCTGCGGACCGGCATTGTCTCGCTGATTGCGGTGGCCCCGATTGCCGTTGCCTTGCTGATCTACGCGTACAAGACCGTGCCAGAGGCCGAGGCCACCCTGGTCGAGCGCGCAGGCGAGAAGGCTTGATGCGGGTGCTCAGCCTCGCTTGAGCACGCCGCAGGCGATCCGCGCGCCGCTGTTGCCGCTGGGATCGGTGCGGTAATCGTCCGGATCGGCGTGGACCACGACTGCGGCGCCGTCGGCATCGAACAGCGCTGCTTCCAGCTCGGCGCGGGTTCCGGGAAGGGCCGCGCTGGCCGCGCCGGCCCCTAGCGAGTTTGCGGCTATGTTCGGCAGGTCGCCCAGGTGGCTGCCAGCCGGATTGGCCGTGCCGTGCTGCGCGGAGTGCGGGTTGAGGTGCGGTCCAGCCGAGGTAAAGCCGGGGGGCTCGCACTTGCCCACCGTGTGCAGATGCATGCCATGCGGCCCTTGGGGAAGACCAACCACCGCGATTGCAATCGTGACTTTGTCGCCCGCCGCAGTGACAATCACTGTTCCGGCCGGGCTGCCGTTCGCTTGGCTGAGTGCGGCGCTGGCCAGGCGCCGGTCAGGAATATCACCCAGGCTGGCACAGGCCGAGACGAGGGCGGCAGCAGCGATCAGGCCGAGGAAGGATAGGGGTTTCATGGCGGCTCCGGATGGTGATTCGTCATCGACCATAACGAAAAAGGGGCCGGATTGCTCCGGCCCCCAATTCGTTTGCCTTGAAAGGCTGGCTTACATGCCCGAACCTGGACCGTAGGTGATTTCCACCCGGCGGTTCTGCAGTTCGCGAACGCCATCGGCGGTCGGCACGCGGTTGTTGTTTTCGCCAAAGCCCTGGCTGCTGATCGCACCACCCGGGATGCCGCGCGAGGTCAGGTAAGCCGTGACCGAAGCGTTGCGGCGTTCCGACAGGCCCTGGTTGTACTTGTCGCTGCCCGAACGGTCGGCATAGCCGGCCAGCATGATCGGAACCGAGGCACAGTTGCCATAGGCAGTGACTGCGCTGTCGAGGATCGAAGCCGCTTCAGGCGTGATGTCCGACTTATCCCAATCGAAGAACACGATGTAGGGGCCTTTGTTGCACGGCGGCGGGGGAGGCGGCGGAGCCGGTTCCGGCGGCGGCGGCGGGGGAGGCGGCGGGGGCGGCGGCGGCGGCGGCGGCGGCGGAGCCGCCGGAGTGCCGAAGTTGTAGCCCAGCGTCAGCATCAGCGAGTGCGAGCGGAAGCGGGTGTCCAGCGGAAGCCGCTGGCCTACGGTCCCGGCCAGAGCCACATTGTCCTGGTTGAAGAAGCGATACTTCAGACCAATATCGACATTGTCGGTCACCGGATAACGGATCCCGGCAAGAGCCTGCCAGGCAAAGCCGCTGTCCGAATCGTTGAGCGGGATACCGGCCGAGAAGAACTTGGCACGGCCAACGCCTGCACCACCACCAACGAAGCCCTGCAGGCCATCGTCATCGCCGAAATCGAGCAGGCCGTTGAGCATGAAGCTCAGGTCGCTGCCGTGGCCGGTGACGCTGGTGATGCTGGTCGTGTTGCGGGTGAACACGTCCATCCCGGCACGGCGATAGCTGACTTCGCCTTCAAGGCGGAAGCCGCCAAAATCGTAACCGACGATGCCGCCGACGTCGTAGCCGGTCTTGAAGTTGGCAACGCCAGCTTCGATACCTGCGGCGTCAGTCATACGAGCATCTTCGAGGATCATGCCGCCGGCATCGAGTTCGACGTACCAGGTATCGTCGCGTGCCAGGGCTGGCGTCGCGAGGGCCGTCGAGGCCAGCGCCATCCCAATGATGAGTTTGCGCATTAGTGTTTTCCCCTTTTTGATAGGATTGAGCCACCGAGTGGGGAAACGTCTAACTGCAACGATTTGCGCGCGCAAGCGGGCAAAGTTCGCAACTGTTGCAATTATGTCGCGTTTTCGCGCGCCAATCGCATGAAACGACAGGAATTCGCGCTGACCGGCGCAAGGAATCGATTCTGCCGCGCAAAATTGGACATGTGAAGGTCAATTGGCGGGGATGATTCCCGCAGTTGTCAGGCTGGCCACTATTGCGGCGATGGCAGTGCGGGCTTCGGCATCAATGGTGGTCCCGCCGCTGGGTGTAGCCGGACGGCTCGCGGCCTGCCAGCCGGCGTTGAACAGCATGTCCTGGTCGGAAGCGCGGTTGAACAGGCGCATCCCGTCGCGCGGCTCGGCGTAGAGCCAGTTGCCAGCCTGGCGCATCGCGATCTGACCGGCCTTGCCGCTCCATTCACCGTTGGCACCGGTGGCAATCAGCCAGCACTGACCGTCTGCGGGGGTGGCAGGCGGAGCAGCCTGTTCGGCTTCGATCGCACCATGCAGCAAGGCATCGAGCCGCGCGGCTATCTCGTTGACATAGCCTTCCTTCTGGGACTGGCCGGCGAACAGCAGGGGCAAGTCGAAGCGCGGGGTCCGGCTGTCGAAAAGGGGGTCGGGCACAGGCAATTCTCCATGTCAAAAGGTCAGTTCGGGTCGATCACCAGCGCCGCGGAAATGCCGCGATCGCCGCGCTGGGCCACGCGGAAGGCGCCGGTCGGCAATGCAGCGAGTAAGGCAGCGAGACTGGCGGCATCGAGCAGGAGTTCGGGGGCCGAAACCTCCCAGAAACCGACCGGTGTGGTTTCGCTGCCAAAGCTGACCGTGTAGGCCTCGGCTTGCTCGTTAAGCGGCACATCTGCGGAATCCTGCCATTGCCAGGCCCCTCTGGCCCGGCGGGTCCAGCTGAGCCGCAGCGATCCATCGGCAAGCGTTGCGGCCCGGCCGTGGACCGGCGCGAGCGGCCGTGTGCCGATGCCGCGCATGGCGATCGGGCAGGTCACCGGCACCGGATCGCCCAGCCCGAGTGCGGCGAGCAGGGTGCCCGGGGCCTCGCCGACCGCTTGCGGATCGAGCGCGATCCCGCTGCCGTCGAGCAAGATGAAACGTTCTCCCGCGAGGTGCATGGCAATTGCCGCTTCGGTGCCGCCGCGCCCGCGCCACAGCCCGGACAGGCGCCATTGGCCGCTGCCCAGCGGCACGGCATTGGCGAACTGGATAATCTCCTGGCCCAGCAGTGCGCGATTGGCTCCCATGGCCAGCTGCCGCATCGTGGCATCGCCAAGCCCCAGGTCGGCGCCGGCCAGCGTCACAACAACGCTGTGCTGGCGGTCGAACAGCAAGGGCGATGCGGACGGCAGCACGGTCTGCGCGGTCCCGATTGCGGCCCTTGTCCGCCCTGTCGAACCCAGCAGCTGGAGCGAGCCGTCGCCCTGATCGACATAGAGCGCGGCGCCCTGCCAGCCCGCGCCCGACGAAGAGGCCATGGCCATAATCAGCGGGACCGAAGCGCCGGGATTGCCGTCCCACGGCAATTCGCAGGAAGCCAGTACAGTCGCTGCGGAAACAAGGTCGGGCGCAGGGTTGGCGCGGCCAGGATCGGCAGCGGCCGGCAGGACAGCGAGCGGAGAAAGGCGCGACAGGGCCAGGTCGATCCCCTGATCGTGCCATTCCCAGCTGCTGACCCGCCAATTTCCGGGATGCCTGGGAACGGTAACCCGCGCGCCGGGGCGGACCGCCGGATCAAGCTCGGTCACCCGCCAGGAAATGGTCTGGCGCGACCATTCGGCCCGCTTGGCGGCATCGCCGACCAGGCGGCGTGCGGATGAAGCGGTCATCGCCGCAGGCAGATCGATTGAGCGTGGCTGACCGGGCAAGGGCTTGCCCATCGCGCGCTGCGCGCCGGGCTGGTAATCGCGGTCGACATCGTAATAGCGCAGCACTTCGATCGGCTGCTCGCTCTCACCCACGCGCTTGCGGCTAAAGCCTTCGTTGCCGCCGAAATCTTCACGTTTGGTCGAAGTGGCCGCATCGGGCAGCGCGATCGCAGCGCTCTGCAAGCGGTCGGGCCGCAGCACCAGCTTGTCATCGCAGGCATCGCAATCGAGCGGGTAGAGCGGGTCGAGCGAGCCCAGCAGTTCGCCCAGCGAGCCTTCGCCTGTGATTCCCTCGATCCCGTCGAGCGTCAGTTCGGCATCGAAGTTGTCCAGCGTTCCTTCAAGCAACGCCCTCAGCCCGAGCACGCCTTCGTCGCCGATCACTTCGAAAGTCAGCGTCGGGATGCGGTTGCCGTATTCGGACAGTTCGAGATCTTCGAATACGGCATAAGCGAGGCCCCGATAGGCCGGGCAGCGCGTCGCGCCTTCGGCTGCGGCGAGCAGGGCATCCTGCGGCTGGTCGCCCTCGCCAGTGTAGAGCCGGAAGGCCCCGCCAACCTTGAGGTCGCCGCCCGCCCCGCGCAGCAATTTACCGTCGGCCCAGATCCTGCCCACCGATTTCAGCGGGCGGCTGGACAGCGCGACCGCAAAGCTGGCGGAATAGCTGTAGCTGACGACGGTCGGTCCGTTCTTGCTGCCTTGCTGGTCCTTGTGCTCGACCAGGTCGGTAGACCAGATGATCTGCCCCGGTACCCGCATCCGGCCATAGTGCCGGGCGATCGGCATGCCATAGCTGGACGTGGTGATCTTGAGCTCGGTCAGCCGCGGGCCTTCCTGGGCTGCGGGCTTGAAGATCATGCCATCGATCTGGCGCCCAACCAGCGCGCCGATCGAGCCGCCGATCGGGCCGCCAAAGTACTGGCCCACGGCCGAGAGGATAATCGTTGCCATGCTGGTGTCCTATCCGGCGCGGGTCAGGCGCCAGTGGTGAATGATGGTTCCGCCGGGCAGTGCGGCATCGCGCACGACCTTGCGCAGGCCCGCGTGGGCGTGGATCCAGCCAAGCTTGCGGTCGGCGATGGCGAGGTGGAACTGCACCGGGCTGGGTTGAAGCAGCACGACATCGCCGGGGGCAAAGCGCCCCTTGGCCGGGCGCAGGCCGCAAGTCAGCGGGTCTGGCATCCAGGCATCGAGCCGGGTGATCCGCAGCGAATAGCCGGTCGGCAGCACGATTGGCCGCCCGGCCCGCGCCATTGCGGCGGAGAGCAGCCCCAGGCAATCAAGCCCGGTGGCCGGATCGCGGCCGTGGAGGCGGAAGGGGCTTCCGACCAAAGCTTCGGCCTCGCGGGCCAGGCGCTTGGGGGTCATTGGACGGGCGATGGATAGCGGGTGATCTGATCGTTCCCCGGCAGGAACGGCTCACCCTGGAAATTGATCGCATTGGCGAAGCGGGTAGCGCAAGTATCGAGCGTGCGGTCGCAGCCTTCGCGCAGCAGCACCCGCGTTCCCGCAGGCGGTGCAAGGTCGAGCGGGACCTCGAGCAGCAAGGCGCTGCCCAGCACGCCAGCGATCCCGGTGGAGAGACCGGCATAGGGCCCGTCGAGCCAGCGCAATTGCCCACCGGTGAAATTGCTCAAGGTGCCTGAAACCGAGATGGTCGCCGCATTGCTGGCGAGGTCAAAAGCGGTCAGCGTCCCGGCATGGTTGAACCGCGCAGGCGACAGCGTGCAGCCGGGCCCGCAGAACGCGGCGCGGCAGCCCGGGCTGGTGCGCGGCACCGGATCGCGCCCAAGCTCGGCTTTGCGCGACACCAGGTCGGCGGAGAAAGTCCCGGCTTCTTCGGCAACGCTGCCGATCGTGCCGCGATAGACCACATGGGTCGCCAGGCTTTCCCAATCGACCAGCCCGATCAGCACCCGCGCGCCATCGAACCGGCCGGTGGCGAGATCGAAGGCGCTGATCGAATCGTGGCTGAGCGCGCCGGTCACTTCGGCGCTGTCGGCCTCGAACCCGGCGCTGCGGCGGATTGCGGACGGGACCATGCCCGGCGCGGCGCGGTGGAGGACGCCATCGAACCACAAGTCGCGGTCATGCGCAGTAAAGCCCAGCGTCACCCCGTCGCGGCGCACGACGCGCCAGAATGTTGCCACCGTTTCAAGCGGTTGGCTGAACCAGACCCGGCTCATGCGTCAGCCTCGCGGATCTCGATTACTGGCACGCTGGGGGCCTCGCCCGCGGCAAAGACCGCGCCGGAAACCTCCAGCTTGTCCTCGGCAAAGCGCACCGGAACATCGAACAGAAAGCCCGCGCGCACTGCCTTGCCAGCAGCCGGCGGGCTGGCGAAACGAATGATCCCGGGATCGGTCAGCGACCAGGCGGTGCTGGACACGCCGTCGAGGCTGGCTACCACGCTCGCTGCGACCGGGCGGGTGATCCGCCTGAGCTGCAGGGCAGCGCCCTCGCCATAGGCCTTGGTCAAGGCAAAGTCGGTCCGCACTCCGTCGCCGGTGCCGAGCAACTGGTCTGCGGCGCTGGGTGTGCCAGTCATCCCGTTCGAACTGAAATCGGTCGGATCGCGCAAGCGAAACCCGCGGGCCGCGCCGCGCCGGGCGCGGAAGAAGGCGAGCAGCTCGCCCAGTTCCGCTTCGGAGCGGATTCCGGGGCCGACATCGAAGCGCAGCCGTGCGTTCGACCACAGCGAATTGCGCCGCTCAAACCCCGAAGCTGTGACCGCGACCGAGGTGGAGAATTCGGGCACGACCATGGCATCGCGGCCCAAGGCGAGCGGATAGGGCAAGTCGTCGAAAGGCAGCATGTCATCCTCGTCGCTGGGTGGTGGCAGGCGGACAAATCCGTCGCGGCAGACCTGGGGCAGGGCCCAGACGAACCGCTCGTGGGCCTGGCGCGCTTCGGCTTCATCAAGCCCGTCGTCGATCCGCCGCCACAGTTCGCGGTCTTCGGCATCGAGCACGAACCCGGCAAGGTAGTCCTGCTCTGTGGTGGGATAGCCCAGCCGCAGATTGAGCGCGGCATAGGCATCACGGCGCAGGCCAGCCGCGCCCGCAGTCAGCCAGTCATAGTCCTCGCCCTGGAGCCGGTCATAGGCCGGGCTGGCCCAGCCCAAGGGCAGGTTCATCCGCCGCACTTCGGGCATCGCGGGGCTGAGCACGCCGGGCAGGAAGGTCAGCAGCAGCACTTCGGCAGAGCCGGGCGCGGCAGCGGTGCGCACTGCATCACGCAATGCGGCGGTCGAGCTCGCAAGCAAGGTTCCCGCAGCATCGAGCAGGCTGCGCTGAAGGGCGGAGAGGCTGGCCTTGAGATCGGCGATTTCCGCCGGGCTGCCCCCGAAGGCGGCTTTGGCAGCATCATCGTAAAGGCACGGGCGGCCATCGGCCATGATCCACCACCACGGCTCACCGATCTGAAAGCGCACAGGGACCCCGGCCTGCTTCATCAGCGCGACGAACCCGGCCCCGACACCTTGCAGCCATGCCATCGCCGCGCTGCTCGCGGGCGAGAGCAAGGCCGAGGGCGGGTCCCACCCGGTGCGGGCGGGATCGCCATTGAAAGCGCGCTGCTGCCAGGCATCGGGGCTGTACTGGGCGAACAATTCGTAGGACAGCGAGAGGATCGGGGAGAGTCCGGCGGTCTTGGCAAGGGTCAGGAAATTGTGGTGCCAGGCTTTGGCCGGGGTACAGAGCGGATCGCCGCTGGCAGGGACCAAAAACTGGCCGCCGCTAGCGCTGAGCCGCATGAAATGGCTCATCCCGACATAGTGCAGCAGTGAGCCGCGATAGCCGAGTTGCACGGCATTGCGTATCAGCCGCGCAGGCGCCTGATTGGTGGCGTCGTCATAGGCGGTCGCCATGGCAAGCCCATGCGGCGGGACCACCACATCGCCGATCTCCAGCATCGCGCGGTGGCCTTCGCAAGCGATCGCGCTCATCTCGGCCCAGCCCTCGGCAGGCGCGGCCAGCGGCGCGGTGCTGCCTGCGACATAGCTCGGCGCGACCAGCGAAATGAACATCCGGTCGATGTCGGCGGGGTGGACCGGATCGGCCTCGGAGGGGAGCAGGAACCCGCCGCTCAGGTTCGAGAAGTCGAGCGTGATCTGGGCATCGCTGGCTGAGCCTTCGGCATAGTTCCACAGCCGCACATACCAGGTACGCGGCTGCCCGGCAGCATCGCGGCCTTCGATTGTCAGGGTCGGCCCGTTGACGGCGTTGAGCGCCAGCACGCCGCCTGATTTCCAGCGGAACTTCAGCGTGGTGCGCGCATAGTCGCGGCGGGTTTCATAGGCCAGCAGCGGATGGTCGAACCGGTCCACGCTGTCCCAGATGATCCCGGCAAGATCGCCTTCGCGCAGGAAGGTTGCGTCCACGCGCAGCGCATCGGGTGCGTCGGTGGTCAGCGCGGCCATCATCGGGCGCGGGAAGTTGACCGTCCAGAAGCGCGGATCGAAACGCTGGATCCAGTCGCTGTCCTGCCCCTCGCGGGTTGCGGCAAGCCAGAAGGCCATCGTGATGCTCCCTAAGCGTCGTAGAGCGCGCGGCGCACGGCGCTGGCGACCTGGCGGCTGGAGCGTTGCAGCGCTTGCGGGGCGCTGGTTCCGTGCGGTGCGGCGATTGTGATATTGACTTTGACGTCGCGGGCAATGCGGCCCAGCGAGGTCTCGATCCGTCCGGCGCTGGTCGGCACGAACAGTTCGGGGCCGCGCTCACCCACCATATAGCTGCGTCCGGGCGCAACTGGGCCGCCGGTTGCGCGGCCGGGTGAGCCCAGCAGCGAGGTAAACAGGCTGCCGATATTCATCAGCGTACCCATCAGCCCGCCGCCGCCTCCGCCACCGCCGGAACCGCCCAATCCGATCGAATTGAACAGGTTGTTGAGCGCGCTCTGGGCAATCTGGTCGATCACGTTGAGCGCAATCTTGCGCAGATCCTCAAACCCCAGCGAGCCCTTGCGCAGCGCCGACATCAGCCCGCGTTCCAGCGCATTGCCGGCCTGGGCAAAGCCATCGACCAGGGTGCTGTCGAACGTGCCGCGCATCGCCGCGACATCGGAGGCGAAGGCCTGGGTATTGGCCCTGACTTCAAGCATCAGGGTATCGACCGGATCGGTCATTATCGCGCTCCATCATGCGGTTAAGGTCGTCGCGGGCCAGGGGCTGGCCTTCTTGCGAACCGGGCGAAAGGATCGAAACCAGCTCGGCCGGGGTGGCCGCCCAGAAGTCATCGGGACGCCAGCCCAGCGCCTGCGCCGCCAGCCCCGCCAGCCGCAGCGCGCCGGGGCCGAAGTGCTGGCTCATTGCGGATCGGGGCCGGCTTCGCCCTGCAGGATCTGGCCCAGCAGCGCGCGCAAAGGCTGGCTGGCGGCGGCAAGCCCGCAGGCCATCACCGCCTCGCCCACAGCGTCGCGGCTGAGGTCCGCCCGATCTGCCAGGCAGTGCCAGAATAGCGCCGCCATCTCGGCCAGACGAAGCTGCCCCGCCCCAGCGCGCTCAACCAGCGCGAAGAGTGGGCCCAGTTCTTCCTCGGCCGCGACCAGCGCGGCGAAACTGGGGCGGAGCAGACGCGGCAAACCGGCCACGACCAGCGTGGCTTCGCCGCGAAACGGATTGGCGGGGCGGCTCATACCGAGGCAACCGCGCCAGAGCTTTCAAGCTGCAGCGTGTAATTGCGCTCGCCGTTGAAATCGCCCGAGTAGTCGAGTTTCTGGACCAGGAACTTGCCTTGCAACTTCTCTCCGTCTTCAAAGCTCAATTCGTAATCGTCGAGCGTGCCGTTCATGGCATTGGCGCGGACCTGGGCCTCGGCGGCACTGCCAAGGAAAATCCCCGCCGCGCTGACCGAAACCGAGCGCACGCCCGCGCCTGAGAGCATCTCGCGCCAGCCGCCGCTCTCCTTGGTGGTGATCACCACCGGATCGCCGGCAATCGACATCTGCGTGGTGCGCAGCCCCGCGACTGTGCGGTAGACGGCGGGGGTGGCGCCGTCGGAAATCTTGAGCAGGAAGGCGCTGCCTTTCTGGGCGGTCATAAGGAGACTCCTTTCAGTCCCCCTCCCGCTTGCGGGAGGGGCTAGGGGTGGGCCATTCGGGCGGCAGGACAGGCCCACCCCCGACCCCTCCCGCAAGCGGGAGGGGGGAAGGATTGCTGTCAGTCCGCCAGCAGGCGGAAGCGATATTCGATCAGCACGGCGCGAGTATTGGCGCCGCGCTGTTCGGCGCGGGCGCGCAGGAACTGGGCGGTGATCACGCGGAATCCGGTTTGGTCGGGCGGCAATGCAGCGATCCGCGTCTCGATCGCGGCGGTCAGACTGGCCGCGCTGCCCGGCTGGTCGCCCCGGCAATGCAGCTCCAGCGCAATCCGGACCTCGCGGCCGCGCACATCCTTGGCGCTCCAGTCGGCGCTGGCCGAGGCTGCGACAGCGAGCCAGGGCAAAGCGGTGCGCGAGGGGGCTTCCTCGACAATGGCATTGAGTTGGCCGGACAGCGCCGGATCGGCGGCCAGCCAGGCCAGCAATGCAGCACGCAGGGGCACTTCCATCGGCACTATCCTTTGGTGAACTGGGGCCAGAGCACAGAGGCCTTGCGCCAGCGTGCGGCAGGATTGCGGCGTTCAAGCCGCAGCTCCTCGATCCGCGCCTGGGCGATTGTTTCGGCAAAAGCGGTCAGCCGCAGGGCTGCCGCCGCGAAATTGGCGCTCATGCCAGCCGCATCCGTCGCCAGGGCCGCCACAGCGCCGCGACTGCGGCGGGCGGCATCGCGGCCAGCGCAGACTCGTCCTCGCGGGCGCGGTATTGCGATGCGGCCAGGCGCAGCACTCCGTGACGCAGGCCGTCGGGCAGGCTCGCCCAGTCGGCAGCAAGGCCGGCGGTGAAGCGCACCGCAACCCGGCCCGCGCTGCCCGGGTTGCTGACCCGGACCAGCCCGCCGCCATCGGCGTCGAGGTCGATTGCATAGTTGGCCACCGGCAAGGCAAAGCGCGCACCATCGGCGGGCAGGCCGTCGATTGCGGTGATCGCCTGGACCGGGCGCGTGCCCAGCACTTGCCACTCGCAGCTGGCGGGCAGCACTTCCTCGCAGACTTGCTGCAGCGGCATCAGTCCGGTGAACTGCTCGCACAGCTCAAGCACTGCACCCAGCAACGCGCTCAGCTGCGCGTCGTCCTGCGCGGTGGTGATGCCGAGCCAGTCTTTCAACTCGGCGAGCGCCGCCGGTGCGAGCACGGCAGGCGTGACAATTGCCCGCTTCATGGCGGTCTCCATCTGATGATCGGGAAAAGGGGGCGCCCGCGCCGGGGAAGGGGCGCGGGCGCGGGGGCTGGCCGGGAGGGGAGCCAGCCCATTTTCTTGCCGCCTCACGGCGGAGCAACACCGGCCCACTCCCCCGGCCCGACCATCCATCGATGGTACCCTGTGGGTGGTCGGGCCGGGGGAGTGGGCCGGTGTTGCCGGGTTCGGGCCGGAGGGCCCGAACCACCAAGCTTAGACAGAGATTCTCAGCAGCTTGATCGCGTCGCTATCCAGCACCTGCCCGCCGATCCGCTTGGTCGCGTAGAAGTTGACGTAGGGCTTGTTGGTATAGGGATCGCGCAGGATCGAGGTGGTCCGGCGTTCGGCGATAATGTAGCCGTTCTTGAAGTTGCCGAAAGCGATCGGCAGCGCGCCCGCCGCAACATCGGGCATGTCTTCGGCCTCGATCACCGGATAGCCGAGCAGGCGGGCCGGGGCGTTTTCGTAGATGCCCGGCTGCCACAGGAACGAACCGTCGGCGGCCTTGAACTTGCGCACTGCAGCCAGGGTCTTGGTGTTCATCACGAACACCGCGCCCTGCCGGTGCCCGGCGCGCAAGGAGTGGACCAGGTCGATCAGTACCATTTCGGGCGAAGTGCCAAAGCCGGAAGCATTGCCAGAAACGACATGCTGGAGCGTGCCGAACGGACGGGTCGCGTCGCCAGTCAGCGCGGTCGGCTGCGTCAGAAAGCCCTTGGGCTGGTTGGTGCCGCTGCCATTGATAAAGGCCGCGCCCTCGGCCCGGGCGAATTCAGTCGCGATTTCACCCGCGAGCCATTCTTCCAGATTGAAGGCGGCATCATCAAGCATCGCCTGGCTGGCCGAAGGATTGGCATAGAGCTCGCCCGAGGGCGGCACGATTTCGTTGAACTTCGACGTGGTGGTTTCCGGACGCGCGCCGGTCTCGCTGACCCAGCCCGAACCGGCGGTGCTGTTGGTGATCAGCTTGCGATAGCCCGCGGTGCCGGTCTGGACGACCTGGGCAATCGCGCGGAACGGGCTGACGGTCTTGAGCTGGGCGGCGATCAGCTCGTCGATCTCGCGCGGCACGGCAAAGCCGCCGTCGGCAGCAACGCCGCCGGTGACCGACTTGAGTTCGGCAGTGCGGCCCATCCGCAGGTAGCCATCGACGAAGCCCTTGAGCTCAGGGCTGGTCGCAGCCGCGCCGCCAAGCGCCGGACGCGGCGAACGGCCGATCCGCTCGATCCGCGATTTCACTTCCTCAACGTCCGAGCGCAGCGCGCCCAGCGCCTGTTCGGCCGCATCCTGGCGGGCGACAATATCGAACGAGGCGTCGAGCGCCGCTTCGGGCAGTTCATTATCCATGGGGCAGGTACCTTTCGTGTTGGTATCGGGGAGTGGGTCTTCAAGAAACCAGATGAACCCGTGCGCCGTGCTGCATCGGGTGCGAAACCAGGCTGACCTCGAACAGATCAACCTCGGTCAGCTCGCGGCCTTGGGGACCGTGCGAGAACTGGCGGGCGCGGTAACCGAACGAGAGCCCGGTCACTTGCCCGCGCTTGAGTGCGGCGGCAGCCCCGCCATCGGGATTGTCGAGACTGGCGACAATGCGCAGGCCCCGGTCGTCCTCCTTGACCTCTTCGATCCAGCCGATCCGCTGATCGGCGCGGTGCTGCCAGAACAGCGGCAGCGGCTCGCGCCGATCGGCCAGGGTGCGCTGGAATGCCCCGCGCCGGATCGTGTCGCGCCCGGCGTCGGCACGATCGAACAAGGCGGCGTAGCCCGCAAAGCGCAGGCTCACTTGAGCAGGCCCACCGTGCCGGTGCGATAAGCAATGCCGACCAGCAGCAAGGCGAGGACGCCGCGCACCACCCAGGCGACCGCCGCTTTCCACGCGGAGGCCTTGGCATCGCGCCAGGCCTGGAGCAGCTGGCGCAGCTCGGACAGGTCGGCATGGGCGGTGGGATCGTCGAGGCCCATCCGGGTCAGCACCCGCTCGGCCCCCAGCTCGCTCGCTTCCTCGATCATCGCGCGCAGCGTGACCAGATCGGCGCCTTCGTCCGCGGCCTGGGCGACCAGCCGCGCGACCATTTCGTCTCTGTTCATGAAATGTTCCTTCAGGCAGCAGGAGCGAGGCCCAGCAGGGCGCGCTTTTCTTCGTCGGACAGGAATGTCGCCGCGCCGACTTGCGCCCACAGCTTTTCGCGGTCGTCAGCCAGCGCGGGGACCTTGTCGAGATCGATGGCGAGGCGCTCTTCGGGGAACCAGGTGACCAGCCCCTCGGCCAGCGCGCCGAGCACTTTGCTGGCGAGCGGCAGCAAGGTCAGCCGCCACAGCGCGCGGTTGGCCTCGCGGTAATTGGCATAGGTACTGTCGCCCGGCAGGCCGAGCAGCATCGGCGGCACGCCAAAGGCCAGCGCGATATCGCGCGCGGCGGCGGCCTTGAGCTCGGCAAAGTCCATGTCGGCGGGTGAGAGGCTGAGCGCCTGCCACTTGAGCCCGCCTTCGAGAAGCATCGGCCGCCCGGCATTGGCATGCCCGGCATAGGCCTCGGCCAGCTCGGCTTTCAGCCGTTCGAACTGATCGGGGGCGAGCGCCGCGCCATCAGGGGTGTCATAGACCAGCGCGCCAGAGGGCCGCGCGGCGTTTTCCAGCAGCATCCGGTTCCACAGCGATGCGGCGTTGTGGGTCGCAATCGCCTCGTCGGCGGCGGAGAGGCAGCCCGCGCCATAATGGTCGTCGGCGGGGTGGAAATGGCGGATGTGGATCACATTGGGCGCGGCGCTTTCATCTAGCAGCGGGATCGACAGCGTGCGTTCGCCGACTTTGTAGGCCAAAGCCTCGGGCCAGCCATCGCTGCCTGCCACCACCGAAACCCGCTCGGGCCGCAGCGCATAGAGCTCGACCGGACGGCCCGCGCCGTCCTTGACCAGCTGGACATAGGCATTGCCGTGGAGCAGCAGCTGGCTGGCCAGCGTCTCAAGCAGCGATTGCCCGGCACTTGTCGCGCCGACCAGCGCAGCCAGCTCCGGATCGCACGGGCCCAGCGGCGCCCCGCCAATCCCCTCGGCCACCAGCCGAACCGCGCGCTGCGCCACCGGGTTCTCCAGATAGGCGCGCCGCACCGAACGGGCATAGTCGAACGGTGCCTTGGGATTACCCAGGTCGCCATAGAGCCAGGGCGAAACAAATGTGCGCGCCAAAGGCACGCGCGGCCCGCCGCCCTTGAAGGCGGCAGCCAGCGATTGGAGGAAGGACATGCTGCTTTTCCTTGGTTTTGAATCTTGGTAGGCACTCGAAATGGGCAAGAGGTCAGGCTTTCCGCACCGCGACGATGAATTGGAAAAGCTCAGCTTGGCGGGCCTTCAGTCAGAACTTGCGCGCCTTCGGATTGGTTTGAAATTCGCGCCTTCCCCAAAGATGGCGAAGCTTTGGCAAAAGCAGATTCATTGGATTGAAGCGGAAATTGCCCGCCGAGACTGACTGTCACCCCACCCGAATGCGCGGCACCCCCCGCTTACCCAACACCAGCTCCGTAACCGCCCAAACCAGCGCATCCGCCCGGTCCGGCGATCTGCCCGGCCCCTGATAAGCCCCGCCGGCCATCAACCCGCAAAGCTGGTCTTCCAGCTTGGGGAAGGTCCCCACATGCTTGACCCGGCCGACTTCGTAGAGCGCCGCCACAGGCTCGGCGCGGGCGGTTTTGCCCTTGCTGGCGTGAACCAGCTTGAGCGGCAGCGAAACATCGGCGGCGCGCAGGACGCTGGCGACCATGTCTCCGCCCTGGTTAGCCTCGGCGATCACCCGGTCGGCGGACCAGGCCTGGGCGACCGCCGCAACCTTGCGGGCCCAGCGTTCGGGGCTGGGCTTTTCCAGGCTGCAATCGGCCAGCACGCGGGCCGTGCCGTCTTCATAGAGCGCGGCGACCACGATCCCGCAGGCATCGCCCCGGCCCGAAACCGGCGGATCGACTGCGACCACGGTGCGGACCGGACTGCCGGAACAGGCCGCCTCGCGGCACTGTTCCAGCAGGGCGCGGGTCCACAGCGCGCCTTCAATATCTTCGAGCAGCTCGCCATCGAGTTCCTGCCGTCCCAGCGCGGTTTGGCCGAATTCGCGCTTCATCGCCTTGATAAAGCGCGGCGGCAGGTTGCGGCCGTTGTCTTCGGTCCGGCCGCGCGTGATTGCAATGTCCTGGTGAGCGACCAGCCGGGTCAGCAAAGGCACCGCGCGCGGCGTGGTGGTGGCCACCACTTGCGGGCTGTCGCCCAGCCGCAGGCCAAGCAGCAAATTGTCCCAGGTGCTTTCAGCCTTGCCGCCGGCATTGTCCCACTTGGCAAGCTCGTCACACCAGGCATGGCTGTGTTGCGGCCCGCGCAAACTTTCGGGCTCACCAGCCGAATAGAGCGTGGCCTGTGCGCCGTTGGGCCATTGCAACTGCCGCTTCGACGGCTCGTATTTCGGGCGCTGGCCGTGCGGGGCGACGGCCATCAGTCCGCTGCCGCCTTCGACCATCACACTGCGCGCCTCGCCCAGCGAAGCGCCGACCAGCGCGATCCGCGCCTTGCCATCGGCTTCGGCCACCGCGCGGACCCATTCGGCTCCGGCGCGGGTCTTGCCAAAGCCGCGCCCGGCCAGGATCAGCCAGCCCAGCCAGTCGCTTTCCGGCGCCAGCTGGCCTTCGTGCGCCCACAGCCGCCAATGGCTGCGCAAGGCGTGGCACTGACGCTCGCTCATCTTCGCCAGCAGCGCACGGCGTTCATCGGGCGGCAGGCTTAGCAGAAAGGCCGCGCGGCTGTCGCTACGCTTGCTCATCGCTTTCGTCCGGTTCGTCCGCCAGCGCGGCATTGGCTGCGGCGCGGTTGCGCATTTCGTCGATCATTGCGTCGATTGAATCGAGCACTTCCTGTTCGCTGCGGTCATCGCCCTGTGCGCGGCTCTGGGCCACGCTCTGGCGGTGCAGGGTCAGCAGGCGGATCGCGCTAGCAACGTCCATCTTGCGATCAGGATTTGGGTTCCTGAGGTAGGCCAGCAGGTCCATCTCAAGGTTCTTGTAGCCTTCGGCCAGCGCGGCATCCCACTGCGCCGCGAACAACGGGTCTTGCTTGCGGGTGCGATAGACCCGGCTCGGCACGGTCTTGGCATAGGCTGCCGAAGCGGAGACGTTCGAGGTTTCGATCAGGTGCTCCAGAAAATAGACCCGCCAATGGCCGGTCCCCGGATTGTCGCCTTCGGCGCGGGTCCGTTTGGGCAGCCGCACTTTCGGCTTCTGCTCGATAATGGCGGCCTTGCGGGCACGCGTGGTTTTCTTCGGCGCCTGAGGGGCCGTCGTCATGGGCATGCTCCTGATGAATGGGGGCGGGCCGAGTGCCTGGCGGCGAATCGGTCTATCGCGATGTTCCCTATTTGTGCCATAACAGCGTGACGATGTCAAGGATAAAGAACCGAAATGGTTAGTTGAAGCTGCACAGATTGCCCACTTGCCGCCATTGGGGCCGCTCTCTAAGCAGTCCGCAACCAGAATCCGGGGGAAAAGGGACGCGAATGCTGCGCAAGTTGTACGATTGGACCATGGCCAAGGCGGTCCATCCGCATGCCGAATGGTGGCTGGCGCTGTTTGCCTTTGTCGAAGCAAGCTTCTTTCCGATCCCGCCGCACCCCTTGCTGGGGATCATGTGCCTGGCCGAACCCAAAAAGGCGATCCGCTTTGCGATGATCGCGACGTTCGCTTCGGTGGCCGGCGGCCTGCTGGGCTATGCAATCGGCTGGGGGCTTTACGATACCTTGGGCACGCAAATCCTGGCATGGCTGGGACTGACCGAGAGCTTCCCCAAGGCGGCCTGTTACCTCAACGAATATGGCTTCTGGCTGTTCGTCGCCAAGGGCGCGACCCCGATCCCGTTCAAGCTGCTGACGATTACCGCCGGGTTCATCGGCATGGACCTGCTGCGCTTCATCGCCGGGTCGATCGTCTCGCGCTCGATCAGTTTCCTGATTGTGGGCATCCTGTTCCGCCTGTTCGGGGCACCGATCAAGGCCTTCATCGACAAGTATCTGGGGCTGGCCACGGCGGGCTTCGTTGCGGTGGTGCTGGCCGGGTTCGCCGCGATCACGCTGCTGGGCGGCGGCCCGGAAGAGGGCGGACACAAGTGCGATGCGGTCTCCAGCGT
>Ga0073918_1000006_pt1 | contig 19124 bp, 22 predicted proteins | sample GWRWT4_1July14_FD_71201 | JGI IMG/M metagenome (GOLD analysis project Ga0073918, IMG submission 71201) | Sand microcosm microbial communities from a hyporheic zone in Columbia River, Washington, USA - GW-RW T4_1-July-14 | ecosystem: Engineered > Artificial ecosystem > Sand microcosm >...
TTTTTTTCTTTCAAATTTTTTGATAAAAATTTATGCAAAGAAAAAATTTATTTTCCCAAAAATTATTTTGATAAATTTTTTTATTAAAATAATTTATTAAAATAATTTATCAAAAATTTTATCAAAAATTTTATCAAAAAATAAAATAACATATATATATATATATATATATATATATATAATGTCTAAAATTGAGGAATACGTATATCAATATAGAAAGATTATATATAGCATATATAAGGTAATTAATAACATTGAGATATTATTGAATAATAAATTAATTGAAGATAAGGAAATGTATAAATTTCAAAATAAGTTGAAGGTTTATAAAAATGATTATGAAAAATTAAAAAAGTATGTAAGTAGATATGAAATCACTAGTGAAATGAAACAGATGGATGGATAACAAAAAAAATTAATTAATTATATATAAAATAATATATAATATATTTATATATAGAAAAATGAAAATATGCAAATCGTGTAAAGTAGAAAAAGAAGATATTGATTTTGTTAATAAACAAAATTTTATTTTAGCATCATGTACATCGTGTAGAATTCAATATATGAAACAGCAGCAGATTATAAACGAAATAAAAGAAGAGCTTGAAAATAAAAAACAATGTAAATCATGTAAAGAAGAAAAAAATTTATGTGAATTTTTTATAAAAAAAACATTCAAAGACAATCTCGATGATAAAAAAATAAAAAAGTTTGATTTTTGTTTAAAATGTAGATATGAATATATTAATAAAAAAAAAGATGATGAATATCGTTGTTACTTTTAAATGATTAAAATTTTTTTTATAAAATAAATTTTTTTTTTTAAAATATTTTCATTTTCAATAATATCATCCATTATATAATAATATATAATATATAATATATTTGTTTAAGTATATTTGTGGAAAAAAAAAATATATAAAGATTTTTTTTATATATATAATATAAAAGAATGAAATTCAATGTTGGTGAAAAATATTTTAATTCAAAAAAAGAATGCACCGAATATACAAGAGCGTTAATTAAAACATTAGGAGAATGTAATATAGACGTCTCTCATCCTAATTATGATTATTTTTATAATTTAATAAAATTTCATCCAGAATATGAATTAAAAATTGGATGTGGAATTGATTTATTTATAATTCAAAATAATTTAATGAATAAAACATCATATACAACATATATAAAACGTTTAGATAATACAATTATTGATTTTTCATGGATAGTTTGTTGTAATCAACAAAAAACAAAATCAAAACAAGAAAATTTAATAAGAGCCATGCGTGAAGCTATATCTCCACAAATTATAAATTATTTAAAACAAAACAATAAAAATATTAAATGTAATATTTGTGGTATTACTGGGTTAGACTATCACGTAGATCATGTAATTCCATTTTCAATGATTAAAAATAATTTTTTAAAACAAAATAAGGAAAATATACCAGAAATATATGATAATATATATCATGTCGCATCTTTAAACGATTCCAAATTCAAAAACGATTGGTGTCATTATCATAAAGACAATGCATCATATCAAATATTATGTAAAAAATGCAATTTAAAAAAATCAAACAACATTTAAAATATAAAAATATAATATATCAAATGAATACAACATATCAAGAAGGAATACGAATGTTGTTACGCGATATTAGAGAAATGATACATGATTTAAATGAAATAATTAATAATGAAGATATAAATGAAGATGATTATTATCAATATATGGAAGATTTAGATTACTATGAAAATAATTATGTTAGATTAATATCGATGATGAGAGAGAATTTTAGTTATATTTGATGTATTAAAATATGCTGATCAAAAAAACGTGAAAAATAAAATTTTGATTCTTTAATAATTAAAAAAACTTTAATATTTTTAAACAGTGTCAATGTTTTAATAAATTCGTTATACACTTTTTTATTTAATTTACATGTAATTATAATATAGTGATTAATATTTAAATTGTTTTCAAGTAAATAAAATAAATGGTTTTGTACTAAAATATCATTTAATTTTTTAGTTGAATGTATCTCACACCATCTATAATTATCTAAATGTGTATTATTTTTTATAATTTCATGTATATAATTATAATTATTTGTTTTATTAAAAATTATTGTATTACAATCTAACACAATTTCATATATATCATTTGTAATTTTTTTATCAATTTCATCAACTGGATATTCGTCTATTAATCCGTATATATTTTTAAATATAATAATTTCCATATTAATTAATTTTTATTTATATATAGATATAAAAAATTATCTATATATATGTTATATAAAATATGAATTGTATTAATTGTAAAAAAACATATGCACCGGAATTTTTTACAAATAAAGAAAAAAAAACATTCAAGAGCTGTTTAGATTGTAGAAAAACATATATTAATAAATTAAACGATGATTTAGAAAAACAATCAAAAAAAAAATGTAATACGTGTAAAATTATTCAACATGTTGATGAATTTTATAACAAAGGTCGAAATTATACAAATTGCAAACAATGTAGAATGGCATATGTTGCAAATATGAATAAAAAAGTAGAGGATAATTTTATTATGAGTGATTAATATATAAAAAAATTATATTAATATATAATATAAATGTTTGATTCCGAGATTGAAAGACGAAATGATTATATTATTGAAAAATTAAATTATATAATAGCACTATTAGAGAAAAAAAATGTGAAAAAAGAACCAAAAAAAAAAGAAAAAGAATTAAAAATAAAAATAGATGATCAACCAACTTTTATAAATAATAAACCAATTATTTATTTTTAAGATAATAATTTTTTTAAACAAATTAGATGATTGCCAGATGTACATTTCTCTGAAATATCATTACAGAATAATATAAACACGATATTTTTGTATTTTTTTAATTCACTTAATAAAATACAAGAATTTTTTTTATAATGTGTATTCTGTAAATATGAAGACAAATTATATAGAGATCCGTTGATATATATACTTTCTTTTTCAATTTTTTTTTTCATATCTTTATCGTCACATTTTATATCGATTTTTTCATTACCCGCACAGTCGAAAATAGTAACTCTTGTGTATTTTATTGTATTTGATTGTTCATTTAATATATATAATGATAATATTAAATGACTTCTTGATGAATTTGTATTCAAATTTGTTTGATTAACTGATTTAAATTTTTTAATAATTTCTTGTAATTTAATAATAGTTGAATCAAAAATATAATATTCTTGATTAAATTTTTTCATATCAGTAATTTTAATTTTTGTATCTATTCTATGATCATACACATACAATGTATTTAAATAAATTTCCGATAAATAAAATTTATATGCAATATTATTATATTTGTTTAATATTTGATTATACGCAAAGCTCTTGCCAGATCCAGTGTATCCGTATAGCAAAATACACGAATCTTTTTGAGATTGGATACGTTTTAAATTAAAATTATATATTTCATCAATCATAGATGTATCATCGTTTTTTTCATGAGAATATACATTATCAAATAAATATTTTTTTTTATTATATATACAGTAATTTTTTGATTTTTGAATAATTGTATTACGCAACAATGCAATTCGTAGAATATCGTCAGCACATGTTGTATCAATTATTTCATTATTTTCAATAATTTCAACAATATTTGAAATTGCGTCATTTGAAATTGCGTTGTTTATGATTTTTTCCGCATTGTTTAATATCATTTCAACATGATCAACAATAATATTAGATTTTTCATATGAGTTTGTAAAATTTAATAATAAATTTCTATATTTATCTATCTTATCGCCTAATTCTACATTTGATATTAATGATAAAAGATGTATGATCTCATGAGCTAGTTCTATATTTTCTTGCATAATTATATATTATTAGATGATATTTTTTAATTTTCTAAAACACTTAATCTATTGTTTAATTGAGATATATTGCTTTTCATTAATTCCATATTTAAAATTAGTTTTTGAATAACACTGTATAATTTCATATTCATTTTTTGATAATCTATGCCATTTAAATTGGTATATGTCTCTCCTCCAATTGTCACTGATTCTACTATTTTTATACAATCTTGAAATGATTGTAACTCCATTAAATCCTCTGCAATGAAACCAGTTGATTTATTAACATCATCAGATTCATTTATATAATTAAATTTACACGGCTTTAATAATTTAAAATCATTAATTAAATGATTACATGGATCTATATATTGAATATTTTTCTTAACGATTTGAGATGAAACACTAGCATTGTATGAAATTTCGCCTGTTGTACTATCATACATCATGGTACCAATGGTTTGTGTTAATGATCTCACGGGTTTGCAATAAAACCCACTTTGGGATGCATTTAACACGGCACCAGTTGCATTAATACAAATTCCAGAATTTGCACTCGCGTTTGAAAAAGCGCCTATACATATAGAATTGCTTCCAACAGGATTTGCGACCGCGGCAAAACTACCTAATATCGTGGCTTGTGTTGCTATGTTGTTGGTGCCTGCATCCCTACCTATACACACAACGCTGGATGAGATTGTACCGTTTGCGAGACTATGATCGCCTATAAATACAGACCCAATTGCAGTCGTCGATGTACTAAACATTATATTTCGGCCTATTCCAATACAATTTGATGTTTGACAATTTCTTAATGCATTACTTCCTATAGCTATATTAAATTGCGCTGACGCATTTGTATTTTGCAAGCATTGTGAGCCGATACATACATTGGCACTAGATGCCCCTATTGAAGGGTTTCCGCAATTGAGGCCAATCATAATTTCTCCACTAGCACTACCAGGTCTAATCGAATTCCCGATTATTACACTACTCTGAACATTTGACATGTCAATTGCATTCGTGCATAGAACAATAGAAGATGAAGGATCTGTACCAGGTGGTACATTTGATGTCATTATTAACGAGGTTGCTGTTTGTTTAAAATTTTGAATAAAATTTGTGCTCCATGATGGAATACCACTACTACTAACTTTTAAAACCTGGCCTGCCCCACCTATCGCCAAACGATCGTTGGTTCCTGAAACTCCAGTTCGATATATCATGTCACCAGTATTTAACATAGGATCAGCCATTCCCCCGCTAGTAGGTGTTTGATTAATCCATTTTTGTTGTGTTGAATTATAAGATAACACTTGATTATTTAAAACACTTGTAATATTTGTATCAAATATATTGCTCATTAAAATATTTGAATTAACCCAGGTATCAATACCATTGAATTTTAAAAAATTCGTAGATACGGGATTTGATAAATTAGTTTTTATTATTGAATCAATATTATATACTGTAGTCCATAGTGGAAGCCCTTCTTCGGAGACTCTTAAAATTTGATTTGAGCTTCCTATAGCTAATCGTTGAGTACCATTATTGTAATACGCGAGATCGCCGTTTATTGTTAAAGGATTTTGATAAATATTTTGATTCTGAAATTTATTAGTTGTTGAATTATAAATTAATGCCTGTAAATTTAATGGTGCTGTTATTAAAAAATTAGAAATGTCGTTATATGAAATATCAGTCCATGTGGGTGTATTTGCTATAGATTTTAAAAATTTATTATTAATTATAGGTAATCTCTGAGATATAAAATTATCATAGTATATCATATCACCTTGACTTATCATAGGTGAATTAAATATAGGTGAATTAACGAATTTGGATGTGATTTGATCAAAAATTAAGGCTTGTCCGTTCATTGGATCTTGAATTGCAATATCTACAATATTATCTAATGAAATATTTGAATTAACCCACTGTAATCCGTTAAATTTCAAATAATCAGTAGATAATGCATTTGTTATAACAACGTTTGTAATATTATCTAGAATATTTACATACGGTTTAAATTTACTATCATTGTCATCATATATTAATAAATTTTTATCTGAAATACCGTCTAAATTAATATTCTCAATATCATTTAAATTAATTTTTTTATTCTTCCATTTGTTTAAAGTAGAATTCCAATATAAATATTCATTGTTTTGAATGCTTGAAATATCAACATTTAATAGCGAATCTAATTCAACGTTTGAATATATTTGAATGAATTGGAAACCATCATAAATATATACACTGTTATCAGTTAAAACTTTAACAGTATCACCCGTTACTAATGGCACTGATGTAATTAATGAATTGCGATCTATTAATGTGTTTGCTATAAAAATATTGCTGATAGTTAAACGAGGCAGTAAATTTATTTTGATTTTTCCTGTATTTTCATCTATAATTTCACCAGAAACAACGTTAGTAATAACACCATAACCGTTGTTAGATAAATTGGATAAATCGGCTTGTAGATTGTTATCAAGAACCAGAAATTTAGACATTATATTATTTTTATGTATATAATAATATAATATATTATTTAGATTGTATTTTTTTTTATTTTTTTAATTTTTTTTTCGTCTGTTTTTTTATCAATATTTTTAAGAACTTCTTGAATCGGATGCGTCTCTGGTCTTTCAATCACTCTTTCAATTACAGTTTCAACAGTTTGTTTTTCAACAGTTTGTTTTTCAATCATTCTAATTAACCTTAAAATATTAATATCTATATCATGAATTTTTTTTAAAATTTCAGAATTCATTTTTTATATATAATAACAATATAAAAAAATTTAATAGATTTCTAATCTCAATGTAAAAGGGGACAATAGTTTAATTCGTTTTGAATCTTGGTCTAAAATTTCAATAAATATTTCAGACACTGAGTTGCCTATTGTTGTGCATTCCATAGGATAAAATGGTTGATAGGATAGTAACGCCCCTACGCTTTTATTTATAGCGACCTGTGCGATAATTGACGAGCTTTTCACACTGTTGTTATATGTTGAAGACCCTCCTGCGAAGCTGCATGATATTAAATAATTTGTTAAACGATTGAGAGACGCAACGTGGCTGCCATCTATATTTTTATTAACATTTGTATTAAATGAAGCATTAGAATAAAAACCTAAAAATTCTTTAAATAGAATGTTATTTGTTGAAAATGTTATCGAAAAATTTAATCCTGTTTTTATTTGGAGCGTTATCTTAGACGTGGCCTCATCTCCCTCGAGTACCATTAAGTTTTGCGGAAGACCGTTATTTATAAAAAAATCAACAAGCGACTCGTTGATGTCAGTTAATGAGTATAGCCCTTCAAGCAAAACACATGAATAATTGACAGCATTGTATGTGAAATTAATTGTATTATTGTTATATAATAATGATGACACGTTTGGTGTCTCATACCAAATATTACATTCGATTAATCTTACTTTTTTATTTAAAATCTCTAATGGCTCGCTTAAATTAATTTTCACTTGATTTTTATATTCATCTGTTGTGTTATTCAAACTATTTATTAATATATTCGTTGTCATTATTTTTTGTATATATATATAAGTTGAGATTATTTAATTTTATCTTCATTAAAATAATATTTTTTAGTTGTTAAATCGATTCTTACAAAATCGTGTTTTTTTGATTTATTTAATAGATCTAAAATTAAAATTTTATCATCTTTGTTTATTATTTTCAACGAATTTAAAAAAGATACATCACATCCTCCACCAAACAGTATAAAAACATCTATTTTACGTCGTAAATTAATATCTAACATATATGGAGTTTGTGATAGCATAATTAACGTAATACCTAAATGCGAACAATAATATGATAATATTGGGTCTAGATGGACATATTCTTTATTATTAATTTTATTAACATCTTCAATTATGATTAATATTTTTTTTGTTAATGCTTCATTTTTTAAATCAATATTAGATAATTCAGAAAAATTTGCTATATAATTATAATTTAAACACTCAAATTCACGTGATCCTTCATAATGCATGATATAAATTTTATCAAAACTTTCACTATTTATTAACATTTTTTTAAGAAGGCTGGTTTTACCACTATTTGGTGTTCCACAAATTATATATCTAGACCCCTGACGTATATTTGTTGTCTCGTCTTCATAATCTATTGTATTTTGCCATCTATCTTTATCTAAATTAATAAATGACATTATATATATATATATAATTATTGTATATTTTTTTTGTAAAAAATAAATAACTGATATATATATATATATATAAATAATAATGCAAGATAAACAAGCTGTAAGAAAAGATATTGTAAAAAAAATTATTAATATTGGAGAAAAAAACGTATTAAAAAAAAAATTAATACAAGATGCCGAAGATAGTAAAGATAAAATACAAAAACAAGAAGAAGAAGAACATGAAAAACTAAAAATTTTTTTGTTAGATGTTATTGGAGAAGATATGAAAACCTTATTGTCACAACTATCAGAAGAACAGAGTATTGAAATTTCAAAAAAAATAGCGAACGAAGTATCGTCGTCGTCGTCGTCTCAAGCAGGAAAACAAATTCAAACTAGCTTGAATGACTATTTTAAAAAAAAATTAACACCACTGCCATTCAAAAATTTAGAATTATTCGAATCTCAATATAAAGAAACAAAAGATCAAGAAAAAAATATTGAAAATATACAACCCAATGAAAAAATTTTATATACTGGCAGAAAACATGATAAAACATTAAAAAAATTAATTAATGAAGGAGATATAAAAAAAATACAAAAATTTGGAACTAAACAAAATAAAAAAAATTCATCATATGAAATATACGTCAATGACTTCTTTGAGAGACACCCAGATTATTTATTAAAATATAAAAAACTAACTAATAAAGACGTACCATCGTCATCTACCGAAATCGTTCCAATGTCGCTACAGACGACTGCCAACATGGAATCGTTCATTAACAATTTGAGAGACGACGGTGGAATATCTAATACAATAACGGAAGATTTTTTAAATAATACATTGAATAACATGTTTTTGAAAGGGAAAATAACTGAAGATAAATATAATGAATTAATTGATAAAATAAAAAAAAAATCTTCAAAAATTAAAAAAGAAAAATATGTTTATAGGAAAATAAAAAATAATTTTTTAAAACCACCTAGACGAATATTTATTTAATTTTTTTCTAATATATATATATATAATAAAAAAATGGCCGACATTGATAATTTTGAGAATTTATCATATTTAAATGTTCGCAGCAACCGTGCTAATATCGGTACAGATATAAATGGCACTATTACATTCGATATAGGACTGTCATCGAATATTAATATAGAACAACTTAAAAACTCTTTTTTCACGATGCGAATGAATATATCAATGCCTGGAAACGGTATTGATATAAGTAATGGTGTTGGAGGCGTTTTACCAACAAACATTACCAACATGTCATTAGCGCAAAATGTTTGTGCAGCCTTAATTTCTTCATCGAATATTTTGCTTAATGACGTGCAATGTGAAAATATTGAAAATTATGATGTGGTAAGCACGTCTGAAAAATATTTAACAAGTAGTCTTATTTTAGAACAGAACTCTGGCTCTCCTTTGATTCCCTACACCGATGACCGAATTCCAACATCGATCAATCAAGGCATACTGCCGCAAAGTGATCCTCCTGTATTTTCGCATTTACCAGATGTTTATTTAGCTCGTAGAAAAATAAACTCGTCTTTAATTCATAGCTGTAATGGAAATTCGACTGTAATGAAATTAAATTCATCTTTCACAATTACAGATATTGATTGTTTATTTTCATTTAATTGTCCGTTTTTCCAAACATCGTCTGATGACGCGTTCATGTATAACAATAATAAAATTAGTATAAATTTTCAATTAAATTCTAATTTTAAAAAAGATATGTTTCAAGGCATCACTGCAACAACAAATACAAGCAATTATGTATTTAATATAAAAACGTTTGAATGGGTTATTCCCACATACAAGTCGTCTATTCCGCAAAGTATATCGCAAAATATAGACTTTGTGAGCACATACAGCTATAAAACATTGCATACAAACAGCATATATACATTAAATGTTCCAGCATCAACCCATCAAATCGGTATCTATTTTAGTCATACGAGAAATTCTAATTTTTTAAACAGCGAGACAAACGGGCAGCTTGACTGTATAAGCGCTGCAGGTGGTTCGTTTTTAACAGATGCCAACATTTTATCACCGATATGTAAAACCCTGTATATCAACTTAAATAATACTAATTATCCTCAAAATAGCTATATGTTTGTTACTGGTTCTTCAGAATTACACTCTGCAGATATTCGCAGATCATATGAGACATATAAGCGATTATCTCTCAGTTATAGTCAAAACGAGGCTCCACTGTTATCATATGATGCGTATCTAAGATCACCGTTTTTTCTTTTTTCTTGCCGATCAAGTTTGAACACACAGGCTGGGGGTACGAGCCAATTGACTATTTATACATCTGATCCTGCAAATGCGTTATTTACTGGATTAACTAGTACAATGAACGTTGTAGCATACTTTGATAAACGTGTTAGCACTTCATATACTGAAAGTGGCAATGTCGAGAACACCAGTGTGATGATTGCTGCATAAAAACAAATTATATTTAAAAAATTTAAAAATCTAAATTATATATATATATAGAGTAATATGAGAAATCTAGATATTTCATCACGTAAAAATCGAAAGAGCGGTGCTGGTATTGCTGACATGTTATTAAAATTAGGTCCAATTATAGCCCCTTATTTGAGCGATCTTGCAGGTAAGAGTGCAAAAGAAATTACCACATTTTTATCACGAAAATTTGGGCAACTCTTGGGAAACAAAGAAGGATCTGGTTTCAAATTAGCTGGTTCTGGTTCAGGTCGTTTTTTAGAACAAACGTCAATGAATCAAAAAAAAAATTTGACGAAACATCAACCAAAATTTATTCAACAGAATCCATTAAACCGTTAGATTTTTATAATACATTTTTAAAAAAAATAGATACAAATGAAGCGTTGTGGAATTATGAAATAGATGATTTTATAAAAAAAAATCCATTACAAAATATAATATACGATGGAACATTCACACGAGATTTAATTCCAGAAATATATAATAACATGAAAAAAATAAATAAAATTAATGCATGTATAGTTAATAATAAAAAATCAACAGATCCACATGGCGAACACTGGGTTTTAATTGTGAAAAACAAAGATGGTAAAATTTATAATTATGATAGCTTTTTTCGAAAAACAGATACATTAGGTTTCAAAGAATCTTATATTGAGGCTAAAAAATTAAATAAAATTATTCAAAATATTTTTCAAACTAATTGTGGGCATCGATGTCTTGCATTTTTATACACAATTGATTATTTCAACGATATAGAAATATTTAATATATTATAAAAAATAAAATAATATAAAAAAAACAATATAATATAATTTTTTTCTAAATCATATTATATATATATACAATGGCCGTATCATGGAAACAAGCATTGAAAGATTACGCAACAATTCATAATAAACCATTTAAAATCTATAAGAAGGATTCAGACGAATATATTCAAGTAAAAAAATTACAAAACAAAGTTAAAGGTTCTGGTGATGAAATTATTACATCCGGTGTTGGGGTAATTACGTCTGATATAGTGAAAGAGGTAATTGATGATTTAAAAGGAAAAACAAAAGAAAAAAAACAACGTAAAAAAAAAACATAAGTTAATTATATAGATACAGATATGCGGCATAAATCGTCGTATGAGGGACGTGGAATAAAAGACGCTATTGCAAAATTATTAAGCGGTATCAATTTAGTAGCTACACACGAGACTCATCCAAATGAGCTGTATCCTGGCGAGACGCATGCTATTTTTAAGAAAGACGGCAAAAATGTCGTCAGTCTATTTACTGGGCCAGGGACGAAAATTAATTTAAGAGAACACGATGTTCCTGTTAATAAAACAGACGCAATTAGTAAAAAACACGACATAGCGTATGATAAAATAAATAAACAATTAAAATCTGGTGAAATTAAATCAGAAAAAGAAGCATTAGAGCTTATTCATGATGCAGACGAAGACTTTATAGAATCGTTAAAAAAAATTAAAGATTTAGATCTTACCTCACAAATTGCAATTAAAGCAATTATGTTAAAAAAATATCTTGAAAATAAAAATATTTTAGATAAAAAAGTTTTTTCATTTTCCGGTTCTGGATATGAAAACACAGAATACGATAAATATTTTAAACCAGAACATATGTTACGGAAAGAATATAATCAAAAAATCAAAAATAAAGATAAAAAAGGCGGTTTATTACCATTAACATCTATCTTACCGATTTTAATACCAATTATTACAAGTTTAGGTGAAAAGGCAATAGGATCGCTGTACAATAAATTTGTAAAAAAAGAAGGTTCTGGAATTGACATTGAGAAGAAAAAAAAATTAATTTTACATTACTTTGATAACAAACCGTCTAATTTTCAAATTGAAAAGATGTATGATTTTATAAAAAAAATGAATGATAAAGAATAAATATATTTATATATTATATAGTATAATGTCTAAATTTTTAACTAACACAGAAGGAGGATCTGTTAATACGGCAGACGTTAAAAAAATATTATTAAATGAAATTATAGATCCGATCACAGGCAAGATTTATACTAGTTTATTAAATTCTGGGTCATTATCAGGCATTGTTGTTTATAATGTTATAAATTATACTACATTGTTAGGACTAACATCGATGATTGAAGGCGATTTCGCGATTTTAAATTCAGGAGAAATCTATATTTATGACAATACTTTATCATGGACCCAGATTAATGTTATGCAAATATCTCTGAATTTATTAACAAACGTGTTGTTAAATTCGCTTGAAAATAATAATATATTAAAATATGATTCAGTTAGTGATAAATGGAAAAATGCTCGTGTTTTTCTTTCAGAATTAGGGGATGCATCCATATCTAATATGATTTCAAATAAAGATTTATTAAGTTGGAACAGCTCATCTAATGTCTGGTTAAACACAGCTATTAATAGTTCATATTTATCAGATTTTACACTCAGTGGAATTACCAATGGGCAATATTTGAGATACGATGCAAATACGTCAAAATGGACCAATCAAAATTCAGATCCAATAAGTTTATCTACTCTGACGGATATTTTATTAGTTGGTGTGTCAAATAAACAAGCTTTGGTGTATGATTCAGTGAGCAGTAAATGGAAAAATACAACTCTGTCTTTAAGTCATATCAATGATATTCAATTAAGTGGCTCGCCTTTAACGAATAATACATTGTTAAGATATAACACTTCATTATCAAAATATACGAATCAAACTATAAATTTATCAACAAATTCAGACGTTTTATTAACTTCACCCGCAACTGGTCAAATTTTTAAATATTCATCTCCAAATTGGGTCAATTCTTCAATAAATTTCAATGACTTGTCTGACGTCACAATTATATCGCCGTTAGACAACCAATTTATTATAAGAAATAACTCTGAATGGAAAAATCTAAAATTCGGGTTATACAGCAATATTCTTGAAGATGTCAATATTACATCTCAGTTAGCGAATCAGACATTAATATATATCAATGCTAATAGCCGATATGAGAATAGAACACTAAATTTAACATATAACAGTGATATTGCATTGAATAACCCCGTTAATAAAAATATATTGAAACATAACGGAACACAGTGGGTGAATTCATTTGCTTCATTAAATGAATTAGCCGATTGCAGTATTTCTTCAGTAATAAATAATGATGCATTAACATACGACAGTAGTATAAATAAGTGGAAAAATTTCCAGAAAACGTGGATTGGTGTCGGATCATCACGTTCTTTGAATGTAACCGATTTCAAAAATAATATATTATATATTACTGCCGCACAATCAGTTGATATTACATTTACAATTTCAATATTATCTGGTATAATATTTGGTGCGTATTGTGACGTGTATAATCCAAATTATAATACGATTGAAATTAAATGTAACACGCCAAATACTATTAATGGTAGAACGAATTATATAACAAATAGTAAATTTTTTACAATCTTTTTATATGACGAAACGGTGGGTTATTATATTATTAAAAACGCAACAAACGATCAATATCAATTAAAACAGAGAATAACATCATCAGTAGCAACAAATTTTATTGCAGCGCCATATAGTAAAAATTACGTATATATAACAACTGATAACAAATATATGTTAATTAATAATTATGATTCAAATGGAAGAAGATATAAAAGAATAAATTTAAACGATTTAACAACTGCAACTACATCTTATATTACGCTTCCTTATGGGTCTAATTTTATACAGGATACGACTTTTTATTATACAATTGAATATAATAACACAAATTCAATTCTTATGATAAAATTAAATTTTGTTGCCGCATCATTATCTACAACCATGTTATCAACTGCATATGCTGGCGTGTCTCAAAATATCATAAATAACGGAACAAAAATTTGTATTCCATATGTTGATTCACTTAATATTATGAAAATTTTAACATATCAATTTTCAAATAACAATATTGGAACGATTAATAGCAATATTAACATTGGTTCAAATATAAAAATAATATCAGGGTGGCATAAACGTTATGGTATTATTATAACAATCGGATCAGTGTTATCTATAACACAAGCACTTGTAGTTGATGATTTTACGTCAAACACGATGATTACTGCCAATACTTATACAGCCATATCATCCCCATATACAGATATAACGTATATTAATCACGATGATGTAAATGATGAAATGTATTTTATTTTATACAATACATCAATAACAAGTATTTGTAAATTATCAGCAGATAAAAAAAATTTTATAATTTTAGATACATTTAACATTGTTGATGATATATTTTTAAGCCCTCCTTATAAATTAGGAACTTTTATATATATTATTTTTAATAAATTAATAAATAGTAATTATGTATCTCATATGATAAAATACAATGTTTTTACTTCAGAAACAACTATGGATTATAACGTTTTTAATAAATATACACAAACAACTCAATACGCAGGTTATATATATGGTGCTATAAACAAATTATTAACAATTGGTTATAATTTGAATAGTCAATTAACAAGTGCTTTGTTAATAAATAAATCTAACATTTTCTAATCATTGTATTTAAATTTGTGAATAATTTTATTATTTACTATTAAAATTTCTTCAATATTATTATTCACTGTTAATCTATTTATTTCTTTTATTTGAATTTTATTTAACGAAATAACTGAAATACTGCGATTTTCAATATCAAAATCGTCAAACTTCATTACTTTATTACGATTAAAATAATTATAACACATCTTATATAATATATTGATATAATATACTTAAAGATTTATATATAGTATATATTAAATATATTATAAATTTTTTATCACAAATATAAATATATATAAAATGCCAGAAATTCAAACACAAACAAAACGATTTGGAATATACGAAAAAGATAGACATTTACCAAAAACAGCAAGAGAGCGGTCTATAAAGATGCGTAACAAATATAAAGTGAAATGTATTGAATATTATGTAAGATTTTTGTTTAAATAAAAATAATAAATATATAAGATTTATATATTTATTTCTATTGTGGTAAAAAATTTTATAAAAGGTATTTAAAGAAAAAAAATATATGTATTATATATATATAGACAAAATGTTAAGAAATTATTTATCATATAAAAAAACAAATATCACACAGAAGACATTTTTAAAACAAGTTAAAGAAGGTTTAATAAAAATTAAAGATGCAGAAGAACAAATAAAAAAAAATACGAATAACACATTACTACTTAATCAAAAAACTTTTAGACTTATAAATGCAAACAAAAAAAATATTAAAAAAATAAATATTATTAAAAAAGATATTTCTTATGAAAAAATATCAAAATTTTTTACAGACAGGAAACACTTGCATCTACAAAATCAATTAAGAAAGTTGAGAAAAATTAATAAAGAAACAATGGTTATAACTCAAAACACAACTGGCATAAATAAAAATTCAACATACAATGATATTATTGATAATGAAAATGTCAAATTTTTGAATAAAAATTTTATAAATGAAATTAATAAAGCAATCCGAATATTACATAAATATAAGATTTTAAATTTAAAAATTTCATTAGCTTATATCTCAATAAATGACACGACTAATATACAAGAAAAAATAAAAGATGAAGATGAATATAAAAACATAACTAATTATGCAATAAATCCATTCAATGATGATATTTCAAATTTTAATATTATAAGTGATAATGAAAAAACAAATATATTAAATTTTAGCACAACAAAACAAGAGGAGTTGAAAAACAAATTTGAACTCATAGATCTTAATAGAATAATTAGACCATATTTCGAAAACTCAGGTAGATTTGTTTATTTTATAGTAGGATATAATATTTTGATAAATAATCAGCAAAATATCAACTTCAATGATTATGTTAATTCATTGAAGGCTTATTCGCCATCTGTTAATCAGTTATATCATAAATTAACATCAACCTCAACTACTATGAGTAGAATGTGTATATATCAAACATTTTATTATTTATATATTAAACAAGAATTAATAAAAAAAAATGAAATAGAAATTAATGAACATTATAATATGGAAAATGATGATATTATTAAAGAATACGTTAAAAAAGGTGAATTATTGAATTTTTTGATGCATAAAAAAGTCAATAATGAAGAATACTACGTCAAATTCTATAGACCAAATAATAAAATATTAGGTTTCAAATTAACAATTAATAATGAAATTATTGAATTATATAATGATTCAGATTTTTATTGTAAAAAAATATTTTTATACGATAACATGCATGTTGCTCCATTAATTTATTTAGAAAAACAAGATGATATAGATAATAATATACCATCAACAAAAAAAAAATTTTATTTAAAACCAGAGATCATAAAAAAAAAAACTAATAAAACGATTATTTATTCATTTGATATAGAAACATATCTAGATGAGAATAATAAAGCAATACCTTATGCATTGTGTATGACAAGTGACAATATTGAAAAAAAATTTTACGGAGATAGATGTATTCATGACTTTGTTGATTATATTGATAGTATATGTACAATTGTTGATATCTCAAAAACGCATCAAAAAAAAAAAATTGATCGTATTAATATATACGGTTTTAATAATTCTAATTTTGATAACATATTAATTTTCGACGAATTATATAGACGAAATCCATCATTAAAATATATAATTTCAGGGTCAAGCATCAAGTCTATAAAATATCACAATGTAAAAATTTTTGATTTAAGATTGTTTTACAACGATTCATTGAAAAATGTCTCAAAGGCGTTCAAATTAAATTTACAAAAGGGTGTTTTTCCTTATAAATTTGTTAATAAAAATAATCTTAATTACAATGACAAAAAACCTGATATACAATATTGGAATTCACAAGAAGATTACGATGAATATAAAGATGATATGTTTGATATGAAGGAATATACATTAAAATATTGTATATTAGATTGTAAAATTACTGAAGAAATTGCAAAAATTCATTATGATCAATGTAAAGGACAAATTGACAACAAAAATTATGATACAACAAATTGTAGTACTGGTGCATCTGTAGCCTTAAAAATATATACTCAAATTTTTCTTAATGAAACACTATACGGGTCCCCAGAAGAAATTTTATACATTGAAAGAAACAGTTATAAAGGGGGGCGTACTGAAGTGTTTAAAAAAAAATTTACACCTTGTACAGATCATAAGCATCTATATTATTACGATATAAACAGTTCATACCCCTATGCTATGTTGTCAGATATGCCTGTGAAATTTATGAAACATTTGAAATTCAATGAAATAAAATTAAATGATAATACTGATATGCTATTTGATCATTTTTTATATAGAGCTAGATGTACTTATAGAGGGAATGACGATTTTTTTATACCAAATCTATTAATAAGATCATCAGAAAATGATATTATTGCAAATAAAAACACAGAATATGCGTATCATTGGGGTGTTGAGCTACGGCATGCGATTGAGTTAAATTGTGACATTTACATAAATGAACAAATTGAATATAAAAACGGTTCAATATTTAATCAATTCGCTAATTATATGTATAATGAGAGATTAATAGCAAAAAAAAATAAAAATAGTGCAAAATCTAATTATTTGAAATTATGTATGAATAGTCTTTACGGGAAATTTGCGCAAACTGAGATGAACAATAACGTCTTATGTCAGAATTCTAATGAAATTAATCGTATTTTAAACGATTCTAATAATCAATTTGTTGATTTTGAAATAATTAATGAAAAAATATTAATAAAATATAAAACAATTAAAAATAAAGATGAAAGCGTTGGTAATTTAGTAAGATTTTCATCATATATCACAGCGATAGCTAGAACAAATTTAGCAAAATTCATGCATAACGTTGAGCATAAAAACGTTTATTATTGCGATACGGATAGTGTTTTTACATCAAAAAAGCCTTCAGATGATTCTTTTATAGATCAAACTCAACTAGGTAAATGGAAGCAAGAAACAAAAGAAATAAAAATAATAAATATAGTTGATAACACGATAAAAAGAACAGAAGAAGTGATTTGTAATATAAAATCCGCTATTTTTTTATCACCAAAATCTTATTTTTACGACGTTGATTATGATATAGAATTACAAATTAATGAAAAAGTTTTAAATACTGAATGCTATAAAGCAAAAGGTATGCCAAATGATAAATTAACAACAGAAATATATGAAAAGTGTTTAAATGATGAAAAATGTGTATTACAAAATGAAACGATGTTTTTCAGAAGTTTAGAAAATATACACATCAGGCCTCAAAACCGCACGCTAACGGCGTTATATAACAAACGTATATTTAATGAAAAAAACGAATCAACAGCATACAATAATTATACAGAATGGCATGAAAATAAATATCAAGATTCTGATAAAACAATGATGTGCGTAAGAAAAATATTTAAATAAATAATTCAAAAATTAATAAAAAAAAATTTTTGATAAATTATTTTAATAAATTATTTTAATAAAAAAATTTATCAAAATAATTTTTGGGAAAATAAATTTTTTCTTTGCATAAATTTTTATCAAAAAATTTGAAAGAAAAAAA
>Ga0073918_1000012_pt1 | contig 15905 bp, 17 predicted proteins | sample GWRWT4_1July14_FD_71201 | JGI IMG/M metagenome (GOLD analysis project Ga0073918, IMG submission 71201) | Sand microcosm microbial communities from a hyporheic zone in Columbia River, Washington, USA - GW-RW T4_1-July-14 | ecosystem: Engineered > Artificial ecosystem > Sand microcosm >...
GGCCGGATCGCGGCCTCCCACTGATCGTTGTCGCGTGCGTCGATCGTGGTGGTCTCGATCCCGAACCGCGGCAGCAGTTGATCGACCAGCCAGCGGCACGATCCGAACGCAGCGCGGCCCGCGACCACGTGATCGCCGGCCTGGAGCTGGCACAGCAGCGCAGCGGTCATCGCCGCCATTCCGCTTGCCTGGACCCGGCAGGCCTCGGCCCCGTCCATCAGCGCGATGCGTTCTTCCAGCATCGCCACGGTGGGGTTCTGCAGCCGCGAATAGGTCATCCCCGGATCTTCGCCGCGGAACCGCGCGGCAGCGGTTTCGGCATCGTCGTAGGCATAGCCCGAGGTCAAAAACAGCGCCTCGCTGGTCTCCCCCATCTCGCTGCGCCAGGTCCCCCCGCGCACGGCCTGCGTGGCTGGGCGCCAGTTCTTGGTGATCGAGCGGTCGGTTCCGGTAGTGCGTTTCATAACGGGGCGGCTGTAAGTGTGCGGCCCAATCAGCGCAAGCCAAAGGTCCTCTCCAGATTTGCGAAGCACATCTGGGGAGGTGGCGCCGCGTAGCGGTGACGGAGGGGCTTCTGCGCTGGCGTCGATACCCCTCCGTCAGCGGCTATACGCCGCTGCCACCTCCCCATTTGTGGCATTCGCCAAAAATGGAGAGGACCTTTGTTGCGCTATTCCACGCGCACAGATAATCCCAGCGCGATGCATCCCCGCTTTGCCCAAGAACAAGACCCGATTGGCTGGTGCGCCGCCATCGCGGCACTGTTTCTGGCGCTGGTCTGGTGGCGGCTGGGCACGCCCAGCGAGATCTATTTCGACGAAGTCCACTACGTCCCCGCCGCGCGCAAGCTGATCGAGGGGGTACGGGCCAATCCCGAACACCCCCTGTTTGGCAAGACGGTGCTGGCCGCCGCGATCCACTGGCTGGGTGACAAGCCGCTCACCTGGCGCCTGCCCAGCGCGCTGATGGGCGCCTTTGGCCTGTTCGCCTTCGCCCGGCTGGTCTGGTTCACCAGCGGACGGCGGCTGGCGACCGTGCTGGCGGCGCTGCTGCTGGCGACCAACTTCTTCTGGTTCATCCACAGCCGGATCGCGATGCTCGATATGGTGATGGCCGCCCTGGGCATGGCATCGCTGTGGCAGTTCGCCGCCGCCTGCTGCTTGCCGCAGCAAGCCCGCTGGCGGCTGGCCTTGACAGGGGTGCTGGCCGGACTGGCGCTGGGGACCAAGTGGTCGATCGCCCCGGCGCTGATGCTGCCTGGACTTTTGTTCCTGGCGCTTAAGCTGCGCGCCAATGGCTGGCGTTTCCCGTGGGCGCGCAAGGGCGGGCCGGTCGAGGGGGTCACCCTGATCGAAGCCGCGCTATGGCTCGGCCTGCTCCCGCTGGCAGTCTATTGGCTGACCTTCTGGCCCGGCTTTGGCTGGGCCGACCGCCCGATCGACCCGTGGAAGCCGCTGGCCTGGCACGAATTCATGCTGCGGCTGCAGGATTCGGTGCGCAAGCTCCATCCCTACCGCTCGCAGTGGTACGAATGGGTCAGCAACTGGCGGGCGATCTGGTACCTCTACAAGGATATCGACGGGGCCCAGCGCGGCGTGGTGCTGATCGGCAATCCTTTCACCATGCTGGCGGGGCTGGCTGCTCTGGGCTGGGCGCTATGGGCAGGCATCCGCAAGCGGCGCTACGACGCGCTGGTCTTTGTCGCACTTTATGCCGTGTGCCTGGGGATGTGGCCGCTGTCGGGCAAGCCGATCCAGTTCATCTATCACTACCTGCTGCCCAGCACTTTCATGATGGCCGCACTGGCCCTGGCACTGGAAGACCTGTGGCACCGCCGCGACCGCTGGCACTGGCTGGCCCCAGCCGCACTGGTGCTCAGCTTCGCGATGTTCGCCTGGTTCTATCCGATCATCTCAGGCTGGCCGCTGTGTTGCGGACGGCCGAGCTATCAGTTCTGGATGTGGCTGGGCAGCTGGCGTTGAACCAGGTCCTCTCCAGATTTGCGAAGCACATCTGGGGAGGTGGCGCCGCGAAGCGGTGACGGAGGGGTATCGACGCCAGCGTCCAAAGCCCCTCCGTCAGCCGCCTTCGGCGTCTGCCACCTCCCCATTTGCCGCCTTCGCGGAAAATGGAGAGGATCTGGTTCCTAGTACTTCCCCCAGACGAACTTGCTCGACAGCGCAAAGTTCCAGACCGAACCCAGCACGATCCCCACCAAGGCCGCCGGATAGGGATTGAACCCGATCCGCACCAGTGCGGTCGCCGCGCCGATATTGGTCAGCAGGCCAAAGGCGCAAGTGATCAGGAACCGCACCCAGCCGCCCAGCAGCGGGCCCCAACCGCGCAGCCGCTTGTCGGCATAGGTCAGCTCGTTGTTGAGCACGAAGTTGAACGTCATCGCCACCAGCGCGGCCATGGTCTGCCCGACGATGAAGGCGGTTTCATCGGGATAGTGGTTCACGCGCATGGCTTCACCGAACAGGCCCAGCACCATGGCCAGCACCGCCATGTGTACCACCACGCCCAGGCCGCCAATCGTGCCGAACAGCGCGAAGCGGGTCGGGATCCAGCGGCCCAGCCACTTGTCGTAAAGCCCGACCATGAATTCGAACACGACCGTGCGGTCGAGCTTGCTTTCGCCTTCGGCCCGCGCCGCGAAATTCATCGGCACTTCCTTGATCCGCAGCGTCTCATCGACCGTCGCCAGGATGTCGATCAGGATCTTGAAGCCGACACCCGAAAGGCGGTGCGCATCGGCCCGCAGGGTTTCGGTCTTCAGCATGAAATAGCCGCTCATCGGGTCGCTCAGCTCAACCCCGGTGACCTTGTTGGCGATCCGGTTGGCCAGCGTTGAGGCCTTGACCCGGTCGGGCCGGCCCCATTCCTCGGTGCTGGCCCCTTCGGCGAAGCGACTGGCATAGGACAGGTCGTATTCGCCGCTTTCGATCGCGGCGAGCATCTGCACCAGCAGCTCGGGGTCGTGCTGGTGGTCGGCGTCCATCACCGCCACCACCGGCGCGGCCGTAGCGCACATCCCCTCGATCGCCGCCGAGGACAGCCCGCGCCGCCCGATCCGCTGGATCACGCGGACCCGCGAATCCTCCTGCGCGATCGCGCGGGCTTCGTCCGAAGTGCCGTCGGGGCTGTTGTCATCGACAATGATCACTTCGAAGGGAATGCCAGCCAGCGCCTTGTCCAGCCGCTCGACCATGCCGCGCAGGTTCTTGCGCTCGTTATAGGTGGGCAGGACTACGCCTAGGCGGATCGTCATCTCAGAGCCTTTCCAGAATCGCGTCACCGATTTGCACGGTTCCGTGGCTGCCGCCAAGGTCTGCGCCGCGCACCCCGTCGGCTAGTGCTTTGGCCACCGCCGCCTCGATCCGCGCGGCCGGCTCTTCCAGCCCCAGCGAATGGCGCAGCAGCATCGCGGCAGACAGCACCGTCGCCATCGGATTGGCCACGCCTTTCCCTGCGATATCGGGCGCGGACCCATGGATCGGCTCATAGAGCCCCAGTGTGCCTTCGCTGAGCGAGGCCGAAGCCAGCAGGCCGATTGAGCCGACGCACATCGAGGCCTGATCGGACAGGATATCGCCGAACAGGTTGCCGGTCACCACCACGTCGAACTGCCCCGGAGAGCGCACCAGCTGCATCGCGGCGTTATCGACATACATGTGGCTGAGCTCGACATCGGGATAGTCCGCCGCAACCTCGCAAACCACATCGCGCCAGACCTGGCTGGTTTCGAGCACATTGGCCTTATCGACCGAACACAGCTTGCCCTTGCGGCCCTGCGCGGCCTTGAAAGCAACGTGTGCGATCCGGCGCACTTCGTCTTCGGCATAGGCCATCATGTCCCAGCCCTGGCGGCGGCCATCGGGCAGCGTGCGGATGCCCTTTTCACCGAAATAAACATCGCCATTGAGCTCGCGCACGATCAGCAGGTCGATTGCGCCAGCCACTTCGGGGCGCAGCGCGGAGAAGTCTTCCATGCCGGCAAAGACCTTGGCCGGGCGCAGGTTGGCGAACAGGCCCAGTTCCTTGCGCAGCCCCAGGATCGCCTGTTCGGGGCGCAGACGGCGCTCCAGATTGTCGCAGGTAGGATCGCCGACCGCGCCAAACAGGATGCCATCAGAATTGCGCGCGATCTCCAGCGTTTGGGCGGGCAGCGGGTGGCCGTGGTTTTTGTAAGCCACGCCGCCGACATCGGCATAGGCCAGCGTGAGGCCAGGCAGGCCCAGCGCTTCAAGCACGCGCACTGCTTCGCGCGTTACTTCGGGGCCGATGCCGTCACCGGCCAGTACTGCAATCTTCATCGAAATCCCGCCTATCCGATCCGGGCCAGCCGCTCTCGCAGCATGGCGCGCGCGCCCATAACATCTATGCGGCTTTCGGCAAGCGGATAGCGGTCGAGCCGCTGGCCCAGCGCATCGAAGGCGGCGAGCAGCGCGGGCATCTCGCCATCGCCCGGCGGGGCATACTCGCCATAGCCCAGCTCGCGCAGCAGCAGCGTTTCATAGGCCAGCAAAGCTGGCAGCCAGCCCCGCGCCGAGGGAGCATGGCACACTGCATCAAGCAGCGCCGCCAGCGCGCCATAGAGCGGGGGATAGGCATGGCGTTCTGGCAAGGCGGCGGCGGTCAGCGATGTGGCCCAACCAATCGCTGCGGCCGGCAGCGGCTCACCCAGCCAGGGCCCGCGGCTGGTGATCAGTTCGAGCTTGGCGTAAGGAAGCTGCCCTTCCACCCGGGCGCGCAATTCGGCCTCAACCACGTTGCCGGGCACCAGCACCGGCCTGAGCTGCCGCCCACGCCCGCCCGCGACATAGCCTGCGATCAGCCCGTGGCTCTCGGTCAGCAAGCGCACAATCGCCGCAGTCTCGCCATGCGGGCGGCTGGCGCAGACGATGGCTTGGGCGGTGATGTGCATGGGTAGCGTGTGGGGTCAAACGCCGCGCTTATCAACTGGGCGTGGAATGGTTCACGCAGAGAGCGCAAAGAAGATGAAGAGACGCAAAGATGTAGCTGAAGCCGCAGGCTTCCATCAAATTGCGATCATTCGATAAAACGCACAGGAAGGAACTCAGAGCGGCTTTGCCGCATGGGCGACCTCTTTGCGCCCTTCCTTTCCTCTGCGCTCTTTGCGTGAACCCTTACTTCTTCGCCCTAAGCGCCTTCTCCAGCGCCTCAACCCGCGCCTTCAGCGCATCGTTTTCTTCGCGCGCCTTGGCAGCCATGTCCTTGACCGCGTCGAATTCCTCGCGGGAGACGAAGTCCATGCCGCCAACCGCTTCGCGTACGCGCTCACGCGCGGCGTCGCGGGCTTCGCGGCCCATTCCGGCCATGGTTCCGGCCGCGCTGTTGAGCAGCTTGGCAATATCGGCGATCAGGGGGTTTTCGCTTTGCATGGTGCCTAGATGGACCCTTGGCCCGCGCGGTTCAAGATCACGCGCCGGGATTGGCGACAAGAAACTGCCAGTTGAGCACCATCGCGAACAGCACCCAGGCGAAGTAGGGCAGCAGCAGCCAGGCGGCGATCGGGCGGACCTTGCGGAAAGCGATGATGGTCGCCAGCACCGCCAGGTCAATTGCCACCAGCAGCGCCAGCGCCGCAGCGATCTTGTGCATGCCAAAGAACAGCGGCGACCAGGCCAGGTTGAGCACCAATTGGAACATGAAAAGCGAGATCGCATAGCCTCGCCCAGGGGCGCCCCGCGCGGTGATCACCAGAGTCAGCGCGATCCCCATGACCAGATAGAGGATCGTCCAGACGATCCCGAAAGTAGCGGGCGGCGGATAGAGCGAGGGCTTGACCAGGTCGATGAACCACGGATTGCCCGAACCGCTGCCGCCCAGCCTGCCCGCAAAGAACCCCAGGAACATGATGCCCGGCACGATAAACAGTGCCCAGCGCAGGAACGCCGCGCGCAATTGGCCGGGAGACGCAAGTTCAGTCATCAACGAAGGCCTCGATTCGTAACCCTGTTGGGGGAGGGTATGGCGGGGCCAAAGGGGTGAGGCAACGCCCCTCCTGCAAGTTCCTTCCCATTTTCGCGTAGCGCAAATGGGGAGGTGGCGCCGCGAAGCGGTGACGGAGGGGTAAGGGCGCCAGCGTAGAAGCCCCTCCGTCAGCCGCCTTCGGCGTCTGCCACCTCCCCATTTGTGGCCGAGGCCAAAAATGGGAAGAAACTGGCTAGCTCCGGCTAGCCGAGATCAGGAATTCCACATTTCCTTCAGGGCCCTTGATCGGGCTTTCGACAATCCCCTGCACATGCCAGCCTGCGCCCTCCAGCCAGGCCCGCACTTCATCGCAAACCCGCGCGTGCAGCATGGCATCGCGAACCACCCCGCCCTTGCCCACTTCGGCGCGGCCAACTTCGAACTGCGGCTTGATCAGCGCGACCAGGCGGCACGGCGTGGCGGCCAGTTTCAACGGCACTTCCAGCACCTTGGCCAGCCCTATGAAACTGGCATCGCACACCACCCAATTGCAGAGCAGGTCGATCTGCTGCGCCGTGAGCACCCGCGCGCTGGTCTGCTCCAGCACGGTCACCCGCGGATCCTGGCGCAGCTTCCAGGCGAGCTGGTTGGTGCCTGAATCGACTGCGAAGACGTGTTCCGCACCTTTGCTGAGCAGCACATCGGTGAACCCGCCGGTCGAACTTCCCACGTCGATCGCTGTGACGCCCGCCGGGTCGAGTGCGAAGTGTTCGATCGCATGGGCGAGCTTGATCCCGCCGCGCGAAACCCACGGATGGTCGCGCCCGCGCACTTCCAGCGGAGCTTCGGCCGCGATCGCCTGCCCCGGCTTGGCAATCTTGGTTTCGCCCGAGAACACCGTGCCCGCCAGCACCAGCGCCTGCGCCCGGGTCCGGCTTTCGGCCAGGCCGCGCTCGACAAGCAATTGATCCACTCTGGTTTTGGGCACCTTGCTCATTGCCGCGCCTCCTTCCATAGAAGGCGGGTGAAGGCAAATGCTCCCTCTCTGCGCGATGGCGCAATCGTGCTTGGCTTGCTGCTGGTGGCGTCCTGCGCTGCGCCGCCCAAACCTGCGCCAGTGCCTGCCCCGGTGCCAGCACCCGCACCTGCCCCCGCGCCGCCGCTGCCGCTGCCCAAGCCGCCGGCCGACTGGCGCGATGCCGCGCAGACCGCCGGGACCTGGCGCTGGGGCATGGTCGCGGGCCGTTCGACCGCGAGTTTCGTCGGTGTGGGCGGAGCGCCGCTGGCTACTCTCACTTGCGACCGCACCACTGCCCGCGTCCTGCTGGCCCGGCGCGGCGATGCGGCGGCCTCGGTCGCGATGACGCTGACCAGCACGTTCGGCACGCGCCCGCTGTCCAGCGATCCCTTGCGCGGCGCACCCGGCTGGGTGGTGGCCGAGCTCCACTCGAACGATCCGATGCTGGATTCAATCGCCTTTTCGCGCGGCCGCTTTGCGTTTGAAGTGGCGGGGCTCGATCCGCTTTACCTGCCCAGCTGGCCGGAAATCAGCCGCGTGGTCGAGGATTGCCGATAGGAGCTGTGGAGAAGGCCCGAAGGTACGGATTCTGACAGCAACTTTTTTGAATGCAAGACTTGTTGTGAAGGCCAGTTTGATTCACACATAGACCCGTGGCCGCCAGCGATCCCCGCGAAGCGGTCCCGCCGATCCGGACGGGTCGGCAAATGGCTCAACAGCGTGAAAGGAGGTGACCGATGTCTCATGGTTCAGCAGGGAGGTCGGTAACCCGTTCCATGGAGCATTATCGCTGATCATCCTTTCAGTGATAGAGGCTTCGTGAGCGGCGCTTCCGGCCGCTGACCATGCGAAGGGCCACACAGTTAGGCTGTGTGGCCCTTCTCATTTCTTGCCCTGCGGGGGCTTGGGGGCGGTTCTCGGGATACCGGGGCCGCCCTTCTCATTTGTGGCGCAAGGTTCGATTTGATCACGCGGAGACGCGGAGGCGCGGAGAAGGAGTTCGCGCAAAGATCGCAGGGGACGCAGAGACTTTGCGTGCGCCGCAGGCCATTTCGACAAGATTGGAGTGAACTCGATACAGACAGCGGCTTCGCCGCATACGGGCCGGCTCTGCGCGCTCTGCGTCCTCTGCGCGAACCAACTTTTTCCTGTCTCCGCGTCTCCGCGCCTCCGCGTGAGCAAGACCGGAAAACCACCGTTGACGCAGCCCGCGCTTTGCAGGAAAGTGTTACAGCGCCTTTTCGTTAATTGCACACGGGTTGCATTGAACGTAATTTTCGTTCAAGACCCGCGCTTCGCTCTCAAGGATTCGTTTTCGATGGCCACGCTTGCCGATTCCGCGACCCGCTTCGCCCATACCCCGCACCCCGCCCCCACCCCGGCTGCGGTGCGCGATGAAGTGTTGGCCAACCCCGGTTTCGGCCTGCGTTTCACCGATCACATGGTCTCGATCGACTGGAGCGAAGAGGCGGGTTGGCACAATCCCGCCGTACTGCCCTACGGCCCGATCGCACTCGATCCGGCGGCTTCGGTGCTGCACTATGCGCAGGAGATTTTCGAGGGGTTGAAGGCCTATCGCCATCCCGATGGCTCGATGGCGCTGTTCCGGCCTCAGGCCAATGCCGCGCGGTTCAACCGTTCGGCCCGGCGGCTGGCCATGCCCGAACTGCCCGAAGAGCTGTTTATCCAGGCAATCCGCGAAATGGTTGCGGCCGACAAGGACTGGTTCCCAACCGTCGAGGGCGGCTCGCTCTATCTGCGCCCCTTCATGATCGCGACCGAGGCGTTCCTGGGCGTGCGCGCGGCCAAGAGCTATCGCTTCATGGTCATCGCCAGCCCGGCGGGCAATTACTTCAAGAGCGGCGCCCCGGCGGTCTCGCTGTGGGTGTCGGACTATACCCGCGCGGCGCCGGGCGGTACCGGCGCGGCCAAGTGCGGGGGCAACTATGCCGCCAGCTTGGTCCCCACCGCCGAAGCCTTTGCCAAGGGGCACGACCAGGTGCTGTTCCTCGACGCTGCCGAGCGCAAGTGGATCGAGGAACTGGGCGGCATGAACGTGTTCTTCGCCTTTGCCGATGGCAGCCTGCTGACCCCGGCACTGTCGGGCACAATCCTCGAAGGCGTGACCCGCGACAGCCTGATCGCGCTGGCCCGCGATGAAGGCCTGACCGTGCGCGAGGACAAGTACAGCCTCGACCAGTGGCGCGCCGATGCCGCCTCGGGCCAGCTGGTCGAAGCCTTCGCTTGCGGCACCGCCGCGGTGGTTACCCCGATCGGCAAAGTCGCTGGCCATGACGGCGAGTTCACCATCGGCAGCGGCGGCCCCGGTCAGCTCACCGGCAAGCTCAAGGCCCGCCTCACCGCGATCCAGCGCGGCGAAGCACCGGACCCGCATGGCTGGGTGATGCGGATCGGCTAAACGCCGGGCAGGTTGTCATAGCAGCGTCACGCTTGCATGGTGGGAATGGGCTCGATCCGATCCCCGCGCTTCAGCAAGGTGCCCGCATGACTACCGCCTTTGACCGCCGCAATTTCCTCACCGCCACTTCGGCTGCCTTTGCCGGTCTCTACGCCTCGGGCTGTGATGCGAAACCGCGCAAGACCCGCTCAGCTGATCCCTATGGACCCTTGGTGACTGACCCGAACGGGTTGCTCGATCTGCCCAAGCATTTTTCCTACCGCGTGGTCTCGCGGCTGGGCGATGTGATGAGCGACGGCGGCAAAGTGCCCGATGCGGCCGATGGTATGGGCTGCTTTGCGCTGCCCGGCGGCAAGCTGGCTTTGGTTCGCAATCATGAACTGCGCCCGGGCAAGGACAGCGGCGGGGCCGTGGGCGCGACGTTTGACCGGATGGCCGATGGCTCTCCGATGCCGGGCGGAACCACCACGCTGGTGCTCAACGCCGCTACCCTCGAGCGTGAGGGCGAGTTCCGCACGCTATCGGGCACGATCCGCAACTGTGCGGGCGGGGTCACCCCCTGGGGAACCTGGCTGACCTGCGAGGAAGACGTGACCAAGGCAGGCCCCAAGGCCGGGCAGGACCACGGCTGGGCGTTCGAAGTGCCGGCCACGGCCACTGCCCCGGTAAATCCGGTGCCGCTGAAAGCCATGGGCCGGTTCAACCGCGAAGCCGCGGTGGTCGATCCCAAAAGCGGCGCGGTGTTCCAGACCGAGGACCGCGAGGATGGCCTGCTCTATCGCTTCCTGCCCGCTGTGCCGGGCCAATTGGCGCGCGGCGGAAAGTTGCAGGCGCTGGCTTTGGCCGATCCCGGCCAGAGCGCACTCAAGAGCGGCGGCTGGGCCAAGGTCCGCTGGATCGATCTCGACAATCCCGAAAGCCCGGACGACGACTTGCGCAAACGCGGCGCGGCGCTGGGCGCGATGACATTTGCCCGCGGCGAAGGGATCCATCTGGGCCGCGATGCCAAAGGCAAGACCGAGCTATTCTTCGTCGCCACATCGGGCGGCGCGGCCAAGCTGGGCCAGGTCTGGCGGCTGCGGCTCAATGCCCCGGCCGACCGGCTGCAGCTGTTCTTCGAATCGACCGATCCCGATCAGTTCAACTATGGCGACAACCTGACCGTCTCTCCGGACGGCCACCTGATCGTCTGTGAAGACCAGTACACCAAGGATGCCGTGAACCACCTGCGCGGGCTGACCCCGGCAGGCCTGCCCTATGACTTCGCGCGGGTGCGCCTGCCGACCGAGCCGGCCGGCGCCTGCTTCTCACCCGATGGCAAGGTCATGTTCGTCAACCTCTACAGCCCGACCACCACGCTGGCGATAACCGGGCCCTGGACGCACCTTTAGGTTCGCAACGTCCCGCGATAGTGGACCACTGGCCCGACCAGTGGCATCGCCACCGCGACATCGAAGACAAACGCGTCGCCGTGCGCAGCCTCGCTGGCCGCGATCTGCGGGCCGAGCGTCAGCGGCATGGGCAGGCCGAGCGCGGTCCACTTCTTGAGCACCATGATCAGGCCGCCCTGCCGGTCCACCTCCAGTGCGAAGTGAAAGCGCATCGGGCCGAAGCGTTCGGTCAGCAGGTTCTGCGCTGATACGCCCATCTCGCTGGCAAAGCGGTGCGGGCCAAAGTTGCGAGTCCAACGCTCGCGGCCGTGGCGCGGTTCGAAACGGACCTCAACCGGATAGCTGCCCGCCGGGGGGAAGCCCATGATAAGGCCCAGCAAGCGGGCCAGCAGCGATTGCCCGCGTTCCACCGTCCCCTCACCGCGCACCACCGTTTCGGCCTGCGGCTGGTGCATCCGCTGGATCGGCGCTGCGAGCTGGGCGAAGCGGGGGCCCAGCACGCGGCGGTAGGGCAGTTCGGGAGTCTCCGCAGTGGTGGCGTGAGTGACTGCCAGATCGGCAAACAACGGCTCGAAATCGGCCAGCGCCAGCTCCTCCCCGCCATGGCACGCGCCCGGTTGCAGCTTGCCCTCACGCAGGCGACGGGCGAGCAATTGCGCGGCGAGCGTCGGGATCTCCTGCCCCTCGCCCTTGCCCGCGATCAGCGTCCAGCGGCGCAGCTCGGGCTGGCCACCCGCGAGGCCCGCAAGTTCAACCACCATGGCCGAACGATCCCCGCCCAGCTGCGCGGTCCATTGCTGCAGCGGGGCTAGCCAGCGCGCCAGCGGCACAGCACTGCGCAGCAACCCTAGCCGCACCAGACAGCCCAACGCGCCCAGCGCCAGCATCTGGAGCGAAAACTCAGACCCGCCGCGAAAGGTTGTGGCGGGCGCGCCGGGGCACAGCTGCGGGAACAGTTCCAGGTCTGGCACATCGGCCAGAGCGACCCGGCGGCGCAGCACTGCCTGGCCCGGCACGGCAAAACGTAGTCGCTTGGCCATGCTCCAGCCGGGAAAGGCCCGCCACTCCCCGCCGCGCCACAGCCGGACCGGCTGCCCGGCATAGCTCAGTGCGGCGCGGACCACGGCGGGACCGGCGCTGGCCCGGGTCGTCGCGCTGATCGCCATGTCGATCGCCTCGATCCGTTCCATGCCTTGGCTTAGCTCTCGCACTACCGCGCCCGACAGGGCGGGCAGGCTCGAGGCTCCTGCGATCACTGCTACTCCGGCCGCGCGCGCTTCGGCATCCAGCGCGCCAATCCCGCAGACGAAGCCCCGCGCATCGGCAAGGTCGAGGTAGTGCAAGCCTGCCGCGATGCAGGCGCGTGGCAAGTCATAGCTGGAACCCTGAAACGGCCCGGCGGCGTCGATCACCAAGTCAGCCCCGATCGCGGCTAGCTGGGCGGTGCAGTCTCCATCGCGGTCGAAAGCCAGGCCCTCGGCGTCCGGCAAGCCAGCGGCAAAGGGCCGCGCTTTCTCCCCACTGCGCCCCGCCACCAGCACCTGCCAGCCATCAGCGGCCAGCCGCCGCGACAGCCGCGCGCCGAAGCCGCCGTAACCGCCGATGACCAGAACCCGCATCGCTAGTCGCCGTCCATGTCGTGGAACTCGCCGTGCTGGTGGATCAGTTCGCCCAGCACGGGGTGGACGAGATCGAGGACAAAGGCAAAGGCACCCTGCCCATGGTCGATGTGGCCGATCCGAAGCGCGCCCGGCGTCAGCCAGCGCGGCAGGCGCAGGCGGCAGAGATGTGCCAAGGCCCAGCCCGTGCGGCTCATCCGGCACTCGGCGATCACCCCGGTGTAGCTGACCGACTTGCCCGGCGCATAGCGTTTGGCAAACCGCGCGCGCACCGCTGCGGGCAGCCGCGCCCAGGCCTCGCCGCCCAGCAGCCGCGCAAAGCGCAGGTCTGCTAACCCGGCATCTCCCACCCCTTCACCGTTCGCCCCGAGCCCTTCGGCTTGCGGCTTAGCAGCCGCGCTCAGGATAAACTTCGGCCCAAAGGCCGAAGTCGAGGGGTCGCGTTCGCGGCGGTCCCTCGACTTCGCTCGGGACGAACGGGTTTGGGGTACGGCTTGTACATGCGCAGGGTCTTCCAGCCGCCCATCGCGAAGCGCCTCTCCCTCCCGCCTTGCCAGCGCCTGTGCCATCCCCCGGTTCCTTTCTTTATTTCTGTACAAACAGAAATTCGCGAGCAAAAAAATATGCCCCCGCTCAGTCCTTCTTCTTCCCGCCCTTGCCGCTGATGTATTTGAGCAGGCCGACCACTTTGTCGCCCAGCTTGATCAGCCGCATGATCTGGTGCGGCGGCACGTTCAGCATCTGGCGGTACCAGCCCTCGACCGTGTGAATGAAGTCATGCATGTCCTCCAGCCGCCGCGCGACAGTGGGGTGCAGCGGCTGTTTGCCCGCCTGCTCCATCGCCGCGTCGATCGCGGCCAGCATCGGATCGATCTCACGCTCCTTGCGGCCCTGGGCAACCTTGTTGGCCATCTGCCACATGTCGGTCTCCGCCTCGTAGTAGTCGCGCCGGTCGCCCAGCACCGGAACCCGCCGGATCAGCTTCCAGGCGAGCAGTTCCTTGACGCTGTTCGACACGTTGGAGCGCGCCATGCCCAGTTTGTCGGCAATCTCCTCGGCATTGAGCGCGGTTTCGGACAGGATCAGCAGCGCCTGGATCTGCGCGACCGAGCGGTTGACCCCCCACTGCCCGCCCAGATCCCCCCAGCGCAGGACAAATTCCTGCACGGCGGGATGAAGTTTCGACTCGTTGGTTATTTCTGTCATGACAGAAATATGTGACGGAACGGTCTGGGAGTCAATCCCTGCTGAATGCCCCTCCCCGTTGGGGAGGGGTTGGGGTGGGCGTACAAGGCTGGCGTCGAGCCCCCACCCCTCAATCCCCTCCCCGGTGGGGAGGGGAGCTAGTCTGGCTGCGGCCCAGCCCCACTTGCGGACAAGGCCGCCATGCCCCTTGCAGCCAGCCCTCGCGCACGGCACACCTGCACCCATGACCAACCGGCTCTACTATGGCGACAATCTGGAAGTGCTGCGCGATCAGCGCGAGTTTCCGGATGAAAGCGTGGACCTGATCTACCTCGACCCGCCGTTCAATTCGAACGCGGGCTACAACGTGCTGTTCAAATCGGCCAGCGGCAGCGGGGCCGAGGCCAGCATCGAGGCGTTCGACGATACCTGGACCTGGGGCAACAGCGCCAAGGAAGCGTTGCTCGATATTGAAAGCGGCACCAACCGTGCGCTGACCGTGATGATGCAGGCGATGCACAGCGCGATCGGCGAAAACCCGCTGATGGCATACCTGGCGATGATGGCAGTGCGGCTGGTTGGATTGTCGACACTTGACAAAGCCCAAGGCTAGCCGTGAAAAGTCACAATGTACTTACTGTTCATCGATGAGAGTGGCACTCCGCCCAAGCCAGGAAATGAAGGCACAGCTTATTTTGTAATGGCCGGACTTGTGATTCCCGAAGATCGCTGGATGGGAATGCACGAGAAGCTCTCAGGATTGAAGCGAGCCGCTGGATATCACGGCGAGGTGAAGTGGCGATATTTTGCTCCAAATAACGACGACGCCGACAATCCAATGTCCACTTGGGATCAGCCGAGGCGCAACAACTTTCGAGAACGCGTCTTTTCGATCGTTACTGAAACGAAATCATGCAGGGTTATCGCCTGCATAAGCGAATGTCCCACCGCATATAGCCTTGGCATCGTCAATTCTCAGGATGATTTGTATTTTCGTACCTACAAACCGATAACCGAGCGTTTTCAATATTTTCTTCAAGATATTACGAGAGCCAGTGGCAGAGATAGCTTCGGCCTAATCGTTGCTGACCACCGCGGCCGTGGAGATGACGACAAGATGCGTCACCAACATGAGCGCCTGATCCGCGAAACGGGCCAATACTCTTCGAACTATGAGAATTTTGTTGAAGGCTTATTTTTCGCTCCGAGCCATCTGAGCGTGGGTATACAACTTGTCGATATGGTCGCCGGTGCCATATGGCGGGCCCAGACTTACAATGACCGAACTTGGTTTAACAAAATTCGACCTTCGTTTCGTGCTTCCCCGACGGGAGTGATCGACGGCTGGGGAATTGCGCGTTTCCCAAAAGCCGGATGGCTTGGCACGGTCCTGAATTAGACGCCGGGCGAGGCCGTAGCCCCGACGTGCTAAGTGACGCACTCCCGGCAAACCCAATATAGGCATTCGTTCTTCATCAGTCAATTTTGCTAGGGTCCGGACTCATTAGAGCCACCAGATGACGGTGGCGGCGATGGCGACGGTGGCCATGAAGGTTTTGATGTTGCGGTCGAAGCGCATGGCGACGCGCCTCCAGTCCTTGAAGCGGCAGAACATCCGCTCGATGACATTGCGCTGTTTGTAGATAGCGGCGTCGCAGTCGATCTGGACCTTGCGGTTGCGCTTGGAGGGGATGACCGCCGTGGTACCGCGCGAGGCGAGCCAGGCGCGCAGGTCGTTGCTGTCGTAACCCTTGTCACCGACCAGCTCAGCCGAAGGCGGCATGGCGGCGATGCACTGCTGCGCAACCCGCATATCGTGCGCATTTCCGGGAGTCAGGAGCAGAACACAGGGCCGCCCCTTCACGTCGCAGATGGCGTGGAGTTTGGTGTTCCTGCCGCCGCGTGTCTGGCCGATACCATTGGCCAAGGCCCCCCTTTTGCGCCGCCCGCGGTGCGGTGGACCTTGATGCAGGTGCTGTCGATGAACAGCCGGTCGGGGATATCCTCGGCTCCCGCGAGCGCGCTGAAGATGTTCTCCCAGATGTCCCGCTCGGCCCAGCGCACGAAGCGGTTGTAGAGCGTCTTCTTGGGGCCATAGACCGGCGGACAGTCTCCCCAGCGCCCGCCGCTTTGCAGGGCATGGACGATCCCCGACAGCACCCGGCGATCATCCACCCGCTTCATGCCGCGCGTGCCGGTCGGCAACAACGGCTCGATCCGCGCCCACTGGGCATCCGAAAACCAAAAGAAATCCGCCATGCTCAACGCCTCCTAACTGGTAGCGTTGAATCACACTCGATGCCCGATGGGAATCCCGTTAATGGGTCTGGACCCTA
>Ga0073918_1000014_pt1 | contig 14676 bp, 17 predicted proteins | sample GWRWT4_1July14_FD_71201 | JGI IMG/M metagenome (GOLD analysis project Ga0073918, IMG submission 71201) | Sand microcosm microbial communities from a hyporheic zone in Columbia River, Washington, USA - GW-RW T4_1-July-14 | ecosystem: Engineered > Artificial ecosystem > Sand microcosm >...
CCGCCCTGACCCGCGCCCGCGAGCTCGACGGCCAGCCTTCCTTCCGCCAGATCAAGGCCGACCAGCGCCGCAAGGCCCTGGCCGAACTGGCGGCGATCGAAGACGAATAAGCAAACCCCCTCCCCGCGCGGGCGGGAAGGGGGCTGTGCCTTGCTTCAGATGAAAGCGATCAAGCCGGCAGGCCCGAGATCGCCTTCATTTCCATGAAGTCCTTGAGGCCCGCGAGGCCGCCTTCGCGGCCGTTGCCGGACTGCTTGTAGCCGCCGAAGGGCGCGCCGGGGGTGGGGCCCCAGTTGTTGATCGCGACCATGCCGGCACGCAGCTGGCCGGCGACGCCAGCCGCCTTGGCCGGATCGCCGGTGATCGCGGCGGAGAGGCCGTATTCGGTGGCGTTGGCCATTTCGATCCCGTCCTCGAGGCTGTCATAGGTCAGGATCGTCGCGACCGGGCCGAAGATTTCCTCCTGGGCGATGGTCATGTCAGGAGTCACGCCGGAGAACACCGTCGGCTGGATGTAATAGCCGCGGTTGACGTTCGCAGGCAGGTCGGTGCCGCCGGTTTCGAGCTTGGCGCCCTGGTCGATCGCCGACTGGATCAGGCCTTTGACCTTCTCATACTGCGCCTTGTTGACCAGCGGGCCCAGGTGCTGACCTTCGGCCATCGGATCGCCCACGGGGGTGGCCGAATACATGTTCTTGTAGAAGGCGACCACTTCGGCCTCGCGGTCCTTGGCGACCAGCACCTTGGTCGGGCTGATGCAGCTCTGGCCGGTGTTGACCAGCGGCCCCATCGCCACGGCGGGCAGGTGCGCGGCGAGGTCAGCATCGGGCAGGACCAGGTTGGGGCTCTTGCCGCCCAGTTCCTGGTGGACCCGCTTGACCGTCGGCGCGGCGGCGATCGCCACCTGGATGCCCGCACGGGTCGAGCCGGTGAAGCTGACCATTTCGACATCGGGGTGGCTGGAGATCGCGTTGCCGGTGGTCGGGCCATCGCCCTGGACCAGGTTGAACACGCCCGGCGGTACGCCCGCCGCATCCAGGATCTCGGCAAAGATCTTGGCGTTGGTCGGGCATTCTTCCGACGGCTTGAGCACCATGGTGTTACCGCCAGCCAGCGCCGGGGCAACCTTGAGCGCGATCTGGTTGAGCGGCCAGTTCCACGGCGTGATCATGCCGACCACGCCGATCGGCTCATAGGCGACCTTGAAGCCCGGACCGTCTTCCATGAAGTTGAAGTCCTTGAGCGCGGCAATCGTGCTCATGAAGCCGCCGATCCCGGCGCCGACCTGGGCAGTGATCGCGAAGGACACCGGCGCGCCCATTTCTTCGGCCATCGACTGGGCGAGGTCGCCAGCGCGCTTCTTGTATTCCTCGACAATCCGGCCGAGCAGCGCCAGGCGCTCTTCGCGGGTGGTCTGGCTATAGCTCTTGAAGGCGCGGCGGGCGGCGGCCACGGCCTTGTCGACATCGGCCTTGGTGCCGACCGAGATGACCGCGCAGGGCTCTTCAGTGGCGGGGTTGATCACTTCGCGGCGCGCGCCGCCTTCGCTGTCCACCCACTTGCCGTCGATGTAATGTTGCAGCAGCTCGCGCATCCTCGAATCTCCTCTTAACTGGACGATTAACGAGGCCCTATGTCGGAGCGTGAGGAACAGATTGCAAGATGCAATCGGTCAGTTGCCGCGATAGAGCGCCGCTTCGGCTTCGCGGCGGCGGATCAGGCCGTTCATCCGCTTTCCGCCCGCGTTGACCCATTTGCCGAATTCAGCCGCGGCGCCCTTGAAATCACCTTTCTTGTGCAGCTTGGTCAGCGTCGCTTTGGCGATCGCCCCGGTGTTGTAGTGAAAGCTGACCAGGGCATCGAACTGGTCCTGGCTGGTCGGCGCACCCGCCAGCGCGCGCGTGACATCGCTGGCATAGCGGGCCAGATCGCGCTCCAGCCGCGCGTCGCATTCGGCCTGGGACCAGATCGTGCCGGGGGCAATGCCTTTGCCGGTCGCGCCCCAGCCGATTGTCCAGGGATCGCCGCCCGTACCCGGATCAGGATAGGCCTCAAACCGCCCGTCGCTGCGTTTACGTGCGCAGCCTTCGAACTGCTTGATCAGCGCGAGCCCCTTGGGGCCGATGGCTGATCGAGCGGGTTCAGGCGGGGGCGGCAGGGGCGCATCTTTGCGCGCCTTCATCCGGCGCAGGGCATCGAAAAAGTCGAGCGGGAAGTCCATCGGGCAGCCTCACGATTCGCAGATGAGGCCTGACAAATAGGCAGGAAGCTGCGGTGTAGGAAAATAGTTTCTGATCGCGGCTGCACAATTCGGTGTCTCTTAGAGTGTAAAGAGCTCTTGACAGGCAGTTGTGAGCACCTGTAAAGAGCTCTTGACAGCAAGGAGGCAGTCGCAGTGGAAAACCGCTTACGCGAACAGCGCGAGGCCATGGGCTGGAGCCAGGGCGAACTGGCCCGGCGCCTCGGCGTATCGCGCCAGACGATCAATGCGGTGGAAACCGACAAATACGACCCCAGCCTGCCGCTGGCATTGCGCATGGCCAAGCTTTTTGGAGTGGCCGTGCCGGAACTGTTTATCGATCATTGGGAGCCCATGTGATGACCATGAAGCCAGTCAAACCAAATGCGCGGAAATTAGCATTGCAATTGTTGTCCGGCGGATTGGTGGGTTCGATCGCGTCCTTGGGCTTAATCAAGGCGCTGCCAAGTCTTCTGAGAACGGAGGAGTTTGGGGGTGTAGCCTTGCTTGCGACCGGTATGATCTATGCCTTGGTGGGCTTGTTTGGGGGGCTGGGAGTGGCGGTGCCATGGATCGGAACCAGATTGCTCAATGTCGCTGATCACGAGGACCTCGCTGATCAACGGGCCATTTTGGCAGGTAGCGCTGTCAGTTGTTTCGCGCTGGGCCTGGCCTTGATGCTGGTGGCACTGGCTGAACCGCAAGGTTCGGTGCCAGGAAGTCTGGCGATTGCAGCCTTGGCCTTATCCCTAGTTCTGGCCACAGTTATCACTTGCTTGCAATGGCGGCTCTACGATGAATTGATGCGGGGCATATCGCTGGAATCGACAGCGGTAATGGCCGGGATCGCCTTTCCCGTGATCACGCTTTGGGCAACTCTGGCCCATGTTGGCAAGGCCGCACCGATCGATCCACTAGGGCTGATCGCGCTGATAGCGGGCGCATTACTTATTGGTTCCTTCATCGCTGCCGGGCGGCGCGGGATGTTGATGCAGTAGCGAGCAATTCAACGCCGCAGGATCGCCAATGCCTCGTTCAGCACCCGCTCGATCGCCTCCCGCCCGTCGCTGGAAATGCGGATGTGCGAGAGCAGCGGGCCCTGCGCTTGCTTCTGGCCATCGGCAAGTCCCGCTTCCTGCAAGTTGGAGAGGCAGCCCAGCAGCATGGTCCGGCCCAGGTGCTTGAGCAGGCCGGCGGCGAGCGCCTCGAACGAGAGGCCGTCATGGCTGTGCGCTAATTCGACCAGCACCGCCCACATCGGATCGCTCAGCGTGCCAGCGCCCAGCACGCGTTCGCGCGCGCGGCGCAGCGCGCGGTCCAGCTGGATGATGTCGTCAGCATCGAAATTCTCGATTCCGGCGGGGGTGAACGGCTTGTGCATTTTGCGTAAAGTCCTGGCCTGGTCCGCAAGCCGCGCAAGCCGGGGCCAACCCAAAGGCTGGCCCCGGTGCGACCCGAAGGACAAGGGATGATACCGGTGCGACCCCTGGCGGACCCGCACTGCTGCTAGACCAGCCAGACCCATCCCGTCCGGCGTACCCTTGGGGCACTGCCGGTCGTCCTCCGCAAAAACCGCGCTGGCCCTATGAAAGATCTGGTTTCTTAGGAAACGATTCAGGCGCGATTATACGTATGCGCATAGCAGCGACATACCGCAGTGAAATTTGCTGGCGTGAAATGACGTTTGGCGCGCAATCAAAATCACTTGTTAACTACAACCCGCGCGGCGGTGACGAAAAAAGGGCGCCCGAATCGCTCCGGACGCCCTTCTCGGTGATGTGGGCCTGCTATCAGAGGCTGTAGTACATGTCGAACTCGACCGCGCTGGGCGTGGTTTCCCAGCGCATCACTTCGGGCCACTTGAGCTCGATATAGGCTTCGATCTGATCCTTGGTGAAGACCCCGCCCTGAAGCAGGAAGTCGTGATCGGCTTCGAGGCTGTCGAGCGCTTCGCGCAAAGACCCGCAAACGGTCGGCACTTTGGCCAGTTCCGCCGGCGGCAGATCATAGAGGTTCTTGTCCATCGCCTCGCCGGGGTGGATCTTGTTCTTGATCCCGTCGAGCCCGGCCATCAGCAGCGCCGAATAGCACAGGTACGGATTGGCCATCGCATCGGGGAAGCGGAATTCGACGCGCTTGGCCTTGTCACCTGCACCATAGGGAATGCGGCACGAGGCCGAGCGGTTGCGGGCCGAATAGGCCAGCAGCACCGGGGCTTCGAAGCCCGGCACCAGCCGCTTGTAGCTGTTGGTGGTGGGGTTGGTGAAGGCGTTGAGCGCCTTGGCGTGCTTGATCACGCCGCCGATGAAGTAGAGGCACATGTCCGACAGGCCGGCATAGCCGTTCCCCGCGAACAGCGGCTTGCCGCCGTCCCAGATCGAGATGTGGGTGTGCATGCCGCTGCCGTTGTCGGCCTTGATCGGCTTGGGCATGAAAGTCGCGGTCTTGCCGTAAGCCTGGGCGACCTGCTGGACCACGTACTTGTAAACCTGCATGCGGTCGGCGGTCTGGACCAGGGTACCGAAAGTCAGCCCCAGTTCGTGCTGCGCGCTGGCCACTTCGTGGTGGTGCTTGTCGCAGGGCAGGCCCATTTCGAGCATGGTCGAAACCATTTCGCCGCGAATATCGACGCAGCTATCGACCGGAGCGACCGGGAAGTAGCCGCCCTTGGCGCGCGGCCGGTGGGCCAGGTTGCCGCCATCGTACTTGGTGTCCGAATTGGTCGGCAGCTCGATATCGTCGATCCTGAAGCCATTGCCATCGTAGCCATCATAGAAGCGCACGTCGTCGAACATGAAGAATTCGGCTTCGGGGCCGACATAGACGGTGTCGCCCACGCCGCTGGTCTTGACGAAGGCTTCGGCGCGCTTGGCGGTCGAACGCGGGTCGCGGCCATAGAGGTCGCCGGTCGAAGGCTCGACGATATCGCAGCAGATGATCATCATCGGAGTGGCGCTGAACGGATCGATATAGACCGAGGTCAGATCGGGCTTGAGGATCATGTCGCTTTCGTTGATCGCCTTCCAGCCTTCGATCGACGAACCGTCGAACATCAGGCCATCTTCCAGCTCGTCCTCGCCCATCACCGAGGCGACCATGGTCAGGTGCTGCCACTTGCCCTTGGGATCGGTGAAACGCAGATCGACCCATTCGATCTCTTCGTCCTTGATCCGCTTGATGATGTCCTTTGCCTTGGCCATGTCGTTGTCCTTTTTCAGTCCCCCTCCCGCTTGCGGGAGGGGCTAGGGGTGGGTGTGTCAAGTTGCGGAGATCAGGTTTGTCCGCCGGACTGGCCCACCCCCAACCCCTCCCGCATGCGGGAGGGGGGAAATCAAATCGCGTCGTTGTCGCGCTCGCCGGTGCGAATGCGCAGCGCGCTTTCGACTGGGAAAACAAAAATCTTGCCGTCGCCGATCCGGCCGGTCTGCGCCGCCGCAGCGATCGCTTCGACCACGCGTTCGGCCAGATCGTCAGGGACCACGACTTCAAGCTTCACCTTGGGCAGGAAATCGACGACATATTCGGCGCCGCGATAAAGCTCGGTATGGCCCTTCTGGCGGCCAAAGCCCTTGGCCTCGGTCACGGTGATGCCCGAAACGCCGACTTCGTGCAGCGCTTCCTTCACTTCGTCGAGCTTGAACGGCTTGATGATCGCTTCGATCTTTTTCACGTCGTATTCTCCTGCGCAGCAAGCCGGTTCCGCTGATGCGGTCCGGAGTTTTGAATTGCCACGGTGCAATCCTTATCAAGAATCGTGCCAGTGGTCAGGGTAAGGCCCTAGGCCAAGCGTAGCCTCGCGAAAAGGGCGGATTCGCAAGATTGGAATCGCTGATGCTGGGCTTGCGAAATTATCGCAATGCGGGGGTGGTGCGGGGCTTGCCTGAATTTTCGGCAGGTGGTGCTTAAAAAAAGGGCAGAGGGGGTTCGCGCAGAGAGCGCAGAGAAGCAGGAAGGGCGCAAAGATGTAGCTCTTGCGGCGTAGCCGCTTTTCATTTCAGAGGCCGCGCAAACCGGAATGCCGGTTGAGTAAGTTGAGCCTGCGGCTCGGAGCAACTCCTTTGCGTTCTTCCTGCTTCTCTGCGCTCTCTGCGTGAACCCCCTTCTTAAAGCACGAGCCCAGCAGTCACTTCCAACCCAGCCATCAGGTTCAGGCTCTGCACCGCCGCGCCGCTCGCCCCTTTGCCGAGGTTGTCGAGCATGGCGACGAGGCGGGCCTGGCTGCCGTCCTTGCTGCCGAAGACGTAGAGCTCCAGCCGGTCGCTGGGCTGGGCCGAGCCGCGCAACAGCAGCTCGTCGGGGGTCTCTTCGTTCAGCCGCACCACCGGGCTGCCGGCATAGAAATGGCGCAGGCAATCGCGCAGGCCGTCGGTGGGCGCGGCGCGGTCCATTTGGCTGAGGTGCAGCGGCACTTCGACCACCATGCCGCGGTGCGCCGGAACCACCGCGGGCGCGAACAGCGGGGCATGGGCAAGGCCCGCGTATTTCTGCATTTCGGGGACATGCTTGTGGCCCAGCGCCAGCCCGTAATCGCGGAAGGCGATGTCGCGGTCATTCTCGAACCGCTCGATCAGCGCCTTGCCGCCGCCCGAATAGCCCGAGACCGCGTGGCAGGTGTAGGGCCAGTCCGATGGCAGCAGGCCGTGCCGGATAAGCGGGGCCAGCAGGGCAAGGAAGCCGGTGGGATAGCACCCGGGGTTCGAAAGGCGGCTGGCCTCGGCCACATGATCTCGTCCGATCAGTTCGGGAAAGCCGTAGGTCCAGCCCGGCGCCACGCGGTGCGCGCTGGAGGCATCGATGATCCGTGACCGGCTGCCCTCGGCCAGCGCAACCGCCTCGATCGCGGCTTCGTCGGGCAGGCACAGCACCGCGAAATCGGCCGCATGGTAGGCTTCGCGCCGCGCTTCGGCGCTTTTGCGCTGGTCGTCGCCCAAGGTGAGCAATTCGAACTCGGCGCGCGGGGCGAGGCGGAGGGCAATCTCGAGCCCGGTGGTGCCGACGGCGCCGTCGATGAAAACTGTGTGGGTCATGGTTTGGCCTTAGAGCATCGGAACTCCCCTCCCCGTGGGGGAGGGGTTGGGGGTGGGGGCTCGGCGCTGGCGTGGAACCCCCATCCCAACCCTTCCCCAGCGGGGAAGGGCTAGTGAGGTTGCGCCAGACCTAGCTTCGTCGCTCTTCCAGCGCCTCAACCGGCAGATAGCCAACGAAGCCATCGTCGCCGACCTGGCCCCAGGCCCAACCGCCAGTCACGTCGAGCACATTGAACAGCGTGCCCCCGCCCAGCTCCTCGCGAATGTCGGCATCCTTGCTGTTCTTGGCGAACAGCTTGGCCCCGCAAGGCACCACCGAACGCTCCATCGGCACCGCATAGTGCGGCACAAAGCAGCGGCCTGCGAGCCGGATATGCGCCAGATCGCCGCGCACCGGCCAGTGTCCCTCGTCGAGCTTCTCGGCGGGTCCTGACAGGCTGAGCTGCCCGGTCGGGATGGCGCTGGCGGTCAAGGTCGTGCTTTCCCCAAACTGGAAGAGCGGGCGATTAGCGCCGCTTGGGTCATTTGCCAAGCTATCCATACCGCGCCTTCAACAGGCCCCAGGCCGCGCGCAGCCCCAGGGCATCGCCGCCCTTGGGTCGGCCGGGCTTGGCGGCGGGGCGCCAGGCGAAGGTGTCGAAGTGGATCCAGTCGAGGCCTTCGGGGACGAACCGGTCGAGGAACAGCCCTGCTACCGAGGCACCGGCATAGCCGTTCGAGCTGGAATTATTGAGGTCGGCGATGTCGCTCTTGAGGTACTCGCGGTAGCCATCGAACAGCGGCAGGCGCCAGCAGCGGTCGTCGGCCATTTCGCCCGCGGCGAGCAGTTCGGCAGCGGTTTCGTCATGCCGCGCGAACATCGCGGGCAAGTCTGGCCCCAGCGCAACCCGCGCTGCGCCGGTGAGGGTGGCGAAATCGATCACCAGTTCGGGCGCTTCCTCGCCCGCGCGGGTCAGCGCGTCGCCCAGCACCAGGCGGCCCTCGGCATCGGTATTGCCGATCTCGACCGAAATCCCGGCGCGGCTGCGCAGCACGTCGCCGGGGCGGAAGGCATTGCCGGAGATCGCATTCTCGACCGCCGGGATCAGCAGGTGCAGCCGCACTTTGAGCCTTTGGCCCATCACCAGCGCGGCCAGCGCAAGGGCATGCGCGGCGCCGCCCATGTCCTTCTTCATCAGCAGCATGCCGGACGAGGGCTTGATATCGAGCCCGCCGCTGTCAAAGCACACACCCTTGCCGACCAAGGCCAGCTTCGGGTGCTTGGGATTGCCCCAGGTCAGCTCGATCATGCGCGGAGCATGGCTGCGCGCGGCGGCGCGGCCAACCGAATGGACCATCGGAAAGCCGCGTTCCAGCGCATCGCCGTGGGTAACCTTGAATTCCGCGCCGTGGGCCTTGGCGAGCAATTGCGCCTCATGCTCCAGCTGGGCCGGGCCCATGTCCTCGGCGGGGGTGTTGACCAGATCGCGGACCAAGGCAGTCGCCTCGGCTTCGGCCAGCACCGGGGCAATCGCGGCGACATCCTTGGTCAGCAGCACGCGGGGGCCTTCCTCGTCGGGCTTGGCGAGGTAGCGGTCAAAGCGATACTGCCCGGTGACCCAGCCATAAAGCGCCGGTCCCGGCTCTCCGCCCAAGCGGCGATAGGTGCCGGCGGGCAAAACTTCGGCCAGCTTGGCCATGCACCAGCTTGAGAGGCTCTCGGTATTGGCCACGCCGGAGACCACAAACCAGCCGTCGCCGTCCGGAACGATCGCGTAGGAATAGCCATCGCCGGCAAACTTCTGCGCGGCCAAAGCGGCGCGCTGCGGGGCGGAAAGGCCCTTCACGAAGAGTTCGAAGCCGGCCTTGTCGACCAGGTGAATCGGCACCGCAGCTTGGTCACGGTCGGGCTGGATCAGGGCGTTTTTGTCATTCATGCGGCTAGCCTAAAGCAGAAAATCGGAATGATTGCAGTTCCAATTTCTTCCCCCTTGATGGGGGAGGGATACCGGAGCTTGTCGCTGTGGCGACTAGCGCAGGTTGGGTGGGGGTGATCTTGCCGCCTGGCGCAGTGCTTGGCAGCACGATCACCCCCATCCAGCTGCGACTAGGCAGGCAAGCTGCCAAGTCTCCGCATCGTTGGCCTGCGGCCGCCTACGGCTCCCCCATCAAGGGGGAAGAGAGCGTAGTAGAAATTTCGGCTTGGCTGCACTATGTGCCCCTCATGACTCACTACCAAACTGTCGCCGATAACGAGACCCAGCTGCGCGATGGGACGATCAAGCTGCATGGCGCGCAAGCCTTCGAAGGCATGCGCAAGGCCGGGCGGCTGGCCGCTGAAACGCTCGACGCGCTGGTGCCCTTGGTCAAGCCGGGGGTGACCACCGGCGAGCTGGATGACTTCGTGCGGCAGATGACGCTGGATGGCGGCGCGGTGCCGGCGACACTGGGCTATCGCGGCTATGCCCACTCGTGCTGCATCTCGATCAACCATGTGGTTTGCCACGGAATTCCCTCGGACAAGGTCCTGAAGGACGGCGATATCGTCAATATTGACGTGACCCCGCTGCTCGATGGCTGGCACGGCGATACCAGCCGGATGTACCTGGTCGGCGACGTACCGCTGAAGGCGCGGCGGCTGGTCGATGTGACCTATGAATGCCTGATGCTGGGGATCGAACAGGCCAGGCCCGGCAAGCACCTGGGCGATATTGGCGCGGCGATCCAGAAATATGCCGAAGGGCACCGCTACGGCGTGGTCCGCGAGTTTTGCGGACATGGCCTCGGCCGTCTGTTCCACGATGCCCCCGAAGTGGTCCACGCCGCGCGGCCCGGCACCGGACCGGTGCTGAAGCCGGGGATGTTCTTCACGATCGAACCGATGATCAACCTTGGCAAGCCGGGGGTGAAGCTGCTCGAAGACGGCTGGACGGCGGTGACGCGGGATCGCTCGCTCTCGGCGCAGTTCGAACACTCGATCGGGATCACCGAGGACGGGTGCGAGATCTTTACGGCGAGCCCGAAGGGGCTGGACAAGCCGCCATATTGATATCACGCGGAGACGCGGAAACGCGGAGAGAACGCGCTTCCGGCGAAGCCGCATATTCTTTCAACGCCACCTTTTTGCGAGAGTTTGCATGAGGAGGCAGAGCCTACGGCTCGAAGCTGATTCTCCGCGTCTCCGCGTCTCCGCGTGAACCCCTCTTAACGCCGCCCCTCACGGATCGCCGCACCCGCCGCGAAGGGCGTGATCGCCAGCAGCACCAGACTGAAGGACCCAGTCAGCGCCAGACCGCTGGTCCCTCCGGTCGCCAGGCTGCCCGCGCCGAATACGATCAACGGCACCGCCAGCGGGATCAGCAGCAGCCCGCCCAAGGCCGCGCCGCCGCGCAGGCCGGCGGTGATGCTGGCGATCATCACGCCCAGCGCGGCGAGGCCGGGGGTGCCGGCCAGCAGTCCCAGTTCGACCAGTCGCAGCTTTTCCGCATCGATCCCGACCAGCGCCGAGGCGGGAATTGCGGCCAGCATCAGCGGCGGGCCGAAGCTCAGCCAGTGGGCCAGCACCCGCACGGTCACCAGCCATTCCTCGCTGATCCCGCGCAGCGCCCACTGATCGAACAGGCCGAGTTCAAGGTCGGGCTCGATCAGCCGGTCAAGCGGCAGGATTGCGGCCAGCAGCGCCGCCACCCAGATCATCCCGCCGCCGGTCTTGCCCAGCAAGGGCGCATCCGGTCCGACCGCGAAAGGATAGAGCATCGCCACCGCCAGGAAGAACAGCACCGGCAGCAAAGCCCCGCCGCGCCGTCCGCCCAGGAACAGTTGCGTGCAATCGCGGCGCAACAGGGTGAGGAACTGGCCGCTCATCTAAGCCCCTCCCCAGTGGGGAGGGGCCTACGGTGCCAACCGTCACCTTCGGCGGGTGGGGGTTCCCCGCCAGCGTCGAGCCCCCATCCCCGACCCTTCCCCGACGGGGAAGGGAGAAAGGCCGAAAGTTCAAGCTTTGCCATCCCCGCCAGATCGAACCTTTGGTGCGAGGCAATCACCGCGATCCCGCCCTCGCGGCAATGCTCGGCCACCATGTCCATCACCAAGGCGGTGCCGCGCGTGTCCAGCCCGTTGAGCGGTTCGTCGAGCAGCCACACTGGCGCCGCCTGTCCGCACAGCCGGGCCAGCGCCGCGCGCTTCTTTTGCCCGGTGGAGAGGTAGCGTACCGGCACGTCCATCAGTTCGGCCAGCCCCAGCCGCGCGGCCTGATTGTCATGCGCGCCGTCGATCCGCTGCCACAAGGCCAGCGCCTTGCCCAAGGGCAAGTGCGGATCGAGCGCGGGGCGCTCATCGACCAGTCCCAGGCTGCCCGCCAGTTCCACGGTCCCGCTATAGGCTGGCATCAGCCCGGCCAGGATCCGGATCAGGCTGCTCTTGCCGATCCCGTTGGAGCCGACCAGTTGCAACGCCTGCCCGCTTTCCAGCGCAAACGACAGCCCCGCAAACAGCAGCCGATCGCCGCGGCGGCAGGCCAGATTGTTCGCGGCGATGCGGCACTCTTGCATGGGCTCGCCGGATAGGGGAAAGCTGCGGCCATGCCAAGGAGAGAGCAATGCCCGTCCCACGCCTGACCGAAACCGAACTCTCCGCGCTGCTTGCCGAAGCACCGGCATGGACCCTGCGCGAAGATGGCAAGGCGCTGGTCCGCACGTTCAAGTTCAAGGATTTCAACGCGGCTTTCGGCTTCATGACCCGCGTCGCGCTCTATGCCGACAAGGCCGACCACCATCCCGAATGGTTCAACGTCTACAACCGGGTCGAAGTGACGCTGACCACGCATGACGCCGATGGGCTGAGCCAGCGCGATGTCGAGATGGTGCGGGCGATCGAAGGCTATCTGTGAGCGGCTGGGTTGCCTTGCTGCGGGCGGTCAATGTTGGCGGCAACAACAAGATTCCGATGGCTGAGCTGGCGGCCATGGCCACGCGGCTGGGGCTGGATGGCGCGCGGACTTATATCGCCAGTGGAAACCTGATTTTCGCCTCTGCGCTGGGTGAGGATGCACTGCGCGGCATGATCGAGGACGCGATCGAGGCGGAGTTTGGGGCACGGATCGGGGTGCTGGTGCGCAGCGCCGCAGAACTGGCCGAGGTTGCGGCGCGTTGCCCCTGGCCGGACCGTCCGGGGAACCGGGTGGTGGCGCTGTTCACTGACGAGGTGCCTTCGCTGGACGGTGTGCGACACCAGGCGGGCGAGGTTTTGGCGCTGGGGCGGCGAGAGATTTTCATCGACTACGGCGAGGGAATGGCCTCTTCGAAGCTGGTGGTTCCGGCCAGCAAGACCGGGACCGGGCGAAACATGAATACGGTGGGGAAACTGGCGGAACTGGCGAGCAACCTGTCCTAGATCCTCCCCAACGCTGCGCGACAGGGAGGATTGGGAGAGCTACTTCCCCCCACGCGGTTTCAGGTTCGTCCGCGTCATCTTGCGCAGCCGTCCCGGCATCCAACGCGCCGCAAAGGCGATGCGGTGGGCGGTCTTGCCGACGCGGTTGTGCAGGGTGTCGCTGTGGACCGCCTTCCACGCTGCCTCGGCCACTTCCGTAACCGGCGTGATCTCCAGCCCCGCTTCCAGCACCCGCTCGCGGATACCTTCGTTGCTTTGCTGGTTGGGGTTCATGTCGATCAGCGGCGTGTCGATGAAGCCCGGCATCAGGTCGCAGACCTTGATCCCGTCGGGCGACCATTCGCCGTCGAGGCATTCGGTGATCGCCCGCACCCCGAATTTGGTCGCCGAATAGACCGAGGCCCCCGGGGTGCCATAGATCCCGGCCGCGCTGGCGGTGTTGAGCAGGCACGATCCCGGCGCGCTGGCCTTGAGCCAGGGGTGCGCCGCCTGCGCGCCGAACAGCACGCCCTTGAGGTTGATGTCGAGGCAGCGTTCGATCTCGGCCACGTTTTTCTCGACCAGGTTGCCGCCCAGCGGGATCCCGGCGTTGTTGAACACCACATCGATCGTGCCATTACCTGTTTTGGCGCTGGCCTTGGCACAGGCCGCAAGTGCCTCGTCCCACGCCACCCGGTCGCGGACGTCGAGCTTGTGAGTGGAGCTTTTGCCCGCCGGGATCAGCGCGGCGGTTTCTTTCATCCCGCCCTCGTTGACATCGGCCAGGCCGACGAACCAGCCCTCGGAGCCAAACTTGACCGCCACCGCCCGGCCAATCCCGCTGGCGCCGCCGGTGATGAAGATGGTTTTGCTTACAGCCATGTCAGTATCCTCCGCGCTCCCCTTAGCCGTTCGTGTCGAGCGAAGTCGAGACACTTTGGGCACTTCTAAATCCGTTCGCCCCGAGCGAAGTCGAGGGGGGCAACACAACGCAACCCCTCGACTTCGCTCGGGGCGGACGGGGTTGGGTTGTGAGTCTCAAGGCTAAAGCGCCGGGTTGTTATAGCAATGCCAGGTGAAGATCGCTGTCGCGCCGCGGTGGGGGCGCCATTTTTCGGCCATGTCGCGGGTGGCCCTTTCGGATGGGCGCGCGTCGAGGCCGAGCAGTTTGTGCAAGCCCGCCTGGACCGCCAGGTCTCCGGCCGGCCACACGTCCTGGCGGCCTTCAGCGAACAGCAGGTAGATCTCGGCCGACCAGCGCCCGATCCCCTTGATCTGGGTGAGCTGGGCGATGGCTTCCTCGTCGTCCTGGGGCAGGGCTTCGAAATCGAGCTGGCCAGTGACCACCAGTTCGCACAAACTGCGCATGTAGCCCTGCTTTTGCCGTGAAAGCCCGCAGGCCCTCAGGGTGTCAAAGTCCGCCTCGAGCACGCGCTGCGGATCGAGTTCTTCCCCGGCATGGGCTTCGAATTTGCGCCACATCGAAGCGGCGGCGGCGACGCTGACCTGCTGGCCGACGATGGTGCGCATCAGGGTGCCGTACCCGCGGTCGCGAATGCGCGGTTCGGGATAGCCGGTGACCTTGAGCGCGCTGGCGAAACCGGGCTCGATTGCGGCGACGGCGTCGAGTCCGGCCTTCAATTGCGCTGCACTCAGCCCCATTTCGCTCTCCCGCTTGCCAAAATTTAGCCGGTCGATTAGCAGCCCGGCCAACACGCGAACAGGCGTGAATCGCAAAGGACGTGAGAATGCCCAAGCTTGTCGTGGTCAATCGTGCCGGGGATGAAAAGGAAATCGAAGCCGGAAACGGCGTTTCGGTGATGGAAGCGATCCGCGACGCGGGCTTTGACGAGCTGCTGGCGCTGTGCGGCGGCTGCTGCAGCTGCGCCACCTGCCACGTCTATGTCGATCCGGCCTTTGCCGACAAGGTCGAAAAGCTGAGCGAGGACGAGAACGACCTGCTCGATTCGACCGACCACCGCCAGGACAATTCGCGCCTGTCGTGCCAGATCCACCTCAACGATGCGGTGGACGGCCTGAAGGTGACGATCGCGCCTGAGG
>Ga0073918_1000026_pt1 | contig 12067 bp, 9 predicted proteins | sample GWRWT4_1July14_FD_71201 | JGI IMG/M metagenome (GOLD analysis project Ga0073918, IMG submission 71201) | Sand microcosm microbial communities from a hyporheic zone in Columbia River, Washington, USA - GW-RW T4_1-July-14 | ecosystem: Engineered > Artificial ecosystem > Sand microcosm >...
TGGTCGCCGCAGCGGCTCCAGGCGTCGATCACCTTGTTGTACTTTTCCTGCTGGGTGATCAGGCCGTCCTGGTACTGCTGCTCATAGTCAGCCACCAAGGCCTTGGTTTCGTCAACCAGTTCGACCTTGCTGTCGGGGATGATCATGTCGTCCTTGCCGAACGAGATCCCCGCCTTGAAGGCGTGACGGAAGCCCAGCGCCATGATCGCGTCGGCAAACAGGACGGTGTCCTTCTGGCCAGTGTGGCGATAGACCTGATCGATAACGTCGCCGATTTCCTTCTTGGTCAGCACCTTGTTGACCACGTCGAAGGGCACGGTGTGCGACTTGGGCAGGCATTCGCCGATCAGCATCCGGCCCGGAGTGGTTTCAAACCGCTTGAGGTACTGCTGGCCCTTTTCGTCGGTCTGCGGCACGCGGGCGAGGATCTTCGAGTGGAGCGTTACCGCGCCCACTTCCAGCGCCTGGTGCACTTCGGCCATATCGGCGAACATCATGCCCTGGCCGGGCTCGTTGTCGCGGTCGATCGACAGGTAATAGAGCCCCAGCACCATGTCCTGCGAGGGCACGATAATCGGCTTGCCGTTGGCGGGGCTGAGGATGTTGTTGGTGGACATCATCAGCACGCGCGCTTCGAGCTGGGCTTCGAGGCTGAGCGGCACGTGGACTGCCATCTGGTCACCATCGAAGTCGGCGTTGAAGGCCGAGCAGACCAGCGGGTGCAGCTGGATCGCCTTGCCTTCGATCAGCACGGGTTCGAAGGCCTGGATCCCCAGACGGTGCAGCGTCGGCGCGCGGTTGAGCATCACCGGGTGTTCGCGGATCACTTCATCCAGGATGTCCCAGACTTCCTTGCGTTCCTTTTCGACCCACTTCTTGGCCTGCTTGAGGGTCATCGACAGACCCTTGGCGTCAAGGCGGGCATAGATGAACGGCTTGAACAGCTCGAGCGCCATCTTCTTGGGCAGGCCGCACTGGTGCAGCTTGAGTTCGGGACCGGTCACGATCACGCTGCGGCCCGAATAGTCGACGCGCTTGCCGAGCAGGTTCTGGCGGAAGCGGCCCTGCTTGCCCTTGAGCATGTCGGAAAGCGACTTGAGCGGACGCTTGTTGGCGCCCGTGATCACGCGGCCGCGGCGGCCGTTGTCGAACAATGCGTCAACGGCTTCCTGCAGCATGCGCTTTTCGTTGCGGACGATGATGTCCGGCGCGCGCAGCTCGATCAGGCGCTTCAGACGGTTGTTGCGGTTGATCACGCGGCGATAGAGATCGTTGAGATCCGAAGTCGCGAAGCGGCCGCCATCGAGCGGCACCAAGGGGCGCAGTTCGGGCGGAATGACCGGCACCACATCGAGGATCATCCATTCGGGGCGGTTGCCCGAATCGATGAAGCTTTCAACGACCTTCAAACGCTTGATGATCTTCTTCGGCTTGAGTTCCGACTTGGTCTCGGACAGTTCCTTGAGCAGGTCTTCCTTTTCCTGCTCGAGGTCGAGGTTGATCAGCATGTGCTTGACCGCTTCAGCGCCGATCCCGGCCGAGAAGGCGTCTTCGCCGTACTCGTCCTGGTAATCGCACAGCTCGTCTTCGGTCAGCAGCTGGTACTTCTCAAGCGGGGTCAGGCCGGGTTCGGTGACGATGTAGCTTTCGAAGTAGAGCACGCGCTCCAGCTGCTTGAGCTGCATGTCGAGCAGCAGGCCGATGCGCGAAGGCAGGCTCTTGAGAAACCAGATGTGCGCAACCGGCGCGGCCAGTTCGATGTGGCCCATGCGTTCGCGGCGAACCTTGGTGACGGTGACTTCAACACCGCACTTTTCGCAGACCACGCCCTTGTACTTCATGCGCTTGTACTTGCCGCACAGGCACTCATAGTCCTTCACGGGGCCGAAGATGCGGGCGCAGAACAGGCCGTCGCGTTCGGGCTTGAAGGTCCGGTAGTTGATCGTTTCGGGCTTCTTGATCTCACCGAAAGACCACGAGCGGATCCGTTCCGGGCTGGCGATCCCGATCTGGATCTGGTCGAACACTTCGGGCTTGGCGATCTGGTTGGTGAATTTGGTCAGGTCGTTCATGTTTCAATCCCTCTGGGGGTGAATTCTTTGGGCGGGGCGGGGATGGGCGGCCGGTGAGGGCCGCCCGGTTCCGCTATTCCGCCGCCTCCGCGAAATCGTCGCCTTCGTCTTCGTCGGTGAGGCTCGAAAGCTCCACGTTGAGACCCAGCGAGCGCATTTCCTTGACGAGCACGTTGAAGCTTTCGGGAATGCCGGCTTCGAAAGTATCGTCACCCTTGACGATTGCTTCGTAAACCTTGGTGCGGCCGACCACGTCGTCCGACTTCACCGTCAGCATTTCCTGCAGCGTATAGGCGGCGCCGTAGGCCTGGAGCGCCCAGACTTCCATTTCCCCGAAGCGCTGGCCGCCGAACTGGGCCTTGCCGCCCAGCGGCTGCTGGGTGACCAGGCTGTAGGGCCCGATCGAACGCGCGTGGATCTTGTCGTCAACAAGGTGGTGGAGCTTCAGCATGTAGATATAGCCCACGGTCACCTTGCGGTCGAAGGCATCGCCGGTGCGCCCGTCGTAGAGCGTAACCTGGCCCGAGGTATCGAGCCCGGCCTTTTCCAGCATCGCCGAAACGTCAGCTTCGCGCGCGCCGTCGAACACCGGAGTGCCCATCGGAACGCCGCCCTGGAGCAGTTCGGCCATATCGACGATCTCGGCAGTCGAACGCCCGTCGATATCGCCGTGGTACTGCGGCCCGTAGATGTCCTTGAGCCGGTCAACCAGCGCCGAGGGCGGCGCGGCAGCTTCGGGGTTCGGGTTGGCGGCGCGCCAGTCTTCCAGCGCGGCGCCGATCTGCTTGCCGAGACCGCGCGCAGCCCAGCCCAGGTGCGTTTCGAAGATCTGCCCGACGTTCATGCGGCTGGGCACGCCCAGCGGGTTGAGCACGATATCGACCGGGGTCCCGTCTTCGAGGAACGGCATGTCTTCGGCCGGCAGGATGCGCGAAATGACACCCTTGTTGCCGTGGCGGCCGGCCATCTTGTCACCCGGCTGCAGCTTGCGCTTCACCGCGACGAAGACCTTGACCATCTTGAGCACGCCAGGCGCCAATTCATCACCGCGTTCGAGCTTTTCCTTGCGGTCTTCGAACTTCTCCTGGATCGCCTTGACGGTGGCGTCGTACTGCGCCTTGACCGCTTCAAGCTGACCCTGGACCTTGTCGTCGGCCACCGCGAACTTCCACCATTCGTGGCGCTCGATCTCGGCCAGACCGGCCTCGTCGATCTTGTCGCCCTTCTTGAAGCCCTTGGGCGCAGCTGCGGCCACCTGGCCGAGCAGCATGTCCTTGAGGCGGTTGTAAGTGGCGCGGTTGAGGATCGAACGTTCGTCCTCGCGGTCCTTGGCGAGGCGTTCGATTTCCTCGTTCTGGATCTGGCGGGCACGGTCATCGATCTCGATCCCGTGGCGGTTGAACACGCGCACATCGACGATCGTCCCGGCAACCCCCGGCGGCAGCCGCAGCGAAGTATCGCGCACGTCCGAAGCCTTTTCGCCAAAGATCGCGCGCAGCAGCTTTTCTTCGGGCGTCATCGGGCTTTCGCCCTTGGGCGTGATCTTGCCGACCAGAATGTCGCCCGGGTGCACTTCGGCGCCGATGTAGACGATCCCGGCTTCGTCGAGGTTGCGCAGGGCTTCCTCGCCGACGTTCGGGATATCGCGGGTGATGTCTTCCGGCCCCAGCTTGGTGTCGCGGGCCATCACTTCGAATTCGTCGATGTGGATCGAGGTGAACACGTCGTCCTTGACGATGCGTTCCGAAATCAGGATCGAGTCTTCGTAGTTGTAGCCGTTCCACGGCATGAACGCGACCAGGCTGTTGCGGCCCAGCGCCAGTTCACCCAGCTCGGTCGAAGGACCATCAGCCAGGATGTCACCGGATTCGACCACATCGCCCACCTTCACCAGCGGACGCTGGTTGATGCAGGTCGACTGGTTGGAGCGTTCGAACTTCTGCAGGCGGTAGATATCGACACCCGACTGGCCGGCTTCGATATCGCCCGAGGCGCGGATCACGATCCGGGTCGCATCGACCTGATCGACCACGCCGCCGCGCAGGGCAGCAATGGCTGCACCCGAATCGCGGGCCACGGTTTCTTCCATCCCGGTGCCGACAAACGGCGCTTCGGCGCGAACCAGCGGCACCGCCTGGCGCTGCATGTTCGAGCCCATCAGCGCGCGGTTGGCGTCATCGTTTTCGAGGAACGGGATCAGCGATGCTGCGACCGAGACCAGCTGCTTGGGCGAAACGTCCATCAAGGTCACCGACCCACGCGGAGCCATCACGAATTCGCCGTTCTGGCGGGCCGAGACCAGCTCTTCGACAAAGCTGCCGTCGGCATTGGTTTCGGCCGAAGCCTGCGCCACGGTATGCTTCTGCTCTTCCATTGCGGAAAGATAGATGACGTCCTTGGTCACCTTGCCGTCGATCACCTTGCGGTACGGGGTTTCGATGAAGCCGTACTTGTTGACGCGGGCAAAGGTGCTGAGCGAGTTGATCAGACCGATGTTCGGGCCTTCGGGCGTTTCAATCGGGCAGATCCGGCCATAATGGGTCGGGTGAACGTCGCGGACTTCGAAACCGGCGCGCTCACGGGTCAAGCCGCCCGGCCCAAGTGCCGAAACGCGGCGCTTGTGGGTGACTTCCGACAGCGGGTTGGTCTGGTCCATGAACTGCGAGAGCTGGCTCGAGCCGAAGAACTCGCGCACCGCGGCAACCGCGGGCTTGGCGTTGATCAGGTCGTTGGGCATCACGGTCGAGACATCGACCGAGCTCATCCGTTCCTTGACCGCGCGTTCCATCCTGAGCAGGCCGACGCGGTACTGGTTTTCCAGCAGCTCGCCGACCGAACGCACCCGGCGGTTACCAAGGTTGTCGATGTCATCGACTTCGCCCTTGCCGTCCTTGAGGTTCACCAGTTCCTTGACCACGGCGAGGATATCCTCGGTGCGCAAGGTGGTGACGGTGTCTTCGGCATCGAGCGCGAGGCGCATGTTGAGCTTGACCCGGCCGACGGCCGACAAGTCATAGCGGTCGCCATCGAAGAACAGGCCTTCGAACAGCGCTTCGGCGGTTTCGCGCGTCGGCGGCTCGCCCGGACGCATCACGCGGTAGATATCGGCCAGCGCGTGATCGCGGTCGGGGGCCTTGTCGGCCTTCAGCGTGTTGCGGATCCACGGACCGGTGTTGATGTGATCGATGTCGAGCAGTTCGAGCTGGTCGATCCCGGCCTTGTCGAGCATGTCGAGGTTGTCGGGCGACACTTCGTCGCCGGCCTCGATGTAGATCCGGCCAGTGCTTTCGTCGATCAGGTCCTTGGCCGAATAGCGGCCGAACACTTCTTCGGTCGGGATCAGCAGTTCGGCCAGTCCGTCCTTTTCGGCCTTGTTGGCCGCGCGCGGGCTGATCTTGGTGCCGGCCGCGAAGACCACTTCGCCGCTCTTGGCATCGACGATGTCGAACGAGGGCTTGGCCCCGCGCCAGGCTTCGGCCGAATAGGGCAGGCGCCAGCCGCCCCCAGAGGCATTGGCGCCGCGCTTCCAGGTGACGGTCTGGTAGAAGAAGCCCAGGATGGTTTCGTCATCGAGGCCCAGCGCGTGGAGCAGCGCGGTGACCGGCAGCTTGCGCTTGCGGTCGATGCGGACATTGACGATGTCCTTGGCGTCGAATTCGAAATCGAGCCACGAACCGCGATAGGGGATCACGCGGGCGGCAAACAGGTACTTGCCCGAAGAGTGGGTCTTGCCGCGATCGTGGTCAAACAGCACGCCCGGCGAGCGGTGCATCTGGCTGACGATCACGCGTTCGGTGCCGTTGATGAAGAAGGTGCCGTTGTGCGTCATGAGCGGCATGTCGCCCATGTAAACGTCCTGCTCCTTGATATCGAGCACCGAGCGGGTTTCGGTTTCGCTGTCCACTTCGAACACGATCAGGCGCAGCGTGACCTTCATCGGCGCGGCATAGGTGATCCCGCGCTGGCGGCATTCGTTCACGTCGTACTTGGGGTCTTCCAGCTCATAGTGGACGAAGTCCAGCTCGCTGGTGCCCGCGAAGTCGCGGATCGGGAAAACCGAGCGCAGGGTCTTTTCCAGCCCCGAGACATAGCCGGTCGCCGGGTTCGAGCGCAGGAACTGCTCGTACGATTCGCGCTGAACCTCGATCAGGTTCGGCATCTTCACCACTTCGTGGATGTCGCCGAAGATCTTGCGGATGCGCCGCTTCGCGCTGGAGCGCGTTGCCGGAGCCGAAGTGGGAGCCTTCTTGGCCATGAGGGGATGTGCCTCTTTGCTTGCATGCCGACGATGCGGCGGGAATGAACTGTCACGCGAGGACTCGGGCCCACCGGACGGCAAAAAGGCCGCACGGCAAACACCTCCAGTAGGAGGCGGCCAGCAGCCTTCGCGTCAGATGGAAAACCCTCCGCTTCCTTCCGGGCCCGGCCCCCACGCATGGGCCGCGCTTGCTCGAAGCGATGAGCAGAGGCGGCCTATAGGGGCGGAGTTCCGGTGTGTCCAGAGCGTAATGATGGGTGCGCCAATCGCCTCCGCGATTGGCTTGCAACACCAGCCCGCCCCCCCTCCCGACCACCCATTAGGGTATCCCTAGGATATGGGTGGTCGGCCCCTTCGGCGAGAATGTCCCCCGGACATTCTCTTGCGCCTCGGACGGGAGCGGGCTGGTGTTGCTAGGTCAGACGGATGTCTGACCGCACCGGCGCAAGCCGGAAAACAACCGGTTTCCGAGATTCGATACGCTAGATATTGAAAAACGATATTATCGTTTGACAATATGCGCGACTCGCCTTATTGATTGTCGATATCAACCATATCGGAGTTCAACAAATGACCAAGACCAACCAACCTTTCGCCCTGCTGCTCGCCGCCGTGATGTTCATGGCTCTGTGGGTCCCCACGCTCGCCACCACCCAGGCCCAGACGGCCATCCAGCAGCTGGCCTGATCCAAACTTCTTCAAGGAAACCAAGCCCATGAACAGTTCAACCAGGGACCCGCTGCTCGGCACAGCCAAGGTCATCGTCGTCCTGCTGATGATCATGGTGATTTTCGCCATGGTCATGCTCGGGATCGGGATCGGCGCGCTGGTCAGCGTTGGCCGGGCCGAGGTTATGGCCAAGATCGCCGAAGCCGGTGCGCCGAATGTGGCCTTCAGCTTTCTGATCGCGGCCATGGCGTTGATCATTGTGCTGCTGTCGCTCGGCTACAAGTTCTTCGGGCAACTTGGCCGGATCATCGATTCGGTCAGCGCGGGTGAACCGTTCCACGCCGACAATGCCCAGCGCCTGGCCCGGATGGGCTGGATCTCTGTCGCCGCACACATCCTGGGATTTGTCCTGGCCGGGCTTTCGAAGTGGTTCAAACCGTTCCTCGAGAATGTCGGTGACTATACCGAGATTGATTTCGGGGTCGATCCGACCGGCGTGCTCCTCACCCTGATCCTGTTCATCCTTGCCCGGGTGTTCAAACGCGGCGCCGAAATGCGCGAAGAGCTGGAAGGAACCGTATGATGCCGATTTCCGTCAAGCTCGACGACCTGCTCCACGCCCGGCGGATGACCCTGACCGAGCTGGCCGAACGGGTCGATATCACCCTCGCCAACCTCTCGATCCTCAAGACCGGCAAGGCCAAGGCAGTGCGCTTTTCCACGCTGGAGGCGATCTGCCGCGAGCTGGACTGCCAGCCCGGCGACTTGCTGGGGTTCGAACAGGACTGACCCCGCAGCCCGGCTCCCCCCAGTCCCCGCCGGGCCAAACCGAAAGGGCGGCGCTTTTCCCAAAGCGCCGCCCTTTCCCCGTCCGCTGCATTTGTCGGATTCAGCAAAGTGACGCCGCTGCGGCAGTGCTAGACTTGCGGCATACGCAAAGCCGCGATCCTTGCCCTGATTCTGTTGGCCGCCGCCTGCAAGGACCGCGCGCCCGCCCCCACTGCGCCGCCAAGCGAGGCTGCGGCAGCCCCTGCGCCAGCCACACCGCAGCCGCGAGCCGCCCCGTCGCCCGATCCCGCTGCCCCCGACCCCGCTGCCCCCGACCCCGCTGCCCCCGATCCCGCTGCCGAAGTGTCCCGGCTCGCCAAGCGGATCGAGGCCTGCGAGCACTTCGCGGGCGAGGAACCCTATGACGCCGCCCGCGCCGCCGAACTGCGCCAGCAGGTCGAAGCCAATTGCCCCGGCAACCAGGCCGAGCTCGCCCGCCTGCGCCGCCAGCACGCCGCCAATCGCGCGATCAAGCGCCAGCTCGACCGGCTTGGCCAGCAAGAACCTTAGCAAAGGGGGAAATCAGCCATGCCCGATATCGCCAAATCGGTCGGCTACGGCGGCCGCAACAACAAGGCCGACGTGCTGGTGGTCCAGCGCCTGCTCAACAATTTCACTACCGGAATGGGGATCAATGCCGTCGCGGTCGATGGCCGGGTCGATCCCGGCGGGCGGACGATCCGCGCGCTCAATGCCACGGCCCCCACCGGCCCGGCAATCGATCCCGCGCAGCTCAGCGGCGCCGCCTGGTGGCACGCCAACCAAGGCCGCTATGCCAACAGCGACAAGATCGCCGACCTGACCCCTGATTTCGCCGCCAAGGTCCAGAAATTCATCGACGCGATGCGCGTCGGCGGCGCGCAAGTTCGCGTGTCCTCCACCCGCCGCAACAAGGTCCGCGCCTACCTGATGCACTACTCCTGGCGCCTCGCCGCCGGGGATGTCGCGGCCAAAGACATTCCCCCCGAACCCGGCTGCACGATCCTCTGGACCCACGCCACCGAACAGGCATCGCGCAATGCCGCCCGCGAAATGCGCGACCTCTTCAACATCGCCTACCGTCCCTCGCTGAACTCCCGCCATATCGAGGGCAAGGCAATCGACATGACGATCGGCTGGACCGGCGACCTGACGATGCGGGACGCCCCGGGGGCACGCTGGTCGCCGTTCCGCCACCCCGCAGCGGCGATATCAACGCCAGGCTGCACCAGCTGGGCGCGGGGTACGGGGTGATCAAACTGCTCAGCGACAAGCCGCATTGGTCGACCGATGGGCATTGAGGGGATGAACCTGGCAGCCGCCAAGGCTTGACTCTGCCGCCATTCCCGCTATTGGCCCCCCCCGACCGGACCTTCGGGTTCGTTCATCCGTCCGAGACAGCTGCTGCCCCGTATCCAGTACGGGGCTTAATCCGCAGCCTAGGCGGGGACAGAGAATTTCCGGGACTTGTGCCCGGCCTGGCGTTTATCGCCCTCCTTCCCTTCCCAAACGGACTCGCCCGCAATGCGCTTTGCAGTGCGGCAAACGTAGCCGGTCGTGCGGGTTTCCCGTGCGGCCATTTGTGAAGGAGTAAGCATGGATCGTTCGCAGAAAGCCGATGCGGTCGCAGCTCTGAACGCAACCTTTGGCGAGGTCGGCGTGGTGGTAGTCACCCGCAACCTTGGCATGTCCGTGGCGCAAACCACGGCCCTGCGGGTGAAGATGCGTGAAGCCGGTGCGTCGTTCAAGGTTTCCAAGAACAGTCTTGCCAAGCTTGCCATCGCAGACACCGACTATGCCGGGATTGGTGACATGCTCACCGGTCCGGTGGCGCTGGCGACTTCGGTCGATCCGGTTGCCGCGGCAAAGGTCGCGGTCGAGTTCGCCAAGACCAACGACAAGTTGGAAGTGGTGGGCGGTGCGATGGGCGCAGTCTTGCTCGATGCCGAAGGGATCAAGGCGCTCGCCACGATGCCGTCGCTCGACGAAATGCGCGCCAAGCTGATTGGCCTCGTTCAGGCTCCGGCGACCAAGCTCGCCCAGCTCGCCACCGCTCCGGCGGCCAAGCTGGCCCGTGTCTTTGGCGCCTACGCCACGAAGGAAGCCGCGTAAGTCTGCTCAGAACTTTAGCCGGAGCCTTTTCCGGCAAAACCATCTCTATTGGAGTGAAACATCATGGCCGATATCGCCAAGCTCGTTGAAGAACTTTCGAAGCTGACCGTCCTTGAGGCGGCTGACCTTGCCAAGGCCCTGGAAGAAGCATGGGGCGTTTCTGCCGCTGCTGCCGTTGCCGTGGCTGCCGCCCCGGCCGCTGCTGCCGAAGCGGTTGAAGAAAAGACCGAATTCGACGTCATCCTGACCGGTGACGGCGGCAACAAGATCGCCGTCATCAAGGAAGTCCGCGCGATCACCGCGCTGGGCCTGACCGAAGCCAAGGCGCTGGTGGAAGCCGCTCCGAAGGCGATCAAGGAAGGCATCAACAAGGCCGAAGCCGACGAAATCGTCGCCAAGATCACCGCCGCTGGCGGCACGGTCGAAGTCAAGTAAGCTTCGCTTGCCTGAATACCAAAAGGGCGGCCTTCGCGGGCCGCCCTTTTTTGTTGGGCACGCGAAAATACGCGCTATTTCAGCGTCTTGATATAGTCGATCACTTCCTTGCGCTTGGCCGGATCAGGCATGCCGGCATAAGTCATCCTGGTACCCGGGATCATCTTCATCGGGTTGGTCAGATAGGCGTCGAGCGTCTTGTCGTCCCAGGTCAGCCCCGAACCCTTCATCGGTTCCGAGAAGTCATATCCTGCCGCCGCACCAGCCTTGCTGCCGAAGACCCCGGCCAGGCTGGGGCCGACGCCGTGCTTGCCCATTTCGACCGCATGGCAGGTTGCGCACTGCATGAACACGGCCGGCTTGGCTCCGGCTGCGGGTGCTGCGGCAACGCTTTCGCTAGCTGCCGGAGTCGCCGGATCGGCGGGCTTGTCAGGGGCCGGCTGGCCGCAAGCCGAGAGCGACAGGGCAAGGGCGACCAGCGCCCCGGTGGTGATTGTCTTGCGCATGGGTACTTCCCTCCCTGCAGGTGTGGAAACCAGTGAGACTTCATAGGCGAGCGAACGGCGCGAATGAAAGTGCGTTTCGGTCCACCGCCGTTGCATAAAGCGCACGGCCTTCCAGAGAATTGATCGAAGTCAGGCAAAAGCCCTTTCCCCGCTTGCCGCCCGCGCCTATCCGGACCGGCTTTATGCCTGACGCACCCGCCCCCACTCCGATGCGCGCCGAACTGCGCGAAACGCTGCGCCTCGCAGGCCCGCTGGCGGCGACCAACCTGCTGCAGATGCTGGTCCACGCGATCGACGTGATTTTCATCGCCCGGCTGGGCGACAAACCGCTCGCCGCATCGAGCCTGGGGATCGCGATTTTCGGGCTGACCCTGTGGGGCATGACCGCGCTGGCCACGGCTTGCGCGCCGCTGATTGCAGCCGAGCTGGGCCGCCGCGACCATGCGGTACGCGAAGTACGCCGGTCAGTGCGAATGGCGCTGTGGATCTCGGTCGCGCTGGGGCTGCTGGGCATGGCCATCGGCTTTTCGGGCGAGGCACTGCTGCTGGCCAGCGGGCAGGACGCAGAGATCGCGGCGATGTCGGGCCAGTTCCTGGCGATCCTGTCCTGGGCGATGATCCCGATGATCGCAGCCAGCGTGATGCGCACTTTCGTCGCCGCGCTGGGCAAGCCGGGCTATGCGACTGCAATCACCGTGCTGGCGGTGGGGGTAAACCTGGTCGGCAATTGGGCGCTGGTCTTCGGCAACCTGGGCCTGCCCGCGCTGGGGCTGGAAGGCTCGGCGATATCGAGCCTGCTCACTTCAATTGCGATGATCCTGGCCTATGGCGTGGTGATCCGGCTGGATCGCAAGCTGCGTCGTTACCGAGTGCTGGGACGCTGGTGGCGGCCCGAATGGCAGCGGCTGCGCGAGATCCTGCGGATCGGCACGCCGATTTCGCTGACCGTGCTGGCCGAAGCCGGGCTGTTCAGTCTGGCCGCGCTGCTGATGGGCCGGATCGGCGAGGCCGAGCTGGCCGCGCATACCGTTGCGCTGAACGTTGCCGCGCTGGCGTTTCAGGTGCCGTTCGGGATCAACCAGGCCGCAACGATCCGGGTCGGCTACCACTTTGGCGCGGGCGACCGGGCGGCGATCGGCCATGCCGGGTGGAGCGCGATCGTGCTGTCGGTCGGTTTCATGGCCACCACCGCGCTGGCCATGCTGCTG
>Ga0073918_1000029_pt1 | contig 11913 bp, 10 predicted proteins | sample GWRWT4_1July14_FD_71201 | JGI IMG/M metagenome (GOLD analysis project Ga0073918, IMG submission 71201) | Sand microcosm microbial communities from a hyporheic zone in Columbia River, Washington, USA - GW-RW T4_1-July-14 | ecosystem: Engineered > Artificial ecosystem > Sand microcosm >...
ATGCGACCTTCCGGCCGCGCGCCCGACGAGATGCGCGCTCTCAGTTTTGAGCCCAACTATACCAAGCACGCTGAAGGGTCGGTGCTGGTCTCGTTCGGACATACCAAGGTGATCTGCACCGCTTCGGTCGAAGAGCGGCTGCCGCCGTGGCTGCGCGGCAAGGGCGAAGGCTGGGTGACGGCGGAATATTCGATGCTGCCCCGTGCCACCCACACCCGTGGCAGCCGCGAAGCAGCCAAGGGCAAGCAAAGCGGGCGGACGCAGGAAATCCAGCGGCTGATCGGGCGCTCGCTGCGCGCGGTGACTGACCTCAAGAAGCTGGGCGAACGCCAGATCACGCTCGATTGCGACGTGATCCAGGCCGATGGCGGCACGCGGACTGCGGCAATCTCGGGCGCCTGGGTGGCGCTGCGGATCGCGGTGGACAAGCTGATGGCGTCGGGCGCGATCACCGAGGATCCGCTGACCCGCAAGGTCGCCGCAGTCAGCTGCGGGATCTTCAAAGGCAATCCGGTGCTCGACCTCGACTATGACGAAGACAGCGCGGCCGATGCCGATGCCAACTTCGTACTGATCGAAGGCGGGCAGATCGCCGAAGTCCAGGCCACCGCCGAAGGCGCGACCTATGACGAAGAAGCCTTGCTGCGGCTGCTGCGCCTCGCCCGGATCGGCTGCGACCGGATCTTTGCGGGCCAAGGGGATGCGGTGAAGTGACCCGGCGGCTTGGCTCCGAAACGCTGGTGATTGCCACGCACAATGCGGGCAAGCTCAAGGAAATCGGGGCCTTGCTGGCGCCCTATGGGCTGAACTGCATTTCGGCCGGATCGCTGGGCCTGCCCGAACCGGCCGAAACCGGAAAGACCTTTGTCGAGAACGCCTTGTTGAAGGCACGGGCAGCATCCGAAGGCTCCGGATTACCCGCGCTGGCAGACGATTCCGGGCTGTGCGTCGAGGCGCTGGGCGGTCGGCCCGGGGTCTATACCGCCGACTGGGCCCAGCGGCAGTGGTTCGAAGGCCCGCCGGGGCGCGACTGGTACATGGCGATGGGCAAGGTTGAAGGTATGCTGGCCGAGCTGGGCCCCGAAGTGGACCGCAGCTGCCACTTCGCCTGCGTGCTGGCGATTGCCTGGCCCGATGGCGAATGCGCGGTGTACGAAGGCCGCGCCAATGGCACCCTGACCTGGCCGCCGCGCGGGACCATGGGGTTCGGCTACGACCCGGTCTTCGTGCCGCTGGGCGACAGCCGCACCTTTGCCGAGCACGATCCGCAAGAAAAGCACGGCATCAGCCACCGCGCCGATGCCTTCGCCAAGCTGGTCGCGGAGCAATTTGGCGGGTAAAGCGGCCTGATGGCGAAAGCGCTCTACATCCACTGGCCGTTCTGCCTCGCGAAGTGTCCCTATTGCGACTTCAACAGCCATGTCCGCGATTCTGTCGACCATGCCGCGTGGCAAGCGGCGCTGCTGGCGGATATGCGGCACGAGGCCGAGCTGGCGGGCGGAGAGCCGCTGGATAGCGTATTCTTCGGCGGAGGAACGCCCAGCCTGATGCCCCCCGCGCTGGTGGCGCGGCTGCTGGAAGAGGCGGAAAAGCTGTGGGGTTTCGCCGAGGGAATCGAGATCACACTGGAGGGCAATCCCTCCTCGGTCGAGGCCGCCAACTATGCCGATCTGGCCAAGGCCGGGATCAACCGCGCTTCGCTGGGCTTGCAGGCTCTTGATGATGCCACCTTGCGCTTCCTGGGCCGCCTGCACGATGCCTCCGAAGGATTGGCGGCACTGGATGTTGCGCAGAGGCGCTTCGGGCGGGTCACTTTCGATCTGATCTATGCCCGGCCTGAGCAGAGCGTGGCAGAGTGGCAGCGCGAGCTGGAACGCGCGCTGGGCTTCGGAACCGGCCACCTATCGCTTTACCAGCTCACTATCGAGCCGGGCACCAAGTTCGAAACGATGGTTCGCAAGGGCGACTTCACCCCGCTCGACGACGATGCTGCCGCCGACCTGTTCGCCCTAACCCGCGAGTTCACCAACACCGCTGGCCTTCCCGCCTACGAAGTGAGCAATCATGCCCGCCCGGGGGAAGAGAGCCGCCACAACCTGACTTACTGGCGCTATCAAGACTACGCCGGGATCGGCCCCGGCGCGCACGGACGGCGCGGCGGTGTGGCTACGGTGCGGCACAAGAAGCCCGAAAACTGGCTCGCAGCGATGGCGGACAAGGGCAACGGGATTGCAGAAGAACGGCAGCTTGGGACGCGCGAGCAAGCCAGTGAGGCGATGCTGATGGGTCTGCGCCTGGCCGAGGGGGTGGATCTTCCTGCACTCTCCGTACGCTTTGGCCTCGCGGCCGAAGAACTGTGCAATCCGGTCAAGCTGGCCTTCTATGCCGAACAAGGTCTCACTTGGCAGCGAAGTGGCCGGATCGGCGTCAGCGAGGCGGGTATGCCGCTGCTCGATGCGCTGCTGGGTGAGCTGGTTCCGGCGGAACTGGTCAGCGCATGACCAAGGCCGACCTCCTTGAAGCCTGGCACGGGCACTTGATCGACAGCCGCCGGCGTTCGCCCCACACAGTGCGTGCTTATGTTGCCACCGCTGCGCGGCTGCTCAATGCCACCAATCTGGAAAGCTGGCCTGCCCTCGCCCGGATCGATGCCGCAGCCTTGCGCAGCCAGCTCGCCAGTCGCCGCGCCGAGGGGCTGACCAATGCCAGCGCCGCACGCGAGCTTTCCGCGCTCAAGGCTTTCGTCAAATTCGCCCGCGAACAAGCCGGAATGGCCGACCCTGCCCCGCCCCGGATGCGCGGGCCGCGGGTCAAGAAAGGCATTCCTCGGCCGGTGACTCCAGACGAGGCAGTCAACCTGGCAGTCGCGATCGACGAAGACGCCAGCGAGGAGTGGATCGGCGCCCGCGACCGCGCGGTGCTGATGCTGCTCTACGGTGCAGGCATGCGGATTGCCGAGGCGCTTTCGCTGACCGGTGCGGCACTCCCGCTGGGCGAAGTGCTCACCGTCACCGGCAAAGGCAACAAGCAGCGCGTGGTACCGTTGCTGCCGATCGTGCGCCAGGCCGTGGAGGACTATGCCGCCAAAAGCCCCTGGCCGATCGACCGGACCACGCCGCTGTTTCGCGGGGCCAAGGGCGGCCCGCTCAGCCAGGGCATGGTGCAAAAGGCCATGGCCCGCGCCCGCACTGCCCTGGGTCTGCCCCCCAGCGCCACCCCGCACGCGCTGCGGCATTCTTTCGCTACGCATTTGCTGGGTGCTGGAGCGGATTTGCGCTCGCTGCAGGAACTGCTGGGGCACGCCAGCCTGGGCTCCACCCAGATCTACACCAAGGTCGATGCCGCGGTGCTGCTGGATGTTTACAGGAATGCGCATCCCAGAGAGCGATAGGTTGACTTGAACCGGCCAAAGGCGCTTATTGCGCCCGGGTCGGGGAGAATTGCCATGAACCGTGCCCGCCTTGCCCTTGGCACTGCCGCAATCCTTGCAGTGGCCTTGCAGGCACCGCTTTCAGCCCAGGACGAAGAAGACGCCGGGGCCGAATACGACTATATCGACACCATCCGCGACGACGATGCGATCGACGTCGAAACCGGCGACGATGCGATCGCCGACCAGATCCAGATTATCGACGAAGACGGCGATCCGGCCTTCGATGATGACGAAGACGATGCCGATGACGATTACATCTTCCAGGACGACCTGCCGACCTTGGTCGATATGCAGGAAGGCGGCGGTGACGGCGAAGAGGAAGTCGCGCTTGATCGCCGCCTGATGCGCGGTTTCGCGGCTATCTCTGGCGGAGTCAGGGTCAGCAACATGTCGGTAGGCTTCAAGGTCAAGGACGGCGCCGCGCCGTTCCTGGTCCAGATTCGCTATTCGATCGATCCGCGCCGCTGGCGACCGCCGGCCCGCGGCAGCATTCCTCCGGTTGCCTGGGCCGCACAGCATGTCTGCGGCGGGTCGCTGATCGCCCCTGATTGGGTAATTACCGCGGCGCACTGCGTCCACGAGAACCACATCGGCCGCGGACTGGAAGTGTCGCTGCGCGAGGAAGACATTTCGACGCCCGGCCAGACGGTCAAAGTTGACCGCGTGGTCTATCACGCCGGTTATGAAGAGGCCGGATCGGGCGACATGTACAGCGATGACATCGCGCTGATCCACCTAGTTACTCCAGTCAATATCACGCCGGTCCAGCGCTATACCGGCCCGATCCCGGCGCCCGGAACCCCGCTATCGACGCTAGGCTGGGGCAAGACCGATCGCCCCGAAGGCCAGTTCGCCTCGTCGGACCTGTTTCGGGCTGATATCAAGCTGATCGCCAATGCGACCTGCGCAAGGGTCGAAGGGTATGGCCAGCAATGGGAGAACGGCCGCCAGGTTACGCCGATCCATCCGGGGGTGATCTGCGGCGGCGAATCTCCCGGCAAGGCATGCTCTGGCGATAGCGGCGGGCCGGTGGTGATGACCAACGGGACCAGGCCGATGCTGGTCGCGATCGTCTCATGGACGCGCCGCAACAGTTGCGGAAAGCCCGAATATCCGGGCGTCTACACGCGCGTGGCGGCTTATGAGGACTGGATCAGGCGGGCAATGCGGGTGACCACACCGGGCGAAACCGCACTGCGGTGAATGAGCCGGGAGGCACGGGGCCTCCCGGCTTCACACGTTTCGATCAGGGGCGCGGACCGCCGCTGGTGGTTTCGTTGCCACCTTCGTCGGCTGCAGCGGCATCTGCATCGCCGCTCGCCGCTTCGCTGGCACCGGCATCAGCACTGGCTTCGGCTGCCGGGCTGGCTTCAACCGGTGCAGCTTCTTCCTTCGAACCGCAGCCTGCGAGCAGGATTGCCGATCCGGCAATCGCGCCAAAAAGAACCTTTTTCATGTGTACTCCCCTCCTTGTTGCAACAGACAGGCTACCCGAAGCCCAGATCGCTTAGCAACCGCAAAAATTCAGGGCGATTCCTGAGCGGATCGAGCATCGGATCGGTGTAGGCCAGGGCCAGGCCGGAGTCGCCCACTTCGCGCGCCTTTTGCAGGCGCGCGATGGCCAGATCGACTTGTCCGGCTTGGGCTGAGACCTGAGCTTGCTGGTAAGATCCGGCGTCACCAAACGTGGCAACCAGCTTGTCGGTGGTCGCTTTGGCCTCAGCCTGATTGCCCGTGCGGTGTGCAGTGATGGCAAGGCCGGTCAACCGGTAGAGTACGACCGGCTCGGCCTGGTATTCAAGTTTCGCCTCGGCATACTTGCCTTGCTGGCACAGCAAGTCACCAAGATAAGCGTGGACCTGGTCGATCCTGGGGTTCAGTTCCAGCGCACGGCGGTTGCGCTGTTCGGCCAGCGGCCAGTTGCGTGCGCAATAGGCCACGAAAGCTGCCAGGCGGTGAGCCCCGGGATTGAGCGGATCAAGTTTCATCGCATCGCTGACCGCGCGTTCGGCATCGTCCTTGCGGCCAAGCTCAGCAGCCAGCGCGCTGTACAAGGAGAGCACTTCGGCATCGCCTGCGCCCAGCTTGCGCGCCTGCTCCAGCGGGCCGCGCGCGCCGCGTAAATCAAGGTGGCCCTGGATCAGAACGAAGCCAAGTGCCGAATGCGCTTTGGCGAAATCGGGCGCCAGTGCCACCGCCTTGCGCGCCGAAGCCAGCGCATCGCCATAGGCCGCCTTGAACTCGCTGGCCTGGGCAAACGAACTGGTAATCACCACCAGAACCTTGGCCCGCGCAGCATGGGCGGCGGCGAAATTGCGGTCCCCGGCGATCGCGGTGTCGTACTGGGCCAGGGCCGATCGATAGGCTGCCTCGCCCGACCGCAAGGCATAATAGGCATTGCCGCGCAGGTAGGCGTCATAGGCCTTGACGTTGCGGGTCCCGCCGGGCTGCTTGCGGATCGAAGCACCTGCCGAAGCCGTCTGGGCGGCCATTACCGCGGCCACGGCATCGGCGATGCCCTCCTGGATCGCGAAGACATCTTCCGCCTTGCGCCGGAACTCCTCGGTCCAGCTGGGAAAGCCTGTGGCCCCATCGTTAAGCGCCGCCGAAATGCGCAGTTCGTCGCCGGATCGCCGCACCACTCCGGTAAGCACGTACGCAACCTTTAGCTTGTCGGCGATTGACTTGGGCTCGGCCACGCCATCCTTGGCGACCGCCTGGATCGAAGCCGGGGCGAGCACCAGCAGCTTGGAATTGCGCGACAGGGTCAGGCGGATCTGCTCCGCAATCCCTTCAGCAAAATAGTCTTCGTCCTTGTCGCCACTGAGGTTGCGGAAAGGCAGCACAGCAACACTGTTGCCCGGCGAGGCCTTGCCCTCCAGCAGCCCGGTCTTCCACACGGCCAAGGCGCCCCCGCCGACCAGTACCGCGGCACCGCCGCCAATCAAGGCGCGGCGCGAAACCCGCGCCTGGCGCGGCAGCGGGATCGGGATCCTGGGCTCCTGCCCGGCAAAGGTCCAGACCGCGCGGATCGCGCGTTCGATCCGCGGGTCGCCCGCCTTGCCGCGCCACTTCGAGATGTCGATCACCTGGAACTGGCGAAAGCCCAGGGGCGGCATGGTGCCATCGATGGTCAGCGGAACCAGGCACTGCCGGTCACGCCCGCGCTGGGCCTCATCGCGGACCCAATTCGATTCGACCGACACATTGGACCACAGAACCACCACCGCATCGGCGCTTTCCAGCGCGGCCTCGGTGGTCGGCAGATAGGTCACTCCGCCTTCCAGCAAGCCGTCCCACCAGACTTGCAGACCTGCGGCTTCCAGCGCCTTGATCACCGGCAGCGCGCGCTTCTGATCGGCGCGCGAATAGCTCAGGAAAACCGTCGCAGTCGTAGAGCCTTCGGGTTGCATCCCGGCATTTCCCAATTTGGCGACCCAGAGTGCGCGAAGCTGACAGCCGCGCAGGCTTTCGTCAATCGCTGCCAGCGTTTAGTGCCGGTTTCAGGCACGCCCCAATCGGCGTTCGATCGCATCCCAGATCAGCGCGGGAGTATCGGTGCCGTTGAACCGGTCGATTGCCAGTATCCCGGTGGGCGAAGTGACGTTGATCTCGGTCAGCCATTTGCCGCCGATCACATCGATCCCGACGAAGATCAGCCCGCGTTCCTTGAGCGCCGGGCCCAGCGCGGCGCAAATCTCTTCCTCGCGCGCGTTGAGCGTGGTCGCTTCGGCATAGCCGCCGGCCGCCAGGTTGGAACGGAACTCGCCTTCGCCCGGGCGGCGGTTGATCGCGCCGGCAATCTCGCCGTCGATCAGCACAATGCGTTTGTCGCCCTCGCTGATCTCCTCAAGGAAGGGCTGGAACATGTGCGGTTCGACCCAGGCTGCATCGAACAGCTCGATCAAGGCGCCCAGGTTCGAACCGTCTGCAGGGATCCGCACCACCGCCTTGCCGCCGTTGCCGTGGAGCGGCTTCATCACCAGATCGCCGGGATAGCGGGCGTGGAAGGCCCGAACATCCTCAATCCGCCGCGCGATCAAGGTTGGCGGCATATAGTGCGCGAAATCGAGGACATAGACCTTCTCAGGCGCATTGCGGACCGAGGCGGGATCGTTGACCACCAGCGTTTGCCCCTCAAGCCGCTCAAGCAGATGCGTGGCGGTGATATAGCTGAGGTCGAATGGCGGGTCCTGGCGCATCAGCACCACATCGATGTCCTTGACCAGATCGATGCTGCGGTGCGCGTCCATCGTGAAGTGCGTGCCTTCGACGCGCTGCACGGTAACCGGTGCAGCCCAGGCGTTAAGGCGTCCGCTTTCATAGGCCAGGCTTTTGACGTCGTAATGAAAGACCGAATGCCCTCGCGCCTGCGCCGCCAGCATCAGGGCAAAGCTGGAGTCTCCGTTGATGTTGATCCCTTCAAGCGGGTCCATCTGGACGGCAACGCGCAGGCTCATGACTGACTCAAACTCCGCTCACAGCATCAGGGCATTCGCCATGTGGCGAGGGAAACGCCCCGGCGCAAGGAGCAGCACGTCGATCCGCTGAATATCGCCCGGTCGGGTATGCCGGTGGGCAACGGCTTCGGCGGCGGCCGCAACCCGGCGCAGGCGGTAGGGATCGACCGCCTGATCGAGCTCCTCCGCCCGCTCGCGCCACTTGACTTCGATGAAAGCGACTGTGCCGCCGCGCCGCGCGATCAGGTCGATCTCACCGCGCGCCGTCTTCACGCGGCGCGCCAGAATCCGCCAGCCCTTGAGCCTGAGGTACCACGCGGCCAGCGCCTCGCCCCGCCGCCCTGTGGCCTCGCGCTCGGCGCGGGTGTTCATTTGAGCTCCAGCGCCCGCGCATAGAGCGCCTTGCGGTCAAGCCCCGTGGCCCGAGCCACTTCGGCCGCGGCTTGCGAAGGTTTGAGTGTCGCCAAAGCCTCCTTGAGCAAGGCATCGGCATCTTCGCCGCTGGTTTCCACCGCGCCTGGCGGACCCACCAGCAACACAATCTCACCCTTGGGCGGATGCGCGGCGTAGTGCACGATCAGATCCGCGGGGGAACCGCTGCGGCATTCCTCGAACTTCTTGGTCAACTCGCGCGCCACTGCCACTTCGCGGCCCGGCAGTTCCTCCGCGATGGCTGTCAGACTGTCCTCCAGACGCGGCGCGGTCTCATAGAACACGAGCGTCGCCTTGACCCCGCCCAGCTCGGCCAGCACATCGCGGCGGGCCTTGTCCTTGTTCGGCAGGAAACCGGCGAACAGGAAGCGGTCGCTGGGCAGCCCCGCCAGGGTCAGCGCGACAATCGCCGCGCTAGGCCCGGGGATGGAAGTCACTGCAATCCCGCGTTCGCGCGCGGCCTTGACCAGGCGGTATCCGGGGTCCGAAATCAGCGGCGTTCCGGCATCGCTGACCAGTGCAACGGCGCTTGTCGCGGCCATGCCCAGCAAGTGCTCACGGGTCGCTTCGCTGGCGTGATCGTCATAACGCACCAGCCGCGCCTTGATCCCCAGGTGGTTCAGCAGCTTGCCGGTAACCCGGGTATCTTCACAGGCCACCGCAGCCACAAGCCCAAGTATCGCAGAGCCGCGCGCCGAGACATCGCCCAGATTGCCAATCGGCGTGGCGACAATATACAGTCCAGGTTCAAGCGGTTGTTCCATCAATGCATCAATGGACTGGCCCGAGGGGAGCGACAAGAGATGTTTGGACATCGGATCGACCGGCGCGGACTGGTGCTACTGGGAACCGCCGCTTTGCTGGCGGGCTGTAAGGTCATTCCCAAAGGGGTTGAGCCGGGACCGCCGCCCGAGCCAGCCCCCAGCGACAACCTCCCCAGCGACCAGAACCGCCAGCGGATCGCCCTGCTGGTGCCGCTGAGCGGACCCGAAGCTGCGCTGGGTCAGTCGATCGCCAATGCCACCACCATGGCACTGCTCGATACCGGGGCCAAGACGATCCGAGTCACCACATACGACACCGGCCCCGGCCCCGCTGCGGCAGCAACAAAGGCGCTCAAGGACGGCAACAAATTGATCCTGGGGCCCTTGCTGGCCGACGACGTGCCGACCGTTGCGGCGCTTGCCCGGCCCGCCAAGGTTCCGCTGATCACTTATACCGGAGACACCAGCCAGGCCGCGCGCGATGTCTTTGTGCTGGGCACATCGACCGACAACTCGATCGAACGGGTGGTGGCCTATGCCCATTCGCGCGGGATAAACCGCTTTGCCCTGCTGGCCCCCAAGGGTGCGTTCGGCACCCGCGCCAGCGCCGCCTATGTCGCGGCGGTCCAGGCGGCCGGCGGGACGCTGGTCAGCACCCAGACCTACGACCGCGGCAACCGCTCGATCATCAGCGCTGCCACCCGGCTCAAGGCGAAAGGCGGCTATGACGCCGTGCTGATCGCGGATTCGGGCAAGTATGCTGCGATGGCCGCACCGCAGCTCAAGAATGCAGGCGCAACCGCACCCCGGATCCTCGGCACCGACTTGTGGAGCGGCGAACTGGCGATCAGCAAGACCCCGGCCTTGCGCGGAGCCTGGTTCGCAGGCGTTTCGGACATGCGCTTTGCCCGCTTTGCCGAAAGCTACAAGGCGCGGTTCGGCGCAGCGCCGTACCGCATGGCGACTTTCGGCTATGACAGCGTGCTGCTGACCGTGCGGATCGCGCGCGACTGGCGTCTAAACACACCGTTCCCCGTAGCGCGCCTGACTGACCGCGACGGCTTCCTCGGCCTTGACGGCCCGTTCCGCTTTGGCCCCACCGGCATCGGCGAACGCGCGCTTGAAGTGCGTGAGGCGCGCGTCGGCGGGTTCACCGTGGTCAGCGCAGCGCCGGAGAAGTTCGTGGATTAAGACCAGCGCCGCTTGCACGCCGAATCCTGCGCGTTCTATAGGCGTTCCCATGTCACAAGCCCCCGAAGACCTGTTCGATGCCCTGCCCACCAGCAATGGCGAGGCCTATGATGGCAGCGCGATTGAAGTGCTGGAAGGGCTTGAGCCCGTCCGCCGCCGTCCCGGCATGTATATAGGCGGCACTGATGAGCGCGCGTTCCACCACCTCGCCGCCGAAGTGCTCGACAATGCGATGGACGAAGCGGTGGCGGGGCATGCCAACCGGATCGAAGTCACGCTGGAACTCGGCAACCGCCTGACCATCACCGACAACGGCCGCGGCATTCCGGTGGATGAGCATCCCAAGTATCCCGGCAAGTCGGCGCTGGAAGTGATCCTGACCACGCTGCACTCGGGCGGCAAGTTTTCGGGCAAGGCTTATGCCACCTCGGGCGGCCTTCACGGCGTGGGCGTCAGCGTGGTCAATGCGCTCTCCACCCTCACCCGGATCGAAGTCGCGCGGAACAAGGAACTGTTCGCGCAGGAATTCAGCCGCGGCGTACCAACCGGGCCGCTGCAGCGGCTGGGCAGCACGCCCAACCGGCGCGGGACTTCGGTCACTTTCGTGCCCGACAGCGAGATCTTCGGCGATGCCAGTTTCAAGCCGCTGCGCCTGTTCAAGCTGGTTCGCTCGAAAGCCTACCTCTTCGCCGGGGTCGAGATCCGCTGGAAATGCGCGCCCTCTCTGACAACCGAGGAGGTCCCCGCCGAAGCCGTGTTCCAGTTTCCGGGCGGCCTCTCCGATCACTTGCGCGAACAGATCGGTACCCGCGAATGCGTCACCACGCAGTTCTTTTCGGGCACGCAGGACTTCCCCGGCGAAGAGCAAGGCCGGGTCGAATGGGCGATCGCCTGGCCGTTGTGGTCGGACGGATCCTACTCTTACTACTGCAACACCATTCCCACCCCCGATGGCGGTACCCACGAACAAGGCCTGCGCGCCGCGCTGACCAAGGGTATCCGTGCTTTCGCTGATCTGATCGGTCAGAAGAAAGCCAAGGACATCGCGCCGGAAGACGTAATCACCGGTAGCGAAGTGATGCTTTCGGTCTTCGTGCGCGATCCCCAGTTCCAGAGCCAGACCAAGGACCGACTGACCAGCCCTGAGGCCGCGCGGATGGTGGAGAATGCGGTGCGCGATCACTTCGACCATTTCCTGTCCGACAACATGGAGCGCGGCAAGGCGCTGCTGGGCGCGGTGATGGAGCGGATGGACGAGCGCTTGCGCCGCAAGGCCGAGCGCGAAGTCAAACGCAAGACCGCGACCAACGCCCGCAAGCTGCGCCTGCCCGGCAAGCTGACCGATTGCACCGGCGAAGGCGATAAAGAGACAGAGCTGTTCATCGTCGAGGGGGATTCGGCCGGCGGCAGCGCCAAGCAGGCGCGCGACCGCAAGACCCAGGCGATCCTGCCGATCCGCGGCAAGATCCTCAACGTCGCCAGCGCCACCGCCGACAAAATTCGCGCGAATTCTGAGATTGCCGACTTGGGCCTGGCGCTGGGCTGCGGCTTCCGCAAGGACTGCAACACCGACAACCTGCGGTACGACCGGATCATCATCATGACCGACGCCGACGTCGATGGCGCGCATATC
>Ga0073918_1000030_pt1 | contig 11827 bp, 15 predicted proteins | sample GWRWT4_1July14_FD_71201 | JGI IMG/M metagenome (GOLD analysis project Ga0073918, IMG submission 71201) | Sand microcosm microbial communities from a hyporheic zone in Columbia River, Washington, USA - GW-RW T4_1-July-14 | ecosystem: Engineered > Artificial ecosystem > Sand microcosm >...
AAACCCGGAAATCTGGATGATCTGCGACGTGAACCAGAACGGCCCGAAGTAAGCTGAAGGGCCAGGGGGCGGCTTGCGGCGCCGCCCCCACCTTCGTTCAACACCAACAGGAGCAGAGACATGGCTGAAGAAGTACGGTTCAACGACGAAATGGTGCGCGTGCGGCTGGTCTGCGATCGCGCCGAGAAAAACGACTGCCGGGCCTACACCAAGACCGTGTGGCGCGGCCAAGGTGACATCCAGCTCTACCCGAAACGCCTGTGGCCCAAGCTGGCGCCCCACCCGGACGTGTGGGAGCTGCTGCCGAGCGCCGAGGACGAGGCGATCGCCGCCAAGCAGCGCCTGGCCGATGCCGCCGCCGCGCTGAAGAAGGCGCAGGACGATGCCGAGGCCGCCGAGCGCGAAGTGCAGGCCGAAGCGCAGCGCCGCGCCGACCTCGACGCCCTGATGGCCGAAAAGCGCCTGGCCACCGAGAAGCAGGAAGCCGCCGGGACCAACACCGACGTGGTGACCGCCACCCCGACGCAGGCCGCGCTCGAGCCGCTGACCGAGCTGACCGTGGACGAGCTCAACGCCATGCCCGACGAAGACCTGAAGGCGCTGGCCGAGCGCCGCGACTACGGGCTGCACCCGCGGCTGAATTCGGTCAACCTGCGGGCACGCTTCATCGAAGCCCAAGACGCCCAGTTCGAGGCGCTGGCCGCTGACAAGCCTGCGAGCACCTGATGGGCACGCTGGTCGCCTCGGCGCTGATCGTCAACTACCGGCGCATCCTGCTGGACCCCTCACCGGGGGTCACGTGGCTCGATGCGGCGCTTCTGTCGATGATGAACCAGGCCCAGCGCGCCATCGTGCTGCTCAAGCACGAGGCCTACACCATCCTCGGCCCGATCGACCTGGTGGCCGGCACGCACCAGGCCATTCCAGCGGGTGGCGTGGCCATCCTTGACCTGTTCGAGAACGTCGCCAACAACCGCGCCCCCACGCAAGTGGAGCGCGCGCTGCTCGACGCCTCGAACCGCTTCTGGCCAGCAGCCACGGCTGAGGCCAACGTGCAGGAGTGGACCGCAGACCCGCGCGACCCGACACGCTTTCGTGTCTCGCCGCCCAACACCGGCGGCGCGGGCGCCATCCGGGCGCTGTATGCAATGACCCCGCCAGCCATCGCGGCCGTGGGCAGCGTCATCACGCTCGACGACATCTACGAGATGCCGATTCAGTCCTTCGTGCTGGCCCGCGCCTACGGTGAGAACAGCACCCGGCAGGACCTTGGCAAGAGCGCTGCCTACGACACCGACTGGAAGCAGCTGATCGGCGCCAAAACCCAGTCGCAGGTCTCGACGGCCCAGAAATCAGCCACCCCAGGAGGCGCGTGACATGGCGCAGGTACAGGTCATCGACATCATTCAGGCGGTGGCACAGGTTTGCCAGGCCTGCCCCACGACCGTGCTGGTGCGCGCCTACATCGAGGCCGCGCGCGAGTTCTGCGCCGGATCGCGCTGGCTGAAGGCCACGATCGCCGGCAGCACGATCGCCCCAGTCATCACCCCGTACACCACCGGCACCGTGACCGTGACCAACGGCAGCGCCAACGTGGTCGGGGCCGGCACAACTTGGCTGACGCAGCTCGCGGCCGGCGACGTGTTCACAGGGCCGAACGGCGTGGCCTACACGGTGCTCAACGTCACAACCGACACCGCGTTGGCGCTCACGGCCGTTTACGGCGGCCCGACGCTTGCCGGCCAGGCGTACAGCGTGGCCAGGAACAGGTACACCCGGCTCTACAGCTTGGGCAGCGATACCTACAACGAAATCATCGGTATCTCGGCCATCGACATCACCGAGAGCGCCGACAAAATCAACGGCCTGACCGAGGCCAAGTCCAGCGAGTGGGACCAGACCGACGCGGCCGAGCTGCCCGAGTGGTACCAGTACGTGCCCGAAGGACAGTTCGTGGTGCACCCGAAGCCGAATGCGGCCTACCCGCTGAGCGTGGGCGTGATCCTTCAGCCCAAGCTGACCGCGAACAGCCTCGATGACAGCCTGCTGGTGCAGTGGAAGAAGGCGCTCGACGGCGGCGCGCTGGCCTACCTGCTGACCCTGCCGGGCTACAAGTGGACCAGCGGCGTGCAGGCCGAGAAGTACCGCCTGCTGTTCAAAGCCGACATCGCCAGCGCGGACATGGCCCAGCAAAGCGGCTACAACGCCGGCGCACTGGCCACCAACCGCAACGGGCCGCGCTCCGCGCGCACGCGCTCGAAGATTCTGGCCATCTGACCATGAGCCAGATTTCGCCCAAACTTCGGCAGGCCACGGATGGCATGCTGATCTTCTGGTGCCCAGGATGTGACGGTGCCCACGGCATCCCGACCGGCGCCGGTGGTGGTGCGCGTTGGAGCTACAACGGCAACGCCGACAAGCCGACATTCACACCGTCGGTGCTTGTTCGCAGCGAGACGTGGGAGCCGCCCGTCACGCACGAGAACCATGACGACTGGAAGAAAGCCCCGTGGCCGCAGAAAAAGGTCGCAACGGTGTGTCACTCGTTTGTGACCGATGGCCGCATCCAGTTCCTCGGCGACTGCACGCACGTGCTGGCTGGGCAGACTGTTGAATTGCCGGACTGGCATACCGCAAGCGAGGGCTTCTGACTATGAGCGTTGAAACCTCCTTCGCCATCGGTGCCGTGCAGGGCCACGTGCCGGCCGCGCCTGGCCAGATGCCCCAGTACATCCAGTTCCGCCTGAACGGCGTGGACATCGGCGGCCCGACCGTCAGCGTGGTCGACTTCGTGGGCGCCAGCTTCGTGGTCACGCGCGGCACCGGTGCGGACGTGAACAAGCTCACCGTGAGCCTGGGATGACCTTCGGCATCACCGCCGGCACGCCGAGCACCAGCGGCTTTGCCAGTGGGGCGCCAGCACCAGCACCAGCACCCGGTTTCGGGTTGATCGCAGCCATCAGCGCCGCGCCAGGCTTCGCCCTCAACGCCACCACGCCGACGCCGCCGGGGTTCAGCACCACCGGCAAGCTGCTCGAATCTTCGCGCCAGGCCTTCAACGAGTTCATCCAGTGGCGTTTCGGCGGTGTCGACCTTGGCGCCCCGACCGTGCAGATCATCGACCTGACCGGCCCGCCCGACGTGCTTGAGGTCACTCGTGGCGTGGGCGAGAACGCCCACGTGCTCACGGTCCGGGTGACACGCCAGTTCCTGTACTTCACGAGTTGGCTGTTCCCGGTCGACGTGACCGAAGAAGTCGGCCTGTCTCTGGCGCCCTTCATGGGTTCGCTGATCTACTGGCCGATCGAGTACGTGGACATCGTGAGCTGCATTCCGCTGTCTGGCACGCTCACATTGGCGCTTCAGCAGTACACGTTCCAACTGACGGAGCCGGTCGACGTGGTGAGCCTGCGCCCGCAATCTGGCACGCTGGTCGTGATCCTGAATTCCTACACGCTACAGCTCACCGAGCCTGTGGATGTGGTTAGCCTATACCCGCTCAGTGGCACGCTGGTCGTGATACTCGTTTCCTACACCTTCCAGCTCACCGAGCCGGTTGACGTCGTGAGTTTGATTCCACTTTCGGGGACCTTGGTATGAAAAACTATCCTGCATTCGGGCTGGCGAAGCTCAACAAGCTGATTCGCGTGCCGATCGAGCTGGGAGGCGAGTTTCAGCTGCGGCGGCTGGACGGGGTAACCCGAGAGGTCATCGAGGAAACACCTTGGACCCACAACCTGGTGCTCGACATCGGCCTGGACCGCTTCGGGTCGGGTTTGACGCACTGCTCGCACTGCCGCATCGGCACCGGCACCGCTGCGCCGGCCAACGGCGACACCGCGCTGCAAAGCCAGTCGGCCAGCACGTCAAATGCCCTGACCAACAGCGGGTCGAACGCGGGCGCATCCACCTACGCCTCGACGACAACCACGGTCTGGGAGTTCGCTCTGGGCGCCGTGGTCGGCAACATGGCCGAGGTCGGTGTTGGCTGGTCGGCCTCGACGGCCTCGACGCTGTTCAGCCGCGCCCGAATCAACGATGCCGGCGGCTCGCCGACCACCATCACCGTGCTGGTGACCGAAATCCTGCAAGTGAGTTACCGCTTCACGATCTACCCGCAGGTCACCGACGTGACGGGCAACGTGACCATCAGCGGCAACGTGCACGCCTACACCAGCCGCTGCTACAACGCCGCCAATTTAATCCAGGTGAGTGCAAACGGTGTTTTCTTGGTAGGCACTTTGAACGTGATTGCCACGAACGGCACCATCAACGGAATTACAAGTTCTGGCGCATCAGGTACTCAGGCCACGATAACTGGCGGTGCTTTGCAAGCCTACACAAACGGCAACTACTACAGAGATTTCACGGTGAGTGCGAACATCTCACAGGGAAACCTATCTGGTGGAATTCAAAGCATGAACATATTGATGAATGGCGCCATAACTTCAACTCAGATAGGATTTGTCCCGAATATTCTGAAAGACGGCACCAACGTGCTGAACCTCACCTTTCGCTACACCTGGGCGCGTCACTGATGGCACTGCGGGGCATCATCGACCCGGCACTGCCGAGCATCCTGCTGTCGCCGGACCTGCTGGAATCCGACCCGATGGTGTCGCTCGAGCGCGGCGGCATCGCGTTGAACGACCCCAGCCAAGGCCTCGACTATCAAGACTGGCGCTGCTACATCGAGGGCGGCGTGGTCAAGGTCACGCCGGTGCTCGGCGGCACCGTCACGTCGGTTTTCACGCCCACCGGCGTGGTCACGTCGCTGTCGCTGGCCTTCGACACCAACATGGCGGTCACCATCGCCTACGTGGAGGACGGCCTGGTCAAGCTGCGCTGGTTCAACACCACGCTGCCAGGCATCCAGACCGACACGATTGCCGGTGCCACGGGCTGCAAGTGCGGCACCGACGAGAAGCGCCGCGACCTCGAAGGCCTGTCTGACGTGATCTTCGCGTACCTGTGGGCCGGCAACCTCTACTACCGCCAGCAGCGCGATCGGTACCTTGTCGAATACCTTGTGGGCGCGGTGCCGGGGTCCTTTAAGCTGCGCAGGGTCGGCAAGAACGTGGGCAACCGCTTCCAATTTGAGCTCAGCACATGAAACTCGACATCCAATCCTTCCGCGGCGAGGCGCCCCGCGTCACACCGCGGGCCCTGCCAACCGAGATGGCGCAGGAGGCGACCAACTGCCGCATGGAGACCGGCGACCTGACGGCTTTCCGGCAGTTCGTGAGCGAGAAGACCCTGGCGGCAGCCGCGTCGACGATCTACAAGCTGAACGGGTCATGGCTGTCGTGGAACGCGCAGGTCGACGTGGCTCGAGGCCTGATCCCGGGTGACACCAACTTCTTCACCTTCCTGACCAGCCCCGGGCTGTACGCCACGCCGCGCTACACCACGTTCGGCCTGGCCACCACCGGCGCTGAGCCCTACCCGGTGGCCACGCGGCCCCTCGGCATGCCCGCACCGACGTTGGCGCCCACGCTGGTGGCCGGCGTGGATCCGACGCCCACCACCTTCAGCGTGGACATCACCGACTCAGGCGACCAGCTCGCCACGGCCTGGACCACTTCGCTGGTGGCCAGCGGCTCGAACTTCGGCAGCAACGTCACGCAGGACGTCGTGGTCGGCAACACCCAGCCGAGCTACAAGCTCAGTTTCTACAACAACAACAACGACAAGCCCTGCTACGCCTACCGCAACTTCGGCGTGGCCAAGGCCGCCGTGGTGCAGATGGAGCTCGACACCTACATGACCTCGGCGGGCGGTCAGTACCAGTCGCGCGTGCGCATCGCCAACGATGCAGACGGCGCCGGTATCAACGCGCAGGTCCATTTCCCCCTTGGCACCGGCGGCGGCGCCTACCTGGCCATCTGCAATGTGGCCAACTGGGCCGACGCCGGCACCGGGCTCGACCAGGTGGCGATTGCGCCGCTGACCATGGCCACGTGGTACCGCATCAAGATCGTGCTCACGGCCAACTCCGACTTCAGTACCAAGATCGTGGCCACGCTGGCGCTGGCATCGACCCCCACGGTCATCATCGCCACAGTCGAACACACGGTCCCGGACCTGATCCTCGGTGACTACTGCGGCTTCAACGCCGTGGCGGCCGACCTTGGCAGCGGCCAGCAGACCAACTTCGACAACATCCACGTGACCGCCAGCGGCTCGACCGGCTTCGTGGCCGTCAACACCGCCACCAGCTACGTCTACACCTTCATCAACGACAACGTGGGCGGCGCCGGCATCATCTGGGAGTCGGCACCCAGCCCGGCCAGCGCCACGGTGCTGCGCCCCGACGGCATCGCGGTGACAGTGACCACCGCCACCACCCACGCCTTCGATGCCCTGTACGGCATCAACAAGAAGCGCATCTACCGCGCGGTGAGCGGTGCCACCGGCGACATCTTCCTGCTGGTGGACACCATCGACCTGGCCACGGCCGACTACGTGGACGTGCTCGATGACAGCGTTATTTCCACGCCAGGCACGCCCCTCGAGTCCGAAGACTGGGACCTGCCGCACCCCGAGATGCAGGGAATCATCGCCCTGCCGAACAACTGCATGGCTGGCTTCTTCCGCAACCAGCTCTGCCTCTCCGCTTCTGGCCACCCGCACGGCTGGCCGGTGCTGTACCGCCTGACGACCGACACCGACATCGTGGCGATCGCCAACATCGACAACACCATCGTCATCGGCACCAAGAGCTTCGTCTACGTGGCTACGGGCAACGACCCGAGCAGCTACAGCATGAGCAAGCCCGGCGAGGCCCAGGCCTGCGTGTCCAAGCTCAGCATGAAGTTCCTCGACGGCATCGGCGTGTGCTTCGCCTCTCCCGACGGGTATCAGGTCTGCGCCGGCAGCGCGGGCAACGTGGCCAACGCCACCGCGAAGATTTTCACGAAAGAGCAGTGGGAGGCCCTGACGCCTTCGACCATCAAGGCCGCGGTGTACGACAAGACGCTGTACTTCTGGGCCACCGGGCCGGAACCCGACCGGGGCTACCTGCTGGACACCAAGCCCGACGGCGCCGGGCTGGTTCGCCTGTCGCACCACGCCACCGCGGTGCACGTCGACCCGCTGACCGACGCCATGTTCATGATCCTGTCGTCGAACAGCGAGCCCACCGACGCCTCTCTGCCGCTGGGCAGCACCGCGGTGAGCGCCAGCACCACGGTCATCTACCAGTGGGACGCGCACGCGACCAACAAGATCGTCTACCGTTGGAAGGGCCGGCTGAACCTGATGCCCTACGAGACCACCATGCACTTCGGCCGCGTGCGGGCGCAGGACTACACCAACCTGCTGGCCCGGGTGTATGGCGATGGCGCGGAAATCTTCGAGAAGGTGGCTGTCTCGGCGCTGGCCTACCGGGTCCCCGGCACCCGGACGTACAACGAGTACGAGCAGGAGCTGATGGGCACAAGCCGCGTGCGCACCTACCAGCTCGCGCAGGACCCGATGGAGTTCAGCTGATGGCCCTCAACGGCAAACCAGCCATTCCAACCCCGCGCGGGCTGGATGCGAAGGTCATCGAGCAGGCCGTCAACAACATCCGCGAGCGCTTGGCGAAGGCCGACGCCGAAATCAACGCGCTGCGCGGCCTGGCTGAAGGCAGCACGTCGGCGCAGGCGATTGCCCAGCTGCAGCGCCAGATCGCGCAGATCACTCAGCAGATCAACGTCATCAGCGCCGGGTCTTCCGGGGTGACGTTCAACGAGTTCACCATGGACCTTGGCGCTGGGCGCAGCTCCGGCAGCTTTGACCTGGCCATCTTCACCGGCTTGACGGTCGGCAAGGTCGTGCAGGTCATCCAGACCGCCAGCCCGATCGCCGCCAAAGGTGACGCCCGCGACGAGGCCGAGATGGACAGCATCATCGCCGTCGGCTACGTGCACAGCCCCACCACCATCCGCGTCTTCTGGCGTGCAACGGGTGTCGTGGTCGGTCCCTACAACTTCGCCTACCTTGTGAGTGCCTGATGTCCACCATCAACGACCCAACCACCCCCGCCAACATCCAGCGTGTCGGCCCCGTCGACACCGCGGCCGCGCAGATGCCGGCGCACGTGTCCCTGCGACCAGTCGCCCACGGCGTGCTGGGCCACTACTCGGCATCGCTGCGCATCGCGTCGACCGCCGTGCAGGTCGCAAACGCCCGCATCCTGGCGCTGCGCAACACGCACGCGAGCAACCTGCTGGTGCTCACCGGCCTGCGGCTTAGAGCCTTGCAGACCGCGGCCGGCACCGCGCAGGAGAACGCGCTGGACGTCTACAAGGCAACCAGCTTCACCGTCATCGACACCACGAACACGATCACGCCCACGGTCTCGAAGCGCCGCGCGGGCATGGCCAACGCCCCCGGCAACGCCGAAATCCGCGCCTTGAGTCCCAACGTGGCCGGCATGACCGGCGGCACCCTGACGAAGGACTCCCTGCCCTTCGCCAGCCTGCCCTACAACGTCGCGGCGGCCATCGGCTCGAGCATGTGGGGGCCGATCGAGGCTGCCGAGGACGCCGGCTCGGTGCATCCCTTCGTCTTCGCCCAGAACGAGGGCCTTGTGGTCGAAAACCGCACGCTCAACGTCACCAGCTACGGCATCACGTGGTATCTGGACCTGAGCTGGGCCGAGGTTTCGGCCTTCTGACCATGATCGCCGGCACCAGCTTCGAGTTGACCGAGTTCGGCGCAGTGTGGAGCGCCGTGCGAGACCGCGCCAAGGCCTGGATCCCCGCCGAGAGCATCGCGCAGGCGCTGGTGGACGATCAAGGGGACGCCGCGGCGTGCCTGATGAACGAAGACGGCCTTGTCGTGGTGAACCTCGAAGGCCGAGGCGATGGGACAATGCGGGCATTCGTGCTGATCGCGGTATCAACCGGCCGGCCAGGTGCTTTCCACCGGCAAGAGCGGGCCATGCTGACGATTGCGCGAGACCTCGGCGCGGTCGAACTGGCTTTCAGGTCCGATCGGCCGGGCTGGCTGCGTGTGCTGGGACCCGAGTGGTCGTGCGACTTCGATCTTTTCTACAGGAGCGTTCCATGAGCAAGTCTTCAGGGCAGGTCAAGGAGACCGAGGCGCAGCGCGCCATGGCCCAAGTGGGCGCGCAGCAGGTCGCCAGCTGGAAAAAGCGCTGGGCGCCGCGCCTGACGGCCTTCGCAGCCGACACCGAGAAAGCCGGGCTGGCCGATTCAGCCGAGCGCCGGCACGCGACCGCGCTGGCGGGCACCGACGCCTCCGCGCAGTTCGGCCTGGCCAACCAGAAGGCGCTGGTCGCGGCTTCGAACAACGGCACGGTCGGATCCTCGCGCCAGAAGCTGGCCCTCACCGGCATGGCCAACGACCAGGCTACGTCAACCGCCTTCGGGTCCGTGTCAGCCGACCAGGCCGTCGACGACTCGACCGTGCAAGGCCTCCAAGCCGTCACGTCGATCGCGCGCGGCGAGAAGGCCGACACCATCAACGCCATGGGCCGCAACGCCGCCATCAGCGGCCAGCAGGCGGCGGCTGACGCGCAGCAGTCTCTTGACGCGCGCATCGGTGAGGCTGGACTGGCTACCAAGATCATCGGCACTAGCGCTGGCATGTGGTACGACCAGCAAAAAGAGGACGAGCGTGACCTGCGTTCTGGTGTTCGTGGCCAGCGCGGCTACGGTTGAAAGGAGTGACCCATGTCGAACTTTCTCGATGACGAACCGCTGGACAAGCCCCGCCGCAAACTGATCGGCCTGAAGTTCGGGGGTCGCGGCAAGAAGCAGGACACCTACGCCGCCGACACCTTCGCGCGGCTCACGCGCGAGAACTGGTACACCTACCTGAACGAGCTGGGCGTGCCGCAGGAGAACAAGCTGCTCGAATACGCCACCAGCCCCACCGTGGTGGCCAACGCGATGACCGAGGCCAGCGAGGACGTGAACCAGAGCTTCGACCGCATGGCCGGCGTGACCGACCAGCGCATCCGTAGCCTGGGCCTGACCCTGAACGCCGACGAGCAGCAGGCCGTGACGCGCTCGACCGGCCTGGCGCGCAGCTTGGCCGACGTCGGCGCCCAGAACCGCGTGCGCGACATGACCCGGGCGCGCCAGCAGTCGATCCTCGGCAACCCCGCACCTGACATCGGAGCACTCAAACCATGAGCACCGGCACCTACGGCCTGGCAACGGGCGTGCGCAACAGCGCAAACGGCGGCGAGACCATCTTCGGGCTCAGCTCGGCGCAGAAGCGCACCGGCATGCAGCTGCTCGGCAATGCAGCAGAGGAAGAAACCCGGCGCAACATCAAGAACGACCAGCTCGAGCAGGAGCGCAAGGCCGGCAACAGCCAACTCGGCTCGACGGTCGGTAGCGCGGCCGGCATGGCCATCGGCGCCTCCTACGGCTCAGCCGGCGGCCCGTGGGGTGCCTTGATCGGCGGCGCGATCGGCGCGATCGCCGGACACTACTTCTAAGGAGCGGCACCATGGCCCGATCAGTGGGTGAAGCGGCAGCAGTCGGCCTCGAATCTGGCTTCCGGCTCGGTCTGGACGTGACCCAGCAGCGCCGGAACAACGAGCGGCAGGATCGCATGGACCAGCAGGCCGAGCAGGAGCGCCAGCGCCAGATCGAGCGGCAGGCCGACTCCGACCAGCTGGCGGCCCTCGGCGAACAGGAGAAGATGCACGCCACCGAGGCACAGGGCCTGGCCAACAGCACAACCCCGGTCGACGAGGCCACGCAGCGCGCGTTCGCCGAGCGCGGCCTGGCGCTGCGCAACGCCAAGTCGGACATCCTGCGGCGCCGCGGCGGCATCGACATCGAGGGCGCCAAGAAGCAGGGCAAGGTCGACCTCGACAAGATCATGCAGGCCGGCAGCGCGGCCGACGTGTCGGGCGAGCAACTGGCGCGTGCCATCACCACCCAGACCGGCCGCGCGCACACGCGCTACCTGCGCGGGCCGCAGGGCGAGCCTTCCGAGGTCGAACAGCAGGGCATGGCCGTCATTCAGGGCATCGAGTCCGGTGACCCGTCCAAGGCGCTGCCGGGCCTGAACTACCTCTACCAGCCGCAGATGCTCAAGGGCGTGGGCGAGAAAAGCCCGCACGGCGGCACCATCGTGCACAAGGAAATCGTGGACCTGATCCCCGACCCGCGCAGCACGCCCGAGGATCCGCGCTTCATCCCGACCATCCGGGTGTACGTGCGCCAGGACGGCCGCGGCCACGGCAACGAGGGCCGCCAGGGAGCCACGGCGCACTACGACGCCCCGATGACCAAGGACCGCAGCAGCTCGCCAGACGCCGAAGTGCAGTCGATCGGCATGACCGAGGCCATGGACTACATCGGCCAGAACATGCAGATTGCCGAGCTGCTGAACCAGCCCGAGGCGCAGGCCAAGCTGCAAGAGCCCAGCGCCAGCGGCTGGGATTCCAGCATCTACGAGCAGGAACTGGCGCGCGCCGGTGTGCGCAAGCCCGAGAAGAAGGTAACCCAGACCGTGCTCCCGGCCGGCGCCTCGCTGATCACCAGCACGACCGACAAGAAGGGCAACATCACCACCACCACGACGCAGGGCAACCCGAAGCCCGAGCCGGTCAACAAGCAGGCCGAGCTCCTGCAGGCCAAGCTGGACGCGGTGGACGAGGACGAGAGCCTGACTCCCAAGCAGAAGGAAATCGAGAAGCGGGCCATTCGGTCGGGCATCAAGCCCGGCAAGTACACCGGCGACGGCGGTGGCCTTGGCGGAGCCACGAGCGGAACCGCCGGCCCGAACACAAAAGAGCGCGCCCAAGACCTGAAGGAGAAGGACAGCAAGCTCAAGAGCGCTGACCGAGAGGTAG
>Ga0073918_1000031_pt1 | contig 11537 bp, 6 predicted proteins | sample GWRWT4_1July14_FD_71201 | JGI IMG/M metagenome (GOLD analysis project Ga0073918, IMG submission 71201) | Sand microcosm microbial communities from a hyporheic zone in Columbia River, Washington, USA - GW-RW T4_1-July-14 | ecosystem: Engineered > Artificial ecosystem > Sand microcosm >...
ACGTCTTCGAAGTGCAGCCCGGTGGTCGGCTCGTCGAGGATGTAGAGCGTCTGGCCGGTGCTCCGCCGCGACAGTTCCTTGGCCAGCTTAACCCGCTGCGCCTCACCGCCCGAAAGCGTGGTGGCCTGCTGGCCGACCTTGACGTAGCCCAGCCCCACCTCGTTCAGCATATGCATCTTGTCGCGGATCGGGGGGACGGCCTTGAAGAACTCTTCGGCGTCCTCAATCGTCATGTCGAGCACGTCGGCGATCGAGTGGCCCTTGAACTTCACTTCGAGCGTTTCGCGGTTGTAGCGTTTGCCGTGGCATTCCTCACAGGTGACGTACACGTCGGGGAGGAAGTGCATTTCGATCTTGATCAGGCCGTCACCCTGGCATTGCTCGCAGCGGCCGCCCTTTACGTTGAAGCTGAATCGCCCGGCCTTGTACCCGCGCGCGGCGCTTTCGGGGAGGCCGGCGAACCAGTCGCGGATCTGGGTGAAGGCGCCCGTATAAGTGGCGGGGTTGGAGCGCGGGGTGCGGCCGATCGGCGACTGGTCGATCTCGATCACCTTGTCGCACATTTCGAGCCCGGTGATCTTGTCATGCGGGCCCGCGATCACCCGCGCGCCGTTGAGCACCCGCGCGGCCCCGGCGTAGAGCGTGTCGAGCGTGAGGCTGCTCTTGCCGCTGCCCGACAGGCCGGTCACGCAGGTGAAAGTGCCGAGCGGGATCGAGACCGTCACGTCTTTCAGGTTGTTGGCCCGCGCGCCGTGGACGGTGATCTGGTGGCCGTTGCCCTTGCGGCGCTGCTTCGGCACTTCGATTGCCCTCGCACCGGACAGGTATTGCCCGGTCAGGCTGAGTTCGCTTGCCAGGATATCCGCGAGCCTGCCCTGCGCGACGATTTCGCCGCCGTGGACGCCCGCACCGGGGCCCAGATCGACGATGTGGTCGGCATGGCGGATCGCGTCTTCGTCGTGCTCGACCACGATTACGGTGTTGCCCAGATCGCGCAGCCGTTTGAGCGTTTCCAAGAGCCGGTCGTTGTCGCGCTGGTGCAGGCCGATGCTCGGCTCGTCCAGCACATAGAGCACGCCTGACAGTCCGGAGCCGATCTGGCTGGCGAGGCGGATGCGCTGGCTTTCGCCGCCCGACAGCGTACCTGAAGTGCGGTTGAGGTTCAGATAATCGAGTCCGACATTGTTAAGGAAACCAAGGCGTTCGTTGATCTCTTTCAAAATCGCCTTAGCTATCTGTTGCTGCTGGGGGGTGAGCTGGTCGTTCAGTTCCCCGAACCACGCCACCGCCGCCGCGACCGACAGCATGGTCACGGTCGAGACGTCCTCACCCGCCACCTTGACGCTCAGCGCCTCAGGCTTGAGCCGTTTGCCCTCGCAGGTTTCGCACGGCTGCGCGGTCTGGAACTTGCCCAGCTCCTCGCGCATCCAGGCGCTTTCGGTTTGCAGCATCCGGCGGTTGAGATTGCCGATCACGCCTTCGAAGGCCTTCTTGACCGTGTAGCTCTTCTTGCCGTCGGTGAAGGTCAGGCTGACCGGCGCGCCGGCGGTGCCGTGCAGGATCACGATCCGCACTTCTACGGCCAAGTCCTGCCACGGCGTATCGAGGCTGAAGCCGAATTCCGCCGCGAGACTGGACAGCACCTGCATGTAGTAAGGCGAAGGCGGGTTGCTCTTGGCCCAGGGCACCACCGCGCCTTGCTTGAGGCTCAGCGCCTCGTTGGGCACCACCAGTTGCGGATCGAACAGCAGCTTTTCGCCGAGGCCATCGCAGGCCGGGCAGGCCCCCATCGGCGCGTTGAAGCTGAACAGCCGCGGCTCGAGGCTTTCGATCGTGAAGCCGGAGACCGGGCAGGCGAATTTCTCGGAGAAGACGATGCGGTTGGGAGGGAGGCCGACATTCTTCATCGCCCCCATCTTCTCCCCATCACCCCCACCTCCGTTCGCATCGAGCGAAGTCGAGATGCCGCGCGCAGGTGTCTCGACTTCGCTCGACACGAACGGGCGTTGGGAAAGGGCCTCAGATACGGTGGTATCTGCCAGATCCAGATAAACCAGCCCCTCAGCCAGCTTCAGCGCCTGTTCGAAGCTGTCCGCCAGCCGCGTCTCAATGCCCTCACGCACCGCGATCCGGTCAACCACCACTTCGATGTCGTGCTTGTACTTCTTGTCGAGCGCGGGGGCGTCCTCGATCGCGTAGAAGGTACCGTCGATCCGCACGCGGGTGAAGCCGGCCTTCTGCCATTCGGCCAGCTCCTTGCGGTACTCCCCCTTGCGCCCGCGCACCACGGGCGCGAGCAGGTAGGCGCGGGTGCCTTCGGGCAAGGTCATCACCCGGTCAACCATCTGGCTGACCGTCTGCGCCGAAATCGGCAGGCCGGTGGCGGGCGAATAGGGCACGCCGACGCGCGCCCACAGCAGCCGCATGTAGTCATAGATCTCGGTCACCGTCGCCACGGTCGAGCGGGGGTTGCGGCTGGTGGTCTTCTGCTCGATCGAGATCGCGGGGCTGAGGCCATCGATATGCTCGACATCGGGCTTCTGCATCATCTCAAGGAACTGGCGGGCATAGGCCGACAATGACTCAACATAGCGCCGCTGCCCTTCGGCATAGATCGTATCGAACGCGAGCGAGCTTTTGCCCGAGCCCGAGAGGCCCGTGATCACGATCAGGCTGTCACGCGGCAGCGTGACGTCAAAGCCCTTGAGGTTATGCTCGCGCGCCCCGCGCACGACGATGTGGGATAGCGACATGGTGGCCGCTCTGTTCCAGATTTGTTCGGGTTTCGCAAGGGGTGGTGGACAGGATGTGGATGCTGACGCCTTTTCACAAGCCCAGCGCCCCCCGCCTCCCCTAAGGCCTTCCAAGCGGTTCATTTGCCCGAAAGCCGAGGCGTGTCACGCTTTGCTGAATTCGGGAAAGCACCGGCCAACTGGGGGTATCTATGCGCATCTTGGGTTATCGTTCGGGAACCTCGCCTCTGGCGCTGAGCGTGCTGGTATTGCCGCTGGCAGCTATGGTTCCACTGGCCTCGCCGTTCAGCGCGCAGCAGGCGGCCAGCCTGGGCTTGCCTCAGAGCGTCTCCACCCTGGGCGCAGCCAGTGCCGCGACGGCCAAGCCCAAGAAGAAAGTCGCGCGCAAGCCTGCGGCGACCAAACGGGTCTGCACGAAGGTCAAAGTCAAGAGCAAGCTGGTCACCCGCTGCAAGACCGTCAAAGTGGTTCCGGCCCCGGTCGTGGTGCCGCCGCCGGTGGTGGTGACCCAGGTCCAGCCGGTCCCTGCGCCGGTGCCAGTGGTCCAGCCGGTCTATGTGGCCCCGCCGCCACCTCCGCCTCCTCCCCCGCCGCAAGCCGCTCCGGCAATCCCCGCGGCCGCGTTCTTCTGGATCGATCAGGCCGACAGCTTTGCTCAGGTGCTGGGTGACAGCCCGCCCGATTTCACGTTCCGCTACAACGGGATCGATTGCTGGGCCTGGGTCAGCCGCGCGGGCGAAGTGCTGATTGTCGAACCCGGCCAGGAAGGCGTGGTGCAGTATTACTTCGCGGTGCGCGAAACATCGCCTTACCTGGTCCGCGATTCCTATCACAGCTATGCCTTTGACGGGCGCGAGCTGGTCCAGGTCTATGACCAGCGCGGGCGGATCTGGACTTCGGCGCTGACCAGCCGCCAGCGTTATGACAGCCACGACCTGCGCGAGCGCGGCCGCGCGCTCTATGCTGCCGCGATGCGCACCCGCCAGTGGGATGCCTCGACCGCCTTTGCCTGGAGCAGCTGGTCCAACAATTACGGCTTCTACGACGGCTGGAACAATGGCTGGAACGGCGTCTGGCGCGAGAACAAGGACTGGCCAATCCTGCGCGACCGCTGGCGCCGCAACCATCCGCCGCGCCGCCTGGACGAGGAACGCCGCCACCGCCGCGAGGCGCGTGACGGATTCCATGTCTGGCGCAATGCGGGCGGCCGGGGCGCACCGCCGCCGACCGGCAACCCGCAAGTGAGCCCGGGGCCAAACACAGGGTCTGCGCCAGTTCCGTCGCCGGCACCCGCTCCGGTCCGCACACCGGCTCCCGTGCCGGCAACCGCCGTCACTCCGCCACCGCCGCCTGCGCCCGCCCCGATGTGGCGTCCGCGCCGGGTCGAACCGGCACCGGCTCCGGCACCGGCTCCGCAGCCGCGCGAAGTCCCAAGCGACCCGGTTGCCGAGCCGAGCCTGCCGCCGCCGCCCGCACCCGCCTGGAATCCGCGCCGCGCCGATCGCGTACCGCCGCCCCCGCCAGCACCGGCTCCGGTCGTCCAGGTCGAAGTGGCACCGCCTCCGCCACCTCCGCCGCCTCCGGCTCCGGTTGTGCAGGTTGAGGTTGCGCCGCCGCCGCCACCTCCTCCTCCTCCTCCTCCTCCTCCGCCGCCACCCCCTCCGCCTCCGCCACCACCGCCTCCGAGGATCGAGCGGAGCGTGGACATCAACCCGGCTCCCGGCGTGAACGACGACAAATAGGCACCCGCGCGCGGGGCTTTCCTCCCCCGCGCGCGCAGCCTATGCTGCCGCGCAGTGAAGCGAGGAGACCTGCCATGAACAACTTGCGCAGCCCACTTGCCGCGGCGCTGGGCGCGGTGCTGACCCTGGCCCTGACCGCAACTCCCGCCCAGGCCAGGCCCAAGACAAAGCCAAAGCCGGTCGCCGCCGCGCCAGTTGCGTCAACTGCCCCCACCGAAACCCCCGAACAACAACGCGGCCGGATCAACGCCGAGCAGGCCGCTGCCGCCCAGGCCCAGCTCAAGGCCAATGCCGACGCCCAGGCCGCCTACGAACAGGCCCTCAAAGACCGCGAAGCCAAGATCGCCGCCGACAAGGCCGCCTACGATGCGGCGATGGCCAAGTGGAAAGCGGACAGCGAAGCCTGCCAGGCGGGGGATAAAGCGAGGTGCGCCAAGCCGGAATAGGCTGAAGCGTCAGTCAGGCTGACAAGGCCGCCCGTCTGCAGAGACGGGCGGCCTTTTTGCGTGCGTGGGAGGCATGATGGGGATCACGGACGGCGATGTTCGGCTTTGGCAAGCTCCTCTCAAACAGGAGGAAAACATGGCCGACTTGGACATTGAACTCACGCTAACAGGCAACATTGAGGCACGGAAAGTTGCGATCGATCACCAGACGATCAGCTTTTCGGGCGATGCAAAAGGCAGCATCGATGTCGATGGCACGATGGGCGATGAATCCAATCACTCGCTGATCGCGACCATCAAGGGCGACGTTGATGCCTCGATGGCCATCAAGATTACCTGCGGCGGGATCGAGATCAAGGGTCCGAAAACTTTGAAGATCCCGGAATCTACGGCCCCCTATGCGACAACTGACATGGTGATCAAACTCAAGCCCAAGGGAGGTGCGTGATGCGTGCTCGCAACTTTGTTCTTTCGACCGTCCCGACTTTGGCTTTGTTGGTCGCTAGTGGGGCAGCTCAGGCGCAATCCATCTCCACGGCAAGCATCGACGCAGGGGCCCCGAACGGCGACACTGCGCAGGCCAATCCGGTCAAGTTCGAACTCTTGGCAGGTGCCGACAAAAAGGAAGCTTCGGTCAAAATTCGCCTGTTCGATTCGCTTTCCAACGACCTCAAGAAGGGAGGTTCGTCGTTCGATCAATCCAGGCAGCTTACGGTTACTCTTTCGACCCCTTGGGACGGAGAGAATGACGCCGTACCCGCAAGCCTGGACAAGCTGGCAAGCGGAACCAAGATCAAGTTCGAGTTTGCCTTCTTTGGGATGGAAACGCGCAACAGCACGACCCCGCGACAGAATGAAATCTCTCAGAAAGCGCGGCGAATCTGCATCAGCAAAGCCAACGAAGGCTACGCGCAGAGGCTAAGCGCGCTGGGTCAATCGCCCATTCAAGAATCCATCACAGCGGTGAACAAGACGCACGCTGAAACAATCAGTAACTGCGAAACGGACGATTCAAATTCGGTGATTTCTGCATTCTCCAAGGACGACCTGCCCGCATACACTCGCGAGAATCTCATCGAAGCTGGCATCGGCATTTCGTTCGATGCGTCAATCGGACACAACAAGTTTGAGTACATTGATCCGACAAACCTGACGAAACAGAGCGTATCGAAAGCGAGCTGGAGTGCAGGTGCAAGCGTCAGAAAGTACTTCGCCTCCGCACCAGTCATGGTTTCGTTGAGTGCTGACTATCAGAGCGGCTACAAGGAAGGTGACAAGACCATTTTCTGCCCGGTCGCTGTCGGTCCTGCGCCGGTGGTCTGCATTCAGGGAAATGCGGGCGCTCCTGTTCACCAAGAGGGTGCGGTCATTCGTTTCAATTTGCGCAGCAGGCTGCTGCAGAAAAACGGCAAGTCGCTTTTGGCGGTGTCCCCGTTGGTCTCGTACGACACTTCGGAAGACGTATGGGGAGCTGAGTTGCCAATCTATTTCATTCCAGGAAAGGATGACAGCCTGACGGGCGGGATCAAGGTGGGCTACCGATCCGACAAGAAAGATGTGACCTTCGGGCTTTTCATCGGGGCAGCCTTTGGGATGTAGGATTTCCCACCCGACCAACCGCCAACACCCCTCGGCGAACGGCATTGACTTCCCATCCCCCCGGCGCGCAAGGCACGATGTGTCTTGCGCGCCGGGGCGGACGGCCTTTGCGGTGCTGAATTCCAAGGGGAGTTTGCCTGATGAAGAGCCGTTTTCTGCTTGCCGGAGCCGCGTTTGCGCTGCTGGCTGCGCCGTTTGCCCACAGCCAGCTGGTTGCCGCTGCCGATACCTCCGTGGCCAGCAAAGCCACGATCGGGGCCTGGGGGATCGATCTTGCCGGCGGTGACGGCAGCGTCAAGCCGGGTGACGATTTTTATCGCTTCGTTTCGGGCAAGTGTGACGATGCCACCGAGATTCCGGCTGACCGGGCTACGGTCGGCTCGGTCAACGAACTGCGCGAGCGCTCGACCGTGCAGGTCAAGGACCTGATCATGGCCGCGCCGGCGGGCAGCAAGTATGGCGCGATGTATGCCAGCTTCATGAACGAGGATCAGGCCGAAAAGATCGGCCTGGCTCCGCTGATGAAGGACCTGGCCGTGGTCCGCGCGATTCGGAACAAGTCGGCATTTGCCCGCCACATGGGCGGCACCGACGGGGTCTTTGGGATCTCGCTGTTTGGCGCTTTTGTGGCTGCGGACACTACGGACCCGACCATGAATGGGCTGTTCCTGGGCCAGGGCGGGATCGGGCTGCCCGAGCGCGAGTACTATTTCGCCGACCAGTTCAAGAGCCAGCGCGAGGCCTACCGCGCCTATATGGAACGCACGTTCAAGGCGTTGGGCAATCCCGACCCCAAGGCCGCCGCCGACGCGGTGTTCAACTTTGAGAGCAACCTGGCTTACAAGAGCTGGAAAGCGGCTGATCGCCGCGATGTGGACAAGACCAACAACCCGATGAGCTCGGCCGAACTGGCAAAATATGCGCCCGGCGTCGATTGGGCCGCGCTCCACGCCGGGTGGAAGATCCCCATGCAAAAGCGGATCGTGGTGCGCGAAAAGACCGCGATCAAGGCCCACGCCACGCTGTTCGCCGAAACCCCGCTGGAAACGCTCAAGCTGTGGCAGCTCTTCCATATCGCCGACCAAGCCGCGCCGTACCTGACCAAGGCGATGGTCGACAGCCGCTTCGAATATGCCAAGAACCTGTCGGGCGTGCAGACGCAGCGCCCCCGCTGGAAGCGCGGCACCGATCTGGTCGATGGCACCCTGGGCGAACTGGTTGGCAAGGACTATGTCGCCAAGCATTTCCCCGAAAGCTCCAAGGCCAAGATGGAGGCACTGGTCGCCAACCTGAAAGTGGCGATGGCCGGGCGGATCAAGGGCAATGCCTGGATGAGCCCGACCACCAAAACCGCCGCGCTGGACAAGCTGGAGCGGATGGAAGTGATGGTCGGCTATCCCTACAAGTTCCGCAATTATGACGCGCTGAAGGTCGATCCCAAGGATCTCTATGGCAACGTCGTGCGCGCCGGGCGCTTCAACGCCGATTATGAGCGCAGCCAGTTGGGCAAGAAAGTCGATCGCAAGCTGTGGGGGATGAACCCGCAGACCGTGAACGCCTATAACGGCTTCACCGAAAACAAGATCGTCTTCCCGGCCGGGATCCTGCAGGCGCCATACTTCGATCCCAATGCTGACGATGCCGTGAATTATGGCGCGATCGGCGGGGTGATCGGGCACGAGATCACCCACGGCTTCGACGATCAGGGCCGCAAGGTCGATGCCACCGGTGCAGTGCGCGATTGGTGGGCCCCCGAAGACGCCAAGCGGTTTGAGGAACAGGCCAAGATCTTTGGCGATCAGTACGCCAAGTACGAGGTTGCGCCGGGCGCATTCATCAACCCCAAGTTGTCGATGGGTGAGAACATTGCCGATTTGGGCGGGCTTTCGGTGGCCCACGAAGCCTATCTGAACTCGCTGGGCGGCAAGGCTGCGCCGGTGATCGACGGGCTGACCGGCGACCAGCGCTTCTTCCTCGCCTGGGCGCAGGTCTGGCGGACCAAGATGCGCGAGGCTGCGCTGCGCAGCCAGGTCAACACCGGGCCGCACAGCCCGGGGATGTACCGGGCCTTCGCTCCGCTGCGCAACATCGACGGCTGGTATCAGGCCTTCAACGTCCAGCCCGGCCAGAAGCTCTACATCGCGCCTGAAGCGCGCGCACGGATCTGGTAAGGACTATTCAGCCAAGACTCAGGGGGCAGCGGCAACGCTGCCCCCGATTGCATTTAAGGAACATCGCAATGCGCAAGATCACTCTCGTTTCGCTCACCGCGCTGGCCCTGGCCGGCTGCGCCGCCGCGGTCGGCTCAAGCGACCAGGCCCCCATAGCCGAAGCCACTCCGCTCGCTCCGCCGGTCTATGCGCCGGTCATCCCCAAGGGCACCGGGATCTTCGCCGAACGCTCAACCCTGCCGTTCCACGCCCCCGATTTCAGCAAGATCAAGGACAGCGATTTCCTCCCCGCGATCGAACAGGGCATAGCGATCAAGCTGGCGGAGATGGAGGCAATCGCGGGCGACCCCGCGCTGCCGACGTTCGAGAATACGCTTGTCGCGATGGAACAGGCCGGGCAGATGCTGACCCGCACGACCTATGTCTTCAGCGCGCTGACGGCGGCCAATACCAACGATACGCTGGACGCCATCGACAAGGAAACATCCCCCAAACTGACCGCGCTGGACGATACGATCTACCTCAACGACAAGCTGTTCGCGCGGGTGAAGTATCTTTACGAGCGCAAAGACCAGCTGGGCCTTCGCGCCGACCAGCAGCGGCTGCTGCAGGTCACTTATGACCGCTTCGTCAAGAACGGCGCGACGCTGACCGGCGATGCCAAGGAACAGCTGAAAACGATCAACGGTCGGATTTCCACCCTGCAGACCGAATACGGCCAGAAGCTGACCGCCGCGACCAAGGACGCGGCGCTGATCATTTCCGACAAGCGCAAGCTGGCCGGGCTTTCCGCCAGTGACATCGCTGGCGCGGCCAAGGCCGCCGAAGACCGCGGGCTCAAGGGCAAATGGGTGCTGGTGCTGCAGAACACCACCCAGCAGCCTTTGCTGGCTTCGCTGAAAGACCGCGCGACCCGCAAGGCGCTGTTTGAAGCGAGCTGGAACCGCGCCCAGCGCGGCAATGCGCACGATACCCGCGCCTTGATCGCCGAACTGGCGCAGCTGCGCGCCGAAAAGGCCAAGCTGCTGGGCTTCCCGGACTTCGCCACGTTCACCATGTCGGACCAGATGGCCAAGAACCCCACCACTGCGATTGCCATGATGCAGCAGATGGTCCCTGCACTGGCTGCACAGGAACGCAAGGAAGCGGGCGAGCTCAACGCGCTGATCAAACGCAGCGGCGGCAAGTTCACCGTCCAGCCGTGGGACTGGACCTTCTATTCCGAGCGTCTGCGCAAGGAAAAGTACGCGTTCGACGAAAGCGAAACCAAGCCCTATTTTGAGATCACCAATGTGCTGGAAAACGGCGTGTTCTATGCCGCGAACCAGCTCTATGGCCTCACCTTCAAGAAGCGCAGCGATATCCCCGTCTATCACCCGGACGTCACCGTCTACACCGTCTATGACAAGGACGGCAGCGAGCTGGCGCTGTTCTATTTCGACCCGTGGAAGCGCGACAACAAGCAGGGCGGCGCCTGGATGTCGAACTTCGTCGATCAGTCGCACCTGTTCGGGACCAAGCCGGTGGTGTTCAACGTCCAGAACTCGCCCAAGCCGGCCCCCGGCCAGCCCGCGCTGGTCAGCTTCAGCGATGCCGAAACGATGTTCCACGAATTCGGCCATGCGCTGCACGGGATGCTGTCAGACCAGACCTATCCCTCGCTCTCGGGCGCCAACACCGCACGCGATTTCGTCGAGTTCCCCAGCCAGTTCAATGAGTACTGGATGACCGAGCCGCGAGTCTTCGCCAATTTCGCCAAGCACTACCAGACCGGCGCGCCGATGCCCGCCGCCTTGGTTGCCAAGGTTCAGGCCGCGGCCAAGTATGGTCAGGGCTTTGCGCTGGGCGAAGTGATCACCGCGGCGATGCTCGACCAGAAATGGCATGCTGTGGGTGCGGCTGCGGGCAAGCAGGACGTCGATGCGTTCGAAGGCCAGGCGCTCAGCCAGCTGGGGCTGGAAACCACCTTGGTCCCGCCGCGTTATCGCACCAGCTATTTCCGCCACATCTGGGGCGGCGGCTATTCGGCGGGCTACTATGCCTATGTCTGGACCGAGATGCTGCAGCACGATGCCTACCAGTGGTTCGTCGACAACGGCGGCATGACCCGCGCCAACGGCCAGCGGTTCCGCGACATGGTGCTCAGCCGCGGCAGCTCGATCGACTATCCGGATATGTACCGCGCTTTTGCGGGCCGCGATCCCAGCATCGAACCGATGCTGAAAGCGCGCGGGTTGAAGTAACGACCTAAGATCCTCTCCATTTTTCGCGAAGGCGACAAATGGGGAGGTGGATCGTCCGCAAGGACGAGACGGAGGGGCTTTGGACGCCAGCGTAGAAGCCCCTCCGTCAGCCGCCTTCGGCGTCTGCCACCTCCCCAGATGTGCTTCGCAAATCTGGAGAGGTCTAGACAACCAGCGCCCGCGCCCCGACCTCACCCAGCCAGCGCGCGCTGACTCCCCAGACCTTGGCGATCACCGCCTCGCTCAGCGCCTCAGTCGGCGCGCCATCGGCGACCACGCGGCCCTGTTGCAGCACCACCACCCGGTCCGTGCGGTTCATCGCCTGGGCCAGGTCGTGCAGCACCAGCACCACCCCCAGCCCCTGCCCGGCCAATGCACGGAAGTGATCGAGCAGCGCGATCTGGTGCGCCAGGTCAAGGTTGGCGAGCGGTTCGTCCGCCAGCAGCCAGCACGGCTCTCCGGCCAGCACCCGCGCCAGCATCGCCCGCGCGCGCTCGCCGCCGGAGAGCTTTGAGAGCGGACGGTGGCGCAAATCTTCCAGCTGCATGGCGCCGAGCGCCCGGTCGATCGCCGCGCGGTCGGC
>Ga0073918_1000032_pt1 | contig 11419 bp, 23 predicted proteins | sample GWRWT4_1July14_FD_71201 | JGI IMG/M metagenome (GOLD analysis project Ga0073918, IMG submission 71201) | Sand microcosm microbial communities from a hyporheic zone in Columbia River, Washington, USA - GW-RW T4_1-July-14 | ecosystem: Engineered > Artificial ecosystem > Sand microcosm >...
GAAATAGTCCGACAGCACCATGATATCGCCCTCACGCACGCGCAGCGGCGGCAGGGTGATCACTTCGAAGCTCAGCCGGTCGAGCAGGTCCGAGCGGAACCGACCCTCGTCGGCCAGGCGCGGCAGGTCCTCGTTGGTGGCAGCAACAATCCGGACATCGACCTTGATCGCCCGCGAAGATCCGATCCGCGTCACTTCGCCATATTCGACCGCGCGCAGCAGCCGTTCCTGCGCGCCCATCGACAGCGTGGCCAGTTCGTCGAGGAATAGCGTCCCTTTGTCGGCTTCCTCGAACCGTCCGGCCCGCGCTCTGGTAGCACCAGTGAAGGCCCCCTGCTCATGACCGAACAATTCCGCCTCGATCAAGGTTTCCGGCAAAGCCGCGCAGTTGAGCGTGATCAGCGGCTCGGACCAGCGGCGCGAGAGCTGATGCAGGCGTTCGGCGATCAGTTCCTTGCCGGTCCCGCGCTCACCAATCACCAGCACCGGGCGGTTGAGCGAAGCCGCACGGCTGGCGCGTTCGACCGAGTCCAGGAAGGCGGTCGACTGGCCAACGAATTGCGATGTGCGATCCATGCCCAAGTCTTAGCGAAAAACCCCAATAGTGCGCAATCATTCCCACATGTCGTTCGTCGATTTGCCCGCAGAGCCGTGCAATTCAGCCACTTTTGGCATTTGGCACGCACCTTGCGAAAGGATGAACAAGCACATTTTCCCGAGGTGTCCCATGTTCACCAAGTTCAATACCAAGCTCGACAAAGCAGTGATCCTGAGCCTGATCGCCATGGTCGGCTTCAACGTGGTCGTCCTGACCCAGCAGATGAACGCCGCTCCGCACTATGCGCTGACCCACAGCGTCAGCGCGGCGCAGGCTTGAGCCCGGCGGTGAGCCGCAAGATGGGCCATGAACCCCTTTCCCCGCTTGGGCCGGAATCCCAGGCATCCCCCGATGGCGGCCCCCAGTCCCCCCGCCGCCAGGGCATTCCGGCCCAGACCCCGCGCGCAGACTCCTTGCTAACCCCGCTTGGCGCAGGCAAATCGCGCGCTTCGCGGTTCGATGCAGAGGTTGAGCGTCTTCGCCAGTCTCCTACCCCGACCCTGTCCCATATCGGAGGGCCCTTGATGAGCATTTTCAGTCGTACCCGTGATATCATCGCCGCCAACTTCAACGACCTGCTCGAAAAGGCCGACGATCCCGAAAAGATGATCCGGATGATCATCTTCGAGATGGAGGAAACCCTGGTCGAAGTGCGGGCCAGCGCGGCGCGCACGATTGCCGACCAGAAGGAAATGCACCGCCACACCGTCAAGCTGGACCGGCTTCAGGCCGACTGGTCGGAAAAGGCCCAGCTTGCGCTGAGCAAGGACCGCGAGGACCTGGCCCGCGCCGCGCTGGTCGAAAAGAAGAAGGCGGCCGACATGGCCGACCAGCTGAAGGAAGAGATCAAGGTGCTCGACGACGCACTGCGCGCCTATGAGCTCGACATCGAAAAGCTCCAGACCCGCCTGCGCGAAGCCCGCGCCCGCCAGGGTTCGATCGTCGCCCGGCTCGAAAGCGCCGAAAACCGCGTCAAGCTGCGCACGCTGCTGGCCAGCGAGCGGGTCGATGAGGCGATGGCCCGCTTTGACCAGCTGGAACGCCGGGTCGATTACGCCGAAGGCCGCGCCGATGCGCTGAGCCTGGCCGATGGCACCGGCAAGCCCACGCTGGCTGATGAGATCGCCGCGCTGGCCGGTCAGGACAAGATCGATGAAGAACTGGAAGCCATGAAGGCCGCGCTCAAGGGCGGCGACGAACAAAAGGACTGATCCCGTGGATGGAAGCGATATCGTGGCAGTGGTCGGTGTGGTCCTGATCGGCCTGCCCTGGCTGGTCCTGCACTACATCACCAAGTGGAAGACTGCCGCTACCCTGACCAATGACGACGAAACGATGCTGGAAGAGCTTTATCAGCTCGCACGCCGCCTCGATGAGCGGATGGACACGGTCGAGCGGCTGGTCGCCGCGGACAACCCCGGCTTCGAACGCACCCGCCTGCTGAACGATTCCGCGATGGACAACCAGCAGATGGACGAACTCGAACGGCTCCGCCGCGACAGCAAGGCGAAGGTTTCGACAGGGAGGACTGCAAAGTGAACGGCGAACGCACCCGCTTTTATCGCGACAAGCAGAATGGCAAGATCTTTGGCGTCTGCGCCGGGATTGCCGACTACACCGGGGTCGATGTGCTGTGGGTTCGCCTGGGCGCGGTTGGCCTGACCTTGATGGGCATGGGTTTCATCCCGCTGGCCTATCTGGTGGTGGGGATGTTTGCGGCCAAGAAGCCGACGCACCTTTACACCGACCGGCAGGAACAGAAATTCTGGCAAGGTGTGCGCCAATCGCCGACCCGCACCGCCCGCGAAGTGCGCGCCCAGTTCCGCGATATCGATCGCCGCCTGGCTGAGATTGAGACGTTCTACGTTTCGTCAAACCCGCGCCTTTCGGCCGAAATTGAACGTCTGCGCTGAAACCGCGCAATCGGAGGGAAAGAAAGATGGGCGAACTCATTGGACTGATCGGCGTGATGATCCCGATCCTGGCGCTGAGCATTCCGATCGTCGCGATCTGGAGCAAGCACAAGCAGAAGATCGTCGAAATGGAAATTCAAGCGACCGCCGAAAAGGCTGCGCAATACGCCACGCAGAACACCGAACTGGAAGACCGCGTGCGGGTGCTGGAACGGATTGTCACCGACAAGGGCTATGACGTCGCGACCCAGATCGAGGCGCTGCGCGATGCCCGCAAAGTCGATGCCTTGCTTGAAAAACACGAAGGAAACTAAACGATGGATTGGGGAGATCCTGGATTTGTAATGGCGATCGTTGCCATCTCGACCGTTGGCTGGCTGATCAACAACTGGATCCGCGCCAAGCACGGCTATGCGCTGGAAGACGAATGGGGCGGCAAGAGTGCCCGCGCCGATAGCGATGCCACGCGCAAGCTGGCGGCCGAAAATACCGAACTGCGCGAGCAGCTCGATCACTTCGCCGACCGGGTCAAAGTGCTGGAACGGATCGTCACCGACAAAGGCCTGAACGTCGCCGCCCAGATCGAGGCTTTGCGCGACCAGCCGCAACTTGAGGAACGCAAATGAGCCCCGAAGCCCTTGAAGTCCTCCGCGTTGGCGGACCCATGATTGCCACGATCACGCTCGCCGGGGTCGGTGGCTGGGTGATCACCACCTGGATGCGGATCAAGAACGGTTACCCGCTCGACGGGGCATGGGGCCAGGCAGTCTATCCCAAAACCAGTTCGGAAGAAGCCGAGCGGATCAAGCTGCTCAGCCAGGAAAACGCCCAGCTGCGCGCCGAACTGGGCAGCATCAAGGACCGGCTTGGCAACGTCGAACGGATCGTTACCGACAGCGGCTACCAGCTGACCCACCAGATCGAGGCACTGCGCGCGGACAAGGACAAAGTACAATGACCGCCGCCGAAACTTTTGCCTTCTGCGCATTGGTCGTAGGATTGATCTGCGGCGCTGGCATCTGGCTCGGCGCGTACCAAAGTCGCCTGAAAAATCGCGAGCGCGAGCTGGAACTGCGAGCCCGGATTGCCGAAGCTGAGGCCCTGGGCAGCAAGTCCGAACTGGCCCAGCTGGAGCAGCGCACCCGCGTGCTCGAACGCATCGCCACCGACGGCAAGGCCAAACTGGCCAACGAAATCGAAGCGCTACGCATCGACGATAAGGACAAAGTACTATGAATTTTGGGGAATTCATGGGCCTGACTGTGGCCATGGGCAGCATGGTTGCGGTTGTGGCGCTGTTCTTCCAGCACTTGCGCCGTCGGCTGGAGTACAAAGAGCGGATCGCCCAGATCAAGGCGGGTGAGCCAAGAGCAGTGACCGGTTCATCGCCCGAACGCGACGCGACGATCGAGAAGCTGGAGCACCGCATCCGCGTGCTGGAACGCATCGCCACCGACAAGACCAAGAACCTCGCGGCGCAGATCGAAGACCTGCGTGAGGCGGCTAACTAGGTTTCGGAGACCGACAATGGACATGGGAACAGCCCTGGTCGTGGTTGCCGGTATCGGGGCCTGGTACTCGCTCCGCTCGCAGCGGATCCGCAGCGGGGAAGGCCTGGGCCGGGGTTGGCACCGCAAGGGCGCCGAACCAACCGCCCAGCCCGGCCCGCGCGAGCTGGAACTGCAAAAGGAAGTCGCCGAACTCAAGGACCGTATCCACGTCCTTGAACGCATAGCCACTGACGGCCGCTCACCCAAGGCACTGGCCGCCGAAATCGAAAGCCTGCGCGGCGAATAGTTGCGCTAGACGAACGGAGAAACCGCAATGAACAGCGAAATGCTCCTCACCTCGGCCAGCTTGCTGCTGATGGTGACAATCGTTGCCATTGCCGCGCTGCGCGGCTGGCAGGGCTGGCTGAGGCTCAAGACCCGCGAGCTTGACCTGCACCGGCCCGAAATCGAGGGCGGCTCTGGTTCGGGCATGGCCCGGATCGAGATCGCCGACCTCAAGGAACGGATCCGCAAACTCGAAGCCATCGCTGCGGGAGTTGACCTGTGAGGGACCAGGCCTCGCACGCCGCGCGGGCCGGGATCGGCCTGGGCAGCGCGATCGCGGTGGCGATCAGCTGGAGCCTCAACAAGTCGATCGTCTGGGCGGTGATCCACGGCGTGTTCAGCTGGTTCTATGTGATCTACTACGCCTTCACCCGCCCGGGCGGGCTTTCCGGATAAATCAGTCAAAAGGTTTCCGACCGAAAAGCCCTTCCCCATTGGGGAAGGGTTGGGATGGGGGTTCCACGCTGGCTTTGAACCCCCACCCCCAACCCCTCCCCGCCGGGGAGGGGGGCTTGTGCCCTGCTCCTCGGAGACTAAATGCCCCCCATGCGCAGCCTGTCCGACATTCTCGACGAATACCTGTTCCTTGAAGGCGACGAACGTTATCGCCTGCTGATCGAGCTGGGTCGCGAGCTGGACCCGATGCCCGATGCGCTCAAGACCGACGCCACGCTGGTGCGTGGCTGCTCGGCCTCGGTCTGGGTCTATCCGACCCAACTGGCAGATGGCCGCCTGCACTTCCTGGCTGACAGCAATGCCGCGATCACCAAGGGGATCGTCGCGCTGGTGCTCTCCGCGGTGCAGGACCGCCCGGCTGGCGAAGTGGCCGCAATGGATGTCACTGCAGAGCTCGCCCCGTTCGACCTGGGGAACCAGCTCTCCTCCAACCGTACGCAAGGCGTGCCCAACATGATCGCGCTGGTGCGTGAACACGCCGCGCGGATTGCGGCGGGATGAGCGGGTGAAGCGCAGCCTCTATCTGGGCGCGGGACTGACCAGCCTGGCGGCGGGACTGGTCGGCGCTTTGCTGCCGATCGTACCGACTGTGCCGTTCTTGTTGCTGGCGGCCTTCTGCTTCGCCCGCTCCAACCCGGCCTGGGAGCAGAAGCTGCTCGACCATCCAACCTACGGCCCCTCGCTGCGCCAGTGGCGCGATCGCCGCGCGATTGCCCGCCCGGCCAAGATCGGCGCGATCGGGGCCATGAGTATCGGCGCGGTGGTGACCTGGTTCACGCTGGGCTGGCCCTGGGTACTGGTCTCGCTGGCGGTGCTGGTGCTGGCCGGCGGCTGGATCTGGACCCGCAACGAGTAGGCTTGACCCGCGCTTAATCCTCGCGCGGAGGGAAGAAGAACGCGGCGATCTCTTCGCCGATCCGCGCCGGACGCAGCGTTTCCATGTCGATAAAGCACCAGCTGGACTGGATTTCGGCCAGCACTTCCTCGCCGCGCTTGACCACGGTCTGGTAAAACGCGCGCGCGCCCTGGATCCGTTCGAGCAGCACCTTGGCGATCACTTCATCTTCAAGAAAGGCGGGCTTGCGGTAAGTAATCTCATGCTTGAGCGCGACCCAGCCGTGCGCCGCGATCGCTTCGGCCGGGGCCAGCTTGTGCCAGTGTGACAGCACAGCATCCTGCACCCAGCCCAGATAGCGGGCATTGTTTACGTGCCCCATGAAATCGATATCGGCGGGCTGGATCGTGATCGGGAAATAGTGTGCGGGGGCGGTCATGGGCTTCATATAGGCATGCCTTTGTGACATTGCTATTAACAATGGCGTCAGCAGCGACGAGTTGCTTGCCTTGTGCGCCTGGCTGGGGCTAACGCGCGCTCTATGTCCAGTCAGCCGCGCACGCTTTACGAGAAGATCTGGGACGCCCACCTGGTCGAACGCCGCGAGGACGGGACCTGCCTGATCTATATCGACCGCCACCTGGTCCACGAAGTGACCAGCCCGCAGGCTTTCGAGGCGCTGCGCCTGACCGGCCGCACGGTCCGCCGCCCGGACCTGACGCTGGCGGTGCCCGACCACAACCTGCCGACCACTGCGCGGCGCGACAGCGCCGGCGCACGCATTCCCATTGCCGACGTGGAAAGCGCCCAGCAGCTCGCCGCGCTGGAGCGCAATGCCCCCGAATTCGGCATTCGCCTGATCGGCGATGCCGATGCCGAGCAGGGCATTGTCCACGTGGTCGGCCCCGAACAGGGTTTCTCGCTGCCCGGCGCGACGATTGTTTGCGGGGATAGCCACACCGCCTGCCACGGCGGCCTCGGCGCGCTGGCCTTCGGGATCGGCACCAGCGAGGTCGAACATGTGCTGGCGACGCAAACCTTGCTGCTGGGCCAGTCCAAATCGATGGAAGTACGCGTCGAAGGCGAGCTGGGCCCGGGCGTCACCGCCAAGGACCTGGTGCTGCACATCACCGGCGTACTCGGCGCGGCTGGCGGCACCGGCTATGTCATCGAATATACCGGCAGCGCAATCCGCAATCTCAGCATCGAGGGGCGGCTGACCGTCTCCAACATGGCGATCGAACACGGCGCTCGCGCCGGGCTGATCGCGCCGGACGAGACAACCATCGAATACGTGCGCGGCCGTCCCTATGCCCCCAAGGGCGCGGACTGGGACAAGGCGGTCGAATGGTGGCGCAGCCTCGCGACCGATCCGGGTGCGAGCTACGACAAGGTCGTTACGATCCAGGCGGCGGAGATCGCCCCGACCGTCACCTGGGGCACCAGCCCCGAAGACGTCGTGCCGATCACCGGCATGGTCCCCGATCCCGCCAGCTTCGCCGATCCCAGCAAGCAGGAAGCCGCGCAAAAATCGCTCGACTATATGGGCCTGACCCCTGGCCAGCCGATGCAGCAGGTCGAAGTCCAGAACGTCTTCATCGGCAGTTGCACCAACAGCCGCATCGAAGACCTGCGCGCCGCAGCCGCGGTACTCAAGGGCCGCACCAAGGCCGCGGGTGTCAAGTGGGCAATCGTCGTCCCCGGCTCGGGCCTGGTGAAGCGTCAGGCCGAGGCCGAAGGGCTCGACCAGGTGTTCATCGCAGCCGGCCTTGAATGGCGCGAACCGGGCTGCTCGGCCTGCCTGGGCATGAACCCGGACAAAGTGCCTGCGGGCGAGCGCTGTGCTTCGACCAGCAACCGCAACTTTGTGGGGCGGCAGGGGCCGGGCGCGCGGACCCACCTCGTCTCGCCCGCAATGGCGGCAGCGGCGGCGGTGACCGGGCGGCTCAGCGATGTGCGCGAATTGATGCGCGACTAGCCCTTGCCTTTCTGGCTTCAAGGATCACATAGGGAACCATGACCGACACTCCCGAAAAACCCGAGAAACCCGAGAGGGGCGACAAAACCAACTGGACCGGCAAAGCCGCGCTGGCCGGTGCCGCGATAGGTTCGGCCGCGCTTGCCGCTGCGCTGCTCTACAATTCGCGGCGCAAGGAACGCGCCGAAAAGGCCGCCAAAGCCCCCAAGCCTGACCAAGCGCCGGAAACCGATTGATGGAAGCCTTTCGCCAGCTTGATGGCCGGGCGATCCCGTTCGGTGCCAAGAACGTCGATACCGACGTGATCATCCCCTCGCACTGGCTCAAGACGATCACCCGCGATGGCCTCGGCAAAGGCGCGTTTGAGACTTTGCGCAAGGACCCGGACAACCTGTTCGACAGCGCCGAGTTTTCCGGCTCGCCAATCCTGATCGCGGGTGACAATTTCGGCTGCGGGTCGAGCCGCGAGCATGCCGCCTGGGCCTTGCTCGATCTCGGCATTAAAGCGGTGATCGCGCCCAGCTTTTCCGATATCTTTTCGGGCAATGCGTTCAAGAACGGCATCCTTACCGTCGTCCTCCCCCAGCTCGCCATCGATCGCCTGATGGAAGTGGCCCGGACCGATCCGGTCCACATTGACCTTGAAAACCAGGTCGTCACCACCCCGTTCCAGGACCGGTTCCCCTTTGAAATCGACCCGTTCCGCAAGCACTGCCTGCTGGAAGGGCTCGACGAAGTGGGGCTGACCATGGCCCGCGACACGGCGATCACAAGTTACGAAAACAAGGCCCGGGCTGAGCTTCCGTGGCTGTCCAAGGGAGTAGAACTGGCATGAAGGCATTGCGCAGCCACGCGGTTGGTGGACCCGAAACCCTGACGCTGGACGAACTGGAAAGCCCGGTTCCCGGCCCCGGCCAGGTCCGGCTGAAGGTCAAGGCCTGCTCGATCAATTTCCCCGACGTGCTGATCATCCAGGACCTGTACCAGTTCAAGCCCGAGCGTCCGTTCGCACCGGGCGGCGAGGCGTCGGGGATCGTCGATGCCGTCGGTATCGGCGTAACCGAGTGGAAAGTTGGCGACCGGGTGATCGCCAGCACCGGGCACGGCGCACTGTCGGAAGAAATCCTGGTCGATGCCGCGCGGCTCTGGCCGCTGCCCGAAGGGGTCAGCTTTGAAACCGGCGCGGCGCTGATCCTGACCTATGGCACCAACATGCACGGGCTGCTCGATCGCGGCAAGCTGAAGGCGGGCGATGTGCTGCTGGTGCTGGGAGCGGCCGGCGGGGTCGGGCTTTTGGCGGTCGAACTCGGCAAGGCCTATGGCGCGCGCGTGGGGGCTGCGGTTTCCAGTGAGGAAAAGGCCGAGGCCGTGCGCGCGGCCGGGGCCGACGAAGTGGTGGTCTATCCCCGCGCTCCGCTCGACAAGGACCAGTCCAAAGCCTTGGCCGAAGCGTTCAAGGCGGCTTGCGGACCGGGCGGCGCCAATGTGGTCTATGACATCATCGGCGGCGACTATTCGGAACCCGCGGTGCGCGCGATCGCCTGGGAAGGCCGGTTTTGCGTGGTCGGCTTTACCGCCGGGATCGCCCGCCTGCCGCTCAACCTGACGCTGCTCAAAAGCTGCGACGTGGCGGGCGTGTTCTGGGGTGCTTTCGCGGCGCGCGAACCCCAGGCCAATGCAGCGCATATCGCCAAACTGTTCGAGCTGCTCAAAGAGCACAAGATCAACCCGCGCGTCTCCGCCACTTTCCCGCTTGAACGCGGCGGTGAAGCAATCAAGATGCTGGCCGACCGCAAGGCAATCGGCAAAGTGGTCGTAACGATGGATTAGGAACGGGAGAACGGCCATGAACACTGCACGTCTGGCACTTGCGGGTGCCCTGCTCGCTTCGGGCTATGCCCTCTATGCCAAGCCCGCGCCGGCCAAGCGCCCTACCGCGCCCAGCCCGCAGGAACTGGTCACCGCCCGTCAGGCCGGGATGGACATGGCCGCCGCGACGCTGATCATGCTCAGAAGCGCCAACAACAACGGCGCGCCGCTCAAGTCGCTGGCTTTCCCGGCCAGCGGCCTAGCCAAGTTCGCCAGCGTCGCCCCGGCACTGTTTTCGGACAATACCAAGGGCGTGCCCAGCCGCGCCAAGCCCAATGTCTGGACCGACCGCGCCGGATTCGAGGCGAAAGCGGCTGACTTTGCCAAAGCGACCAAAGCGCTGGCCGCAGCGGCTGCCGCCGAAGACAAGGTCGCCTTCAATGCCGCGCTTGCCAGCACCGGCATGTCGTGCAAGGGCTGCCACGATACCTACCAAGTCCCGCCTCCGGCCGCCAAGCCGGGTTGAGCGGACTTTGAACCGGAGCTGTCAGGAGATCCAATGACCGATTTCAATGATCGTGAACGCGCCGAAGAAGCCAAGTTTGCGCACGACGAGGAAATGCACTTTCGCATCCACGCCCGCCGCAACCGGCTGCTGGGTCAGTGGGCGGCCGAGCAGATGGGCCTCTCTGCGGTCGAAGCCGAAGGCTATGCCAAGGCGGTAGTCCAGGCCGATTTCGAGGAATCGGGCGACGAAGACGTGATCCGCAAAGTCCTGGGCGATCTGGTTTCGGCCGGGCTCGATGTCAGCGAAGCCGATGTCCGCGCCGCGCTCGAAGCCAAGGCGATCGAAGCCAAGCGCGCACTGATGGGCGAGGCCTGATCCCGTGGCGATGGCCGGGGCGGAAATTGTCGCCCGGATCAAGGCCGCGCTGCCGGATGCCGAAGTTACGCTGACTGACCTCGCCGGCGATGACAATCACTGGGCCGCGCACGTCGTTTCCGCCGCCTTTGTCGGCAAGCCGCGGGTGGCCCAGCACAAGCTGGTCTATGCCGCGATCGGCGAAGACATGGGCGGTGCGCTCCATGCCTTGCAACTGACCACCGGTATACCCAAGTAAAAGCTGGCCCAACTGACACGGCGAGGAGAATTCACGTGACCGACACCAATGCCCGCATCGCCGAAATCGTCAGCACCAACGACGTTGTGCTGTTCATGAAGGGCACCCCGCTGTTCCCGCAGTGCGGCTTTTCCAGCAAGGCGGTGGCGATCCTCGATCACCTGGGCGTTACCTATGACAGCGTCGACGTGCTGCAGGACATGGAAGTGCGCCAGGGGATCAAGGCCTATTCGGATTGGCCGACGATCCCGCAGCTCTATGTGAAGGGCGAATTCGTCGGCGGCAGCGATATCATGATGGAAATGTACCAGGCCGGCGAATTGCAGCAGCTGATGGCCGACGCCGGGCTTACCCCAGCTTCCTGACCTGTTCGCTGGCAGCATAGCCAGCCAGGGCGGCAATTGAATCCGCGCCTTGCGGCATGCCGGTCAGATAACCCTGGAATTCACGGCACCCGCAGGCCATCAACCGCTTGCGCTGGTCTTCGGTTTCGACTCCTTCGGCGATCACGCTGAGGTTGAGGCTGCGGGCCAGCTTGACCATGGCATCGACCAAGGCCTCGCCCTCGCCGCTGTCATCAAGCGCGCAGACGAACGAGCGGTCGATCTTGATCCGGTTGACCGAGAAGCGCTGCAGCACCGAAAGACTGGAATAGCCGGTCCCGAAATCGTCGAGCGCGATCGAAAAGCCCAGCCGCTTGAGCGCTTCGACATTGCTGGCAGTGACTGGGTCGTCACCCAGCAGCGCGGTTTCGGTCAGCTCGATCTCGTAGCGGGTGGGATCGATCCCGGCCCGCGCTGCCTGCCGGGTGACAACCGCGGCAAAGCCTTGCGAACGCAGTTGCATCGCCGAGACATTGATCCCGACGCGCAGG
>Ga0073918_1000033_pt1 | contig 11418 bp, 7 predicted proteins | sample GWRWT4_1July14_FD_71201 | JGI IMG/M metagenome (GOLD analysis project Ga0073918, IMG submission 71201) | Sand microcosm microbial communities from a hyporheic zone in Columbia River, Washington, USA - GW-RW T4_1-July-14 | ecosystem: Engineered > Artificial ecosystem > Sand microcosm >...
CGCCGGCATCGCCAGCGCCAGCGCAACAGTGCCGCCTACAAACATCTGAAACCCCACAAAGGCTCCCGTCCCCAATTGACGCCATAGCAAAAACGGCCTGCGCATATGCACCAGCCAGGTCAGCATATAGCCTTTCAGCCAGCGGGTGCGCTGGCGCAGCCAGTTGCCGTGCTGGCAATTGGCCTCTTCCATGGTGGTTGAATCCAGTACCGCGCAAGCATAGCCGCTGCGCGCCAGGCGCAGGCCCAGATCGGCGTCCTCTGTTACATTATAGGCGTCCCATCCACCCAGTTGACGCAGTATGCAGGTGCGAAAATGGTTCGACGTGCCGCCAAGCGGGATCGGCAGCCCCAGCGCCTGCAATCCTGGCAGCAGCCAGTCAAACCACATGCTGTATTCCAGGGTGAATTGCCGCGTCAGCCAGTTCTCGCGCGGATTATAATAATTCAGCCGCGCCTGCAGGCAGGCCAGTTGCGGCCCGCCCGCCTGGAACGCTGCCACCGCCTTGCGCAATTGATCCGTATCAGGAATATCCTCGGCGTCATAAATCACCACATGCGCGCCGCGCGCAGAAGCCAGCGCATAATTACAGGCCTTGGGTTTGGTGCGCGGGGCCAGCGCCGGCACGCGCAGCACTTCGAATTGTGCAGGAAGATCAAGCTTTTGAATGGCCGCAAACGTATCCCCATCATCGGCTTCGAGAACAAGTTTGATATCCAGACGGTCAGCCGGATAGTCCAGCCGGGTCAGGGCGGCCACCAGTTGCGGCACACTGCCCGGTTCACGATATAATGGCACAAGCAGGGTATAGACCGGTAATCCGGCATCGCCGGGCGTCATGTGCTCAGGTACAGCGGTGCGGACGTGCCAGGCTGCATACACGCCCGCCACAAGCAATACACAGCGAAACAGCGCAACAAATGTAAAGAGGACGGCCAATGCCCATCCAAGCATCAGAACGGATGTGCGCGGCGCGATCAGAACCATGGCGGATAACAGCAGCAATATCGCAAACAGGCTCCAGCGTTGGGCGGCGCTGATCCCGGAATGGGCGCTGAACTGGGGCTGTTCCCAGGCCAGCCGCCAGGCGGCGTTTTCGGCCAGGGCAAGCGGGTCTTCGGGATAATCAGCAGCAGATTGCCGGTAATGAAATTCCGCCATGTCAAATTTCCCCCCGCACTTTTTATTATAGTTAATTTCAAGTGAAACAGGGTTTTTGCGGCCTGGCAATAATAATTAGCAATTATTAGCTGGGCGGCGCCGCGGGGTGCATGAGGTCATGCTCCTGACCGTGCCTAGTGTTACGCAGCCTTTTGGGGGCGGCGGTTTATGTCGGCACGATTTTATTGTTATGGCTGGCCGCCAGAAAACCACCGGGTGCGGAACGGGCATTGAAGCGCGTGATTGGAAGCCGTCTGTAAGTTAGCGCGATGTTCTGTCTGGAAATATTCCACAGGATTCCGGTTTGGCCATGGATGGCTGTCGTGTTAACCTGCCCCAATAATAAAAGCAGGGGCTGGAGCAATGCGGTTTGCGATTTTTGGCGCGGGCGGAATGGGGGCCTATTTCGGGGCGAAGCTGGCGCTTGCAGGCCATGATGTGGCCTTTGTTGCGCGTGGGCAAACGCTGGCGGCGCTGCAATCCGGGGGGCTGCGTGTTGAATCCCCCGATGGCGATTTCGCCCTGACGCAGGTGCGCGCAGGCAATGACGCCCCCGCTATCGGTCCGGTTGACGCCGTTCTGTTCTGTGTAAAACTCTATGATGTGGCGGGGGCCAAGCCCCTGTTGGCGTCCCTGCTGGGGCCGCAAACCTTTGTGCTTACCCTGCAGAATGGCGTCGAGGTGGTGGACATGCTGGCCCCGGAAATAGACCGCGGCAGGATATTGCCCGGTGCGTCCTATGTTTCCGCCAACATTGTTGAACCCGGCCTGATCCGCCATGTGGGCGCCACGGGCCATATTGATTTCGGCGAACTGGACGGCAAGCTTAGCCCGCGCGCCCAGGCATTGATGGATGCGTTTGGCGACACCAATGTCGAGGCCCGCTTCAATGCGGACATTACCGCCAGCCTGTGGACAAAATTTGTGCTGGTGGCGGGTTATTCCGGAGTCATGGCGCTGACGCGCGCGCCCATGGGCGTGGTGCGCGCTGAACCTGCGACACTCAATCTTCTGCGGGAGGCGTTGCGCGAGGCCGAGGCGGTTGCCCATGCGATGGGAATCAATATTCCAGAGGGGCATAGCGATGCGCTGGTGCGCAGAACACAGGGCATGGCGCCGGAATTAAAGCCTTCTTTATTGGAAGACCTGGAGCATGGCCGCCGGCTGGAAGTGGACTGGCTTTCGGGTGGCGTGGTGCGGCTGGGCGAAAAAGCGGGCGTGCCAACGCCCGTGCACCGGGTTATTCACGCAGCGTTAAAACCCTATGCGAACGGCGCTTGAAAATATCCTAGAACCGCGAATGCGTGACGGCGCGTGGTTTGCCGCCGCTGTCGTGCTGGGCGTTGTGTGGGGCTTCAGTGTGGCGCCTGTGCATTTGCCGTCTGAGGCGGTTGCCGGAACGGGCCTTGAACTTCTTGGCTGGATGCTGGTGGCGGTTTTGTGCCTGTGTATGGCCATCCTGGCCTGGATATTTATGTCCCGGAACGGTGACAAAACGTTTGATACGGTGTTGCCGCAACCTGCGCCCCTAACTGTTTCGGCATTTTCATCAGAAGCCACGCCGTCTGCGCCACAGGCGGAGTCCATGCCACAGGCCCAGCCCCCTGAAATCAAGGATCCGTTTCTGGCGGCGCTGGATTATCTGGGCCACGCGCAGGCAACGGTGCGCATTGGCGGCATTCTGGCGCTGGAGAGATGGGGGCGTCAGGGTGGGGATTTGCAGCCCTGTGTTGGAACATTGACGGCCTATGTGCAGCAATGGACGGGTGCGGATGTCGAAATTCACAAAAAGCGGCCCGGCTTTGACGTGGTGGCGGCGCTGGCAGTGCTCACACGGCTGCTGCCGTCTGGCGATCCGATGCGCAATCTTGCGGATCTGCGGCGCACGCATCTGGCGGGCCTGGAATTGCCCGATGCGGATTTGTCGCGCTTTCATCTGGAGCATGCGAACCTGTCAGGCGCAGATTTGCGCGGCGCAAATTTCAGCGGCGTAAATTTCCGCGGTGCAGATTTGCGCGGCGCACTGCTTTCGGGCGCGGTATTTGCGGGGGCCAGTCTGCGCGGCGCAGATTTAACCGGCGCGGTGCTTTCGGATGATGAATTCGGCGCGGCGGATTTATCCATGACCGGAAATATTTCAGCAGCGCAATTGGCGCATATACGCTATCTCCCGGCCTGCCCGCCGCGCTTGCCCGCAGGCATGCGTTTGCCAAACCAGAATATGGCGGTCGCTGTCTAACGAAATTTCATCTAACCATCTCATTCCCGTAACAGTCGCTAACTAGAACTTAATTCATGGTCCACATGGGTCCATTGGAATTAATGATAGTTGGAGGATTTCACAATGCGCCAGATTAAAAACTTTAAGGCACTGGAAAAGGTGCCGGCCGCCTCACCGGCATTCGCGGACAGGTTTGATATGTTTACGCCATTGGCGAATTCTGTTGCAGCCGGTTCGTTGCCAGAAGACAAGCCATTTGAGCTTTCCAATCCAAATTTCAGGCAAATAACACTCAACGCCAATGATCTCGGGCCGCAAAACGGCGGCGTAAAACTGGGTGACAACTGGGACATGAATACGCTGAACGAAACCGGCCCCAATGCGGGTAGCTTTCTGTTCACGCCGTATGAAACCGGAGCCGCCGGGGTGCGCCGCCTGAATGTTGCTACCGGAGAAGCCGAAACCATCGTTGCGGAAGGCACGCAGGGCTTCGTCGCGGGCGACGCCTCACTCTGGACGCCATTCGGCACCTATCTGACGGCCGAAGAATCCTGGGGTGCGGGCAGCACCAAGGGCCGCCTGTTTGAATTGACCAATCCTCTGGCGGATGCGGGCTCAACCGACTTTGTGGCGCGCACCATTCTGCCGCGCGTCTCACACGAAGGCCTGGCGTTTGATGCTGACAATAATTTGTATTTCATCGACGAGTTCAACAGCGGCAGCATCTACAAATATGTGTCGTCCACGCCCACAGACGGCAGCACTTTTTTTGACGAAGGCGAGACCTTCGTGCTGAAAGTGGGCACAGGTGGCAACAATGATGCGCTTGGCGCCGCCACCTGGGTAAAAATCGCCAATAGCGACGGAAGTGCCGTGAATGCGGCGGCGAATGTGACCATTGACGGGCAAACCTATGTTGATGGACGCCTCGCGGCCGATCTGGCCGGCGGCAGTGCCTATAACCGTCCGGAAGATCTTGTAATCAAGACCGTGGACGGCCAGCAAAAATTGTACTTCGCCGCCACTGCGTCCAGCACCGATGGCGCGGGTGCGGTTTACGCCATTGGCCTGACCCATGCAGCCAATGCAAACGTCACCCTGTTCGCCAATAGGGACACGCTCAAGATTGGCACTGGAGCCGCGGTAGGCCTTGAGTTCAAGAACCCCGACAATCTGGCGATAGACAGCTTTGGCAACATTTATATCGTCGAGGATCAGCCGGGCGGTGCTGCTGATATCTGGTTCGCCTATGATAACAATTTTGACGGCGTTGCTGAAGCAGTTGGCCGCTGGGCGTCGCTATCCACGGAGGGTGCGGAACCGACCGGTCTGTATTTCGATCCGTTCCGCCCCAATGTGGCTTATGTGAATGTGCAGCATGCCAACAGCGATGTTGACCGCACGATCATCATTGAGTCTGTTCAGGAACTGGTGACGCTTGGCATTCCCGCGGGGACGCACTGGGATAATTTGGGGGGCTGACGAAACCCCGCCGCGCCTGAATATTCTCAATTTGAAAATTCAAACCCCGCATGCAGCAATGGATGCGGGGTTTGCTTTGCCCAAGACTATCATATCTTACGCCGTGTCTTTGGGCGCCAGCAGCAGATAGGTTACTGGCGTCACCACCCGTGACAGGAATGTTGAGGAGATCAGGCCGCCAATAATTACAATCGCCAGCGGCGCATACAGCCCCGATCCCGACAGCGCCAGCGGCAGCAGACCGCCAATAGCGGTGGCCGATGTCAGCACCACGGGCAAAAAGCGCAGCTCGCCCGCGCGTTCAACGGCTTCCTGTAGCGGCAGACCTTCGCGGCGCAACTGATTGGTGAAATCCACCAGCAGGATCGAGTTTTTGATCTCGATGCCGATCAGCGCCACCATGCCGACGGCGGCGATAAAGGAAAGGCTGTATCCGGTGATCCATAATGCGGCAATGCCGCCCAGAATCCCCAGCGGAATGACGCCCGCCACCACCAGCGAAGCCCGGAACGAGCGGAACTCCAGCACCAGCACCGCAAGAATGCCAAACACCGTCACCAGTGCTGCGATGGGCAGGCCGGAAAAACTTCTTTGCCGCGCTTCGGCGTCGCCGCCCAGTGATAGTGTATAGCCCAGCGGCAAGGGCTGGGATTTCAGAGCGTCCAGAATTTCCTCGCTTAGTTTTTCGGGCACATATCCGGTTTGGGCATGCGCCGTGAGAGTGACCACCCGTTCGCGGTTATAGCGGTCAATGCGGTTTGGCCCGGCTTCCAGCACCGGATTGGTCACCAGGCTCAGCGGCGTGGCGCCGCCCAGATTGGTACTGACATAAATGCGATCCAGCGCATCCAGGGCATGGTGCTCTCCCATGGGCAGGCGCACCATGATGTCAAATTCATCGCCATCCTGTTCGCGGAATTTACCGGCATTATCGCCGCGCAACGCCAGGCGCACAGCCTTGTCAATCTGGCCTGCGCCAATGCCGATCAGCGCAGCCTTTTGCGTATCAATGCCAAGATTAAGATCGGTGCGGTCAAAGCGCATCGGGTTTGAAATATCGCGCACACCCTTAATGTTTTCCATCACGCCGGTGACACGTGCCGCAATGTGTTTCAGCACGGATAAATCCGGCCCGCTTACGCGCAGCACGATGGGCGCCTCGATCAGCGTTCCGTTGACGAAAGAGCGCACCAAAATTTCCGCGCCCGGATAGGCCTTGAGACGCGCGCGTATGCTATCCAGCAGGGTCGGTGTCGTGCGGGGATCATATTCATGCAATTCGACAAAGGCTTCGGCCACATTGGCGCGGGCATTATCCGGGTTAAGATTGTAATAAATTTTTGGATTGCCATGCCCCAGATTCGACATAACCCATTTGACCTCGGGAAAAGCGCGCAGGGTTTTATCCGCAAATTCCAGCGCTTTTTCGGTCGCGCTCAGTGCGGCGCCATCCGGGGTGGTGATCTGTACCAGAAACTGCCGTGAATCCGACGCCGGAAACAGGCTAAAGCCCACCCGGGGTATCAGCATTACACTGCCTGCAAACAGCAGAGCCGCAAGCGCAATGGTCATTTTGGGCCAGTTCAGGGCGCGGTTCAGCATCGGGTTGTAAAAGGTCTGAATGCCACGCGTCAACAGCCGCAACACCACATTGCCGTCATGCGATTCATTTTCGGACAGGATGCGGCTGGACAGAAAAGGAATGATGGTCAGCGACACAAACAGCGAAGCCAGCACCGCTGACACTACCGCAGCAGGCAGCGAGACAATGAAACGCCCGGCTGCCTCGGGCAGAAACATCAGCGGCAGGAATGCAAAAATCAGAGTTGCGGTACAGCCCATCACCGCGACAGAAATTTGCGATGTTGCAGCAATCACAGCCTCAAGCCGCGCTTTGCCCTCGCGTAAATGCCGCGCGATATTTTCCACCACAACAATGGAATCATCCACCAGCAAACCAAGCGAAAGGATCAGTCCGGCGACGGTGATCTGGTTTAACGAAAATCCAAACAGATGCAAAATCGTAATGCTTATCGCCAGCGATAGCGGGATCGAAATCATTACGACGGCCGAGGCGCGCAGTCCAAGAGGCAGCAAGGTGAGCAACACCAGGCCGAGTGCGATCAGAAAATCATCATACAGGCCGCCCAGGCGGCGCTGCACGCTTTGGGATTGATCAAAGCCGCGTTCCAGTTTGATGTCGCCCGGCAGGGTTTTTTCAAATTTATCCAGTTCCGCATATATTGCGGCGCGCACCTTGAAGATATTCTGTCCGGCTTTCTGATTGGCGCTGACAAATACGGCGCGCTGTCCATTATAGCGGGTCAGATGGGTGGCTTCCTCATAGGCCCAATCCACCGTGGCAATATCGGCAACCTTGACCATTTTGCCATCAAAAACGCCCACAACCGTGTCCCGGATTTCCTGCAAATCCTCAAATCCGCCGGTTGCCTTCAGATTGAATCGCCGGTCACCCGCATGGATAGGGCCGCCCGGTATCTCGGCATTTTCCGCACCGATGGCTTCGCTGACGCGGGTAACGGGTATGGCCAGGGCGGCAAGCCGCGCCAGGTCAACGGATATACGCACCTCGGATTTCGGCACGCCCCAAATTTCGGTTTTCCAGATTCCGGGAACACGTTCAAGCCGGTCTTTCAGCGCCTCGCTGATATCGTCCAGTTCGCGATAGGGCGCAGTTTCGCTGACCAGCGCGATCTGTACAATATTGGTCAGCGATACATTGTATTTCTTGATTTCAAAACGTTGCAGGCCGGACGGCAGGGATTGGCGCAGCGCATCCATCTCGCGCTGCACGTCGTCAAATTTTTTCTCCGGGTCGCTTGTGCTCCAGTCAAATTCCACGGTGACGCGGCCAATGCCGTCCTGGGCGATGCTGCTGAGGATTTTTACATCGTCCAGCGTATTGATGGCTTCTTCGATAGGGTCTACCAGCAGCTTTTCCACGTCCGCCGGATCTGCGCCAGGCAGCACGGCGGTAACAGAAAGTACCGGCAGCGGAAAACTTGGATCCTCAGAGCGTGGAATGAGAAAAAACGAATTTACGCCCAGGGCCGCGAGCAGCGCAAAAATGACCAGTGTAAATTGCCAGTGGCGAACCGCAAATGTGCTGATGTTCATTGCAGCGCGGCAAGGTCTTCGGTAATGCGCACACTGGCCCCTTCGTGCAAATAGGCAGCGCCTGCGGTTACGATAACGCTATCCGGGCTCAGGCCTCCCGTGACCAGGATGTTTTCACCCCGAAGCCTGCCAACGGTAAGCCTGCGGCGCGCCACCTGCCCGGTTTGCGGATTAACCAGGAATACGCTTGCCTGTGCGCCGTGGCCTTCGAGTAAGGCGCTGGCGGGAATGCTGACGGCGGCGGCGTTTGCGCCAGCCGTTGCAGGCTGTATCTGCACCCGCCCCATAAAGCCACTGACCAATGGGCGGTCAGGCTCAACAAAGCTGATCTCGGCCTCAAAGGCGCCGCTGCGCGGATCGCTTTCCGCCGCCAGACGCGACACCTGACCCTTCATTTCCGCCCCGTCAAAGGCGTCCAGACGGATAATTGCCGGGTCGCCAATTTTCACGCGCGCCATGTCCCTGTCGCTAAGGCCGGCTTTCAGCACAAAGCTGTCCGCGCCGCTGCTGACGGTCAGGATCGGGACGCCAGGGCTGACGATCTCGCGCCCATCCGCGTGGCGCGCCAGTACGACGCCATCCGCAGGGGCGGTGATATGGGCCAGACTGCGGTCAAACTCAACCGCGCGCTGATCGGCGCGGGCGGCATCCAGTGCGGTGCGCGCATCCGCCACATGCTGGGCGCTGGCATAGCCCTTTTGGCCCAGTGGCGTCAGCCGGTCCACGTCACGCTTGGCTTTTTCCACCGCCAGAGCGGCGCGAGACGCACGCGAATCAATTTCGCTGGTGTCAAGTTCGGCCAGTATCTGGCCTTTGTGGACACGATCCCCTTCATCCACCGTGACCGAACGGATCATGCCGCCAATTTTGAAGGCGAGTTTGGCCTCGCGATCCGGGCGCACAATGCCATAGGCGCTAACCGCATCCGCATCCGGGGCCGGTTGCGCCATCGCCACCTGTACGGGCACCCGATTGTCTATTTCAGCCACCGCCGCCGGTTCTTGCCCCGGATAGATGGCAAAACCACCGCCGGAAAGCAGGCCAACAACAATCAGTGTCCGCCATCGGGAAGTGGCCTGGTAAGGGGTAAAACGATGCATATCAAATCCTCAAAAATTAATTAACAAGCATCAGAAGATGGCAGGCAGTATGTGTTGTTAATATGAGATGATCAATCTTTTACAGTTGCTTGACGGCTTCAATAGCTGTTGACAGCATTGTTTAAAATGATAGTTTGGTCAATAGTTAATTATTTTACATAAATTCTGTTGGGGGTGTTTATGCGTTCGAACATTAAGGGGGAAGGCGCCCGGCGACACCCGGTGGTAATTTTTGGCGGGTTTGGCATGAAGCGCGCCCATTGCACCCGCCTCGCCAGGCTTTACCGGCGCCTGGGCGCTGGGGATATATTGGTGTTGGATCATCCGCTGCACAAGATGATCGTTCCTGCATTCGGCGACCGGCAGGCGCGCAAGCTGGCCGCGTTTTTTGCATCCGCCGGTTATGAGGATGATGTGACGGTGCATGTATTTTCGGGTTCGGTTTTTCTGGCGGGCCGGATATTGCGTTATTTACCCGAACAGACGAAAAACGCCATCAAATCGGTGGTTTTGAATGTTCACCGATGGATTGCAGGTCGGAAAATTTCAGCCGCTTTGTTGCCTGGCGGTTTAATCGAACGCACAAATCCTATTTTTCGGCGCCCTTCGTTTTATTGCGCCCGCTGGTTGGAATCACCCGGCGTTTTGAGGCGCAAATTCGGGAAGGGCGTTTTTTGATTCCCCCCATGGCGGCGTTGCATTTTATTCAAAGCAGTAACGATCCGATCATTGATCCAGCCTATGTGGACGCCTATCGCAAGGATTTGGATGCGCGCGGCTATCGCACTTCGGGAACCGTGCATCATGGCGCCAGGCACTGCCGCGCCATCACGGATTGCGCACCGGAATATCGTGCGGATCTTCGCGCTTTTCTCCACGCGCAATGGGGGATTGCGCAGAACATGGCCGCATAAGACCAACAAAATCCCGTGTGAAAGGCTGAACGGCGAAGCTGAACTTGCGCACGCGCCCGCATCCGTCCAGAATGCCTGTTGAATATCGTAATATGAAACAGCAGCAGGGAGAACGATTATGGCGTTGGACACACAGGTGGCGGCATTACTCGCACAGCTTTCAGCGAATCCGGACGCGCCGGGCCTGGCCGATGTGCCGCCAGAAGGCGGGCGGGCCATGTTCCGCGCGATGGGGGCGATGCTGGACGCCAAAGACGTTCCCATCGGCAAGATTGAAAATCGCAAAATTCCGGGGCCTGCCGGTGAAATTCCCGTGCGCATCTATACGCCGGTTGATGCGGGCGCGGGGGCGCTGGCGTGCCTGGTCTATTATCATGGCGGCGGCTGGGTGATTGGCGATCTGGACACCCATGAAGGGGCGTGCCGCCTATTGGCCAATGACAGCGGCTGCCGCGTGGTGTCGGTGGATTATCGTCTGGCGCCCGAACATGTGTTTCCGGCCGCGCCCGAAGATTGCTATGCCGCCGTGAAATGGGTGGCGGCAAATGCGGCGCAGATCGGCATCGATCCCAAACGCATTGCCGTGGGCGGCGACAGTGCAGGCGGCAATCTCAGCGCGGTTGTCTGCCAGATGGCGCGCGATGCAGGCGGTCCGGCGATTGCCTTTCAATTGCTGATCTATCCGGCTACCGATATGGCGTTGCAGACGCCTGCAAGAAAAGAAAACGCCGTGGGCTATTTTCTCGAAGAAAAAACCATGAAATATTTTTACGATCTGTATGTGCCAAAGGGTACGGACGAAAATGATCCGCGCCTGTCGCCCCTGCGCGCAAAAAGCCTTGCCGGTCTGCCGCCCGCCTATGTCATCACGGCGCAATATGATGTGCTGCGCGACGAAGGCCGTCTGTATGCGGAGAAATTGCAGGCCGCAGGCGTGAAAGTGAAGCTGGTGAATTATGAAACCATGATCCACGGCTTTTTCACCATGGCGGGCTTTATCAACGCCGCAAAACCCGCAATTGCCGACGCCGCAAGGGCGGTCAAGGCGGGACTGGCGTAAAGCGTTTCTCTACCGCCGCGATCTGGCGGGCGCGCTCGGCGGCGTCCCAGCCTAGTTCGTGGGCCATGATGGCGGCGGCATTTTCCAGCGCCGTCGCACCGGGATGGCCCAGCGTACACAGCCCGGTGCGGCGAAACACCGCGTCTTCCAGTGACAGCGCCATTTCATGTCGCGCCGCATGGCGGATTTGCGCGCCAATTTCCGGCAGATGCGGGGCAAGCGGCATGGCCATGGCGGCGTCTTCGGCTATCAGGCCGGTAATTTTATCCATGTGCGTTCCGTAGGCGCGGGCCAGATGTTCAACCAGCGCCGTGTCCAGAGATGGCTGCTGTTTGCAGGCGG
>Ga0073918_1000042_pt1 | contig 10546 bp, 9 predicted proteins | sample GWRWT4_1July14_FD_71201 | JGI IMG/M metagenome (GOLD analysis project Ga0073918, IMG submission 71201) | Sand microcosm microbial communities from a hyporheic zone in Columbia River, Washington, USA - GW-RW T4_1-July-14 | ecosystem: Engineered > Artificial ecosystem > Sand microcosm >...
GAGGTTCGCTTTCTTGGCGCCCAGGCCAAAACCTTCGAGCAGCCGGTGCGCTTCGGCATCGACCTGCTGCCCCCTGATCGCGCCGCCAAAACAGACATTCTCGAACGCGGTCATCACCGAAACCAGGCGACTGGTCTGGAAGATCATCCCCAGGTTGGCCTTGCGCCAGGCGGCGGCGGCTGGGGGCTTGAGGCCGGTCAGGTTGACCGAGCCCCAGTGCAGCATCCCCCGGCTGGGCGGCACCGCCAGCGCCAGCAGCGACAGCAGCGTGGTCTTGCCCGCCCCCGACGGACCATTGACCACGTGGAACTTGCCCGGCGCGAACAGCCGGTCAAGCTGGGCCAAGGTGCGTTTCTCCTGCCCCGAATCGAGCACCGATCGGGCCACGCCCTTCAGCATCAGCGGCTGCGCGGTCATTTCAGGAACCCCGCAGTGACGCGCAAGCCTGCCACGGCGGGTGGATCGGGATCGTCGATCACCACAATCACTTCGCGCACGTCGCGGTCAAAGCGGTCAGTCGGATCGAGCGAGCGGGCGCTGCGGCGGCCCATCACAGCGGCCATTTCGACCACCCGGCCGCGCCAGCGTTTGGGCGATCCGTCGATCCAGACTTCGACCCGCTGGCCGACCCGGACCGCAGCGGCATCGCGCTCGCCGAGTTCGGCGCGGACGATCCGGCGGCTCATGTCGCCCACCACCAGCAACGCCGTGCCCTGGCTCGCGCCGGAAAACTCACCCTCGCGGCGCAGGACCTGCAGCACTTCGCCGTCGATCGGGCTGCGGATCTGGCATTGTTCGAGCGCAGCCGATGCGGCCAGGGCCTCGCCCTGCCGAACCCGCGCAGCGGCGGCAGCCGAAGCGCGTTCCTGCGGGCGGCTGCCGTTGACCAGCTCGGCGGCACCGGCGCGGGCTTCGTCGAGCCCGGCCTTTGCCGCATCGCGCCGGGCAGTGCGGGCTTCGAGTTCGCGGCGCGAGACGAACCCGCGATCCGCCAGCGCGGCGGCGCGGTCCAGCTCTTGCTGGGCATCGGCCAGATTGGCTTCGGCCTGGCGGGTGCGGGCCTGGGCGGCGGCGATCTGCTCGCCGCGCGGGCCGAGCTCGACCAGGGCGGCATCGGCGCGGCTTTGCTGGGCACCGGCTCCGGCGGCCAGCGCCATTCCGGCGCGCGGGGCGCAGCTGACTTCGAGCAGCACTTGCCCCGCACGGACCTTGTCGCCGCGTCGGACCAGCACCCGGGCAATCACCCCATCGGCGGCGGCGACCAGCTGGCGGGCTTCGTCCAGACTGTCGATCCGGCCCACCGCCGTGGCGCTGTACGGCGAGGGCGCCTGCGGCACGGTCTGGCCGTGCGAGGAACCGCAGGCAGCCAGCGCCAATAGGGCAGGGAGGGCAAGCAATCTCATCATGTCCGGAACACCGCTTCGGGGCCGAATTGCCGCACCGCACTGCGCGCGCCGACAATTGCGACCCCCAGGGAAACAAGCACTGCCGCAGCAGGGATCAGCGCGTCGGCAGCAACGAAAGAAACCCATGGGAACAGCGGGCGGGCGGCAGCGATCATCAGCGGGGTCAGCAGCATCATCGCGGTCAGCGTGACCCCGGCCACGACCAGAGCAATTCCGCCGGCCACCAGCCAGACCTCGCGCTCGCCCCCGCCGTGGCCCAGCATCGAGAGCAGATCCTGCGAATAGCGCTGCAGGAACCGCGAAACGCCGTTGGCCAGCAGGATCATCATCAACAGGCTGGCGAGCACTGCGGCGAGCAGGATCGCGCTGCCCGCGCCGGTCTTGCGCTGCCAGTACCAGGACGAGCTTTGCGCGAACTGGGCCTGGCTGCTGAGCGACAATTCGGGATAGCGCGCGCGGGCTTCGCGCAGCGCGCCTTCAAGCGCGGGCCCGGCGTTGGCCGGATTGTCGAGCACCAGAAAGGCGGTCGATCCCGGTTCCATCCGCAAGACCGAACGGGCCTGTACGAACCCGGTGACTACATAGGGCGCGCCCAGGAAGGTCGGCAGCCGGTCAGTCGTGCCGCCCAGCACCATGGTCTGCCCGCCCAGCGTTGCGACCTCTCCGGCCTTCCCGGTCAGGTCGAGCCGGGCGAGATCCGATGTTTCGGCGACAAAGGTCTTGTCGGCCAGCGGTGTGCCATCGTCCGCCGAGGCACCGTCAATCCCGATCACCGCGACATTGCCGCGCTTGCCTGCCGGGGAAGTCCATCCGGCAAAGCCGAAGACTACTCGGCGCACGCCAGCATCCGGGAAATGGCGCGCCAGCAGTCCGGCATAGTCTTCACCGATCACGCCCGGAAAATCGAAGCATTCGATTGATCCGGCCCCGACCCAGACGGTGCCGCCGATATAGCTTGGCCCCACAGCGCCAGCGCGCACGAACGAGGTATAGACCTGGTACTGGAACGCGGTGACCACCGCCGCCACAGCGCAAGTTACCAGGGTTATCAGCAAGGACCGCCAATCGCGCAGCACCACCGCACGCACCAGCGCGACCGGCGCGGCCAGGGCTGAAAGCTTGCGGTGAATCGTCGGCATTGACGTTTTGTCCTTGGGTTGCGCGTTTTTCCCTAGTTGCGTCGGGCGCAGCTACGCGTGACGCAGATCACGCGATGGCGCGCAGCGAAGAAGCTTGGCTGCCAGTGCTGGTTGCCAACGGGCGACAAGCTGCTGAGCGAGTCGGATAGCTCAGCAGCTTGCCGCTGACTTTCTTGCAAGAACGGATCGCGCTGCACGCCATGCAGGGCGGCAAACGCGCCGATTGCGAGGATCGTTTCGGCGTCAGCACCGAAGCGCTCAAGAAACACTTGCGGACGGTTTACGAACGGACAGGAACCAGCAGCTGGCTGGAACTGCGCGAGATGTTCCTGGGGGCTTAACTCCAAACCCGTATTGGGTAAGTCCCCCCTCCCCAGCGGGGAGGGGTTGGGGGTGGGGGCTCGACGCTGGCGTGGAACCCCCATCCCAACCCTTCCCCACAGGGGAAGGGTTAATGCTTCAGTTTAGACCGTTCGATGAGAACCGGTTCAGGCGACCTTGCGGTTGGCGTGCTCCAGCCAGGGCGAGGTCAGCACCAGCTCGGCAGCCGGCATGCCCAGCCAGTAGCCCTGGCCATAGGTGCAGCCCCATTCGGCCAGCTGGCGGGCGACTGCGGCTTCCTCGATGCCTTCGGCGGTCGTCTGGAAACCCAGCGTCTGGCACAGGTCGATGATCCCGCGGACCATTGCCGCTGCGGCCACATCGGTGAGGATGCCCGAGACGAACGAACGGTCGATCTTGACCTTGCTGATCGGCAATTCGCGCAGCAGCGAGAGGCTGGAATAGCCCACCCCGAAATCGTCGAGCGCGATATGCACGCCTTGCGAACGCAGCCCTTCCAGCGCCACTTTGGTGGCCTTGATGTCCGAGAACAGCGCGGTTTCGGTCATCTCGATTTCCAGCCGCGCGGCGGGGAAGCCGGTTTCGGTCAGGACCTTGAGGACCTTTTGCGGGAACCACTGGTCCAGCACCTGCGATGGCGAAAGGTTGACCGCGACCGTCGCGGTCGGGCTGGCTTTCAGCGCTTCGGCGCAGGCGCTGGGCAGGATCGCCCAGAACAGCTCGTCGACCAGCCCGGTTTCCTCGACCGCTTGGACGAATTCGCCGGCGTTGAGCGTGCCGCGGTTCGGATTGCGCCAGCGCGCCAGCACTTCGGCGCCCGAGACCTGACCTGAGGAGAAGTCCACAATCGGCTGGAAGAACGGCACGAATTCCTTGCGGGCCAGACCATCGGTCAGCTCGCGCTTGAGCGCCAGGTTGGCGCGGACCGCCAGCTCCATGCGCTCGTCGAACTGGCACAGCCCGCCGCCGCCCGCTTGCTTGACGTGCTGCAAGGCCGCGTCGCATTCCAGCAGCAGTTCGTCGCCGTCACACGGAACCGGGCCGCTATGGGTCACCGCGATCGCCGTGCTGATCGCGATCCGGCGGCCGCCCATTTCAAAAGCATCGGCCAGCGCGCCCCGGATCTTGAGGCCGGCGTCGGGCCCCGATCCGGCCGAGGCCGGCAGCAGCACCGAGAATTCGTCGGCAGCGGTGCGGGCGATCAGTTCGCCGCTGGGCATGGCCGTCCGGATCCGCTTGGCCACTTCGCACAGCACGGCATCGCCGGTCTGGGTGCCATGCACGCCGTTGATCGCGCGGAACCGGTCAATATCGACCTGGATCAGCGAGAACGGCTCGAACTCGGCCGAAGAGCGCCCCGACAGGGTCTTGAGCCGTTCGGTAAAGTGCAGCCGGTTGGGCAGCCCGGTCAACGCATCAGTGCGGGCCAGGCGATTGGCGCGGCCTTCGGCCTTGACGCGTTCAGCCACTTCGCTTTGCAGCCGGGTGTTGGCGCGCTGCAAATCGGCAGTGCGCTTGGCCACCACAGCCTCCAGCTCCACATTCTGGGTATCGGCTTCAAGCACCCCCATCCGCCGGACCAGCGCCCCATTAAGGCGCGAGCGCAACACCGGAAAATCGATCGGCTTGGTGACATAGTCATTGGCCCCGGCCTCGATCGCCAGGGAAACCGAATCGCCTTCGCCAAGGGCAGTGACCATGATCACCGGCAGGCGGTTCGAATCGCGCACCGTGCGCAGGCCAACCAGCGCGTCGAGCCCGCTGCGGTCAGGCATCATCCAATCGAGCAGGACGAGATCGGGATCGATCCGGTCGACTTCGTTCTCCAGATCAACCGCAGTGTAGAGCGAGTGGACGCAGTAGCCATCGCGCGCCAGGCGGCGGACCAGCAAGTCAACGTTCGCGTGATTGTCATCGACGACAAGAATCCGCGGGCCGGTACCTACGGTCGATTCGGTGATCATGCGGCCTCTCCCTGGGCAAGCGGGCCCATGTGGTCGCGGATCTTCGCTACCAGCTCGGGAAAGTTGATTGGTTTGGTGGCAAAATCATCGCAGCCGGCTTCGATGCATTCGATCCGGTTGGCGTCCATCGCATGCGCGGTGACGGCGATGATCTTGGTTCCGGCAGTTGCCGGATCGGCGCGCAGCGCGCGGGTTGCTTCCAGCCCGTTCATATTGGGCATGGCCACATCCATCAGCACCAGATCAGGCTTGGCGCTGCGGCAGACAGCCACCGCTTCGCGTCCGTCTTCGGCCACCACTACGGTCCAGCCCTGCCGCTCCAGCCTGCGGGTCAGCAGGTTGCGGTTGTCGGGATTGTCTTCGGCAACAAGTATCAACATGGTTCGCGTCCCTAGGTATCAGTTGTTGCCAGATCAGGCGGCGACCGTCTTGCCACCCGGCGCGTCCTTGGCTTCCGGTTCGTCATAGGCGATCGGCGTGCGGGCCAGACGGGCGACAGTCGAAGCGAGGATCTCGCGGTTGAACGGCTTGACGATGTGTTCGGCCGCGCCCAGCGCCATCGAACGCATCCGGTCATCGTCGGTAGAAACCACCACCACCGGAATTTCACCCAGCACCTTGTCGCGCTTGATCTGGTCGAGCAGCGCCCAGCCCGAAGCATCGGGCAGGCAGATGTCGAGCACGATCGCAGAGGGAACCTGGGTCGAGATCGCCTTCATCCCGCCGCGCGCCGTGGTGGCGCACTGGACCGCGAAGCCAACCGGGGTCAGCGACCGGACCAGCAGTTCGCGGGCGTCTTCCTCGTCCTCGATGATCACTACCAGCGGCTGGCTGGCATCGCCAATCCGCGGGCCGACTTCGGCTTCGCTGTCAGTGCTGATTTCAAGGTTGGCGGCAATCGTCAGGATCACCGTGGTGCCCACGCCTTGCTCGCTTTCGACCACTACGTCGCCGCCCAGCATACGGGCCAGCTCGCGGGTGATCGACAGCCCCAGGCCAGTCCCGCCATAGCGCTGCTCGATCGAGCTGTCGGCCTGCTGGAACGGCTTGAAGATCTTTTCAACCTGCAGCGGGGTCATCCCGATCCCGGTATCGGTCACGCGGAACTGCATGGCCGGACCGTTGGCGTTGCGTAGCTGGCGGGCCGAAATCGTGATGCTGCCCTCGCTGGTGAACTTGACCGCGTTCGAGACCAGGTTGAGCAGGCACTGCTTGACCTTCTGCACGTCCGAACTGATCGTACCCTGATTGGCACCTTCCAGCACCAGCGGAATCCCGGCCTTCATCGCCAGCGGCGTGGCAATGCCCAGCACTTCGCCCAGCATCGCTTCCACTTCGAACTTCTCGGCCTTGAGCTCGATGTGACCGGCTTCGGCCTTCGAGAGGTAGAGAATGTCGTTGATCAGCGAGAGCAGGTGATGGGCCGAGCCGACCACGCGGTCCATGTCGGGCTTTGAGGGATGGTTTGCATCCTCGGCTTCGAGGTCCTCGATCACCATTTCCGAATAGCCGATGATCGCGTTGAGCGGCGTGCGCAGTTCGTGGCTCATATTGGCCAGGAAGATCGACTTGGCCTGGTTGGCCTCTTCGGCGACGGCGCGCAGGTGGGTCTGTTCGGCGAGATGCTCTTCGGCCACGTCACGGGCGACCACATCGCGCTGCTGGTCGTGGACCGCCTTGCTGATCCGGTTGCCAAAGAAGGCCACGCCCATCACGATCAGGACCACGCCGAAAGCAATGACATATTCCAGCCCGCGCAGCATGCGCGCAGCGGCCATCTGGGCGTCAAGCTCCTTGGCCTGCTGTTTCTGGGCCCAGGTCATCATTCCGGTGATCGACTCGTTGATGCTGCTGAAGTCTTGGTCCATCGTGGCCATATGCTTGCTCGCGGCTGTGCCGTTGCCGGCTTCATAAGCATCGAACAGCGGCGTGGCATTGGTGCGTATGGACTTAGCTTCGCCTTCCAATTTGCCGACGAAGCGAAACAGCTGGGTATCCTGTTCGCCGCTCAGGCCTTTAACGAGATCGAAGCGAAGTCCGCTCAGGCGATTGAGGAACCGCAGCTCAGCGGCGTCGAAACGCATTCTTTCGGCAACCGGGTTCTGAGAGCTGAACACGTTGATGCCGGGTTCGTTGAACCGCTGTGCCAGGGGGACAAGTTCGCCGATGTCCTGGACCTTGGCGGCCCACAGGTTGCTGCGTTCAACCGCATCCTCGTGAATCGACATCAGCTTGTGAGTCAAAGTCAGGCTGCCCGCGACCGTAATCAGGTCCAAAGCGGCGAGAATGAAGTAGAAGTAGTGCCAACGCGGCGTACCGTCCTGGCTTTTCAGGAAACTGAACATTGCTGAGACCCCCAATTTGGTCCGAAGTCTGGAACCTTCGATCCGGCAATGGGGTAATCAATGTTGGTTAATTTTGACCTAAGGACGATTGCGGCGCGCGGCGCAAACCGGCTGATCGCCGTGGCTTTGTCCTAAAGCACTGACCGCGTTCAATATTCTGGACTCGAGTAGTTGAATGGGTCAGGCGCTCACCGGCAAAGTGGGCCACATTTCAGCAATTTCGCCTCCATCGTAGAGCGCCAGATCGCCGAATTGCAGCAACAGTGCCTCGCTCTGGTCGGGGTGCAGGAAGACGTGGTCGTCGGGCTTCAAATCGATCAGCTTCGATCCGGTCAGCAGCTCTTGATTGGAGCTGCGCCCGAACAGTTTCGAATACTGCAGCCCGGCTGGCGAGGCGGGTTTGGCCAGCCAATGCCCGCCGTGGATGAAGAACCCGCGCTGGCTATTGCGGTCCCACCAGTGCAGCGCGCCCGAAAGAGCTTCAACGCCGGGCAGGGCCTGGTCAGGGCTGGCCTTGATTACCGGGGTGGCGATCCAGGCGGCGGGTTGGAGGTCGGTGAGGTCGTCGAGCTCGAAATCGCCGGGTTTCACGAAAGCCGATCCGACCGAGACTTCGTTCGCTACCGTGCCCTTGCAGTGGCGTCGAAAGGTGGGGCTGCCGGCGGAGTTGAGCGCGAGCTTGGCCGGATCAAGCCCGGCGCCTTGCAGCACCTCGATCGCGGCCGAATAGGCGGCCTGCGCGCTGGCATAGGCCTTGTCGGGGCTGGGCATCTTGGGGACGTGCGGTTCATAGCCCATCAGTCCGGCCACTTCGGCCCCGGCGGCTTGCGCCTGCCGCACCGCAGCGGCCAGCGCCTGCGGATCGGCAAAGCCGCCGCGGTGGAGGCCAACGTCGATCTCGAAATTGACCCTCAGCGCGATCCCGCGCGCCTTGGCGGCCTCGATGTATTGCGTCAGCCGCTCGGGCGTATCGATCAGCCACTGTACCCGCGGCCCGGCTTTGTCGGCTACCCGCAAGAACTCGCTGACTGGCAGGGGCTTGCCGAACAGATAGTCGGCATCGCCATGGAGCGGCAGCAGTTGCAGCAGCATCTCGGCGCTGAACACCATCAGCCGCTGGGTGCCCATGCCGGTCATGATCGTCTCAAGCAACCTGGGCGATGGCAGCGACTTGGCGACCACCCGCAGCGGCAGTTTCGCCCCGTCCACGCTCTGGCGGATTGCGGCAGTATTGGCCGCCAACCGCGCGCGGTCGATCACCAAGGTCGGCCGCATCAGCCCGGCGCGCTTCAGCGCATCGGACAGGCCCTTGAAATAGGCATCGTGCATTCCACCGAGCTCCCCGGGCCTGAAAGCCAGTGCGCCGATTCCGGCCAGCACCAGCGCCCCGCCGCCCGCGATCATGGTGCGGCGCTTCATCCGAAAATCTTCTTCAGAAACGGGTTCACCATCCGCCCTGCCGGGTCAATGCTTTTGCGCACCGCCTGCACCTCGCCGAACATCGGATAGAGCGCGCCAAGTTCCGCCGCGCCGAGCGAATGCAGCTTGCCCCAGTGCGGGCGGCCGCCGGCCTCGCGAAACAACGGCTCGATCAGCTCGAACATCCAGTCGTGCCGCTCCTTGTACCAGGCGTGGATCGCGATTGAACCGCTTTCGCGCTGGTAGAAGGGGGAAAGCCAGGCATCGTCCGCCGCGATGATCCGCGCCTCGATCGGGAAGAACACATCCTTGGCCTGGCTTTCGATCCGGCGGATCACTTCGCGCAGCACCTCGACCTGGCGCTCTACAGGCAAATGGTATTCCATTTCCTTGAACCGGTCGGGGCGTTCGTTGGAAAGCAGCTTCCAGCCCTCGTCCACCGCGACGTCTTCGGGCAAGTCCTTCATCGCCATCTGCGCGGCGCGGCGACGCAGATCGGGCGTGAATTCAAACAGATCGCGCAGCCGCTTGAGGTCCATCAGCGTCTGGCTGTCGTTGTCGGGACCGCGCGGACGGACCGGCTCGTCGGTAGTATCGTGGGTAATCAGCGCCGACTTGCCGGTAAACGGTAGCACCAGGAATTCCGCATTGCGGTGCCTGGCGGCCAGCGCGGGCCATTCGCCCAGCACCCAGTCGGTATCGACCAGTTTGACCACCTTTCGCACGCGGGTGAGCGGTTGGTTCTGCAAGGTGACCTGGCTCAGTACGCCAAAAGCCCCAAGCCCGACCCGCGCCGCGTGGAACAGCTCGGGGCGCTGCTCGCGGCTGCATTCGGTGATCGTGCCATCGGCCAGAACCAGCCGCATCGCGGTGACTTGCCCGTGGATCGCGGTCACGCCCTTGCCGGTGCCGTGGGTGCCGGTGGCAAGCGCCCCGGCGAGCGTCTGCTTGTTGATATCGGGCAGGCCAAGCATTTCCTGCCCGATCCCGGCCAAAGCCGGACCCAGCGCGGAAAGGCGTGTGCCTGCACGGACCGTGGCGGTCTGGCCTTGGTGGCTGACCAGCCCGGAGAGCTTGTCGAGCGAAAGCAAGGTGCCCTCGGTCGGAACCAGCGCGGTAAAGCTGTGCCCGGCACCGACCGGGCGGATCGGCGTTGCCGCACTGGGCAGCAGCGTTGCCAGCTCGGCCTCGTCCGCAGGCGCGGCGCGTTTGGCTGGCCAGGCATGTTCCAACCCCGACCAGTTGGACCACAGCGCGTGGCCCTTGGCATCGGTCGCGGGTGGGGCAACCGGTTCGCGGTCCAACCACCAGCGGCGTCCCGCGCAGCTACCTACGCCCAGCGCCAACACTCCCGCGCCGCCAAGCAGTGCTTTGCGCCGGGTGGTCATGGCTCGCGCCCAGCCATGAAGCGGATCAGTGCCTTGAGGTCTTCTGCGCTGCATTCGAAGCACTGCCCGCCGGCCGGCATGCCGCCAAAGCCAACCTGCGAATTGGTCAGCAATGCGTCTTCGCCCCTGGCCCAGCGTGGGTCCCACTGGGTGCGGTCACCGGTCAGCGGGGCCTTGCTGTCCCCGACGGTGTGGCAGGCCTTGCACGATCCCGCGTAGAGCTGGGCAAGGCGCGGGTCTTTCGGCGTCAGCTTCGCGCTCTGCTCCGGCGTCAGCGGCTGGGCTGCGGGCTGGCAGGCGGCAAGCAGCGGAATGGCGATGAGGGCAAGCGCGCGCATGATTCTCCCCGGCAGTGACGAGGGAGCATCATGCGTGCGTTACCTTATTGCGCAAGGGGCAGCATGCTGCCCTTGCCAATTAACCCCAGCGGCGCTGGCCGCCGCCATTGGGCTTCTTGCCCGAAGGCTTGCGGCGCTGCTGGCCCTGGGCCTGGCCCTGACCTTCGCTGCGCGGCTTGGCGGATACGGGGCGAACCGCATCGCG
>Ga0073918_1000043_pt1 | contig 10488 bp, 8 predicted proteins | sample GWRWT4_1July14_FD_71201 | JGI IMG/M metagenome (GOLD analysis project Ga0073918, IMG submission 71201) | Sand microcosm microbial communities from a hyporheic zone in Columbia River, Washington, USA - GW-RW T4_1-July-14 | ecosystem: Engineered > Artificial ecosystem > Sand microcosm >...
CATCGACAAAACTTGAGCCATCCATGCCAGCCTCCTTCACCAGCACGGATTCTGAATCAGAAATCACACCAAAGCGGAATCCCCACGCGATTCAAAACGGTCGAAAACCGCTCTAAACCCCCATCGTCACGCTGCGACTCGGGGTTTGGGTGGACCAGAGAGGTTGGGATCATTTGCGCGTACCTCTCCACCATCGCCTGTGGTGATGGTCCGTGTCGCGAGCCACTTGTCTCGCTCCACCCCCGGTTCGGAGAGGATTTTTGGGGTGGATTTCCCCGGCCAACCCCGCTAAGGGCGCGCAGCCTTCGGGATTTCCCCGTTGGCAAATCCACATGGGAAGCACTGACATACCGGTGCCGATGGCGGCCAAAGTCTTCTAAACAAAGACTCCCGCCTGGTTCCAGCTTCCCAGAGGCTCAAACCGGAAGGAATTATCTTATGGCGGCTCCCGTCGTCACCATGCAGCAATTGATCGAGGCCGGCGCACACTTCGGCCACCAGACCCACCGCTGGAACCCGCGGATGAAGCCGTACATTTTCGGCGCCCGCAACGGCATCCACATCCTTGACCTGTCGCAGACCGTGCCGCTGTTCGCACGCGCTCTCGAATTCGTTGACGCCACCGTGCGTGCGGGCGGCAAGGTGCTGTTCGTTGGCACCAAGCGCCAGGCGCAGGAGCCGATCGCTCAGGCCGCGCGCGCTTGCGGTCAGCACTTCGTCAACCACCGCTGGCTGGGCGGGATGCTCACCAACTGGAAGACCATCTCGGGCTCGATCAAGCGCCTGAAGGCTCTCGACGAGCAGCTCGCGGGCGACATCGTCGGCCTGACCAAGAAGGAAGTGCTGCAGCTGACCCGCGAACGCGATAAGCTGGAGCTGTCGCTTGGCGGGATCCGCGACATGGGCGGCATTCCGGACGTGATGTTCGTGATCGACGCCAACAAGGAAGAGCTGGCGATCAAGGAAGCCAACGTGCTGGGGATCCCGGTCGTCGCAGTGCTCGATTCGAACGTTTCGCCCGATGGTATCGCTTTCCCGGTTCCGGCCAATGACGACGCCAGCCGCGCTGTGCGCCTCTACTGCGACGCGATTGCCGCTGCCGCGACCAAGGGCCGTCAGGACGGCGTGGTCGATTCGGGCGTCGATGTCGGCGCGCTGGAAGTTGCTCCGGTTGAGCCCGTGATCGAAGTTGCGGCTGAAGAGTCTCCGGCCGAAGCAGTTGCCGCTGAGGTCGTGGTTGCCGAAGAAGCAGTCGCTGAAGAAGCACCTGCTGCTGAAGAACCCGCGACCGAAGCCTGAGCTTCCGTCACAAACCTGTAGCGTACCGGGGCCAGGTGCCCCGGACGCAAGACCTATTCAAGAAGGACCAGTCAAATGGCTTACACTGCCACTGACGTGAAAAACCTGCGCGAGCGCACCGGCGCCGGCATGATGGATTGCAAGAAGGCGATGGAAGAAACCGGCGGCGACATGGAAGCCGCGGTCGATCTTTTGCGCGCCAAGGGCCTCGCCGCCGTTGCCAAGAAGAGCAGCCGCACCGCCGCTGAAGGCCTGGTCGGCGTTGCCGTTTCGGGCACCAAGGGCGTTGCGGTCGAAGTGAACTCGGAAACCGATTTCGTCGCCAAGAACGACCAGTTCCAGGACTTCGTGCGCAAGACCACCGAAGTCGCGCTGTCTGCTGCTGCGGACGATGTCGATGCGCTCAAGGCCGCGGCCTATCCGGGCGGCGGCACGGTTTCCGACACGCTGACCCAGAACGTTGCGACCATTGGTGAAAACCAGCAGGTCCGCCGGATGAAGACCGTTTCGGTCTCGAGCGGTCTGGTCGTGCCCTACATGCACAACGCCGCCGCGCCGATGCTCGGCAAGATCGGCGTGCTGGTCGCGCTGGAATCGGAAGCCGGTGCTGACGTGCTGGAACCACTGGGCAAGCAGATCGCGATGCACATCGCCGCTGCCTTCCCGATGGCGCTTTCGGCCGACGATCTCGATCCCGAAGTGCTCGACCGCGAACGCAAGATCGCGCTCGAAAAGGCCACCGAGGAAGCGACCAAGAGCGGCAAGGAAATCCCCGCCGACATCCTCGCCAAGCGCGCCGACGGTGCTGCCGCCAAGTTCGCCAAGGACAACGCGCTGCTCAGCCAGGTGTTCGTGATGGACAACAAGACCCCGGTTGCCCAGGTCGTCGAAGCGGCCGGCAAGGCGGCTGGCACCAAGATCGTGCTGAAGGACTACGTCCGCTTCCAGCTGGGCGAAGGCATCGAGAAGGTCGAAACCGACTTTGCGGCTGAGGTTGCTGCTGCGGCTGGGCTCAGCTAAGCTGCGCCAACCGGCTGAAATGCAAAGGGCGCGGGCTTTGGGGTCCGCGCCCTTTTCGCATGAATTATCGGTGCAGTTCTTGGCATCGCCAGCCCATCGGTATAAGGCCGCTCAAACCTTCCGAAAGTGAAGCGCCAGCGCATGTCCAAGCCCGCCTACAAACGTATCCTGCTCAAACTTTCCGGCGAAGTGCTGATGGGCAATCAGCAGTTCGGGATCGATCCTGAATTCGTCGCCGAATTGGCCAAAGAGGTGAAGACGGCGAAGGAAACCGGGCTGCAGATTTGCCTGGTAATCGGCGGCGGCAATATCTTTCGCGGGATGGCCGGGGCCGCCAAGGGTATGGACCGCGCCCAGGCCGATTACATGGGCATGCTGGCGACCGTGATGAACGCGCTGGCCATGCAGAACGCGCTGGAGCAACTGGGCGTGCCGACCCGCGTTCAGTCCGCGATCGAGATGGACAAGGTCTGCGAGCCGGTGATCCGCCGCCGCGCCGAACGCCATATGGAGAAGGGCAGGGTGGTGATTTTCGCCGCCGGGGTGGGGGCACCATACTTCACCACAGACAGCGGCGCGGCCTTGCGTGCGGCCGAAATGCAGTGCGATGCGCTGCTCAAGGGCACCTCGGTCGACGGGGTCTATGACAGCGATCCCAAGTCCAACCCCAATGCAAAGCGTTACGATACAGTCGATTACGACACGGTTCTGGCGAAGAACCTGAAGGTGATGGACGCCAGCGCGGTGGCGCTGTGCCGTGACAACAATATCCCGATCGTCGTCTTCTCGATCCGCGAAAAGGGCAACCTGGCCCGGGTACTCGCGGGCGTAGGGACGCAAACAATTGTGAAGAAGGACTGACATCATGGCCAAGTTTGACAAGGCCGATCTTGAGCGGCGGATGAAGGGCGCAGTGGAATCGCTGCGCAGCGATCTGGGCGGTCTGCGCACCGGCCGCGCCAACACCGCGCTACTCGATCCGATCATGGTCGAAGTCTATGGCAGCAAGATGCCGCTCAACCAGGTTGCGACCGTCTCCGCGCCCGAACCGCGGATGCTGTCGGTGCAGGTCTGGGACAAGTCGAACGTCACGCCGGTTGAAAAGGCGATCCGCTCGGCGGGCCTCGGGCTCAACCCGATCAACGATGGCAACAACATCCGCCTGCCGATTCCCGATCTGACCGAGGAACGCCGCAAGGAGCTGGCCAAGCTGGCCCATTCCTATGCCGAAAAAGCCCGCATCGCGATCCGCAACGTGCGCCGCGACGGGATGGATGCGCTGAAGGCTGACGAGAACAAGAAAGAAATCTCGGAAGACGAGCGCAAGCGCAGCGAAACCGAAGTGCAGAAGCTGACCGACGAGATGATCAAGGAAGCCGACGGCGTTGCCGCGCAAAAGGAACAGGAAATCCTCGGCAAGTGAGGCATTTCCCGGCTTCCGTTCGTGTCGAGCGAAGTCGAGACACCGCGCACAAGTGTCTCGACTTCGCTCGACACGAACGGGCGTTGGATTGGGTCCGATGAGTGAAGCGGCAAGCAAAGCCCGCCATGTCGCCATCATCATGGATGGCAACGGGCGCTGGGCCAAGAAGCGCCACTTGCCGCGCGCAGTGGGGCACCAGCGCGGGGTGGAGGCAGTCCGCAGCGTCAGCCGCGCCGCCCGCGCGATGGGGCTTGAGGCGCTGACGCTCTATGCCTTCAGCACCGAAAACTGGCGCCGGCCGGAGGACGAGGTTTCGGCGCTGATGGGGCTGCTCAAGCACTTCATCCAGAGCGACCTCGAAGAATTCGTGCGCGACAATGTGCGGCTGAAGATCATCGGCGAATGGCGCATGCTCGCCCCCGATATCGTCGCGCTGATCGACAATGCGCTGGAACGCACCGCGGCCAATACCGGCCCTGCGCTGGTGGTCGCGCTTAACTATGGCTCGCAAGACGAGATCGCCCGCGCCGCCGCCAAGGCCGCGGCCAAGGGCGCAGTCAGCGTGGAGAGCATCGAGGCCGAACTCGACACCGCCGGGCTGCCGCCGCTCGATCTGCTGATCCGCACCTCGGGCGAAGTGCGGCTGTCGAATTTCCTGCTGTGGCAGGCGGCCTATGCCGAGATGATGTTCGTCGATACGCTGTGGCCCGATTTCACGCCTGCGCATCTGGAAGAAGCGCTGAAGGACTTTGCGGGCAGGGAGCGGCGCTATGGTGGGCGGTAGTTCCACACCAAACCCCACCAAACCCGTCACCCTGAACTCGTTTCAGGGTCCATTTCTCTGTGCAGACCGAAGCGCCGTGCGGCAGCGAGGCCGCGCCGTTTCGTCGCTATCGGCGACAATTGGGCTGGCGGCACAATGGACCCTGAAACGAGTTCAGGGTGACGGGGAATTGGAGTTTGTGTGGTGACTGAGGCTCCCCCAGCTAAAAAATCCGATCTTGGGGTTCGTGCTCTGTCTGCCGTTGTGATGATTGTGGTTGCGGGGACGGCGCTGTGGCTTGGAGGGCGCATCTGGCAACTTTTTGTATTGGGTATAGTCCTGATCTGTTTGGGCGAATTCCTGCGCCTGATTTGGCTGGCTGCGCCTCGTTGGCCAGTTCGCGCGATTGGAGCGTTCTTGGCGACGCTCTATGTCGGGTTCGCTGGATGGTCACTGGCAGACATGCGCTATTCGTGGATTCATGACCCCAATGGTTGGCTCGGATTGGTGTCCGTATTGACAGTTGTCGGTATCGTGATTTTCACAGATGTCGGTGCCTATTTTAGTGGCCGTGCAATTGGCGGACCGAAAATTGCCCCAAGCATTAGCCCTTCGAAAACGTGGGCGGGACTGCTCGGCGGCATGTTTGCTGCGGCAGTCTGGGGCGTCATCGCACTGGCGCTCTTCTTGCGTGCACATGATACGGGGATTGCCCGAGAGGGTGTCGAGCTGGCAAAAATCTGGGCATGGGCAGCCATCAGTGGAGCAATTCTTGCTGTGATAGCGCAGGTTGGGGATTTCTTTGAAAGCTGGCTTAAGCGTCGTGCTGGAGTGAAGGACAGTTCTAACCTCATTCCCGGTCATGGCGGTGTTTTCGACCGGGTAGACGGACTGCTCCCTGTGATCTGGGTGTCGACTCTGCTCCACATCAGGCCATTTTGACTTGACCCGAACCATCTCCATCCTTGGCGCAACCGGATCGGTCGGCGCTTCTACACTGGACCTGATCCGGCGCGAGCCTGCGAAATGGCGAGTGGTGGCGTTGACGGCCAATGGCAATGCTGCCGATCTGGCCCGGCTGGCGCGCGAGTTTTCGGCCGAAGTGGCGGTGGTAGCCGACGAAACTAGTTTACCAGAGCTGCGCGAGGCTTTGGCTGGGACCGGCATTGCTGCGGCGGGCGGGGCAGGGGCCCTGGTTGAAGCTGCCTCACGCCCGGTCGATGTTACACTCGCCTCGATTGTCGGCTGTGCTGGGCTGGCGCCGACCATGGCGGCAATTGAGCAGGGACGCACAGTGGCTCTGGCCAACAAGGAAGCGCTGGTTTCCGCTGGCGACGTTATGCTGGCGGCAGTTCGCAAGCACGGCGCGACACTGCTGCCGGTGGACAGCGAACACAACGCGATCTTCCAGTGTCTGGCGGGCAACTCCTATGAGCATGTCCGCTCGATCACGCTGACCGCCAGCGGCGGGCCGTTTCGTGACTGGAGCGTGGAGCGACTGGCCGCCGCCACGCCAGCGCAGGCGATCAAGCATCCCAACTGGGATATGGGCGCCAAGATCAGCGTCGATAGCGCGACCATGTTCAACAAGGGTCTCGAACTGATCGAGGCGCATCACTTGTTCCCGGTGGGGCTGGAGAAGCTGCGGATCGTGGTCCACCCGCAGTCGGTGGTCCATTCGATGGTCGAATACCGCGACGGCTCGACCCTGGCGCAGCTCGGCCCGTCGGACATGCGCGTGCCGATTGCCTCTTGCCTGGCCTGGCCGCAGCGGATGGATACGCCCTGCGCGCCGCTCGATCTGGCTGCGCTGGGCGAACTGACGTTCCGCGCGCCCGATGAAGTGCGGTTCCCCGCGACGCGCCTGTGCCGTCTGGCTGCCGAGGCGGGCGGGGCAGTGCCGGCGGTGCTCAATGCCGCCAACGAGGTTGCGGTCGCGGCCTTCCTGGGCGGACAGGTTTCGTTCACCCGTATTGCGGCAATGGTCGAAACGATGATTTCGCGCTATGAGCCTGCCGCCCCGGCTTCGCTTGACGATGTGATCGCCGTGGATGCCGAAGCGCGGGTGATTGCGCGCGAATTGCTGGAGCTTGCCTGACTTGGTCGATTCCCCTTCATTCCTGTTCTACCTGTTTGGGTTCCTGCTGCTGCTTGGCCCGCTGATCGTGATCCACGAGCTGGGGCACTACCTCGCGGGCCGCTGGTGCGGCGTGCGGGCCGAGACCTTCTCGGTCGGTTTCGGCAAAGAGCTGTGGCACCGGATCGACAAACGCGGCACCCGCTGGCGGATCGCTGCACTCCCGCTGGGCGGCTATGTCCAGTTTGCGGGCGATGCCGATGCCTCAAGCCGGCCCGATGCCGCGCTGGAAGGCAAAAGTGCGGATGAGCTCAAAGGCACCATGCCCGGAGCGCCACTGTGGCAGCGTTCGTTTATCGTGCTGGCCGGGCCGCTGGCGAATTTGCTGACGGCGGTGCTGATTTTTGCCGGTTTCGCCATGGCCTATGGCGTGCCGCATACTCCGCCAGTGGTTGGCGGCTTTGCCGAGAAATCTGCCGCCCAGGCCGCCGGAATCCAGGTTGGAGACCGGATCACCGCGGTCGATGGTGCCGAGATCGAGAGCTTTTCCGACATCAGCCAGCGCGTGGCGCTCTATCCCGGAGCGACGGTTGGCGTGACGATCGACCGGGCCGGGCGGACGCTCGAGATGCCGGTCAAGCTGATGCTCGATGTCAGCAAGGATGAATTCGGTAACGAGATGCGCCGGGGCCTGCTGGGGATTGCGGCGGTTGCGCGGCCCGAATTCACCCGCGTCAATCCGCTGCGGGCCTTGCAGTTCGGGGTCACAAGCTCGCTAGAGCAGATGCGGATGATGGCGATCGGGCTCAAGCAGATCGTCTTTGGCGAACGCTCGGTTCGCGAAATGGGCGGTCTGCCCAAAGTGGCCAAGTTCTCGGGCGAAATGCTCTCGCTGGGCTGGCTGGAGTTTGCCGGGTTCGCCGCGCTGATCTCGATTAATTTGGCATTCATTAACCTGCTGCCAATCCCCACGCTCGATGGTGGGCACCTGGCTATGTATGCCGCGGAAGCTGTCCGCCGCAAACCGCTGGGTCTCCGCAGTCAGGAACTGGCGTTCCGTTTGGGTATGGCGATCGTGCTGGCCTTTGCGGTGTTCGTCAACTTGAACGACCTGGTCCAGATGTTCCTCTAGGGAATTGCGGGCCGCGGGAGGGATACAAAACTGCGGATGGCTCCTGCAACTTTGCTTGATCGGACGGTGTGCTTCGGGCAGAGGGCGGCAACATCTATTCTGGCTGCGCCTGCGCGTGCGGCAGCACCATATTGACGGGAACAACCGTGCCGATGATTTCCAGCCTTTCCGCTCATAACTTTGGCTCGCACGCAGGGCTGCGCCTGACGGTCGCCCTGCTGGGCAGCACGGTGCTGGCCGGGCTGCCCGGGGCCGCGCTGGCTCAGGCCGCCGCTCAGCCTGCACCCGTTGCTGCTCCCGCCCCCACACCTGCGGCGGACGTGATCCAGTCGATCACCGTCAATGGCTCGCAGCGGCTGGAGGCCGATACGATCCGGTCTTACATCAAGATGCGCGTCGGCCAGCCCTATACTCAGGCCAGCGCCGACCAGGTGCTGAAGGACCTATACGCGACCGAACTGTTCTCCAACGTCAGCGTTTCGAACAACGGCGGCGCGGTGGTGATCGAGGTCAAGGAAAACCCGGTGATCAACCGGATCATCCTGGAAGGCAACAAGCGGATCAAGAACGAGAAGATCCTGCCCGAAATCAAGCTGGCCCCGCGCCAGATCTTCACCCGGTCCAAGGTCCGCGCCGACGTGACGCGGATCATCGAACTCTACAAGCGCCAGGGCCGCTTTGCCGCTTCGGTTGAGCCCAAGATGGTGTTGCTTGACCAGAACCGCGTCGATATCGTCTTCGAAATCAACGAAGGGCCCAAGAGCAAGGTCCGCCAGATCAACATCATCGGCAACGAGGCGTTTGCGGACAACGAGCTCAAGGGTGAGATGTTCACCAAGGAAGCCCGCTTCTCGCGGGTCTTCTCTTCGGGTACCACTTATGATCCCGACCGGATGGCGTTTGACCAGCAGAAGCTGCGCCAGTTCTATCTGACCAAGGGCTATGCCGATTTCCGCGTGGTTTCGGCCGTGGCCGAACTGACCCCGGACAAGAAGGACTTCGTCCTGACCTATGTGGTCGAGGAAGGCCCGCGCTTCAAATTCGGCGATATCAAGGTCGAAAGCCAGCTGCGCGATTTCGATGGCGACCGGCTGGCCAGCCAGCTGCCGATGAAGAAGGGCGATTGGTACAACGCCAAGCTGGTTGAAGACACGATCGAGCGGCTCAACGAAACGCTGGGCGCTTTCGGCTATGCCTTTGCCGACGTGCGGCCGGACTACAATCGCAACAAGGAAGACCTGTCGATGGGTCTGACCTTTGAAATTGCGGAAGCCCCGCGCGTTTATGTCGAGCGGATCGACGTCAACGGCAACACGCTGACCCAGGACAAGGTGATCCGCCGCGAATTCCGCCTGGCCGAGGGCGATGCGTTCAACTCGCTGCAGGTCAAGCGTTCGACCGCGCGGATCAACTCGCTGGGCTATTTTCAGCAGAAGTTCGAAGTCGAACAAAAGCCCGGTTCGGCCCCTGACCGGATCGTGCTGGAAGCCAATGTCGAAGAAAAGCCAACCGGGCAGCTCCAGCTTTCGGCAGGTTACTCCAGTCTTGAAAAGCTGATTTTCCAGGGCTCGATCGAGCAGCGCAACTTCCGTGGGCGCGGGCAGACGATCGGGCTCAATCTGGCCTATTCGCGGTACTCGAAGCAAGTCAACGTCAGCTTCACCGAACCTTACCTGTTCGATCGCAACATCTCTCTGGCGGCCAACATCTATCGCCGCGATACCAACAGCTTCAATTACCTCCGTTCAAACCGCAACACGATCTACAAGAATACCACAACCGGCTTCCAGGTCCGCGCCGGGCTGCCGCTCACCGAATATGTCTCGTTCGTGGGCAGCTACACGCTCAATTTCGATGACGTGACGGTCAATCCTTCGCTCTACTACTCGACCCGCCAGAACCCGCCACTGTCGCAATGCGACCCGCTGATTGCGGGCCGCTATCTGTGCGATGCGATCGGCAAGCGGACCAGTTCGATCCTTGGCATGACCCTGGTCTACGACTCGCTCGACAACCGCATGCGCCCCACGCGTGGTCGGGCTCTGTCGTTCAGCGGCGAATTTGCCGGGCTGGGCGGCTCGGTCAAATATGTCCGTGGGCGCGTCAATGCGTCGCAGTACTATCCGCTGGGCAAGGGTTTCATCTTCTCGGTCCGGGCCGAAGGCGGAGCGATCTTCGCGCTCGGCGACCAGGGTAACGCCGCGTTGGGGACGGACGACATCCGCCTGACCGACCGGTTCTATCTGGGTGAGCCGCAGATGCGCGGCTTCGATATCCGCGGGGTCGGTCCGCGCGTGTTCCGCAAGCCGTTCGATGTCACCAACAATACCTTCACCACTAACCGCAATACCTGGACCGACGATGCGATCGGCGGGCACTATTACTACATCGGGCATGCCGAGGTGGAGATTCCGCTGGGTTCGGGTGCCAGGGAGCTGGGGCTGCGGCCGTCGATCTTCCTCGATGCCGGCGCGGTCTGGGGCGTGACGTCGCCCAATCCGCTGCCGCTGACGTTCCCCTACCAGCTGGTCTGCAACGGCGCTGCCACCACCGGCTATGCCGCCAGCCAGGCCGGGATCCCGACGCTGCCGGCAACCTGCACCGGGGTTACCGACAAGGTCTCCGCCGGGACACCGTTCCAGGAATTCTTCGTCGGCAATTCGCCCAAGCCGCGCGTTTCGATCGGCATTGGGGTCAACTGGAATTCGCCGTTCGGACCCTTCCGGATCGACTTCGCCAAGACCCTGCTCAAGGTCGATGGCGATGACACCAAG
>Ga0073918_1000050_pt1 | contig 9950 bp, 7 predicted proteins | sample GWRWT4_1July14_FD_71201 | JGI IMG/M metagenome (GOLD analysis project Ga0073918, IMG submission 71201) | Sand microcosm microbial communities from a hyporheic zone in Columbia River, Washington, USA - GW-RW T4_1-July-14 | ecosystem: Engineered > Artificial ecosystem > Sand microcosm > Unclassified...
TCCTTGTCGATCTCATACGGGCTGCCGTTGATGCAGATCAGCAGCTCCGCCCCAAAGTCCGCGAGGTGGCGGCAGACATCGGGGTGCCAGACGTCCTCGCAGATCGGCAGGCCGATCATCACGCCCTTGAACCCGATCGGCTCGGGCAAGGGGCCGGGCTGGAACAGGCGGACCTCGTCGAAAGTGCCGTAATTGGGCAGCTCGTGCTTGAGCCGGATCGCCGCGACCTTGCCATGATCAAGCAGCGCGATCCCGTTGTGCAGCGCGCCGTCGGCCACGAAGATCGAGCCGACCAGCATTGCCGGTCCGCCGTCTGCAGTGACCTTGGCCATCGCCTCCAGCTCGTCAGCCGCGCGGGCGACGAAAGCTGGCTTGAGCACCAGATCCTCGGCCGGATAGCCGACCAGCTGCATTTCCGGGAAGACCACCAGGTCCGCGCCTTTGGCTTTGGCCCGCTCGCGCGCGGCGAGCATCGCTTTGGCATTGCCGGGAATGTCCCCGACCGACTGGTTCATCTGGGCGAGCGTGATGGAGAGTGTATCGACCATTTGGCTTTCCTAGGGCCAAGGAACGCGTTAGCCAATGGCCAGACGTAACCCGCCCCCTCCCGTTCGTGTCGAGCGAAGTCGAGACACTGCCGCGCGGTGTCTCGACTTCGCTCGACACGAACGGAGGGGGGTGAAGGGTTCAAGAGAAGAGGAAGACCAATGTTCGAAGCGGCCTTTGCAAATGCCAATCTACCCGGCGCGGTGGGGATGATCGTGGACCGCGACGGCGTATGCTTTGCCGAGGCGCTGGGTCAGGCCGATGCGGTGGGCGGAACTGCGATGCGGCGCGACAGCCTGTTCCAGATCGCTTCGATGACCAAGGCGCTCACTTCGGTCGCGGCGATGCAGCTGGTGGAACAGGGGCGGCTTGGCTTGGATGACGATGTGGGCGCGGTCTTGCCCGATCTGGCCAACCCTAAGGTGCTGACCGGATTTGATGCCAGCGGCGCGCCCATGTTGCGTCCCGCGGCCGGGCCGGTGACCTTGCGGCACTTGCTGACCCACACCGCGGGCCTCGGCTATTTCTTCATTCACGCTGAGGTCCTGACCTATTTCAAGGCCGTTGGGATGCCCGAGCCGGGCTCGCTGGCTTCGATCAAGATGCCGCTGATGTTCGATCCGGGGACCCGCTGGGAGTATTCGGTCGGCACCGACTGGACCGGGCTGGCGGTAGAGGCGGTCACGGGGATGAAGCTGGGGGACTTTCTGGCCCAGCATGTGCTTGGCCCGCTCGGCATGAGCGCGACGGCCTTCCGCCCCAAGTGGCCCGCCGATGCGGCGCAGGTCCATGTCCGCAATCCCGATGGCAGCTTCAAGCTCAACCAGGCGGTGCTGGGCGGCGGCGAGTTCCAGATGGGCGGGGGCGGGCTTTCAAGCACTGCCGATGACTATGGCCGGTTCGTGCGGATGATGCTGCGCGGCGGCGAGCTTGATGGGCAGCGCGTGCTTAGGCAAGAAACCGTCGCCGAAATGGCGCGCAACCAGGTGGGTGAGCTTCGCGCCGGCTACATGGGCAGCGTCATGCCCGATTTCGCCGCGCCCTATGACACATTCCCCGACCAGCACACCGGCTGGGGGCTGGGCTTCCTGATCAACCCCGAACAAGGCCCGAACGGCCGCTCACCCGGCAGCCTGGCCTGGGCGGGGATCTTCAACAGCTACTACTGGATCGACCCGGCTGCAGGGGTAGGCGGGGTATTCATGAGCCAGCTTGCGCCGTTCGGCGATCCCGGCGCACTGGCCTGTTTCGGCGCGCTGGAGCGGATGGCTTATGGGCTTGGGGAGTGACAAGGCTGCCAGCCTTGCGTTGGGGCGAGAGGGCTGAATGGTTCACGCAGAGGCGCAGAGAAGAAAAGTGAGGCGCAGAGGGGTTGCGCATGCGGCGCAGCCGCTTGTCATTCCTTGGTTGTGCCAAACGCGAAGCTGCGTTGGTGAGAGCGGCTTCGCCGCGAGGCCCAAGATCCTCTGCGCCTCTGCGTGAACTATTCCAAGCCCTCCGCAAGCACCTAGGCCAAAAGCCCCCGCCACGCCGCGTCCAGAACCCTATTCACCGCCCCACGCCGCACCGAAGAGTTTGTACATTCCAAAACCTTCCCTTGTATGCAGGCCCGCCACTGCCTATGTGCCGCTGCGGAGGGGGCAGTCCGGAGTGCTGCCTGCAATGTCTGTCCGCCATACACTTTCCGCTATCCTCGCCCTTGCCTGTGCCAGTCCGGCATTGGCCCAGCAGGGACGCCCGGCTGGTCCGGGTGGTCCGCCGCCCGGTGTGATGAGCGACGGGGATCGGGTCACCGTGGGCTTTGGCCTGGGGGCTTCGGCCGATTACGAAGGCTCTGACGATTACCGCCTCCAACCCGGCGGGATCTTCCAGGGCAAGGTCGCGGGCGTCGATTTCCAGATGCGCGGGCTCAACCTCTACACCGATTTCGTGCCAGATCCCAAGGACAGCAAGCTGCGGCTGGTGCTGGGCCCGGTGGTGCAGGTCCGGTTTGACCGCACTGGCGAGATCAAGGACCCGCGCGTCGCTGCGCTGGGCGACCGCAAGACCGCGATCGAACTGGGCGCGACTGCCGGGATTGGCCTGCGCGGGTTCCTGATCCCGCCCGCCAGCCTCAATTTCGACGTGACTTACCTCAAGGACGTGAACGGCGCGCATCGCAGCTATGTGCTGAGCCCCGGGGTCTCGCTCAACTCGCCGGTCACCCGCTCCAGCTTTGCCCGGCTTGGGGTGAGCGCCGATTTCGTCGGTGAGGGCTATGCCAAGACCTATTTCGACGTGGCCCCCGGCAATCTGCTGGCGCCCTATGCCACCAGCGGCGGCGGGCTGAAAAGCATCACCACCTCGCTGCTCTATACCTACGACCTGGGCGGCAAGCCGCGCGAGGGCTGGGGGCTGTTCGGTCTCGCCAACTACAAGGCGCTGCAAGGCCAGTTCGCCCGCAGCCCGATCGTCCGCGATGCCGGCAGCGCCAGCCAGTTCTTCGCGGTGGCGGGGATTTCCTACAGCTTCTGACCGGGCAAGCCGGGCAAGTCCCGGCTGACCGGCAGCGGGAACCGGGGCGCGCGCTTTTCGAGGAAAGCCGCGACCCCTTCGCGCACGTCGGCTATTGCGCCGCGCTACCCGTTTCAACTCAATGCGATTCGATCCGCACCGGCATCGCCGTGAAGCCATGCAGGAACGGGCTGGCCAGGCGGGTGGGCTGGCCTTGCGGTGCCAGTTTCCAGCCGCGCCGGGCGATCTCTCCGATCAGGGTGGCGAGCTGGTCCTCGGCCAGTTTTGCGCCAACGCAGCGATGGATGCCGTGACCGAAGCCCAGATGGCGGCGGGCATTGGCGCGGCCCACGTCAAAGCGTTCGGCGTCGGCAAAGACCGCCTCGTCGCGGTTGGCGCTGATGTACCACATCACCACTTTCTCACCCGCCTTGATCACTTGCCCGCCCAGTTCGGTATCTTCCAGCGCGGTGCGGCGCATGTGGGTGACCGGGCTTTGCCAACGGATGATTTCCTGCGCGGCATTGGGGATCAGCGAAGGGTCAGCGCGCAGCCGCTCCAGCTCCTCGGGGTAGGTGTCAAAGGCCTCGACCAGCGCCGACATCGAATTGCGCGTGGTGTCATTCCCGCCGACGATCAGCAGCGCGATATTGGCGATCCGCTCCATCGGCTCCATGTTCCCCATCGCCTCGGAGTGGACCATCCGGCTTAGCAGGTCGTCGCTGGGTTCCTTGCCGCGGCGGTCCTCCAGTTCGCGGTCAAAGCGGGCCAGCATCTCGCCCATCTGAGCCATGAACTGGGCGAAGTATTCCTCGTTGAGGTTGTCGGCCGAAACCCCGCTGGCCCAGTCCGACCAGCGTTTGATGTCGCGCCATTCCTCGAACGGCATGCCGAACAGGATGCACAGCATGCCGAGTGTTTGCGGAATCGAAACCCGCTCAACCCAGTCAAAGGTCTCACCCACCGGCAGGCCATCGAGCAGCTCTTTGGTCCGCGCCTTGACCGCCTTGTCGAGCTTGATCATCTGGCTGGGCGAAAAGGCCGGAGCAATCACCCGGCGCTGGGCGGTATGGATCGGCTGGTCCTGAGCGATGAAATTGGGAAAGCCCTGGCCGTTGATCGAATCTGCGATGGTGATGTTGCCCTTGTCCCAGCGGCTGGAGAAGACATCGTGGCGCAGCTCGATTTCGGACACCAGGTCATGTGTGACCGCCGACCAATAGGCCCCGAACGGGCTGTCCTCGCGCCAGGATAGCGGCGCCTCGGCGCGCAAATGGGCAAAGGGCTCGCGCCAGGTGTCCTCGACATAGAGCACATCCTGGCTGACATCGACGGGGGTTAGCGGGCGAGTCATGCGATCTCCATCTGTCGGGGTGCAAGCGGCGGTGCGTTGCCTGCCGCCTTGGCCCGCTTGGCACCTTGCGCCAGCTCTTTCCGCATTGCGCGGACGTAGTGGTCGAAGTCGAGTTGGATCGTGTGGCGCCGCGCGGCGTAGTACTGGCCGGTGTAGTACTCCTCATCGGCCTTGATCACCCGCTCCATTTCGGCCTCCGCCGGGGGCAGGTATTGCCCGCTGAGGTAAGCCGCGACCAGCTTCGACTGCTGCTCCGCGAAGTTCACCAGCGTTGGCAGCGGCTGGGCCAGGCCCATGTAGAACAGGTCGGGCACGCCCGGCTTCATGATCCGCTTGTAGAGCGGCGGCGGACGGTTGTCGGCATCGGCAGTGAAGGCCGGGTCCTTGAAGAACGGGAACTTGATGTCATAGCCGGTGGCCCAGACGATCACGTCGATCGCCTCGCGGCTGCCGTCGCTGAACACGACCTCTTTGCCGTCGAGCCGCTCGACCCCGCCCTTCATGGTGATGTCGCCTGAGCCAGCGCGGACCAGGAATTCGCCCGAGACGGTGCCGTGGCTTTCGAACGGACCGATCTCGGGCTCGGGCAGGCCATAGTCGCTCATCTTGCCGACCAGCCCCTTGATCAGCCGCGCGCCCAGCCACTGCCGCAGTGCCTTGGGCATCCACGCCGGAGCGGGATTCTTGTCGAGCGGCTGGCCCTTGTAATACTTCGGGAAAATCCACACCCCGCGGCGCGCGGAAACGAACAGCTTTTCGGCCATAGGCCGCTGCGACAGCTCGCTCGCCACGTCCATCGCCGAATTGCCCAGCCCCACCACCAGCACGCGTTTGCCGATGCAGTTCACCGGCTCGAACGGCGTACGGTACTGGTGCGAATGGATCTGCGCGCCGTCGAACTTGCCCGGGTACTCCGGAATCCGCGCCGCCCAGTGGTGGCCGTTGGCGACGCACAAAGCGTCGTAATGCTTGACCTCACCGGTCGAGAGCGTGATCCGCCAGCCGCCCTCGGGAAGGCGGGTGGCATCCTCGACCCGGGTGTTGAAAGTGATGTGCTGGCGCAGACCAAAGTGATCGACGTAATCGCGAAAGTACCCAAGCAGCAGCGAATGGTGCGGATAGTCGGGCCAGTCGGCCGGGACCGGATAGTCCTCAAACGCCAGTCGCCATTTCGACGTGTCGATGTGCAGACTCTGGTAGCAGGCGCTCATCCCGTTGGGGTTGTTGTAGTACCAGGTGCCGCCAATATCGTCCGAAGCCTCATAGACATCGAAGGGAATGCCGTGGTCCTTCAGCCGCTTGGCGGTGGTAAACCCGCTGCAACCCGCGCCGATGATACAGACCTTGGGCATCACCATCAGAATCAAGCCTCCCGTGTTTGGCAGACTATGTTTAACCGCGCGATTAATGTCCAGCGCGGCTTGATGTGCAGCGCGTTTTGTCCAATGTTGGGCAAAACCGGCAGGAGGGATGCAAATGGGCAAGCGGTTGGTGGCTTTGGCGGCAATGATCGGGCTGGGGCTTGCCCTGCCGGTAGGGGCGGCGCAGGCGGCAGGCAAGGCTGCCACAAAGGCCGGAGCCTCGACCATGCCGGGACCGCGCACCTGCTTCTGGTACCGCGGCCCGCACAACAAGGACCCCTATATCAACGTCGCCTATCCCGATGCCGGGGCATTCTACTGGTCGGCAGTGGCGAGCATTCCCAAGGGCGCGACCTTGCGGCTGAAGGGTCAGTACCCGCATGCCCGCTATATGAGCTTCGTTTCTTACCGCGCGACCGGGCAGGCGGTCGAATCGCTGCCCGACTATCAGATCGCGCCCGATCCCGGGTCGAGCAATCCGTTCATGCCAGGCGCGGATCGCAGCGCCGCCAAGCGCAGCTACACCGTCACCGTCGCACTGCGCGCCGACAGCAAGGAAGCCGGCGAGGGCAAGCTGGTGGCGGGCGACGGATCGAACACGCTGCGCGCGCCGCTGGTCGATAATGGCAACAGCGCGGTTTCGATCCTCTACCGGATCTACGCCAACGACAAGGCTCACCCGGTGACCGGCGGCATGCCGCTGCCCGAGGCCGAGCTGACCCTGGCGGACGGTCAGGTGCTGCGCGGCGAGGCGGCCTGCCAGGCGATGAACACCCGCCAGACCTGGACTTCTGATGTCACCGCGCTGGGTGTGCCGGTGACGCAGTACCTTGCGCTGCGCAGTCAGCCGGGCAAACCCGCGACCTGGCCCGCGCAGCCGCAGATGGACTGGCACGTCCAGCACCCGCGCGCCGCCGTGGCCTCGATCTTCACCGGCGGCCACGAGAAAGATACCGCGCGCGGCGGGGGCGAATTCTACCCCAACCCCGACAACCGTTATGCCCGGGCGATGATCAGCACCAAGTTCGGCCCTGTGGTGGTGCTGCGCGGCAAGATGCCGCTGACCCCCACCACGCAAAACGGCGACAAGGTGATGGGCCAGGGCCAGCTGCGCTATTGGTCGCTGTGTTCGAACACTTCAATGGTCGATGGCCGGGTGATCGATTGCCTCTACGACGAACAGATCCCGCTTGATGCCAATCGCAACTACGTGATCGTGCTGTCGAAGCCCAAGGACCGCCCGCGCAACGCCCGCCCGGAATGCGGTCTCGCCTGGCTGCCGCTGCCCGAAGACGGCGACAAGGTCGGCGATCCCGATTTCTCGCTGCTGGTGATCCGCAACATGCTGGCCGATCCGGCCTTCGCCCAATCGCTCCAGGCCGCGCTCGACGACAAGGACCTGCCCAAGATGGGCGAGTACTTGCCCAAGGGTCAGCACCTGTTTCCCAACACGGTGGAATCGCTGTTCCCCTGTCCATTGTAGCCACTGGACAAGTGGAGCGGCCCCGCGCATCCTGCCGCCGATAACACAACACCTCCGGGGAGAACCAACGGTTCTGGAGGGATGCAATGGAAGCTATCGACGTTACTGGCTGGTCGGCCCTGCTGCTGGGCCTGACCGCGCTGTTCGCCGGGATCGGCGCGCTGAGAAAGCCGGGCGCCTGGCGCACGATGCTCGAAGAGGTTGAACGCAGCCCGGCGCTGCAATTCCTGTGCGGGATGCTCGAACTGCTGATCGGTGCGGTGATCTATCTCGCCAACCCCTGGTTGGCTGCCGATCTGCTATCCTGCCTGCTCAAGGCGATGGGCGGGCTGATGATGGTCGAGGCGCTGATGATCCTGGGTTTCGTCGATATCTACACCCAGTTCTGGCTCCGCAGCCTGACCCACATGCACCGCGGCTGGGCGATGAGCACCGTGGCGCTGGGGCTGGGCTTGACGGTGCTGGGTGGGCTGCATCTGGCCTAGAGCCGCCGGAACAGCATGTTCCTTGCGCCTTGGGTCGATACGGAAAAGCCGGTCACCCGGCCATTGGCGTCGCGCTGAAACTCCAGCGTGGGCAGGTACCAGCGGTCACTCGAAAAGCTCTGCGCGCCGCTGCGCGACAGGGGAATCGCGCCGTTGATCGGGTGCACCGCATAGAGCCCGCCGGGGCCGCTGCGGATCGTGTAGGCGGTCCCGACTTCGTCCGAATAGTAGAGCCCTTCATAGGCCTTGGGATCGAGCGCAGGCAGCGGCGGCGCAGGCGCGGGTGGGGCATCGCTGGGCACTTCGGCGGGGGGAACCGGCTCGACCGGCAGGAACAGCTCCTCGATCCGTTCCGAGCGGGCATAGGCGGCATCGTCGCCATCGTTGCTGAGGAAGATGATCGCCATGCGCTGCTCGGGAAAGCGCGCGATCCGGGTGCGGAACCCGGCGGCCAGACCCAAGTGATCGATCGAGGCCAGCCCGCGGTGCCGACCGATCGAATTGCCATAAGCATAACCCAGTGTAGTGCCATCGGGCAGCTTGCCGACCTGGCCCAGCCGCGCGCGCAGATCCTTCCCGCCCAGCAGTCCGCGATCGAGCGCATTTACCCAGCGTACCAGATCGTCGAGGCTGGAGAGTACCGCAGTCGATCCGCCCGCCGCGGAACTTGCGCCCGAAGCGAGCGAAGTGGCCGGGCTGCGCCCATCATAGCTGAGCGCTTTGTCGGCAATCACCGCACCGGGATCGAGATTGAGCCGGGTATCGGCCATGCCCAGCGGCGCGAACAGGTTGTCCTGCATCCAGCGGTCGGCCGGAACCTTGGTGGCGCGGGCAATCACTTCGCCCAGCAGGACATAGCCGGTGTTCGAATAGAGCTGCTGGCTGCCCGGCGCAAAGTTGAGCGTCTTTTGCCGGGCCACGAAATCGAGCACGTGGCGCACCTCCATGCCCTTTTCGAGCGGCAGTCCGGCCAGCGCCAGCCCGGCGTCCCAATCGCGCAGCCCGCTGGTATGGTCTAGCAGCTGGCCGATGGTGATCGGCGCGCCGAAATCGGGCACTTCGGGAATGTATTTGCGCACGGGATCGTCGCGCGAAACAACCCCGCGCTCGATCAGCAGCGCGATGGCGGCGCCGGTGAACTGCTTCGATACCGAGGCCAGCTCGAACCGGGTGCGCGGCGTGATCGGCACGCGGTGCTCGATATCGGCCAGCCCCAGCGTGCGGCGATAGAGCGGCTGGCCATCTTTCAGCACCACCACAGCCGCCCCGGCGTGGTCGGCATCGTACCAGGTGCCGAGCAACTGGTCGGCGCGCGCCTGCGGCGTGGCGGCCAGCGGCTCGCGCCGGGTCAGCGTGATGGTGAAAGGCGTCTTGCCCGCCTGCCAGGCAAACTGCGCGACTTGCACGGTATAGCGCCCGGCGGTACTGGCCTTGAATATCCCGGTTTCGGTTTCATGGCTCGTGTTCTGGTCGACGATCTCGGCCAGCTTGCCTTGCGGATCGAACAGCACCAGCACCAGATCGCTGCCAGTCTGGTCCAGCCGCACGGCGGCGAAGTCACCTGCTTTCAGATCGATCCCGAACCGCTCGACCTCGGCCCCGTCGATCGTGCCGCTGATCGGCTTTCCTGGCTCCAGCGGCTGGGCAGGCAGGGCAGGATCGGAGCTGACAAAGCGGGCAATCGACTGGAACGGTGGGGATGGCTCGGCAAGCGCGGCAGTTGCTGGCAGCGATAAAGCCAAGGCAAGGGCAATCAAACGCATCCGACTTCTCCCGATTCCGGCTGTTCTGTATTAGAACCATAATGCAGCAATACAGGCAAGTGCTAAGCGTCGCGCATCATCCCTGAAGCATAAGGCTGCACCAGCCCCGCCGCCCGGTCCCACCCGCCATTCAGCCACAGCTTCCACACCGCTGGATCGGGGGGCAGGATCGCGGGCAGCCGCTCGGCTCCCAGATCGCGCAGCAGGGCGTTTGGCTCGCAGGTCAGCAGTGCGAAGCTGGGGATTTCGCTGTCTTTCCACACGCCGGCGAAAGCGAACAGGGACTGGTCAGCGCAGCTTAGCCAGTGCCGCACGCGCTTGCCTTCGCGGTCCACGCCTTTGCCCCAGATCATGAAGCCGGTGACCGGGACCAGGCAGCGAAATTCGCTGTTGCGCAGGTTGCCGATCCAGAACGGGCTTTCGAGATTGCGCACGCTCAGCACCGAACGTCCGCTTGTCCCGGCG
>Ga0073918_1000051_pt1 | contig 9842 bp, 8 predicted proteins | sample GWRWT4_1July14_FD_71201 | JGI IMG/M metagenome (GOLD analysis project Ga0073918, IMG submission 71201) | Sand microcosm microbial communities from a hyporheic zone in Columbia River, Washington, USA - GW-RW T4_1-July-14 | ecosystem: Engineered > Artificial ecosystem > Sand microcosm > Unclassified...
GCGGGCCAGCACCTGCCGCTCGGCGCGCCTCAGGTAGAGATCATCGAGCGACAGGGTAGCCACCGCGATCCCTTCGGCCTCGAGCGCCGTGGCCAGCGCGGCGACCAGCGTCGTCTTGCCGCTGCCTTGCGCCCCGCAGATCCCCAAGACCATCGGCTTGCGCGCTGAGGGCAGGACGGTGCGGATGTAGCGTAGAAGGGCGCTTGGGAGATCGAGGGCGGGCATGATCTAGTCGTAGCAAGATTTCACACGAAGACACGAAGATGTCACGCCGGACCGAAGGTCCGCCATTCTCTCAAACGTCAACACTGGCGCGAGGCCGGGAGTTTTGAGCGGCTTCGCCGATAGCGAAACATCTTCGTGTCTTCGTGTGAACCCAAAAAACCCTGCATCACCCCTGCACACAAATCCCACCGCATTGGCACTCACTCACCGCAACCATCTCCACGCCCCGGCGCGACAAGAGCCGCGAACGGGGGGACATGCCGATGCGATTGCTTTCCAAACACCGCTGGGATGGGGCCTTCGCGCTCAAGCTGGCGCTCACCGCGCTGCTGGTGCTGCTGGGCAACTACGTGTTCTGGGAGCTGGAACAGGTCACCGGGGTGCAGGGCCTATTCATGCTGGGCCTCTGCGCCGCGCTGGCTGCCGCCCGGCCTGCGGTGCGCAAGGACAAGCGCGCGCTGGTCGCCCTCGGCTTCGCGGCGCTCTATGGCTTTGCCCAGCTGTGGGACCCCAGCCCGCTGGCTTTCGCGCTGTTCTGGGTGGCGATTGGCCTCGCGACCTTGCTGCCCGGCAGCGCCCGGTTTGACGATGGCTGGCGCTGGTTCCAGCGGCTGTTTGTCCACGGCTTCAAATCGCTGTTCGGGCCGCTGATCGATTTCGGCAAGCTCGACCGCCTGCGCCGCCGCCGCCCTGCCCGGCCCTTGGGCCTGCGCCGTTCGGCCACGGTGCTGGTGCTGCCGCTGCTGGGTTCGGCGCTGTTCCTTTGGCTGTTCGCCGCGGCCAACCCGGTGATCGAATCATGGCTGAGCTCGATCTCGCCGCCGGATTTCGACTGGACTTTCCTGCCGCGCCTGATCCTGCTGGGCTTTCTGGCGCTGCTGGCCTGGGGTGTGCTGCGCCCGCGCCCGCCGCGCCGCACCTTTGGCACCTTCGATGGCAGCGGCGACCTGCGCATCCCCGGCTTCTCGCTCGCTTCGGTGACGCTCTCGCTGCTGGCCTTCAACGCGCTGTTCGCGCTGCAGAATGTGATGGACCTCGCCTACCTCTCGGGTCTGGCCGAACTGCCCAAGGGCATCGTGCTGTCCACCTATGCCCACCGCGGGGCCTATCCGCTGGTCGCGACCGCATTGCTCGCCGCGCTGTTCGTGCTGGTCGCGCTCCGCCCGGGATCGAGCACCGCGGCCAGCCCCTTGGCGCGCGGCCTTGTCACGCTGTGGATCGCGCAGAACCTGGTGCTGGTCGCCAGCGCGGCCTGGCGGACCTGGGACTATGTCCAAGCCTATGACCTCACCCGCCTGCGCATCGCCGCGCTGCTGTGGATGGCCTTGGTCGCGCTGGGGCTGGTGCTGGTGCTTTACCGGATGCTCAGGGAAAAGAGCGCGAGCTGGCTGATCAATGCCAACCTGGTCACGTCGGGCGCGCTGCTGACCGCCATCTGCTTCGTCGACCTTGGCGCGGTGGCGGCAAGCTGGAACGTGCGCCATGCCCGCGAGATCGACGGGACCGGGGCGCAAATGGACCTGTGCTACCTCAGCCAGCTGGGCGACAGCGCGCTGCTGCCGCTGCTCGAGCTCGACCAGCGCAAGTTGCCCGGCGACTTCGGTCAGCGGGTCAGCCGCGTGCGCCTGACCGCCCAGAGCCGGGCAGCGGGAATGGCCAGCAACAGCATGTGGTCGCTGCGCAACACCCAGCGCCTGGCCGAGTACCGCCGCCTCAGCGGGGTCGGCACGATCGGGCACTACGATGGGGGAGAGTCGGACTGCAACGGCCGCCCGTACAGCCACCATTCTTACGAACCCGCCAGCACCACCGAAGTGGAGGTCCCCCGCAATGCAAACCGCAACGATTGACCTGACGCCCCAAACCGCGACAATGAGCGTTATGACCCGCCGCGTTCTTCTGGTCGATGACGACCCGCACATCCGCCAGCTCCTCGCCTTCGCCTTCGACAAGGCTGGGATGGAGGTCTGCGAGGCGGCCGACGGCGAGGAGGCCTTGGCCGAAGTCGCACGGGCTGCCCCCGACCTGGTGGTGCTCGATATCAACATGCCCCGCATGGACGGGCTGGAGGTCTGCCGCCGCCTGCGCTCCAGCAGCGAGATCCCGGTGCTGTTCCTCTCCAGCCGCGATGACGAGTTCGACCGGGTGCTGGGGATCGAGCTCGGCGCGGACGACTATGTGGTCAAGCCCTTCAGCCCCCGCGAAGTCGTCGCCCGCGCCAATGCGATTCTGCGCCGTTCCGCCCCGAAAGGTGCCGCCCCAGCCCCTGCCGCCGAGAGCCAGACCAAGGGCCTGCTCAGCCTTGACACCGAAGGCTGGACCGCGCGCTGGGATGGGGCCGAAGTGACGCTGACCGTCAGCGAGTTCAACCTGCTGCGCGCCCTGGCCGGAGCGCCCGGGCGGATCCTCAGCCGCGACCAGCTGATCGACCAGCTCCACGGCCCAGGCTTTGCAATCACCGACCGCACGATTGACAGCCACATCCGCAACTTGCGCCGCAAATTTGCCGAGGCCGGCGGGCACGACGTGGTCGAGACCCGCGCCGGGGTGGGCTACAAGCTGGGGCCCTGCACCGGAGTACCGCGATCCGGCGGCTGATTGCCTCGCTGCGGCGCTGGTCGCGGCGGCTGTGGCCAGTGCCGCGGCTGCGCTGGCTGCTGCTATCGGTACTGCTGTTCGCCGCCGCACTGCCCGGGATCGCCGCGCTGGGCCTCAGGGTTTACGAGAATGCGCTGGTCCGCCGGACCGAGGCCGAAGTCAGCGCCCAGGCCGCCGCGCTCGCCGCCAGCGCCGCGCTGCTGTGGCCCGGCGCGCAGCCGGCCGCTCCGGTTGAGACCCCGGCCAAAGAGATGTCGCGGCTCGATCCCTATGCCGCCGCGATCACGACGGGCATCGACTTGCGCTCCACTCCGATCCTGCCCGAGCGGCCCCGGGCCCAGCCCGCCAATGCCCCGCCCGATCCCGCCGCGCTGGAGGCCGCCCGCCGGATCGCCCCGGCGCTGGCCGAAACCAAGGCCGCGACGCTCGCCTCGATCGTGCTGCTTGACCGTGAGGGCGTGATGGTCAGCGGCAAGCAGATCGGCCTCTCGCTCGGCCGCCTGACCGAAGTCCAGACCGCGCTGGCCGGCGGCTCGCTCACCGTAATGCGCTACAACACCAGCTTCCGGCGCGGCTGGCTGCTCCACTGGCTGAGCCCCGCGACCGACATCCGCCTGCACCATGCGCGCTCGATCGTGGTCAATGGCCAGGTCGTCGGCGTGGTCCTCGTCTCGCGCTCGCCCTCGGCGCTGTTCCGGGGGATGTGGGAGGACTGGGGCAAGATCATGCTGGGCGTAGTGGTGATCCTGGGGCTGCTGGTGGTGGTGGCCGCGGTGCTGGCGCGCGCGATCGTGGTCCCGGTCGAGCGGCTTTCGGCCGCGACCCGCGCGCTGGCCCAGGGGCGTTCGGCGTCCTTGCGCGCCCCAACGCTGGAGGTCCGCGAGATCCGCAGCCTCAACGCCGATTTCGCCGCCATGGCCGAGGCGATCAACCGCCGCAGCCGCTATTTGCGCGATTTCGCCGCCAGCCTCAGCCACGAATTCAAGACGCCCTTGGCGGGCATTCGCGGCGGGATCGAGCTGCTGCAAGACCACGGCGCAACCATGAGCAAGGCCGAGCGCAGCCGCTTCCTCTCCAACATGGAGGGGGACGCCACGCGGCTGTCGCGCCTGGTCAGCCGCCTGATGGAGCTGGCCCAAGCGGACATGGCCCGCAGCCCCGGTGATGCCAGCGGCGCGGTCGCCCCGGTCCTGGCCCGCCTGGCCGACGCGCACTCGTCGCCGGGCTTTGCGGTGACTTACACGATCGAGCCCGACTACCCCTTGCTCGGCATCGAGGAAGAGGCGCTCGAAACCGTGCTCGCCACGCTGATCGAGAACGCCCGCCAAGCCGGGGCCACCGCGCTCGCCATCACCACCGGGCATCGCGGCAAATTCGCCTCCATCGCGCTGACCGACAACGGACCCGGCGTGCCCGAGGCTGACCGGGTGCGGGTGTTCGACCCGTTCTTCACCAGCAAACGCGACACCGGCGGCACCGGCCTCGGCTTGCCGATTGCGCGGGCGCTGGCGGAAAGCCGGGGCGGCTCGCTTGAGCTGGGCGAAAGCGGCACGGGCGCGTGCTTCGTGCTGACCCTGCCGGTGGCGGATTAGAAAGACCCTCCCTGTGAGCAAAGCTCATGGGGAGGTGGCATTTGCGCAGCAAATGACGGAGGGGTCTCGGAGGGTGCGCCATTACCCCTCCGTCTCGTCCTGCGGACGATCCACCTCCCCTTTTGTGCTTCGCAAAAAAGGAGAGGATCTATTGGGGTTCGGTTGGGGCTGGGGCTGCCCCACCCCCAAACATCCGCTTCAGCACCCGCCGGGCGAGCAGCAGCAGCCAGACGGACAGCGCCAGCAGGACCAGCGCCACGGCTCCGGCCGCCACGGGGTAGCTGTAGGCGAGGTAGAGCAGTCCGGTGGTCGCAACGTCTTCCACCGCGGACATGGCGACGTTGCTGAAGGGTTCGGGGCTGGTGTTGGCGACGGCGCGCGCGCTGGCCTTGCCGCCGTGGGCGAGCAGGCTGGCTCCGCCGCCGAGAATGAAGGCGATGGCCTGGGTCGCGGGATCGCCGGGGTCGATCACGGCGAGCGTGAGCAAGGCCCCGCCGATCGGGCGGATGAAGGTGTGGACCGTGTCCCAGATCGAATCGAGCCACGCCACTTTGTCGGCGAAGAATTCCATGAAGGCCGCTACGCCGGCGACCCCCATCACCCAGGGGTTGGCCAGCACTTGCAGCGATTGCAGGTGTTCGGGCAGCGGCAGGACCTGGAAATGCATGGCGAGGCCGGTGGCCAGCGCGGTCAGGTAGAGCCGCCAGCCCGACAGCAGGCTGACCGATCCGGCGATGCCGAGAATTTCAACGATGCCAAGGCTTTCAGGCACGATCCCTCTCCCCCGGAAACTTTCCGGAGGAGAGGATGCGCAGGTTTTGGGATTGAGGCAAGGGCCCGGTCAGAAGACCTCGAACAGCCCGGCAGCGCCCTGCCCGCCGCCAATGCACATGGTGACGACCGCGTACTTGGCGCCGCGGCGCTTGCCTTCGATCAGGGCGTGGCCGGTGCAGCGTGCGCCGGTCATGCCAAACGGGTGGCCGATCGAGATCGAGCCGCCGTTGACGTTGAGCAGCTCGTCAGGGATGCCCAGCTTGTCACGGCAGTACAGCACCTGCACCGCGAAGGCTTCGTTGAGTTCCCACAGGCCGATGTCGTCCATCTTGAGATTGAAGCGTTCGAGCAGCTTGGGGATCGCAAAGACCGGCCCGATGCCCATTTCGTCGGGCTCGGTGCCGGCCACCGCCATGCCGACGTACCGGCCGAGCGGGGTCAGCCCGCGCTTTTCGGCCAGCCTGGCTTCCATCACCACGCAGGCGCTGGAGCCGTCCGAAAGCTGGCTGGCGTTACCGGCGGTGATCACGCCGCCTTCGCCGACCACCGGCTTGAGGCTGGCGAGCCCTTCCAGCGTGGTATCGGGACGGTTGCAATCGTCCTTGGCGGCGGTGACTTCGTGGTAGGAGACCTCCTTGGTTTCCTTGTCCATCACCGCCATGGTGGCAGTGCAAGCGACGATCTCGTCGTCGAACTTGCCCGCGGCCTGCCCGGCGGCAGTGCGCTGCTGCGACTGGAGCGAGTAGACATCCTGCGCTTCGCGGCTGATGCCATAACGCTTGGCCACCACTTCGGCAGTGCCGATCATCGGCATGTAGATGTGGGGGTGCATTTCGAGCAGCTCGCGGTCAGGCTCGATAAACATCTTGCCCGCGCCGACCACCTTGGAAATGCTTTCCACGCCGCCCGCGACGCAGATGTCCATGTTGTCGACCAGCACCTGCTTGGCCGCCGTGGCGATGGTCATCAGGCCCGAGGAGCACTGACGGTCGATCGTCATGGCCGGAACGGTGACCGGCAGGCCAGCGCGCAGCGCGGCGAGGCGCGCGACGTTGCCGCCGGTCGAGCCCTGCTGCACGGCGGTGCCCATCAGCACGTCGTCAATCTCGCCGCCCTCGAGGCCCGCGCGTTCGACCGCGGCCTTGATCGACCAGGCCCCCAGCGTGGCGCCAGTGGTGTTGTTGAAAGCGCCGCGCGCCGCCTTGGTCAGCGGGGTGCGGGCAGTGGAAACGATGACTGCGTCACGTGACATGGGGAATTCCTTTTCAATCCGGTTCCCCCTCCCGGTTCGGGAGGGGCAGCGAGACTTGGCAGCTTGCTGCCTAGTCGCAGCGGGGTGGGCTCCTACGCCAGCGTCGAGCCACCACCCCAACCCCTCCCCGGCGGGGAGGGGCTAATCAATTTAAACGAAAAACATCGTGATCCATTCACAGATCAGTGCGGGCTTGTCCTCGCCTTCGATCTCGATGGTCACTTCGTTGGTCTGCTGCCACTGACCGGGGCGCTTTTCGACCAGTTCGAGCAGCTTGGTGTGGCTGCGCACGCGCTTGCCGGCGCGGACCGGGCTGATGAAGCGGGTTTTGTTGCCGCCATAGTTGACGCCCATCTTGACGCCCGAAACGCGGCCGCCTTCGGTCATCGCGCCCAGCACCGGCAGCAGCGAGAGCGTGAGGAAGCCGTGCGCGATGGTCCCGCCGAACGGGGTCAGCTTGGCCTTTTCCTCGTCAATGTGGATGAACTGGTGATCGCCGGTGGCATCGGCAAACATGTTGATGCGTTCCTGGGTCACGTGGAACCAGTCCGAAACGCCGATCACTTCGCCGGTCTTGGTGGCAAGTTCTTGCGGGGTCATGTCGCCTCTCCTCAAAGCTGGAAAGGCGCTGTCATGGCCCAAGCCGCCAAGCTGTGCAACACGTGCTAGGGTGCCGCTACGGCATTCCCGACCCGCAGCGCAGGTTTTTCAAACCGCCGCTGGACAACTTGCGAATCGATTCGCTTCAAGTACGACCACAATCCGCACTGCAGCCCGATCAGCATGTAGCAGAACGGCTGGAACGCGATCCCGACGAAAGCCCCGCCCAGCATGTAGACCAGCAGCGATTGCTGCAGCGCATTGGCGAGCGGCGCCTGCCAGGTTTCGCCCGGGCCGGTGCGGTTCTTCCAGCGGCTGCGGATCTTCTCCATTTGCCACAGGCCCGAGACCAGCAGCCACAGCCACAGGAACAGCCCCGGCCAGCCCTGTTCGCCCAGCATCTCGAAATAGCTGGAGTGATAGGCCCGCGACTTTTCTTCGACTTCGACGACGTCCTTGGAGGTGTTGTTGCCCTCGCCGGTGACCGTGACCAGCTCGACCTTGAGCTTGTTGCTGCGATAGGCATCGAAGCCGCCGCCCAAGGGATGGTCCTTCACATAGTCGAGCGTCCACATCCACACCGCTACCCGAGTCGAGGCAGACTGGTCGGCCTTGTGGTTCTCGATCGTGTCCATCCGCTTGGCAAAGCTGTCGGGCAGGAAGGGGATAGCCACGGCAACCAGTGCGGCCATCACGCCAAGGTAGAGGAAGCGGCGCTTGACCGTGCGCAGCGAAAGCACCCCCAGAAAGCCAAGGCAAAGCAGCCCAGTGCGCGCCTGGGTGCCGATCGGGATCAGCGCGCAGGCAAAGATCAGCGCAATGCCGAACAGTTTGACCCGCCAATCGGGCTTGAAAATCGTCCCGTGCTTCATCAGCCAGACGATCAGCGGGATCACTGCGATCGATACGGCCGAAATGATCGAGCCTTCGTAGAGCCCGAAATTGGTATCGAGCAGCAGCCGCAAGGTGCCATAGCCGCCCCCGCCGCCAACGGTCTTGATCCCGCCGTTGATGATGATCGTTCCGACCGAAAGCACCAGAACCAGCGCCGCAGCCTCGATCCTGAGGCGCGTGCGCAGGGTGAGCGGCAGGAAGATCGCAAAGACCAGCGCTTTCCACACCCACGACCACTTCTCGGCCGCCTCCACCGGGAAATCGGCGAACATCGTGGTCAGCCCGCTATAGACCAGCAGCACCGCAATGATTCCCTGGCGCATGGTAAAGCGGCTATCGCGCTTGTCGTCGAGCAGCAGCCAGCCCATGAAGGCCAGCACGAACGCCACCAGCGAAATCGACATCGAGGCCAGCAGGCTGTACGAAATCTTCTGCGGGCTGAGCGTGTCGATATAGAGGAACGCCAGCACCCACAGAAACGGTTTGCGGAAACCCAGCGCCAGGAAGGCCAGGGTGAAAAGGGTGATCGCCAGGTCAAGCATGGGGCTCGTCCTGTTCCTGCTCGCTGTCGAGATCATCGCGCTGTAACAGGCGCCAGCAGGCAATCGCCAGCAGGGCGTGAGTCAGCGCCAGGGAGAAATAGTCGATCATGTCACCGCGCGGCCTAGCAGAGCGGGGTTGACGCGCCGTTAAGCCTTCTGGGCCTAGAGAATGCGGCCATGACTCGCATCCTCCACGTGCTGGACCATTCCTTGCCGCTGCACAGCGGCTATACCTTTCGCACCCGCGCGATCCTGACCGCGCAAGCTGCGGCGGGGCTGGAAGTGCGCGGAATAACCGGCCTCAGGCACTTCAAGGATGGTCCCGATACCGAAGTCTGCGATGGCATCAAGTTCCACCGCACCCGCGGCGAGGCCAAGGGCCCGGTTGGCCTGCGCGAATGGCGCGAAATCAATTTTCTGGCCGAAGCGATCATCGCATTGGCGGCGGACTGGCGTCCCGATGTGCTCCACGCCCATTCCCCGGCGCTGTGCGGCAAGGCCGCGCTGATCGCCGGGCAGCGGCTGGGGATCCCCGTGGTCTACGAAATCCGCGCCTTCTGGGAAGACGCAGCCGTTTCGAATGGAACCGGCAGCGAAGGCAGTGTCAAATACCGGCTGACCCGCGCGCTGGAAAACCATGTGGTTGCAGGCGCCGCTGCGGTGGTGACGATCTGCCAGGGCCTGAAGGATGACCTGGCCCAGCGCGGCACCGATCCGGCGAAGATCGCGATCAGCCCGAACGGAGTCGATCTGGCGCTGTTCGGCGATACGGTGGCGCCCGATCCGGCGCTGGCAGCCCAGCTGGGGCTGGGACAGGGCCCGGTGATCGGTTTCATCGGCAGTTTCTATGACTACGAAGGCCTCGACGACCTGATCGCGGCCATGCCCTTGCTGACCGCGCGGGTGCCGGATGCCCGGCTGCTGCTGGTCGGCGGCGGGCCGATGGAAGCGGCGTTGAAGGAACAGGCGGAGGCCAGTCCCGCAGCCGCAGCGATCCGCTTTGTCGGACGCGTGCCGCATAGCGAGGTTGAACGGTACTACGCCCTGGTCGATGTCATGGCCTATCCGCGCAAGCAGAGCCGCCTGACCGATCTGGTCACGCCCTTGAAGCCGCTCGAGGCGATGGCGCAGCGCAAACTGGTTGCCGCATCCGATGTTGGCGGGCACCGCGAGCTGATCACCCACGGCCAGACCGGCACGCTGTTCACCCCGGACGATCCGGCGGCCTGCGCAGCGGCATTGGCGGATCTGCTCGAAGCGAGCAGCAGCTGGGACTCGTTGCGCGCCGCCGGGCTCGAACACGTCCGGACCAAACATGACTGGGCCCGGAATATTCATCGTTATCACGATGTTTACCAAAGGCTG
>Ga0073918_1000052_pt1 | contig 9751 bp, 7 predicted proteins | sample GWRWT4_1July14_FD_71201 | JGI IMG/M metagenome (GOLD analysis project Ga0073918, IMG submission 71201) | Sand microcosm microbial communities from a hyporheic zone in Columbia River, Washington, USA - GW-RW T4_1-July-14 | ecosystem: Engineered > Artificial ecosystem > Sand microcosm > Unclassified...
GCCGCACTTCGCGCAGGAACGGCAGCAGCAGTTCGTAGTTGAGCAAGGAGATGTTGAACGTCGCGCCCAGGTAGATCGTCACCACGGCGATACACATTGCGATCAGCACGGCCCGGCGCAGCGCCAGCCAGGGCAATTGCGCCGCCGCCAGCCCGGCCAGGCCAAAGCCCAGCCAGTACCGCCCCATCGGCGGCCCGCCCAGCGGCCACATCAGCATCACTGGCAGAAACGGCAACACCAGCCAGACCAGCGCCCAGGACCACGGCATTGCCCGAAACAGCGAGGTGCGGTCAGTTTCCATCGGCTTCCGCGCTAGGCCAGCATGGTTAATTTCGGGTTTCAGAGCGTGACCACGCCCTCGATACAGGTCACGCAGTGCCCGCCGACATGAACGTCCGCGCCCTCGACCCGCACCGCGATCCAGCCGTCGCGGCCCAGCTGGCGGCCCTGGCTGGCCAAGTAGCTGTCGCCGTCGCCGATCTGGCCCATGGTCAAACGGTAGGCCCCGACTGCAGCATTGCCGCTGCCGCAGACCGGGTCTTCGGGGATCCCGTCGCCGGGCGCAAAGCTGCGGACCACGACGCGGTCACCATCGAGCGCAAACACCGTGGCGCCGGTCATGCCGGTGCGTTCGTAATAGGCGGTCAGGCGCGCCGGATCGTGGGCGAGGCTTTCGAGCGCCGCTACTTCGGCCAGTTCCGCGACCAGCCAGGTCGGCCCGACATTGACCGCGTGGGCCTTGCCCAGCAGCTTGACCCCTTCGCCCAGCCAGGCGGTCGCTTCGGCGTCCTGCAATTCTTCCAGTGCATAGCGCGGCAGGCGGAACGAAACGCCGTGGTCGCCCAACGTCAGTTCGACCAGTCCGATCTTGCATTGCTGCACCAGGCGGCCATCATTCGGCGTGGCCAGCCCGGCGGCAACCACCGCATGGGCGGTGCCCAGTGTCGGATGCCCCGCAAAAGGCAGCTCGTCCTTGGGCGTGAAAATCCGCAAGTGATAGTCCGCCCCCGGCATGGTCACCGGCACCACGAACGTGGTCTCGCTGAGGTTGGTCCAGTTGGCGAAAGCCTGCATCTCGGCGTCGGACAGGCCCTCACCATCAAGCACCACGGCTACCGGGTTGCCCTTGTAGGGAACCTGCGTGAACACATCGACCTGGGTGAACTTGCGGTGACGGGGCATTCTTTGGCTCCTTGGCTATCCCCCACACCCGTTCGCCCCGAGCGCAGTCGAGGGGTCGCGTGCGTGGCGGTCCCTCGACTTCGCTCGGGACGAACGGAGTTGGGCAGAGGGTTACTCATCCTGCGGCGGGATGACCGGGCGGTAGTTCCAGCGCATTGACCGGCTGCCGTCCAGCAAGGAAATTTCAGCCACCAGCAATTTTCCCTGTCGCCAATAGCGGATCCGCTGCGGGTAATCGTGCGCCGGGTTGGCGAATTCGATCGCTGCATCGCTGATCAGTACCATCGGGAAAGTCACCGGCTCCTTGCCTTTGGGCTGCGCGACATAGGCCATGGTTCCGTCTTTGCGCTGCTCGATCCGGATGACTTCCCACGTGTTTAGCTCTGATCCGAAACCGGTGCGCGACACGCCCAACATCATGCCCCCGCGCGGATCGGTCCAAACTTCGTCGGTCCAGCTGGCGCCTTCCTCGGTCATCCAGGTGCCGGCCATCCAGTCGGGCAGCGCGGCTCCCTTGGGGGCTTCGGCAGAAATCGGTGCGGCCAGCAACAGGGCCGCAAGGATCAATTTCTTCATCTTGTCGGCAATGCCCTTCGCGCGATGAACACCGGCTTTAGCGCGCCCGGATCAGTTGCGAAAGGAGGCCCAGCGTTCCCTACCAAACATGGTTTACGCGATCTTAACCTCGCTGCCGCAAACCCGCGATCTCGAGCGAGGGGCAGACTGCACGTGACACAGGGTGAGACCGCACCGGACAAGTCGGCCGAATGGCCGCTGGGCGCGCTGGCTTTCACTGCGCTGGCGGTCGGTCTGCTGGCTTGTTTGGCCAACTTGCTCAATTATCACCACTATCCGGTCTTCCGCGCCGAAGTCGGCCTGATGGCACTGGCCTTGCTGGCTGCTGCCGGCCTTGCTGCCGCGCTCCACCGGCTGGCCCAGCCGGGCCTGTCGTTCCTTCTGACCGGACTTTTCGTGGCCACCCTGGTTGACCTGGGGGCCGACCTGCACAAAATGGTCTTCCCGGTGCTCACCGGCGTGTTGGCCTTTTCCGCCAGGCACTACGAGCGCGTGGTGCTCAAGCTGACCACAGCGGCTTTTGCTTCGGTCTTGCTGTTCCAGGGGTTCGACCTGGTTCGCGCGCCCGATCAGCCACCTGCCCCGCGTAACGAAGCCAGGCTCCTGCAGGACGGTGCCAGCCGCGACACGGCACTGCGCCCGATCGTCCACCTGATGCTCGATTCCTATATCGGCCTCGATGGGATGAGCGCGGCAGACACCAGTTTCGGTGACCTGCGCCAGCAGCAAGAACAGTTCTACCTCGGTCACGGGTTTCAGATCTATCCCGGCGCCTACAGCCGCCACGCCAAGACGATCAATTCGCTTCCCGAGATGCTGTCTTACGGCCGGGCCAAGCCCGCCACCGGGCGGCGCGACCTGCAGACCGCCGTGGTCGATCCGCTGCCCTACTTCCTTGACCTTGACCGCAAGGGTTACCGTACCAGCGTAGCCGCGCCCTCGTTCGTGGATCTGTGCCCCCGGCAGCCGCTCAGTCAATGCCGCAACTACAATCGCTCAAACCTTGCGAGCATGACCGATACCACACTTTCGGTGCAGGACCGGACGCGCATGATCGGAGCAACGATGCTTGAACTGTCGCAGTTCACCCGCCTCATCAGCGGCACGATCGACTTGCAAATCAATACCTGGCGCAGCAGCACTAAGCGGCACCTCTACAACCGCGCCAAGCTCTATTCGCTGACCGGCTTTGACCAGATCGACGCCTTCACCCGCGATCTCGCCACGCTCAAAGGCGGCGAGGCTCGCTTCGTTCACCTGCTGCTGCCGCATGATCCCTATGTGCTGGACGCGGCCTGCAAGCTGCTGCCCGAGAGCGAATGGGGTGATGAGCATGGCCCGCTGGCCTTCGCCCCGCGCGATGCCGCCTATGCCCGCCAGGCCCGCTGCGTCACCGAAATGCAGATCGCCGCGCTATTGAAGGCGCTCGATGCCACCGAGGCCGGGCGCAATGCCATCGTTATCATCCAGGGCGATCACGGCTCGCGTACACTTGACGGCGAGCCTTCGGTGATGGGCGGTGCGCTCGATCTGCGCACTGCGGCCGTCGCATACTCCACGTTCTTCGCAATCCGCGTGCCAGGCGAGCCTGCTGCATCGGTTGGCGGAATGCACGCGCTCGACACGTTGCTTGGCCAGTTTGCCACCAGCGGCTTTGCCAAGGCCCCGCGCCCGGCCCAGCAGCCGGCCGAAGTCTATCTGATGGATGCCGCCTGGACCCCGGTGAAACGCATTCCTTTGCCGCCCTTCGCTCGGAAACTTTAGAAAAAATTAACGTTGCCTTTTTACAGTTTAGCGGTCCGCAAGCGGATCAACAGAGGGACATTTTCAATGAACGGAAAGACAGTCGTTTCGCTTGTCGGCACTTTGGCGATGCTAACCGTAGCCGCACCCGCCCATGCCTACCTTGATCCGGCAACGGGCAGCATCATTCTGCAGGCAGTGATCGGCGCGATTGCCGGGGCCACGCTGTTTTTGCGCACCTCGCTGTTTCGCATCAAAGCCCTGTTTGTCCGCAGCAAGCCGAGCGGCGAAGAATGAGTCAGGCAGCCACGCTTGAAGCCGGATCGTTCCGCGATCCGGCCGGCCGGGTGTTCAGTGCCGGCGAGCAGATTCTGCGCACTGTCGCCCCGGTCGCGGCCAAGCAGTTTGCTGCCGCCAGCGAAGCCGGTGTAATGCGCCGCCTGGCCGATGCCGGTCGGCTGGTCGATTTCACCGACGTGACAGACCAGGCCGCCGCCTATGGCCTGAGCGATGCCGAAGTGGTGCTTTCGCACCCGCGCATCCCCTTCATTTCGTATCCTTATGAGTGGAGCTTCAGCCTGCACAAGGCTGCGGCCTTGGCGCACCTCGACTTGCAGCTTGACCTCCTCAAGGACGGTTTCGCGCTGAGCGATGCGACCGCCTACAACGTGCAGTTCGAAGGCGTGAAGCCGGTGTTCATCGACCACCTGTCAATCCGCCCTTACCAGGACGGCGAGATCTGGGCCGGGCACCGCCAGTTCTGCATGCAGTTCCTCAATCCGCTGCTGATGTGGTCGCTGCTCGATCTCCAGCCCAGCCACTGGTTCCGCGGCTCGCTTGAAGGGATCGCGCCGGAAGACCTAGCCAAGCTGATCCCATTGAAGAAGCGGCTCAATTTCACCGTGCTGACCCATGTGATCGCGCAGGCTGCGATGCAGCGCCGCTCGGTCAACAAGTCACAGGGTTCTGCCAGCTACCGCACCGCGCGCCTGCCGCGCAGCGGGTTCGAAGGCATGCTCGACGGCCTGCGCCGCGCCATTACCAAGCTGGAAGTCCCCTCGCACCGCACGGTCTGGGGCGACTATGCCCAGAACACCAGCTACTCCTCGCCCGAAATGGAAGCCAAGCACCGCTTCTGCGCTGAAATGGTCAGCGCGGTGAAGCCGGACTTGCTCTACGATATCGGCTGCAACAGCGGCGACTATTCGCTGGGCGCGCTGGAAGCGGGCGCCAAATCGGTGGTCGGCTTCGATTTCGATCAGGCCGCACTGGAAGCGGCCTATCGCCGCGCCAAGGAGGGCGGTCTGCCGTTCCTGCCGCTGTGGCTCGATGCCGCCAATCCCAGCCCATCACAAGGCTGGGGCCAGGCCGAGCGCAAGGGCTTTGCCGGCCGCGCCAAACCCGATGCGCTGCTGGCCTTGGCTTTCATCCATCACATCGCGATCGGCCGCAACGTGCCGCTCGACATGGCGACCGACTGGATCGTCGGCCATGCGCCGGTGGGCGTGGTCGAGTTTCCGCACAAGGCCGATCCGATGGTCCAGACGCTGTTGTCGCAGCGTGAAGACATCTTCCCCGACTATGACCATCAGAATTTCGCCAAGTTGCTGGGAGAGCGCGCGCGGATTGTGAAGCAGGTCGATGTCCTGCCGACCCGTACGCTCTACTGGTACGACCGCAGCTGAAAAGCGGGCTTGGGACTGCCAAACGGTAGGCTCGGCATAGCGACATGAGGAATGGGGCTGTGAAGGACGCCACCGAAACGGAAACGGGCACCCCTGGCCATTGGCCGGTGACGGCCCTGGTGTTCGTCGCCGTCACGACCGGACTGGTTGCGATCCTCGCCAATCTGCTCAATTTCAACGACTATCCGATTGCGCGACCGGAAATCGCATTAGTGCTGCTTGCCATGGTACTGGCTGGAGCGACTGCGGCCGCCATTCACCGCCTGGCACAGCCGCGGCTGGGCTTCGCGTTCACCGGGCTCTATGTCGCGGTCCTGATCGATCTGGGCGTCAATTTTGACCGGATGGGGATCCTGGGCATCGCTGCACTCGCCGCCCTGGCTGCCTGGTTTGGCGAGCGCATCGTCCTGAAGATGACCACCGCAACTTTCGCTTCGGTGCTGCTGTTCCAGTCGGCCGATATGGCCATGGGCAATGCACCGCCCAGTTCCTTGCCGAACAAGGCCGAGCGGTTGCAGGTCAAATCGGCTGGCAACGAACAGCGCCCGCCGATCATCCACCTGGTGCTCGATTCCTACATGGGGCTCGACGGCATGACCGCCCCTGATACCAATTTTGGCGATCTGCGGCGGCAGCAGGAGCAGTTTTACCTCAATCACGGCTTCCAGATCTACCCGGGCTCGTACAGCCGCCACTCCAAGACGGTAAACTCGCTGCCTGAATTCCTCTCTTATGGAACCGCCAAGCGGGCAACGGCCTCGCGCAATGTCCAGCATGATGTCGTGGCCCCGCTGGGCTACTTCGTCGATCTCGATCGCCTGGGCTATCGCACCTCGGTGCTGTCTCCGGCGGTCGTGGATCTTTGTCCCAACCAGCCTTTGACCACCTGCAACAATTACAATCGCTCCAGCCTGGCCGATCTCGATGGATCGGGTCTTTCGGTCGGGGACCGGGCGCGAATGATCGGGATGACCATGATGGAATTCTCGGTCCTGGCGGTTCTGGTTACGGCCTCGGTCGACTACAATCTCGCAGACATGACCGGCTCGACCGGGCGCTACAGCTTCAACCGGGCCAAGGTCCTTTCGCTGACCGGCCTGCGGCTGCTTGACGACGTTACGCGCGATCTTGCCACACTGCGCCGGGGCGAGGTCAGGTTCGTGCATCTGCTGGTCCCGCACGATCCCATGATCCTCGATGCCAATTGCAAGGTGCTCCCCGAAGCCGACTGGATCGACGAGCACGGCCCCGCCCCGCTGGCCGAGCGCGATGCGGCCTATGCCCGCCAGACCAGCTGTGTGACCGAAGTGGGGCTTAAGGAATTCATGGCCGCGCTGAATCAGACCGAAGCCGGGCGCAGCGCCATCGTCATCATTCAAGGCGATCACGGCGCCCGCACCGTGGACCACTTGCCATTTGCCGAAACGCCGGATGTTGACGCCCGCTCGCTGATCGTCACCTATTCGGCATTCTTCGCGATCCGAGTGCCGGGCCAGCCAGCGGCTTCGGTCAGCGGCCGGTTCGCGCTTGACGAGCTGATGGGCGGTTTTGCCGCAAGCGGCTTCACAGCCGCACCGCGCCCGGCTCCGAAGCCCGCAGAGGTCTTCCTCATGGACAACAAATGGGTGCCGCTAAAACGGGTGGCCTTGCCGCCTTCCGCACCGAGGCCAGGGGCAAGGTAGGAACGACTTTCCAAGGCCTCATTGGTCACTGCCATTTCACGCACGGGCACTCTCGCCATGCTAGCAGCTAATCGCATTGGCACCAGAACGGCGAATTTGCCGCGAACGTTAGAAAATATTCAAGGTTTCCGGCTTATTCACCATTTCGATAAGGCAGAGGGTAGTCATGTTTCGGCATGAATACCCCTCGAATTCGAGGGTTTGGACACGATGAGCGCATTCGGCCGACGCAATGGGGCAAGTGGTATGACCCCGGGTGCCCGCCCGCAATTTGGCGTTGCGCGCCCGATGAAGGGCGGCGTCGATGTGTCGAAGCAGGCCGCGCCGATCCCTGGTGGTGACCAGTTCCCGCCGCTGCCCGGCGAAGACAGCTCGATGCCGCCGCCGATGGATATGGGCGGTGCCAACAAAGGCGATGCGATGACCCGGCTGCAAGACCGGGTCAACGGTGTGGTCGAAAACCAGCACCAGGCCGAAGGTTTCGAAGCCTCGGTTCACAAGATCAAGGAACAGGTGCTGCCGCGCCTGCTCGAACGCGTCGATCCCGAAGCCGCCGCCACGCTGACCAAGGATGAACTGTCGGAAGAATTCCGCCCGATCATCATGGAGGTGCTGGCCGAGCTGAAAGTCACGCTCAACCGGCGCGAGCAGTTCGCGCTGGAAAAGGTCCTGATCGACGAACTGCTGGGTTTCGGTCCGCTCGAAGAGCTGCTGGGCGACCCCGATGTCTCGGACATCATGGTCAACGGGCCGATGCAGACCTACATCGAAAAGAAGGGCAAGCTCCAGCTCGCCCACATCCAGTTCCGCGACGAGAACCACCTGTTCCAGATCGCCCAGCGGATCGTCAACCAGGTCGGCCGCCGCGTCGACCAGACCACCCCGCTGGCCGACGCCCGCCTCAAGGACGGCAGCCGCGTCAACGTGATCGTCCCGCCGCTCAGCTTGCGCGGCACCGCGATCTCGATCCGTAAGTTTTCCGAAAAACCGATCACCATCGACATGCTCAAGGACTTCGGTTCGATGAGCGAGAAGATGGCGACTTGCCTCAAGATCGCCGGCGCCTGCCGGATGAACGTGGTCATCTCGGGCGGTACCGGTTCGGGTAAGACAACCATGCTCAACGCCTTGTCGAAGATGATCGACCCGGGCGAGCGCGTGCTGACGATCGAAGACGCGGCCGAACTTCGCCTGCAACAGCCGCACTGGCTGCCGCTTGAAACGCGTCCGCCGAACCTCGAAGGCCAGGGCGCGATCACCATCGGCGACCTCGTCAAGAACGCGCTGCGTATGCGTCCTGACCGGATCATCCTGGGCGAAATTCGCGGCGCGGAGTGTTTCGACCTGCTCGCCGCGATGAACACCGGTCACGATGGCTCGATGTGTACGCTCCACGCCAACAGCCCGCGCGAATGCCTGGGCCGTATGGAAAACATGATCCTGATGGGCGACATCAAGATCCCCAAGGAAGCCATCAGCCGCCAGATCGCCGAATCGGTAGATCTGATCGTCCAGGTCAAGCGCCTGCGCGACGGTTCGCGCCGCACCACCGAGATCACCGAAGTGATCGGGATGGAAGGCGACGTGATCGTCACCCAGTCGCTGTTCAAGTTCGAATACCTCGACGAAAGCGACGACGGCAAGATCATCGGCGAGTTCCGCTCCAGCGGCCTGCGCCCCTATACGCTTGAAAAAGCGCGGCAATTCGGGTTCGACCAGGCCTATCTTGAGGCTTGCCTCTAAGTCGGCAGCTCCGACGCCGGAAGCAGTTTGCCACCTGCCATTACCAGTACGCGCTGAGCGATCTTGATCGTCTCCTGGCGATGGGCGATGATGATCCGCGTTATCCCCATAGCTGAAATCGCAGCATTGACGGCTAGTTCATGACCCGCATCGAGGTGCGCGGTGCCCTCGTCCATGATCAGGATCTTGGGCTGGCGGTATAACGCGCGGGCCAGCAGCACCCGCTGCTTTTGTCCGCCCGACAGGGTCGAGCCCATATCGCCCACCAGCGTTTCATACTGCATCGGCATCCGGGTAATATCGTCATGGATCGATGCTGCGGCGGCCGAAGCAATCGCCCGCTCCATGTCGATCGATTCATCGAACAGCGCGATATTGTCAGCCAGGCTTCCGGCAAACAGGCAGTCCTCCTGCAACACCGCCGCGATCTGGCCATGAAAGCTCTTGTAGCCAAATCTGGCTAGCGGCAGACCATCGACCAGAACTTCACCGGCTTCCGGTTCGACCAGGCCGAGCATCAATTTGACCAGTGTGGATTTGCCCCCACCTGACGGTCCGGTAATGGCCACGTGTTCGCCAGGCTCTATGGTCAGCGACAGGTCTTCGAGAACCAACGGCTCGCTTGGGGCGTAGCGATAGAACACATTGCGCAGTTCGATGCGGCCCTTGAGGTGCGTCTCGATATCCGCGCTTGCGCCGAAGCTGCGATCTTCCTCGGACAAAGCAATGTCGGACAATCGTTCAAGGTGGAGGCCCAGCATTCGAAATGCGATAGCCTGATCGATTAACGCAGCGGCCTTGCCGATGAACTGCCCCTTGTAGGCCATGTAGGCAAAGACCATGCCGACGCTGAAACCGGAACCTGCGATAACAAAACCCACCGCAAGCCAGATGGTGACGATGTTTTCGAGGCCGAAAATGATCGTGTTGGCGGTACTTTGCCAGATCCCGATCCGCGCAACGCGGACATCGGCATTGATCGCGTCGGTCAGCCGCGACTGCCACAGCGCGTGGCGCAGTGTCTCTCGTCCGAACAGGCGCAGTGTGGTCATCCCGCGCAACGTCTCGATCAGTGTGCTTTGCTCTTTTCCGCCAGTGATGATCGCGGCTTCGATTGCTTCACGTTCGAATGAGAACGAA
>Ga0073918_1000056_pt1 | contig 9537 bp, 10 predicted proteins | sample GWRWT4_1July14_FD_71201 | JGI IMG/M metagenome (GOLD analysis project Ga0073918, IMG submission 71201) | Sand microcosm microbial communities from a hyporheic zone in Columbia River, Washington, USA - GW-RW T4_1-July-14 | ecosystem: Engineered > Artificial ecosystem > Sand microcosm >...
GCACCAGGGCGTTGTTGGTCGCTTCCGCCTCAGCCGCCACGTTGCACAGATCGGCCTTGGCCTGGGGGGTCAGCGCCCACTTGCCACTGGCGAAATAGACGTTGGCGGTGCTCTTGATATTGTACTTGTCGATATCGGCCATCCGCCCGCGCAGCGCCTCGGTTGCGGCGGTCTGTTCGGCGAACTGCTGTTCGGTGCCCTGACGGATCATCCGCGCGGTCTTGAGGTCACCGCCCTTGAACGTGATCTGGCTGGCGAACAGAGCGCCGCCTTCGCCCAGCTTGGTCTTGACCGTTACCGGCAGGCCGTTGAGCAGCGCATCGGCACCCAGCTTGGCCCCGCCACCGAACAGGCCGCCGCTGGCCTTGATCTTCGTCTCTTCTGTCACGGTGATCACCGATGCGGTGCCATCGGCTGCGACAACCTTGATCTTGTCCTCATTGCGCGCAGCGATGATGCCCTTGACGTCGGGCCCGGCCGGCATGCGGATTCCGCTGACGACGATGTTGCTGTTGGCTTGCGGCGCTTCGGCGGTCTGCGCGGCAAGCGGGGCCGCAAGCGGCAGGCTCAGCGCGGCGAGCAGGACAAGCGCTCCCGGCTTGAAGGTTAGTGCATGCATCAATCAATACTCCTTCGCACCGCGCGGGTGCGGCGAACCCTGTTTGTGGTCGCCGCTGTCATCAAGAGACCCTGCAAAGGCAAGCGCCGAGCGGACCATTCGAGCGTCAGTTGCGACAAAGCGAGCTTTTGCAGGCCAGAGCAGTGCGTCCCCATCGGGGACAGGGCACTCTCGGTCCTTCACATTCCAGCCATCCAGGCCCATCTATAAGCGCAGGACCATGCGCGAATCCCCTTCACCCACCCGCCAACGCCTGTTGCTGGTCACCGGCCTGCTGGGCGCGGGCAAGTCGACCGCGCTTAAAGTGCTGGAAGATCTGGGCTGGGAAGTGATCGACAATTTCCCGATCCGCCTGCTCGGCCGCCTGATCGACAGCGCCGATGCCCCGGCCAGCGAGCTGCGCGCGCCTTTGGCGATCGGGTTCGATTCGCGGACCCGCGGATTCGACCCCAACAAGGTGATCCAGCAGGTCAAGGCGCTGTCCCGCCGCGAGGACCTGGAGATCACCACGCTGTTCCTTGACTGCGCCGGGCGCGAGCTGGAGCGGCGCTATAACGAGACGCGGCGGCGCCATCCGCTAGCCCTTGATCTGCCCGCCGCCAGCGGGATCGCCGCCGAACGCGAACTGATCGAGCCGCTGCGGCGCTGGGCCGACATGGTGATTTCGACCACCGACTTTACCAGCAACGACCTGCAGCAAGCGGTGCGCGAGCGCTTTGGCGAGACTGCGCCGGCTGAAATGACCGTATCGGTCAGCAGCTTCGGCTTTGCCCGGGGCATGCCGCCGATCGCCGATCTGGTCTTCGACATGCGCTTCCTGGGCAATCCGCACTGGGACGCTGGGCTGCGTGAGCAGACCGGTCAGGACGCGGAGGTCGCCGATCACATCCGCCAGGATCCAGCCTGGGACGAGGCTTTCGCGCGGATCCGCGATCTGATCCTGCTGCTGCTGCCGCGCTACAAGGCGCAAGGGAAGTCCTATGTAAACGTGGCATTCGGCTGCACTGGGGGGCGGCACCGCTCGGTCTTTGCCGCCGAACAGCTGGCCGCTGCGCTGCGCGATGCGGGCTATGCCCCCAGCGTGCTCCACCGCAACCTGTCGGCCCGCGCGGCAGACCTGGTCGAAGGAAAGCATTGACCGTGGCCGCGCTTGGCGTCATGGCGCTGCCCCATTCGCCCGTGCGACTCGCCGGGGTTCGGATTCGGAGTGCATCCCCCTCATGATCGGCATGATCCTGGTTACGCATGGCAGGCTGGCAGAGGAATTCGTCAGCGCCATGACGCATGTCGTCGGCCGGCAGGAAATGGTCGCGACCGTCTGCATCGGCCCCAACGACGACATGGAAGCCCGCCGGGCCGAAATTGGCGCGGCAGTGGAAGCGGTGAACAGCGGCGCGGGTGCGATCATCCTGACCGACCTGTTCGGCGGGACGCCCTCGAACCTGGCGATTTCGCTAATGGAAAAGGGCAAGGTCGAAGTGATCGCCGGGATCAACCTGCCGATGCTGATCCGCCTGGCCAAGGCGCGCAGCTGCATGGACCTGACCAAGGCAGTCACCGCAGCGCGCGATGCCGGGCGCAATTACATCACCGTAGCCTCGGAGTTCCTTGGCCAGGACGCATAATCGCGAACACACGCATAACAAGATCGCACAGGGGCAGCATGTCGGAACACCGCGAAAGCGTCGAGATCGTCAACAACCGGGGCCTCCACGCGCGGGCCAGCGCCAAGTTCGTCAATGCGGTGGCCAAGCTGGGCGACGGGCTGCAAGTCTCGGTCCACAAGGATGGTAACGAAGCCGCCGGGGCCTCGATCCTGGGACTGATGATGCTGGGCGCGGCCAAGGGCGATGCGGTGGAAATCGTGGTTTCGGGCGAAGGCGCGGACCTGGCGCTGCTCAAGCTGGTCGGCCTGGTCAAGGACGGCTTCGGCGAGGACTAGGGACATGATTGTAACCCTAACCCCGTTCGTGTCGAGCGAAGTCGAGACACCGGCGCACTGTGTCTCGACTTCGCTCGACACGAACGGGAACCGGGTATGAGTTCCCGGAGACTCATAACGGGTTTCTCCAATCCCACAGTCAAATATCTGCGCAGCCTGCGTGAGAAGAAGCACCGCAAAGCCGCGGGCAAATTCCTGGCCGAGGGGCTGCGGCTGCTGACCGATGCCCGCGAAATGGGGCTTATCCCCGAACTGCTGGCGATGGCCACGGCGCGCGATCCGCATCCCTTGCTGGACGCGCTGGAGGCCGATGTGCTGGCGGCCGGGGGCGAAGTGCTGGAAATGGGCGCGGACCTGCTCGCCAAGATCACCGGCAAAGACAATCCGCAGGCAGTCTGCGCGGTCTATGCCGAGTTCGATACCTCGTTGGCTGCGCTGGACCGGTCGAAAGCGAAGATCTGGCTGGTCGCCCAGGCGCTGCGCGATCCGGGCAACCTTGGGACCATGCTGCGCACCGGCGATGCGGTGGGCGCAGGCGGGCTGATCCTGATCGACGACTGCGCTGACCCGTTCAGCGTCGAGGCCGTGCGCGCCAGCATGGGCGCGGTGTTCACCCAAAAGATCGCGCAGGCGCGCTGGGACGAGTTCCTGCCCTGGCTGCGCGCCGGCGAGGGCCAGCTGGTTGCCGCCAGCCTGCGCGATGCGGTGCCCTATCGGGGCGCACCCTATCAGGCCCCATGCTTCATTCTGGTCGGCAACGAAAGCCGCGGCCTGCCCGAGGACTACGAGCTGGCCTGCGACCTGCGCGTGACCATGCCGATGAAGGGCCGCGCCGACAGCCTCAATGCCGCCGTGGCGGGGGCTGTGCTGGCCTATGAGGTGCTGGCTTCGCTCCATTAACTCCTGATCCGTTCGCCCCGAGCGAAGTCGAGGGGTCGCTCCTCAACGCGACCCCTCGACTTCGCTCGGGGCGAACGGATTTTGTGTTGGCCCATTCCGTGCAGCGTTCAGCCTGCGATCAGGCAGGCGGGCGCAGAAGTGCCCCATGACTTACCGCCTTATCCTGCCGGCCCTCGTGCTGCTTGCCGCTTGCTCCGCAACTACGCCATCGGTGGCCGACCCGGGTGGCAGCAAGTGGACCTTCGTGGCAATCGACGGTCAACCGCCGGTGTCTTCGAAAAGTTCGCTGACCATCGAGGAGGACCGGATCGGTGCCAATCTTGGCTGCAACGGCATGGGCGGCGATCTCAAGATCGAACTGGGACGGCTGATCACCGGGCCTCTCATTTCAACCATGATGTTTTGCGATGGCGTGATGGACCAGGAAAAGGCGGTCGCCGACCTGCTCGAGGCCAAGCCAAGGTTCTTTATCGAAGGCGACCGGCTGTTCATTCACTCGGACAAGCACAAGGCGGAACTTGTCAGGAAGAAGGACTAGCGTCCGCCTCTTCATCGGGTCCTTCGATCTCCAGCGCGCCGCCCTCGGCATGGCGTGGCAGGCTTTCAACCAGCGGCACGTCCTCAATCTCGCGCTTGCCGATTGCAATCCCCTTGTCGCGCAGGCGCTTGCCCGAAGTGAGAACATTGCGCTCAAAGCTGCCGACGAACTCGTTGTACTTGCGCACCGCACGGTCGAGCCCGGCTCCCATGCCCTTGAGGTGATCGGCGGCAACCGCCAGCCGGTCATATAGCTCAGCGCCGGACTTGCCGATTTCGACCGCTTCGCGCGCCAGTTGATCCTGCTTCCAGACCATCGCCACGGTCCGGGCAATCGCCACCAGATTGGTAGGTGTAGCCAACAGGACCTTGTTGTGAAAGGCAAAGTCCCACAGCTCCGGATCGTGTTCCAGCGCCGCGGCGACGAAGTGCTCGCCCGGTACGAACATCACGACATAGTCGGGCGCTTCATCGAACTGGCTCTGATAGCTCTTCGCGCCAAGCGTCTGGACGTGCCCCCGCATCGAGCGCGCATGCAGATCGAGATGGCGCTTGCGCTCGGCATCGTCGGTGCATTCGAAGGCCGCCTGATAGGCATTGAGCGAGACTTTTGCGTCGATCACCAGCTTCTTCTGGCCCGGCACATGGACCACCGCGTCGGGCCGCAACCGCCCCTCATCGGTGTCCATCGAGTGCTCAAGATCGAAATCGGTGTGTTCGGACAGACCGCATTGTTCGAGTACGTTCTGCAGCGCCCGCTCACCCCAGCGCCCGCGCGCCTTGGGGGCATTGGTCAGCGAATTGCCCAGCCGCGCCGCTTCGGCCCGGACCTGTTCCTGCCCTTCGCGCAGCGACTGGATCAGGCCACCAAGTTGGCCAAAAGCATCGACGCGGTCCTTCTCCAGCTTGCTGACTTGCGCCTCATAGCTCGCCAGTCGCTGTCCGACCGGATCGAGCAGCGCCTTGATCCGCGCCTCGTTCTTTTCTTCGGACTGGCTGAAGCGTTCCTGCGCGCGGGTCAGCAAGGCTTCCTGCGCCTGCGCCAGAACCTTGGCCCCGGCGTTTTCGAATTCCTTCTTCAGGCTCTCCTGCGCCTCGATCAGGACGCGCCGCTGCTCTTCGAAGTTGGCGGCATTGGCCTTCAGCGTGGCGAGTTCGATCGAAGTGTCACCCAGTTCCTTGACCGCCGTGCGGAACCGGGTGTCGAGTTCCTTCGCCTCCCCCTCAGCCTCATCGAGCCGCGCACGCAGCTCTGCCGCGGGGCGCGAACCGGCAAACCAGCCGCCCAGCGCACCCAGCGCCAGGCCCAGCAAAAGCAATACAATCGGGAGAATCTGTCCGTCCATCCCGCCACGCTAACCGGAACGGAGCGAGAACGCTAGCCCTGTCAGGCAGCTTTCCGCAACTTCTCAAGCTTCTTGAGCGCCATGCCGCGCTTGAGCCGTGAGAGGTGGTCGATGAACAGCACCCCTTCGAGGTGGTCCATCTCGTGCTGCAGGCAGGTAGCCAGCAAGCCTTCGATCACCTCCTCGTGGTGCTTGCCGTCAAGGTCCTGCCACTGGGCGCGGATCCGCGAGGGGCGCTCCACGTCGGCGTAGATCTCCGGCACCGAGAGGCAGCCTTCCTGATAGACGGTGTGGTCGTCCGAAGGGTCGCTCAGCACCGGGTTGATGAACACCCGGGGTTCCTTCTTGGTCGGCTGGTGGTGATGGTGGTGGCCATCATGGTTGCAGGGTTCCGGCTCGGCATCATCGTCGTCGGGCTGAAGATCGATCACCAGCACGCGCAGCGGCACGCCCAGCTGGATCGCCGCCAGGCCAATGCCGGGGGCATCGTACATGGTTTCGAACATGTCTTCGACCAGGGTGCGCAGTTCAGCATTGAACTCGGTTACGGGGACCGAGACCTGCTTGAGCACGGGATCGGGAACTTCGAGGATTTCGCGGATAGCCATAAGGGGCCAGATAGTGGGCCTCGGCGAAAATCTCAACCCATCGGTCGCCGCGCGCGCAAAGCCTGCGCCAAAGTGCCTTCGTCAAGGTAATCGAGTTCACCCCCCACAGGCAGTCCGTGAGCCAATTGCGTGATTCGCACCGGATAGGCCTCCAGCCGCTCGGCGATGTAGTGGGCGGTGGTCTGGCCTTCCAGCGTGGCGTTCATGGCGAGGACCACTTCGTCCACCCCGCCCTGGCTGACGCGCTCGATCAGCTTGCCGATTGTCAGGTCTTCGGGCCGGACGCCTTCCAGCGCGGACAGTCGCCCGCCGAGAACGTGGTACTTGCCCGCGAACAGCTTGGCCCGGTCCAGCGCCCAGAGGTCCGCGACATCCTCCACCACGCAAAGCGAGCGCGGATCGCGGCGCGGGTCGGCACAAATCCCGCAAGGGTTGCTGGTATCGACATTGCCGCAGACCGCGCACTCCACCAGCCCTTCGCGGACCGCATCGAGTGCTTCGAGCAAGGCCAGCAGCGAAGTCTCGCGCCGCTTGATCAGCCACAGCACCGCGCGCCGGGCCGAACGCGGGCCGAGGCCCGGCAGGCGGCTGAGCGCAGTGGTCAGTGCTTCGATCTCTTGCGATGCCATGGGGGGACAGATAGGGACCTTTGCAATAGAAATGAACCGAAAAGCCCTTCCCCGTTGGGGAAGGGTTGGGATGGGGGTTCGGCGCTGGCCTTCTGGCGCAGAGCCCCCACCTCCACCCCTCCCCGACGGGGAGGGGAGTTATAAGGGGGTCGATTAGTGCGTGTGATCTTCATGGGAACCCCGGATTTCGCTGTCCCGGCGCTGCAAGCGCTGGTGGACGCGGGGCATGAGGTGGTGGCCGCCTATACCCAGCCCCCCCGCCCCGGCGGCCGCCGCGGCAAGGAACTGACGCCCACGCCGGTCCACGAGGCGGCCGACATGCTGGGGATCGCAGTGCGGCATCCGGTCAGTCTGAAAGGTGCAGACGAGCAAGCGACGTTTGCGGCGCTGGAGGCCGATGTAGCAGTGGTCGCGGCCTATGGCCTGATCTTGCCGCAGGCAGTGCTCGATGCGCCGAGGCTTGGCTGCCTCAACGTCCACGCCAGCCTGCTGCCGCGCTGGCGCGGTGCGGCACCGATCCAGCGGGCGATTTTGGCTGGTGACGAGGAGACCGGCGTCACCATCATGCAGATGGAGGCCGGGCTTGATACCGGGCCGATGCTGGCGGTGGTGAAAACTCCGGTGGACGGCAAGACTGCGGGTGAGCTGACCGCTGAATTGGCTGAACTGGGCGCGAATCTGATGGCCGAGGTGCTGGCCGACCTGCCTGGCCATGCGGCGGCGGTTCAGCCCGAAGCGGGCGTGACCTACGCCCACAAGATCGACAAGGCCGAGGCTCGGATCGATTGGGCAAACAGCGCCGATGAGATCGAACGCCAGATCCGCGCCTTTGCGCCAGCGCCGGGGGCATGGTTTGAGTTCGAAGGGGAACGCTGCAAGGTGCTTGCGGCGGAACTTGCTGGGGGAACGGGTCAAGCTGGCCTGGTGCTTGATAACCAGTTGACCATCGCCTGCGAAACAGGCGCGATCCGCCTAACCCTTGTCCAGCGCGCGGGACGGCCGGCAATGGCGACAGCGGACATGCTGCGTGGTTGGGCGATCGAAGCGGGGACGAAGCTCGCTTGACCCGCTTCGCCCTCACCCTCGAATTCGACGGCACACCCTTCTTCGGGCTGCAGCGTCAGGCCCACGGCCCCAGCGTGCAGCAGGCGGTCGAAGAAGCGGTGCATGCCACGACTGGCGAGACCGTCACGCTCCACGCCGCCGGGCGGACCGATGCGGGTGTGCACGCGCTGGGGATGCGGGTACATCTGGATGTCACCAAGGACATCGACGCCTTCCGGTTGATGGAGGCGCTCAACCATCATTTGCGGCCGAACCCGATCGCGGTGCTGGACTGCGAAGTGATGGCGGATGACTGGCACGCCCGGTTTTCCTGCATCGGCCGCGAATACCTCTACCGCATCGCCAATCGCCGCGCGCCGCTGACCCTCGATCTGAACCGCGCCTGGCAAGTGGCGCAACCGCTTGACGCCGATGCCATGCACCGCGCCGCGCAGGCGCTGGTCGGGCACCACGATTTCACGACCTTCCGCTCGGTTCACTGCCAGGCGCAAAGTGCCGAAAAGACGCTTGATCTGCTCATCGTCGAGCGGGTGGACGAGGAAGTGCACATCCGCGCCGCCGCGCGCAGCTTCCTCCACCATCAGGTCCGCTCGATGGTCGGCTGCCTCGCGCTGGTCGGCATGGGCCGCTGGCGCGAAGTGCAGCTGGACGCAGCACTGGAGGCGCGCGATCGTTCTGCGCTGGGGCTCAACGCCCCCAGCGAAGGTCTTTATTTCGTGCGGGCGATCTATCCCGAATCCTAATCCCAACCCCAACTCCGTTCGCCCCGAGCGAAGTCGAGGGGCAGCCGCCTAACGCAACCCCTCGACTTCGCTCGGGGCGAACGGGTAAGGGTGGGTGGAAATGGGAGAATCAAAATGACTTTCACCGGCAAGCAGCTTACCACTCAGCTCGACGCGGACGGAACGCTGACCGTCCAGCTCAACGACAAGACCTGGGATGCGCCCAAACCTGGACAGGTGTTGATCAAGGTCGAAGCAACCCCGATCAACCCTTCGGACCTGGGCCTGCTGTTCGCCAGCGCCGATACCGAGAACGCGGTCTATTCGCCCGGCAAGGTCGTGGCCCGGATGCCCGACAACGCCACCCGCTTCATGAAGAGCCGCCACGGTATGGCCATGCCGGCCGGCAACGAAGCCGCCGGCACGGTGGTCGCCGCAGGCGAAGGCGCCGAGCACCTGATGGGCAAGCGCTATGCCTGCGTGCCGGGCAGCGCCTATGCCAACTATGCCTATGCCGATGCCACAATGGGTTTCGCGGTGGATGACAGCGTGAGTGCAGAACAGGCCGCAAGTTCGTTCGTCAACCCGATGACCGCGCTGGGTTTTACCGAAACCATGAAGCTCGAACATTTCACCGGGATCGTCCACGCTGCGGCGGCTTCGAACCTGGGGCAGATGCTGGTCAAGATCTGTCTTGAGGACAACATCCCGCTGGTCAACATCGTGCGCAGCGAGGAGCAGGTGAAACTGCTCAAGGATCTGGGTGCCACCCATGTGCTCAACATGACCGACGCAGATTTCATGCCCAAGCTGATCGACGCGATCGCCGAAACCAAGGCAATGCTGGGCTTCGATCCGATCGGCGGCGGCACGCTGGCCGGGCAGATCCTGACCGCGATGGAAGCCGCCGCCAGCCGCGGCGCGGCCTTCAGCCGTTATGGCTCAAGCGAGCCCAAGAAGGTCTATATCTACGGCGCGCTCGATATCGGGCCGACGATCCTCAACCGCGCTTTCGGCCTGACCTGGGATCTCGCCGGGTGGCTGCTCACGCCGTTCATGATGAAGGCCGGGATGGAAGTGGTCGGCCGGATGCGCGCGCGGGTGATGAAGGACCTCACCACCACTTTCGCCAGCCACTATGCGCAGCGGGGCAACCTTGAGGACATGCT
>Ga0073918_1000057_pt1 | contig 9522 bp, 4 predicted proteins | sample GWRWT4_1July14_FD_71201 | JGI IMG/M metagenome (GOLD analysis project Ga0073918, IMG submission 71201) | Sand microcosm microbial communities from a hyporheic zone in Columbia River, Washington, USA - GW-RW T4_1-July-14 | ecosystem: Engineered > Artificial ecosystem > Sand microcosm > Unclassified...
GCCGACGCGATCATGGCGCTGGGCTTCCGTCACGCCTTCAAGGCAGGGATCTCGTTCGGCAAGGACGACATGATCATCCCCGACAGCAAGGTGGCGCTGGTTGACGAGACCAAGGCTTTGGTCGCTGACTATGAACAGCAGTACCAGGACGGCCTGATCACCCAGCAGGAAAAGTACAACAAGGTGATCGACGCCTGGAGCCGCTGCGGCGACCAGGTGGCCAACGCCATGATGGACGAGATCAAGGCCAGCCCGATCGATCCCGAAACCGGGCGTCAGCGCCCGATCAACTCGATCTACATGATGTCGCACTCGGGCGCGCGTGGTTCGCCAACCCAGATGAAGCAGCTGGCGGGTATGCGCGGGCTGATGGCCAAGCCTTCGGGCGAGATCATCGAAACCCCGATCATCTCGAACTTCAAGGAAGGTCTGACCGTTCTTGAATACTTCAACTCCACCCACGGCGCCCGCAAGGGCCTCGCCGATACTGCGCTCAAGACCGCCAACTCGGGTTACCTGACCCGGCGCTTGGTGGACGTGTCGCAGGACTGCGTGGTGGTGATCGACGACTGCGGAACCGAACGCGCGCTGGAAATGCGGGCGATCGTTCAGGGCGGCAGCGTGATCGCTTCGCTGGGCGAACGGATCCTTGGCCGTACCTTGGCCGAAGACGTTGTCGAAAAGGACGGCTCGATTGTCATGCCCAATGGCACGCTGCTCGACGAAGCCGCGACTGCCAAGGTTGAGGCCACCGGGATCCAGGCGATCAAGATCCGCTCGCCGCTGATCTGCGAAGCCGAACAGGGCGTCTGCGCGACCTGCTATGGCCGTGATCTTGCCCGCGGGACTCCGGTCAACATCGGCGAAGCGGTGGGCGTTATTGCCGCCCAGTCGATTGGCGAACCCGGCACCCAGCTGACCATGCGGACCTTCCACATTGGCGGCGCGGCGCAGGTTAACGAGCAGTCGCACCTTGAGGCGATTTCGGACGGTACCGTGGTTTACCGCGATATCCCGACGATCACCGACAAGCGCGGCCGCCGCCTCAGCCTTGCCCGCAACGGCGAAGTGGTGGTGATGGATGGCGATGGCCGCGAACGCGCGATCCACCGTGTGCCCTATGGTACCCACCTGCTCCACGAAGACGGCGCGATCATCTCTGAAGGCGATCGCCTCGCCGAATGGGATCCGTTCACCCTGCCGGTGATCACCGAAAAGCCGGGTGTGGTGAAGTACCAGGACCTGATCGACGGCAAGACCCTGACCGAAGTGACCGATGAAGCGACCGGCATGACCAGCCGCGTCATCACTGAAAACCGCTCGGCCAGCCGCACAAAGAAGGAAGACCTGCGTCCGCGCCTGACCCTGCTTGACGATGCTTCGGGTGAGGCCGCGCGCTACATGATGGCACCGGGCACGACCCTGTCGGTCGAGGACGGTCAGGAAGTCTCGGCCGGTGATGTGCTGGCCCGCGCCAGCCGCGAAGCCGCCAAGACCCGCGACATCACCGGCGGTCTGCCGCGCGTTGCGGAACTGTTCGAAGCCCGGATCCCCAAGGACAACGCGATCATCGCGAAGATCTCGGGCCGGATCGAATTCGTCCGCGACTACAAGGCCAAGCGCAAGATCGCGATTGTCCCCGAGGAAGGCGATGCGGTCGAATACCTGATCCCCAAGTCCAAGGTGATCGACGTTCAGGAAGGCGACTGGGTCAAGAAGGGCGACAACCTGATCTCGGGCTCGCCCAACCCGCACGACATTCTGGAAGTGCTGGGGGTTGAGGCCTTGGCCGAATACCTCGTCGCTGAAATCCAGGAAGTCTACCGCTTGCAGGGCGTGAAGATCAACGACAAGCACATCGAAACGATCGTTCGTCAGATGCTGCAGAAGGTTGAGATCACCGACGGCGGCGATACCGTGCTGCTGGCCGGCGAACAGGTCGACCGTGAGGAAATGGACGAATACAACGCCAAGCTGGCCGCAGGGCAGGCTCCGGCGGTGGGCAAGCCGGTGCTGCTCGGCATCACCAAGGCGAGCCTGCAGACGCGTTCGTTCATCTCGGCCGCATCGTTCCAGGAAACCACCCGGGTGCTCACCCAGGCGGCCGTGGAAGGCAAGCGCGACAGCCTGATCGGGCTCAAGGAAAACGTCATCGTCGGTCGGCTCATCCCGGCCGGGACCGGTGCCGGCATGAACCGGCTCCGTGTGGCCGCAAGCAGCCGTGACGCGGCCCTGCGCGCTCAATACCGCAAGCTGCAAGAGGCCCTGATCGCCCCCGACAGCGCGGAAGAAGAGCACGCCGCCGAACTGGCCCAGGGTCCGGAAGCCGCCGGCTTCACCGATCCGCTGGCCGAGGTTGAGGGCGAAACCCACGGCCTCGATGCCGATGCTGGTGAATACCTGAACCCGGAGGCAGCGGAAGGCGAAGAATAAGCCAACCGCCAGCCAAAGGCTGACAAACAAAGGCCCCGCCGGAGCGATCCGGCGGGGCTTTTTGTGGTCCGTCCACATGGGCATCAAAGGATGGTTAACGGCTTGCCGGTAGACTTGCGCCATTCCAATCGGGAGGATTTGCGCGTGGACAAGGGGCAGCTCATCAAGGTCAAGCGGCGCTGCCGTGAATTCGGTGCAATCCACACCTATCAGGCCGACGAGACATTGGCCGCCGCGCTGCCGGAACTGTCGTTGCCACGGATGGACGCGGCGGCGCGCGCAGTTTTCCGTGAGATTCTTGACTACGAAAAGCCGCCTGCCAACGGGTCGGTGAGCGCACCTTTGGCCTTGGCCGAAGCGCGCGGGTTCTGCGTCGATCCGCGCGATTGGGTGCCGGACTTCGAGCTGCCGGGGCAGCACTTACCGCTCTACCAGCCGTGGATCGATTGGCTCTCGGAAAATGGATTTACCCCGTTCACCGAAGCCAACACGCTTTCCATCGACAACTGGAATCGCTGGAAACCGAAGCCTCTCGGCTCTGCCCTGCTCCGTGCTTCGCGGAATCAGGCCTGGATGACCGATCTGGTGCTTAACCACAGTGCCGCGCTATCAGCCTCGCACCGCGAACTGGTGCTCGCTGCGCTTCACGCCAATAGCGTCGAAAGGACGATCCATCCCTGGCAGGCTGCGCTCGTCGAGCGGTTCCTTGGCGATCGTTCAGCAAAGATCCAACAGATCGCGCAGGCCATGCTGCAATACAAGGATGTGCCGCAATCCCAGCGTGATCATGCGCAGGACCTGGCTCAGCATCTGGCCGTCGAGAACGGACGGGTCAGCTACGCCCAGCGGCCAGAGCCACATACCATGCCGTTCATGCGCCAATGGTCAGGAACCACCTTTGCCGACCTGGCCCAGGCGCTAGGCCTCACACCAGCGCAGCTTGCCCACGGTGCCGAACTTGATTTCCTTGGCAGCGGTTTCTTGGGGATGGCGACCGGCACCGGCGATGCCGAAGTGCGGACGATCCTTGCCCGTCGGCTGCTCGCCACAACGGGCGGCGACGATATTGCATTGGGGCTTTTCCGAGGATTGGAGACCGGCCTGAGGGAGCGTGCGCTGGAAGCCTATTTCAGATCCAATTACATCAACAGCGTGCAGGAGTTCCTTGGGAAGGAGGCCGGGCAACTCACTCCCGAGCAAATGCACAGGATGTCGGCTTTTGAGACGCTGGAAGGATCGGTGATTCGCGAACTCAAAGACCGCAAGCTGCCGGTCAACCTTCAATATGACGAGCTGCGCGCTGTGGCATTGTCTGTCGGCAAGCAAGCAGCACAGGAAGCGCTGGACATCGCGTTGGCGGCGGGGATGAAGCCCGACAATCCGCGCCTGACCATGCTGCGCTTCAACCTGGCGCTCTGAGCCGCTGCTGCTCCGACCAGTTGTAAGGCCCCGCCGGAGCGATCCGGCGGGGTTTTTTGTTGGCCAATGCGCCCTGGTCCAATCGGATTTGCCAAGACCGCTGCTTGGGCATAGCCTGCCGCCAGGCGGCTGCGGGAGGGCAGGCAAATGAAGGCACAGATCGGCTTGGCCCTGGCCTGCCTGCTCGGCATTGCCGGCAGCGCGCAATCGGCGACCGGGCGCAAGGTGCACCGGATCCCGGCGCCTGCGGCAATCGATGCCGAAGTGGCGCGGGTCATGGCCAAGACCAATACCCAAGGGTTCGCGCTGGCGGTGATCGACAACGGCAAGGTCGTGTTCGTCAAAAGCTATGGCTTGCGCAATGCCAAGGGCGATCCGCTGCGCAGCGATACCATCATGTATGGGGCCTCGCTGACCAAGGCGGTGTTTGCCTATACGGTGATGCAGCTGGTCGATGAGGGCAAGATCGACCTCGACACCACGATCGACCGCTACCTGCAGAGGCCGCTTCCCGACTACAGCGAACCCGAGGTCGAGGATCGCTATGCTCGCTATAGCGATCTGGCTGGCGACGAACGCTGGCGCAAGCTGACCCCGCGGATCTTGCTGACCCACAGCTCGGGCTTTGCCAACTTCGGGTTTCTGGAGCCCGACGGCAAGCTCAAGTTCCATTTCAATCCGGGTGAGCGTTATGCTTATTCGGGCGACGGTCTGATCCTGCTGCAATTCGTGCTGGAACGCGGGATGGGGCTGGACCTCGGCAAGGAAATGCAGACCCGCGTGTTCGACCGGTTCGGGATGCGCAACACCAGCATGATCTGGCGCGCCGACTTTGCCGCCAATCTGGCCGATGGCTGGGATATCAATGGCAAGACCGAGCCCCACGACGAGCGTAGCGCGGTGCGCGCCGCCGGATCGATGGATACCACGATCGAAGATTTCGCCAAATTTGCTGCCGCATTTGCGCGGCGTGAGGGTCTGTCGGCCCGCTCGCGCGCGGAAATCACCCGGCCGCAACTGGCGATCAACACCCGCACCGAGTTTCCGACCCTGCAGAAGGAACTGCCCAAGGCCGAGCGCCGCGCCGACCTGGCGGCCGGGCTGGGGCTGCTGGTGTTCAACGGACCGCAAGGCCCCGGCTATGAAAAGGGCGGACACAACGATGTCACCGGCAACAGCTGGATCTGCGTTGAGCGCCGCCGACGCTGCGTGGTCCTGCTCAGCAACGATGTGCGGGCAGAGGCCTTCTTCCCCGGGTTGGTTCGCTTCATTCTGGGCGATATCAACCCGCCCTATGCCTTCAGCAAGAATATCTCCTGAGCGATCCGGCGGGGTCTTGTCGTTCCTGCCTGTCGCAGAATTACAAGGATTGCGATGCTTCCCGTGGCAGACAATGGGCCATGGGCCCGTGGCGGGTCTTGGGCAGGGGAATGCGCATGCTCGATCGCCGTACCGCTTTGATCCTGGGGGCCGGTGGTGCCTTGGGAACCATCCTGGGGAGCAGCCAGCCGACGCTGGCGGCCAAGGGCATGACCCCGGCCGCGGCACTTTCGCCAGGCAATTTCCACTACACCGGGATCAAGGCGCTCGCCAAGAGCGCACGAATCGCGATGCCGAGCTACCGGTTCGGCGTGGTGATGAGCAACGGCATCGCCGCCACGGGCGCTTCTGGTTCTACCCGGGTCGATGCGCGGGCCGAATTGGCCGGGGTTGATTTGCCCATGCTGCGACAAATCGCGCATCTGGCCTTTAGCGATTTCATCGACAAGATCCGAGCGACCGGACGCACCGTCCTGGGCTGGAACGAGATCAGCGGCGCACCGGGCTTTGCCAAACTGGACCAAACGCAGGTCCCGTTCCTCAAGAAGCCATTCGCCGATGCGCGCACCGTCGCGCTGGTTACTCCGGAATACCTGCCGCTGTTCAACCTGCACAGTGATGCCCCGCTGTCCGACAAGTCGCCTTTCTCGCTGGGCAACTTGAAGGCGCTCAATGCGCTCTCGGCGCAATTGCAGTGCCTGATCCTGATCCCTTCGATCGTGATCGATTTTGCCGCGCTGACCGGCAGCGGGCACAAGGTTTATGGCGGTTCGGCCGATGTCGGGATCAAGCCGGGGCTGTTCATGGTGCCGCTGTTTACCCAGCTCAGCTTCTTTCACGCCAAGATCCCGATGGCCGGGGATGGCGGCAAGCTGATCCTGGAGGATCGCATTTCGATCGGTCAGGCCGGCAAACTGGTCCAGACTTCCAGCTACAACAACCGGGCCGAGATCGATGAGTGGAACGCCTATGCCCGCTCCTCTTACTGGTGGGCGCAGCGCGGCGCGACCCCGCCGTTGCGGCCAACCGGGGCCTATGACTATTCGACTTATCAGTACCGCGTGAACCCCGCCGATTTCACCGCTGCCTGCCTCGATGGCGCGCGGGCGGCGCATTCGGTCTTTGCAGGAGCCGTCAATGCCAATCGCCCGAGTTAGTCTTGGTCTTGCAATAGCAGCCCTGGCCGCTGGATCGGCGCAAGGCCAGGCGGTCAATCCGCTGGCCGGGGACACCAAGGCGGCTCAGGCCCCGGCCCATTCGATCCATCCCGCGCCGCCGCAATCGCGCGGCAAACTGGAAGCCGATCCGGCATCGGGCGGTCAGGTCTTCACCGACGAGAGCGGCTGGTACCGTTTCACGATGGCAAATGGCGGGACTACCCGTCTTGAAGGTTCGATGCGGCTATTCCAGTTCCAAAGCGGCGGCCAGAAAGCGGCCTGCCTGTCGCTGCGGATCGCCAACAACGCACTCGCCAAGTTTTCGATCCAGCAAATCCAGGCCGAACTGGACACGCTTTATCCGACTTTCGACAAGACCATTACCGACAATGGCCTGACCATTGTCGCGCGCCAGTCGATCACGCTTGATGCACCCGGTCAGCGCAGTGTTCCGCCGATGCGGGTGCTCGCCTGGGATACCCGCGACAAGAGCGGCCTGGCCATGACTTACGCGCTGGCTCCGCTTCCGGCCGGTCAGCTGTTGTTCGCCTGCGGCGCAGGCAGCGCCGATCACGCACGCGAGATTATCCAGCGCTATCTGAGGTTGGCCGACGGGGTCGTGGTTCCGGCTCGTTAGCAGGCATTTCACCCATCTTTTTCTCCCCGCTGGCGTTTTCCTACAATCGACTTTCCCGCGTCCGTAGGAGATGATGTCCCAACGCAAATCATCTCTGCCCCGGAGGCACCCTATGCGCGCGGTCTGGAAGCTTGCTCTGCCTGCCCTTCTGCTGCTCCCCCTGGCCGCGCGGGGCGACAATCCGCCCCGCGTGGTGCTGGCAACGCCGGGCACGTCAGCACCGGGCAGCGGGGCGATTGACCGGTTCACGATCCGCTTTTCCGAAATGATGGTGCCGCTGGGCGATCCGCGCGCCAAGCCGGCCGCGACCAGCGACTGTCCGGGGGCCAGCGCCGGGCGGTGGGTCGATCCGCAGACCTTCGTGATCGATTTCCAGCGGCCCTTGCCCGGCGGCACCTCGTGCAAGGTCAAGCTGCGCGACGGGATCACCACGCAGAGCGGGATCCGGATCAGCGGGCAGGCGAGCTATTCGATCGACACCGCCGGGCCCTCGATCCGCGCGGTGCTCGCGCCGGGTGAGGGCGGCAACGAGATCGACGAGGACCAGGTCTTCCTGGTCGCCACCAATACCCCGGCCGATCCGGCCTCGGTCGCGGCCAAGGCGGGCTGTGCGATCGACGGGGTGGGCGAAGTGGCAGCGGTCGATGTGCTGCCCGCGGGGACCGCCGAATCTGTGCTTACCCAGATGGGCAATGATGACTGGCGGACCTCGGACTTCTACTCCGAGGCGGAGATCGCCAGTCCGCTGCCCAGCGCCGCCGCCGAACGCCGCGCTGCGCTGGCCAATGTCATTGCGCTGCGCTGCCGCCGTCCGCTGCCCCCGGGCAAGGACGTCGCGCTGGTCTGGCCCAAGGCCATTGCCGACCGCGCCGGCAAGCTCGCGGGCCGCGACCAGCGGTTTGACTACACCGTGCGCGAGGCGTTTGAGGCAAGCTTCGATTGCACCCGGTCAAACGGCAAGGCTGCCTGTAACCCGATCACTCCGGTCCACGTGGCTTTCACGGCCCCGGTCAAGCGCAGCGAGGCGCTCAGCGTCCGGCTGAAGCTGGCCGACGGGACCGAGCGGCAGCCGCGTTCGGATTCGGACCAGAAGGACGATGCGGAAATTTCGGACATCTATTTCGACGGGCCGTTCCCCGCCGCAATGGGGGCCAGCGTGGTCATGCCCGCCGGGATCAAGGACCTGTCGGGCCGCACGCTTTCCAACTTGGCGCGCTTCCCGCTGGCGGTCGGCTTCTCGCCCACCCCGCCGCTGGTCAAGTTCTCCGGCACCTTCGGGATCATCGAGGCCCGCGAAGGCGCGACGCTGCCGGTCACCGTGCGCGCGATCGAGCCCGATCTGGTCGGCAAGGCCAGCCATGTGATGGGGCAGATGGTCCGGCTCCAGGCCAGCGATGCCGAAGTGGCCGACTGGCTGCGCAGGCTCGATAAGGCCGAGCGCAGCGACTACCAATGGATCAAGCGCAAGGACGGCACCCAGTTCGCGGTCAACCGCACCCGCGAAAAGCCGCTGTTGCCCGCTACAGGCCCCGGCACCGGCACCGCGATGAAAGTTCCGCTGCCGGGCAAGGGCAAGGATTTCGAAGTGGTCGGGGTGCCGCTGGGGGCAAAGGGCTTTCACGTGGTTGAGTTCGCCAGCCCGGCGCTGGGTGCAGCGCTGCTGGGGCGGCCGGTGCCGCGCTATGTCGCGGCGGGGGCCTTGGTCACCGATATGGCGGTCCATTTCAAATGGGGCCGCGAAAGCTCGCTGGTCTGGGTCACCTCGCTCGGCAATGCCGCGCCGGTGGCGGGTGCCGCAGTGCGCGTCTCGGACAGCTGCACCGGCGCGCTGCTGGCCAGCGGAACCACCGACAAGTCGGGCCTGCTCAAACTGGGGCCAGTGCTGGGTGAACCCGCGACCGGCGGCAGCTGCGAATCCGAATCGGTCCATCCGCTGATGATCTCGGCCCGGACCGGCGATGACATGAGCTTTACGCTGAGCAACTGGAACGACGGGATCTCGCCCTACGATTTCGAAATGGATTTCGGCGGCGGTGAACCCGAGGACATGATCCACACCGTGTTCGACCGCGAACTGGTGCGTCAGGGCGAAACTGTCCACTTCAAGCACTTGCTGCGTCGCCCGGTCGGCCCGGGCTTTGCCTTTGCCAAAGGGATCACCGGCAAGGCGGTCTTCGCGCACATGGGTTCGGACACCGAATTCAAGCAGGACGTGATGATCGGCGCGGGCGGCAGCGGCGAGGGGCAATGGACGGTGCCGCAAGGCGCGCCGCTGGGCGACTATTCGCTCAAGTTCGAGATTGGCGACAAGACGATCTATTCGGGCCAGTCGATCCGGGTCGATGAATACAAGCTGCCCAATATGCGCGCGACGATCACCGGGCCGAAGGAGGCCTTGGTCCAGCCCAGTTCAGTGCCGCTGGCGCTGTTCGTCGGCTATCTTTCGGGCGGCGGGGCCGGGGCCTTGCCGGTCACGATGCGGACCGATTTCAACGGCTATGTCCCGCTGCCGCGCGGGTACGAGGCGTTCAACTTCGGCGGGGCCGACGTCAAGGA
>Ga0073918_1000064_pt1 | contig 8973 bp, 19 predicted proteins | sample GWRWT4_1July14_FD_71201 | JGI IMG/M metagenome (GOLD analysis project Ga0073918, IMG submission 71201) | Sand microcosm microbial communities from a hyporheic zone in Columbia River, Washington, USA - GW-RW T4_1-July-14 | ecosystem: Engineered > Artificial ecosystem > Sand microcosm >...
GGCGTCGATGACCGGCCCCTGCGGCTTGTAGCTGAACTGCATCGTCCGCTGGGGCGCGCTGGTGGCCATCAGGCTTCTCCCGCCGCTTCGCGTGCACGTGGCGAGTCAGGATCCCCGCGGCCGGTGTAGTCCTTGATGATGACCGTGAAGCGGTCGGTGCCGGTGCCGTCCTCGGCATTCAGCCCGAAGGCCTCGCGCTCCATGCCCTGCACCTTGGACATGGCCTCAACCATGGTCTTGAACACGCCAGCTCGCTGCGGCAGGCTGCTGACCAGCGTGACCAGCGCGCGCATGTTGGCCTTGCCGTCGTCATCCGGCGTGTCGACGTGCTCGAGCAGGTCTATGACCTTGGCGAACAGCTCCGGCGTGTGCGTGGTAGCACCCAGCTCGATCAGCAGGGATGTGCCAATGCCGCGCGCCTGGCCGGCAACACTGCGGTGCGCGTGCTGCACGATCGCCAGGGCTTGGGCGTTGACCTCGATGGTTTGCGCCTCTGAAGGCGTTGGCGGTGCGACCGAATGTGCGACCGGCAGTTGCGCCTGAAGTGCGACCAGTTCTTCCGCCCTGGCCATGATCTGGGGTTTGAGGCTGCGCGCCCAGCGCATCTTGACTGCGTGCTTGTCGATGGCGCGACGTGAAACACCGAATTCCTCTGCGATGCTCTTGATTGAGCGCAGGCCGGCTTTGAAGTGGGGCTCGATCTTGTCCCACGGGACGGGAGACAGTTCAGCCGGTTTCGGCTTGTGCGCGGTCTTGGTGCTTCCCATGGGCGGGAAGTCTAACGCCAGTGTCCGGGTTGCGGACAGTGTGCGCGGCGTGAGGGAGTTGGCTGGAAATGGCCCCCCGGCGTGAGGTCCGGGGGGCAAAGGTCGGCGTTCAACCCGACCAAGGAGGGAGACAGCCGGCAGCTTGTCGAGGGCTCCGGCACGCGGAATTCTACAGCCGCGCGCTTCCTCGATGGGTGTTGAGCATGTTCACGCCATGCGTCACGTCGCGCAGGTTGCCGGGTGCATTGTTCGTCTTCGCCCGGTCGCGGTGGTCGACTTCAAGGGTCGGCCAAACGCCGTTGGTCATCGCGTAGACGATCAGGTGGGCGCTGATGGTGACCTTCTTGCCTTCGATGGTAGTCAGGCGGACGCGCCGGTAGCCCTTGGTCGGGTAGGTGCTGATGTCGGCCCGCTTGCCGGCGTACAGGTTATTGAACCTGGCGTGCCCGGCGGTAGTGCGGAAATGGTGGCGTGGACGGGTGCGCCAGTGCAGGTCGCCGGTCTCGGCGTTGAGCTTGAAGCACTCATGCAGGCGGGCCACGGTGAACCCGTGGCGTTCGACAGTTCGGTCCATGTTCCCAGTCCTGTTGCCCGAGGTCGTGCGCCTCGATGCGGTGTAGGTGGCCATCCCAGTTGCGGCCGGGTGGACGGGGAGACAGCAGCTGCGCCGCACTTCATACCCTGAGACTCGGCCCGGTGCCCCGGGAGTCGTCTTGCTGCGGCCTATTGCAAGGCTATCGGCTTGGTCGGCCGAACGGTTTGGGTTTCGCTACTTCTCCGTGCCGGGAATGTAACCGCAGTGGGCGCTCGCGTGCAAGGATGGGCGTGTAGGACGTTGCCTATCTGCGTCGCAGGCCCGGGGCTCGATGGCCCCGGGGCTTTCACAGCGGTGATGCGGGGCTGGGCCGCGGTCCGTGGCGTCGGGCTTGCGCCTCTGCCTTCAAAACGTGTCGGGCTTCGCCCCTTCGGGGGGTATTACTTGGCCTTGGGGTCGAGATGCACGCGGCGGATGTAGGTCTCGGCGGCCATGGCGTCCTTGATGGGGTCGGACAGGTCATCCTTCCGCGGGAACATGGCCTCGAGCTGGTCAAAGTCGATCACTCGGCGGGTGATGCAGCCCTTGGCGTCGGACAGGTCGGCCTTGACGGGCGGTTCCCACTGCGAGCCACCGAAGAACATCGCACGCGCCTTGTAGTCGGGGGGGATGCTGCGCATGCGCTCGATGTCATCGGCCATCTCGGCCAGCAGGTTGCGCACGGCCGGCGCGGGGCTTTCGGCCTTGGCTGCGGCCAGCTGGGCATCGAGGCTGCCGGCGATGCCGGTGTTCTTGACGATCTTCGTGTTCAGCGGCCGGGCGTTGGCGAGGTTGTCCCAGAAGTCAGCTTTGTTGCGCAGCGATGCGGCGTGCTTGCTGGTGTCGGCTTGGAAGGCCATGTCCATCAGGTGCACGGCCGCCCGGTTGGCGGCGCGGCGCGTGTGGTTGAGCGTGTACTGGTCGGGCTCACCCATGCCCAGCGCCTCGTCGGTCCAGCGCATGCCGTCGACGAAGGCCATGGCGATGTTGTCGTGCCAGGTGCGGGCGTAGTCCGGGTCCTGCTGCATGGCCAGCTTCAGGCGGTCCATGGCTTCGGGCACGGTGCAGATTTGGTCGACGGGCAGAGCAGCGCGGCCGGGCGTGATGTGGATGGTGCCAGCGCGCATCTCGATGGTGTCGCCCTCCTGCACGTTGATGGGGGGGTCGAACACCACACGCTCGAAGGTGTGGCCTACCAGCTCGGCGCCGGGGCCGAAGTGCGCCGCGCCCTCGATGACGCACCCGCCCAACGGCACCGAGCGCGACGGCACGTTGCAGTTCGGGGTGCTGACCGGATCGGTCAGGCCCTGCGTGGGCGCGCGGTTGGGCGCCTTGGCGCGTTCTTCCTCGGCCTGGCGGCGCTTCGAGGCTTCAATCTTGCGGTCGATGCTCTTGGTGAATCCGTTCATGGGTCTCTCCTTTGGTGGTGGAAGTGTCGGCGCGTCGAACAGTCGCGTCAACGGGGAAGGGTTGGCCCGCATCAGCTCGGCCACGCGGTCGCTGAACTTCTTGGCTTCAGCGTGACAGGCCGCCTCATCGCGGGCTATGGTGACCCACATGGTCAGCGCATGGCGTTGAAGTGGGCCAGCGCGCCAGCGGGGGTGATGACGAATACGGTACCGCCGGTGTTCATGGGGATGTCGCGCACCAGTCCGAAGTCGACCAGCTTGGTCAAGCGCCAGAACGGGCCAGCATCAAACCAGCGCCACAGGCCGTAGCGCTCGAACTCGTTGGCGTGGAGTCCGTCTTGATTGGCCAGCAGGATGGCGAGAAACAGCAGGTCTTTCTTGGTGATCATGGAGTCTCCTATCGTGGGGTGGCGCACCAGCCGCAGGCGTGCGGGTGCTTGGGTTCAGGGGAGGCGCCGCAGTTGCGGCAGTTCTGTTTCGGGGTCAGGTAGATCGGCTCGTCGGGGCGGCATGGCGTGCCGCGGCCTTCCAGCACTGGGTCGCCCATGCGGACGCTGCGCACACCGCTGATTTCTTCGACCAGCCTGCGCGCAGCGTAGGCCGCATTCAAGTCTTCCATGTAGCCCTGCGCCATGGCGATCTGCGCCTTGATGCCGCCGTTATCCAAGTCGCGCCTCCGGGTTCAGGAACAGCAGGCAGTTGGCCACCATGCGCTGCAGCTCGATCAGGTCGCGCTGTTCCAGGTGGTGGGCTTCGCGCACTTCGGCCGCGAGCAGCTCGGCCTGAATGGCCACGTGTGCGGTCGTGACCATCACGGCTGTTGGGGCGTTGGGCACAGCAGGCCTCCGAACTGGCCGAGGTTGGCGCGGGCGTGCATCAGCAGCGCCTGCTGGTAGTCCTGCCAGGCGCGTTCGAGCTCCATGCGGTTGCGGGGCTCAATCACTTCGAGGCCGGCCAGCGGGTCGAAGGGCAGCGGCTTGAGGGTCTTGCGGTCGTGGTTGTGGTTTCTCACTCGTCGGTCTCCGGGGTGTGGGCGATGCCGGCTTCGCACTCGGCATCGGTGGCGCAGTCGTTCAGGGTCTGGTGCGTGGCCGGCGCCAGCGGGGCGCAGGCCAGCAGCAGGGCGAGGGCGATCGCCTTCACGGCAGCTCGTCCAGCAGCATGCCCAGCAGGCCGAGCAGGATGGCAGCGACGAACCACGCGCTGACAAGGAAGTGGCCGCCGGCTGTGATGAGCGTCAGGACGGCGCCGCCGAAGCAGACGATGCTGGTCAGCAGGATGGCCAGGACGATGGCGCGCCTCATGTGGCACCCATCTGGCTGAACACGTAGTCGCGCAGCTCGGTCAAGTCGCGCTCGATGTTGGTGGGCGTCAGGGCGCCCGGCATCGGGTCGAGCAGGCGGCGCAAGGCCGGCGTGCGGATCGTGCTGTCGACCAGCACGCGGGCCTGCTCGAGCGCGGTGTAGCACGCGACCAGCGAGGCGTTATAGGCGGTGTCGTAGGGCATGGTCACTCCTTGATCTGCCAAACCGGCGCTTCGACGAAGCCACTGCGGGCCGTGCCGAGGTCCTCGCGCAGCACGAACATGCCGCTGGCCATCGCGTCGACCGCCAGGTCCTCGTTCTCGCTCCACTCCTTCACGTAGAAGCAGTCCTTCGGGAGCGCGGCCGAGTCGTGCGAGCACTCCGGCTTGTAGAGATTCACGCTCAGGGTGCTCAGCCGCTCGCCCTCGTCGGTGGTCAGGACGATTGCCAGCGGGCCGTCTGCGCTGCCGTAGGTGGCACGGTGGACAATGACCGAGCCCCAGCGCTTGCTTTGGAAGGTTCCGATTTGCTGCATGGTCACTCCCCGTTCTCGACCACAACCAGCGCGCCGCGCGGGCTCATCGCCCAGGTGCGCAGCGGCATCGGCATGTTGGGAACCTCGTGGTTCAGGATGGCGCACACCGATTCCTTGTCGGTCTCGATGTCGACCAGCTCGATGCGGATTTCCGGCCAGCTGACCTTTGGGGTGGTCTTCGCGTAGTCGTGAGCGTCGGCCACCGTGCACTTGAAGTGCGGCACGTAGCCGTCGCGGCTCTCCTGCGCGGTGTCGACGATGCGATAGAAGTTCATCAATCTCTCCTTGGTGTTGGGGCCTGGTCTTTTGCCAGTTTCGTGCCATGGGTTTTAAGGCTGTTTTCGCCTCTGAAGTGACAGGATTGGTCACCTTTCCCGGGGTTCGTGTGACGTTTTTCGGTCGTGGGTGACGTTTCTGGTCACTCGCACAGGCCGTAGGCGCTCTCGCAGGCTTTCGGTTCTTCGTTGATGCGGATGAAGTCCATGAGCTGCCCGCCGCGCTTGGTTTTGCTCCACTCCACCACGTTGCGGATACCACGGCGGTTCAGGTGCACGTCACGGTCAGGGTCAGGAAAGAAACTTGTGACGCCTCGCTTAGACGCCATAGCCACCAGCGATTCCCAATACTCGATGCGGTCGATGTGCCCCGGGAAACGCTTGCTGATTTCCAGCACTTCGTCCTTGTTGGCGTTGATGCAGGGCATGCAGCCAACACGGCTCATTCCCAGAGAATAGAGGGGGTTCGGCTTGATGCCGTAGAGCGCTTGCGCCTCGAACGTGTCGGCCGCGGTCCAGCGCAGGATCGGCCGGTAGTTGTAGATGCCGGCGCCCACCACGTCGAAGGCGCGCACGCACGCGCCGGTGCCCTGCATCCTGGTCCGGCGGCTCTCGCTTTCGTCCAGCCGAACACCCTGCCAAGCCCAAACGGCCTCGCACAGGCCTTGTTCGATCAGGCCGAGCTGGAATTCCATCAGCGGCTGGGTCTTCAAGAACTGGGTGCAAAACTGGTTCTTTCTCGAAGGGAATCGGCCCTTCCAGATGCACAGGTCAAGATAGGGGTTGCCGGTCGGAACCAAGGCCTTAAGCGCGCGCTCAATGTTGGCGTCGGGCACTCCTTTGAGAGACCAGTGCTTCAGCACGTATTCGCGCTTTCGGGCAATCTCCCCGTCGAAGCTCACCCGCAGCCGATCCACGCTGATGCCCAGCGCGTTTTCGAGGTACGCCAGGTGCTCATAGACCAGCTCGTGCTCGTTGCCTGTGTCGGCGAAAGCAAACCGCAGCGACTCGCGCGGCTGGGTTTCCAGCGCGACGATTGCGGTCGCCACGCTGTCCTTGCCAGTCGACATGCTGGTGCAGTGAATGATGTTTAGCACGGGATCGACTTCAGCAGCCGGCCGGTGATCATGAACACGTAGCGCTGGCCGTTCGCGTCCTCGAGCACGAAGTCCACCGTCGGGTGGCCGGCCTCGGTGCCGTTGCGCACGACAACGACCTGCTTGACCTCGATGGGCTTCACGGTCGGGTCCTTGGCCCAGTCGAATCCTTGCGCCACGGCGTCGGCCGCGTCGGTGCAGATGGTGATGGCCAGACTTTGGGTGAGGGGGTTCGTCATAGCAGTTTGCTCCTTGGGTTCAGGCCAATGTGGCCTGCGGATTGGTGGGTTGGCTGACGTTTTGCGTCAGCGCGCGGGCAAGTGGCCACTTGTAAACCTTGATCCGGGCATAGAGGGTTGCTGGCTTGATCCCGTACCTGTCGGCCAAGTCGATCAACGCCACTTCTTTGCCTTCCCAGCGGACGCGAACCGTCTTGCGCTGGTTTCGGGAGTTGCGCTTGTTGGTGGTCCAAACACAGTTTCCAGGCTCGTAGCCGCGGTCGTTTTTCTCGCGCTCGATCTGCAGGCCGACCTTGTAGGTTGGCCCCATGTCGTCTTTGAACAGCTTGAAGTCGTGCCAACGCTGGCACACGGCAATGCCGCGCCCGCCATATCGCTTGTAGCTGGTGTTCTTCGGGTTCTCGCAGCGCTGAAGCATTTGCTCCCAAACACCGTAGAGCAGCGTGTGGCTCTCGCCGTGAATGAGCGCCCGCTGGGTGGCCAGCTCCTTGCGCAGGCAGCCGCACGACCGGATTTTCCCGCTTCTCAGGTGCTGGGCGTTGACCACGCGCATCCGGCCGCAAATGCACCGGCACGTCCACATAACCCGCGTCGTCCCACAAGGGGTCACAGCATTTTCGGACCTCTCTTGAACCGTGAGGCGCTCGAACACGTCACCGATGCTGATGCGTTGGATCATAGAAGTGTCGACCTTCCCCAATGAGCGATAAGCAAGCTGTCAGCTCTATTGTGATCTTTTTTACGGGCCAGCGCACCCGCCAGGCCGGGGAACAGCGTCAGCGCCATCTGCCGGCCGCGCTCCTTGATGGCGGCGTCGGTCTCGTTGCCGCCCTTCTTCAGCGCGAAGTGGCGCTTCCAGGTCTGGGGCTGCACCCACGTGATGGGGAAGCGCAGCATGCTGGCCACGCCTTCGACGCAGCCGCGGCCGCGCATCAGGCTGCCCTGGCTGTGCATGCTGTTGCTGGCCCGGCCGGCGTTGCCGATCGAGCGCGGGCGCACGTTCTCGGCGATCAGGATGCAGCGCTCGTCGGGCGGCACCCATTCCAGCAGGATGTCGCCCAGCCCGCGGCCGTCGAGCCACTTGTCGCCGTCGGTCTCGATCATGGGCAGGTCGCACACGCTCGCGCTGCCGTTGGGGCGGATGCAGGCGGCAGCGCCGCTCATGCCGATGTCGATGCTGACGATGATCAAGAGCCTTCTCCTTCTTTTCTCAGGTGCCCGACCTGGCGGGCGCGCTGCCACTCGTCGGCGAAACCGCCTTTGATGGTGGCGGGGTCGACGGTGAAGCGGGTATCGGTGCTGCTCGGGCACTGCTGAACCTTCACGTGGTCGGGCACGAAGGCCTTGCCGCTGTGCAGCACGGTCGCCTTCGGGATGATGACGATGCTGGGGTTGAACGCGGTGACCTTGCGCGCGGTCTTCGGGATCTTCGGCGTCGGCGCAGGCTTCGGTGGCCGTGGCGGTTTCGGCGGCTTCGGGGGTTTGGGCGGCTTCGGGGGTGGTGCTGGCCGGGGCGGCTTGATCGGGCGCGGGGGCTTGTCGCGGGTCACCTTCTGCGGGCGTGGCACGACCAGCCGTTTGGCACGGTACGCGGCTTCATCGGCCTCGAATGCGGGGCGGCCGGCCTCGAGCGCGGCCTGGCTGGCGAAGTAGCGCGACCGGCCCCACTGGAACAGCTGGAACACCAGCCCGGCGTTCTTCATCAGGGTCATGATGGTCAGCAGGGCCGGGCCCATGATGCCGGTGTGCTCGCGGATCTGCGGCACGCTCAGGCCTTTCATGGGGTCGGCCTCGAAGGCGCTCAGCACCTTGGCCTGGCTGGGCGCCAGCACCCGGGCGGGGTTGAATGCCACCACGTCACGGGCCCACTGCACGGTGAGGGGGTCAAGCGCGTCCAGGCCGTCGTTGACCTGGCGCACGATGTCCTTGGCGGCGGCCAGCATGGCCTTGAAGGCTTCCGGCTTCATGCTGCCACCCGTGGCGCTATCGCCACCCAGAGCTCGTTGCGGTCACCGCACAGGCGCTCGGCCGGATCTTCGCGGCGCACCGGCTGGTGGTACCGCGCGCACGTGTCGCGCAGGTTGCAGTGCCAGCCCATGCAGGCCGGCAGGAAGTTCGGGTGTGGCCATGGGCGGCTGTCGGGCTCGCCCCACGCTTCGTAGCTCATGTCTCTTTTCTCCTCATTGCTGGTGGCAAACGATCGTTCTCGATCACAACTCCTGGCCCGCCCATGGTTCGCAGGTCGACCTTGGCCAGAACTTCGCGCCAGGCCTGCCGCTGCCATTCCGACAGCGCCTCTCCGCGCTTCTCGCGCTCCTGCAGGTCGTAGGCCCACTGCTTGGGCTTGGTGCGGGCAATCTCGCGCAGTTCCTTGTACCGGGCCATCGCGGCGTGCAATCGGCTGATGTCAGCCTTCTTCGGCGGCATGCCGGGCAGCTGGGGCGCGGGCGCATGCTCCTTCTCGGGTGCACCGAAGCAGATGACCCGGAACTGCAAGACGTTCGGCGGCCGATCGACGGGAAGGTGGTTCAGCGCGTGCTCGATCATGTCCGGCCGGTTGACCAGGCCGCCCAACTCCTTGGCCCACGTGGCTTTCAGGACCTGCGCGTCGACGCCTTCCCACTTCATCAGCCAGTCGCTGCCGTAGGTGACGGCCAGCGTGGCGAAGATGCGGTCAACCCAGGCGGGGGGTAGTGTCGGGAATGACATCGAAGATTTCCTCCGGTTGAAGTGTTGACGGCGCGCGCGTCGAGGCCAGGCCGCCGGACAGCTC
>Ga0073918_1000065_pt1 | contig 8957 bp, 5 predicted proteins | sample GWRWT4_1July14_FD_71201 | JGI IMG/M metagenome (GOLD analysis project Ga0073918, IMG submission 71201) | Sand microcosm microbial communities from a hyporheic zone in Columbia River, Washington, USA - GW-RW T4_1-July-14 | ecosystem: Engineered > Artificial ecosystem > Sand microcosm > Unclassified...
CCTCCCCCATCAAGGGGGAGGCGAGAGGAGTCACCCCGCCGCAGTCGCGATCAGCCTGGCGTAGAACTTGATCATGCTTTCGAGGTTCACCAGCGAGATATGCTCGTTGGTGCCGTGCAGCATCTTGATGTCGGTGCTGGCGATGCTGATCGGCATGAAGCGATAGACGTCGTCCGATACCGGCGCCATCGAGCGGCTGTCGGTGCCGCCGACCACCAGATAGGGCGCGATCACCAGGCCCGGCCGGTCGGCCCTGGCGCTGGCCGCGATCAGGTTCCAGCCGGGCGAGCTGGTGGAGGATACCGGGCTGGGTTCGCGCGGCGCGCGTTCGGTGAATTCGACCGTCACCGGCAGTGCCTTGGTCGCCTCGCGGGCGCGCTCGAGCACTTCCTTGGAGGTGTTCCACGGCGCGATCCGGTAGTTGACCAGCGCCTCGGCGCTTTGCGGCAGGACGTTTTCCTTGGGGCTGCCGGTCAGCATGGTCGGCGCAATGGTGGTGTGGAGCATCGCTGCCGAAGCCGGGCTTTCGGCCATCTTCGACATCACCACACCGCCCAGCAGCCAGCGATTGGCCACCGCCACCTTGCTCGCCCCGCCAGCCTTGGCGGCCAGGACCGAGACCATCCCTTCGGCGGGTCCGCGCAGTTCCATCGGGAACTGCTTGGCGTTGATCGCCAGCACCGCCTTGGCCAGATTGACCGTGCCGATCTCGTTCGGCAGCGGCGGGGCAGAGCTGTGCCCGCCCGGGGCATTGGCGGTTACCCGCAGCGTCATGTAACCCTTTTCGGCAATCCCGATCAGTGCCGCCGGGCCATTTATCATCGGCGTGTCGGTGCTGATGATCCCGCCCTCATCGATCGTGAACAGCGCCTTGACCTTGCGTGATGCCAGCAGCTTGGCGGCCGCCATGGCCCCGCTGCCGCCCGCTTCCTCGTCATGGCCCGAGACCAGGATCACCGTCCGCTTGGGCTTGAAGCCCTGTCCGGCGAGCGCTTCCATGGCTTCGAACAAGGCGACCAGCGAGCCCTTGTCGTCGATCGTGCCCCGGCCCCAGACTTCGCCATCGACAATCGTTCCGGCAAAGGGTGCGTGCTTCCAGTCTTTCTCGGTTCCCGGCGTCACCGGCACCACGTCCTGGTGGGCCATGACGATGATCGGCTGCGCGGCCGGATCGCTGCCGGGCCAGGTATAGACCAGCGTCTTGCCCAGCAGTTCCTTCTGCATCGCCGCGTGGGCCTTGGGATAGGTGCTGGCCAACCACGAATGGAGCTTGTCCCATTCGCCCACCTGGTTCTCGGCCGGGTTCTGGTGGCTGATGGTCTGGATCTGGACCGCCTGACTGAGGTGCTGGCCAGCGGCCTGAACATCAACGGCCGGGGCCTGGGCCACAGTAATCCCGCTGCCGTCACCCACGGCATCGGGCTTGAACATTGCCGTGCGCGCCGCGACCGTTCCAACCAGCGCGACTGCGCCTGCGCCCAAAGCCAGTACCCATTTTTTCATTGAACTGATCCTCCCATTTGAGATCAGCCTAACGATCCTTCCCAAATTTGCGAAGCACATTTGGGGAGGTGGCAGCCGCGACAAGCGGCTGACGGAGGGGTAATGGCGCAAGGGTCGATACCCCTCCGTCATTCGCTGCGCGAATGCCACCTCCCCATTTGCACTACGTGAAAATGGGAAGGAACTCGATTAGCCCGCCATCAGCGAAGCATTGCCCCCCGCTGCGGTGGTATCGATGCAGGTCACCCGTTCGGTCGCGAAGCGCGCCAGGTAGTGCGGGCCGCCGGCCTTGGGCCCGGTGCCCGACAGGCCCTCGCCGCCAAACGGCTGGCTGCCCACCACCGCGCCGATCTGGTTGCGGTTGACGTAGAAATTGCCGACCCGCGCCTTGGACTCGACCAGCTTGCGGGTCGCGTCGATGCGGCTGTGCAGGCCGAGCGTCAGGCCAAAGCCGGTCAGGTTGATGTCTTCGATCACCTGTTCCAGCTCTTCGCCCTTGAACCGCGCGACATGCAGGATCGGTCCGAAGTTCTCGTTCGCCAGTTCGCGGATCGAGCCGATTTCGATGATCGCGGGGGCGACGAAATGCCCGGCCTTGCACGTTTCAGGCAGTTCGCGCTGCCAGACCCTCTGCTCCGCCGCTTTCATCGCCGCCACGTGCGCCTCAAGCTTGGTCTTGGCCTCGGCGTCGATCACCGGGCCGACATCGGTGGCAAGATCCTCGGGGCTGCCGATCACCAGCGCCGCGAAAGCGCCCTTGATCATCTCGATCATCGCGTCCGCGACATCGTCTTGCAGGTAGAGCACCCGCAATGCCGAGCAGCGTTGCCCCGCGCTCTGGAAGGCGCTCGCTACGACATCGCGGGTGACCTGTTCGGGCAGCGCCGAGCTGTCGACGATCATCGCGTTCTGCCCGCCGGTCTCGGCCACCAAGGTGGCGAGCGGGCCATTGCGGGCAGCGAGCGCGCGGTTGATCGCCTGGGCGGTTTCGGTCGAGCCGGTGAAGGCGACGCCAGCCACGCGCGGATCGCCGGTCAGCAGCGCGCCAACCTTGCCGTCGCCCGGAGCGAGCTGCACCTCGCCCTCGCTGATCCCGGCTTCGTGGAACAGGCGGATCGCTAGGTTGGCGATCAGGGGTGTCTGTTCGGCCGGCTTGGCAATCACGGTATTGCCCGCCGCCAGTGGCCCGGCGATCAGGCCGGTGAAGATCGCCAGCGGGAAGTTCCACGGGCTGATCGCGACAACCACCCCGCGCCCGTGCAGGGTCAGCCGGTTGCTCTCCCCGGTGGGGCCGGGCAGGCCAACGCCCTCAGGCGTGAAGTGCGCCCGCGCTTCGGCGGCGTAGTAGCGCAGGAAATCCACCGCTTCGCGCAGTTCGAGCACGGCATCGGGCAGGCTCTTGCCGGCCTCGCGCTGGCACAGCGACAGGAACTGGGCAGTGTGGGCTTCATAGAGATCGGCCACCGCTTCCAGCCTGGCCGCGCGCACCGCGCCGCCCGCCGCATCCCAGCCGGGCTGAAAGGCGAGTGCGCGGGCGATCATTTCGTCCACTTCGCCTGCGGTGCTCTCGCGCACCTGTCCGACAATGCTGGCGGTGTCGAAGGGAGAGCGGATGTCCGAAACGGCCCCATCTGGCTGGTGCTCCACCGTCGGCACGGCAGGCCAGTCATCTTCGCCACGCCATTCAGACAGGTGCGCCTGCAAGGGTTCCAGCACCAGCGGATCGGCCAGATCGACTCCCTTCGAATTGATCCGCCCGGGGAAGATATCGCACGGCAAGGGGATCGCCGGATTGCGGCGCGGGCTGAGCGCCGCAAGATCGGCGACCGGATCGGTCACCAGCTCGTCCACCGGCACTTCGGCATCGGCCATGCGGTTGACGAAGCTGCTGTTGGCGCCGTTTTCCAGCAGCCGGCGAACGAGGTAAGCGAGCAGTTCCTTGTGCCCGCCGACAGGGGCGTAAATCCGCACCGGCGTGCGCTTATCTCCCTCGATCCGGGCCAGTTCGGCATAGACGTCCTCGCCCATGCCGTGGAGCCGCTGGAATTCGAATTCGGTCTCTCCCGCCAGCGCCTTGATCGCGCCGATCGTATAGGCGTTGTGGGTGGCGAAAGCCGGATAGATCGCATCGGGCGCAGCCAGCAGCTTGGCGGCGCAGGCGAGATAGGACACGTCGGTCGAAACCTTGCGGGTGAAGACCGGATAGTCGCCGTGCCCGCCAACCTGGCCCAGCTTGATCTCGCTGTCCCAGTAAGCGCCCTTGACCAGCCGGACCATGATCCGGCGGTGATACTTGCGGGCCAAGGCCGTGACCCATTCGACCAGCGGCACCGCGCGCTTGGCATAGGCTTGCAAGGCCAGGCCGAACCCTTGCCAGCCGCCCGCGAACAAGTCGGCGTCAGCGACCAGCGCCTCGATGATATCCATCGACAGTTCCAGCCGCTCGGCCTCTTCGGCGTCGATGGTGAAATGCACGTCGGCATCGCGCGCCTTGATCGCGAGCGCTTTCAGCATCGGCACCAGCGCGGCTTTGGCGGCTGCGGCGTGGAGGAAATCGTAGCGGGGATAGAGCGCTGAAAGCTTCACCGAAATGCCCGGCGAACGGACGATCCCAGCACCGGCCTCAGCCGCGATGGCATCGAGCGCGCCGTGATAGCTTTCAAGGTACTTGGCGGCATCGGCGAAAGTCATCGCCGCTTCGCCCAGCATGTCGAAGCTGTGGGTCAGGCCCTGCTTGCGCTCGGGTGCGGCGCGTTCCAGCGCTTCGCCGATAGTGCGGCCGAAGACGAATTGCCCGCCCAGGATCTTCATCGCCTGCAAGGTCGCTGTGCGGATCACCGGCTCGCCCAGACGGCCAACCGCGCGCTTGAGGCTGGCCGCGAGGCCCGCCGCCTCATCGCGGCGCTGGTGCAGGACCTGCCCGGTCAGCATCAGCGAAAAGGTCGCGGCATTGACGAACGTGCTGGAGCTTTCGCCCACATGTTCGCCCCAGTCGATCCCGGCCAGCTTGTCGTGGATCAGCGCATCGGCAGTGGCGGCATCGGGCACGCGCAGCAGCGCCTCGGCCAGGCACATCAGCGCAATACCCTCGTCGGTGCCAAGCCCGTAGGCCTGGAGGAAAGCATCGAGCCCGCTGGCCTTGTGTGCGCGCGCGCCTTCGACCAGGCGGGCGGCGATCCGTCGCGCTTCCCCGTGGACTTGTGCAGCGGGGGCGGCCTGGATCAGCCGCTCGGCAATGCAGGCCTCCTCTTCCATCCGGTAGGCGAAGCGAAGGGCGGTGCGATCGAGCGGAGATGACATGCCATGCCCCCTAGCACTGGTCGCAGATGAAACCAATCGCGGCAAACCTGTCAAAAAACACAGGCGGCCATAACCCTCTTGTTTCTTTGCGGGACCCGGCACCTGCGCTAGGGCGCATTCTGCAACCCGATGATACGACTTGTCCGCCTTTGTGCCGCTCTGGCGATATGCAGCGCTTCGCCGCTTCAGGCGATGGCGAACATGCCGCTTGGCGCGCCATCGGCGGGCGGCACTGCCTATGAAGGCGCAGCGGCGCGGACGGTCAGGGGGATCATGGAATATGCCCGCTGGCCCCAGCGCCGCGATCCCATGCAGCTTTGCGTGGTGGGTCCGGCGCTGCATGCCGGGCAGCTTGGGGCTTTCCGTATGGCCGATGGACGCCAGGTCCAGCGCCGCAATGTCGCCGCCAATGCCGCGGCGCTGGTTGGCTGCGATGTCGTCTATCTGGGGCAGCTGGGAGTGCCGTTGCAGCGCCAGTTGACCGCGGCAGTGCGGGGCCGCGGCGTGCTGACCATCGCCGAAGCCGACCCCGCCAATGCCAGCGAAGCCATGTTTGCTTTCACCTACCAACCCAGGTCGCTCAGCTTCCGGCTCAACATCGATGCCGTGTCTCGCTCGGGGATGAAAGTTGATCCGCGGGTGCTGCGCGTGGCGAAAGGGGGGCTGTGACCATGGTTCCCAAGACCGCCAGCAAGCTTCCAACCCTGCGTGACCTGCTGGCCCGCGCGCATTTGCGGCTGATCCTGTTCACCGTAGTGCTGGCCGCGGCCAGCCTGATGCTGTCGGGCGTGCTGGTGATCCGTGCCTATGCCCAGCGCAATCTGGAGCTGATGGCGGATACCGTGGCCTACACGGTCGAACCGGCAGTGGTATTCCAGGATCGGCAGGCGATCCTTGACGGGATGACCTCGGTCGGCGCGACCCGCGGGATCGACCGACTTGAAGTGACCGATCCGGCTGGACAGACGCTGGCGCGCTGGGACCGGCCGCATACCGCGCTGCGCGGCTGGGCGGTCAGCAGCGCCAATGCGCTGATCTGGCCCGAACCGGCCCGCGCCGATGTTGTCCAGGGCGGAACGGTGATCGCGCGGGTCAAGGTTTACGGCAATTCGGGCGGGATCTTGCGCTATTTGCTGGCCGCCATTGTGATCGCGCTGACCTGTGTGGGGCTGACCGTGCTGGCAACCCGGATCCTCGCCCGGCGGCTTCAGAACGAAGTGATCGCCCCGCTCGATCATGTTGCCGAGGTCGCTCATTCGGTCCGCCAGGAACGCGCCTTTGAAAAGCGGGTGCCGGCCTCGGGCATCGCCGAGATCGATCGCTTCGGGCAGGATTTCAACGCGCTGCTGGCGGAACTGCAAGGCTGGCACGCGGGGCTCACTTCCGAGAATGCCGAGCTGCAGCGCCGCGCGACGCACGACGGGCTGACGGGCCTGGGCAACCGCGCGCTGTTCGATCAGAAGCTGGCCGAAGCGGTCGCGGAAAGCCAGCGCAGCGGCACGCCATTTGCGCTGCTCTATCTCGATGTCGACAAGTTCAAGCAGGTCAACGACGAGCACGGCCATACCTCGGGCGATGCGGCCCTGATCGCCGTGGGCGATCGCCTGCGCGGCGCGATCCGGCACATCGATTCGGCCTTCCGTCTGGGCGGCGACGAATTTGCGGTCGTGCTGGCCCCGTTCTTCAACCGCTCCCATGTCGATGGGGTAGTCCACCGGATCAGAACGGCGATGGAAAGCCCGTTCCGCATGCCGGGCGGGCAACTGGCCACCACTTCGCTCAGCATCGGTGTGGCGGTTTTTCCCGAAGATGGCAGCACGCCCGAACTATTGCTTTCCCAAGCCGATACGGCGATGTACCGCGACAAGGAGAGTCGGTATCAAGCCGGGCCTGAGGGAGCCGAAAACAATGCGTAGAGGATTGGCGCTGTTTGCAATCGCAGCGCTGGCCGCCTGTCAGACCACACCTGCCAAGCCGGGTTTCTCGGCCAAGCAGGTTGCCGTGCTGACCCAGGAAGAATTCAAGCCCGTTGGCGAAAACTACGAGCTGGGGCTGAGCGACCGGGTGCTGTTCGAAGTGGACAAGAGCGATCTTTCGCCTGAGGCTGTGACACGAATCGGCAAGCTCGCCGCTGCGCTGAAAAGTGTCGATATTGATGGTGCAAGCGTAGAAGGGCACACCGATTCCACCGGATCGAACGAATACAATCAGCAGTTGTCCGAACGCCGCGCTGCCTCGGTCAAGATCGAATTCGTCAAGGCCGGCATGCCTGAAGCGAACGTTCGCGCGGTCGGCAAGGGCGAGACTCAGCCGATCGCCAGCAACGACACCGACGAAGGCCGGGCCCAGAACCGCCGCGTTGTAATCGTGGTAACTCCTGCCGACGCGAACTGAGCACGGAGGCCGCGAAGCATGGGCGGCACCTGGCAATTCTGGATCGACCGCGGTGGGACGTTCACCGACGTGGTTGCGCGCACGCCCGATGGGACCTTGCGCACCGCCAAGCTGCTGTCCGAAGACCCCAATCGTAGCGATGACGCGGCAGTGGCGGCGATCCGGCAATTGACCGGAGTGGCCCAGGGCGCGCTACCGCCGTGCGAAGTGCGGATGGGCACCACGGTCGCGACCAATGCCTTGCTGGAACGCAAAGGCGAGCCGACCCTGCTCGCCATCACCAAAGGCTTCGCCGATGCCCTGACCATCGGCACCCAGGAACGCCCCGAATTGTTCGTGCGCCGGATTGTGCTGCCCCAGCCGCCGCACGCCCGCGTGCTCGAAGTGACCGAGCGGGTCATGGCCGATGGCACGGTACTGCTCGAGCTTGACGAGGATGCGGCGCGCAAAGGCTTGGCCCAGGCCCGCGTCGCTGGCCTCAGCTCGATCGCCATAGTGCTGATGCACGGCTGGAAATACCCGGCGCATGAGGCGCGGCTGGCCGCGCTGGCGCGGGAGGCCGGGTTCACGCAGGTCTCGGTCAGCCATGAGCTGGCCCCGCTGATCAAGCTGGTGGCGCGTGGCGATACGACGCTGGTCGATGCTTACCTCTCGCCGGTGCTGCGCCGCTATGTCGATCAATTCACCGCAGCACTGGGCGGCGCGGCGCGGCCGTTGTTCATGCAAAGCTCGGGCGGGCTGATCGAAGGTTCGCGGTTCCACGGCAAGGATGCGATCCTTTCGGGGCCAGCGGGCGGGATCGTCGGTATGGCGCGCACCGCAGAGGCTTCGGGCCTGTCCAAGGTTATCGGTTTCGACATGGGCGGGACCTCGACCGATGTCAGTCACTATGCCGGGCACTTCGAACGCGACAGCGAGACCCGCGTGGCGGGCGTGCGGATCCGCACCCCGATGCTGCGGATCCATACCGTGGCGAGCGGCGGCGGTTCGATCTGCCGCTACGATGCCGGGCGGCTGGTGGTCGGCCCGGAAAGCGCTGGCGCCTTGCCGGGACCGGCCTGCTACCGCAATGGCGGGCCGCTGACCGTCACCGATTGCAACGTGCTGCTGGGCAAACTGGTGCCCGATCAGTTTCCAAAGGTGTTCGGGCCGAACGGCGACCAGCCGATCGACACCGAAGTCGTCCGCGAAAAGTTCGCCGCGCTGTCTGCTGAAGTCGGTCTGCCGCCGGAACAACTGGCCGAAGGCTTCATCCGCATCGCGGTCGCGCAGATGGCGCACGCAATCCGCCAGATCTCGGTCGCGCGCGGGCACGATGTGACCAGCCACGCGCTGTCCTGCTTTGGCGGGGCGGGCGGACAGCATGCCTGTCTAGTCGCCGATGCGCTGGGGATCGAGACGGTGCTGGTCCATCCGCTCGCCGGGGTGCTCTCGGCCTATGGCATGGGCTTGGCGCATGAGGCAGCGGTGCGCGAGGGCGGGCTGGGCCTCCCATTGGTTTCCGGCGTAGAGCAGGCGGTCGAGGAGCTGCGCGCGCGGCTCTCCGCCGAGGCCGAAGCGCAGCTGGGCCGGACCGCCAGCAGCATCGAGGCCCGCCTGTTCGTGCGCCGTGAAGGCAGCGAAAGCACTATCGAGCTCGAACCCGGTCCGGTCGACGAACTGGCCGCCTTGTTCGCCCAGCGTCACCGCGCCGAGTTCGGTTTCGACGGCAGCGGCGCCTTGGTGGTGGACCGCGTGCGGGTTGAGGCGGTGGCGGAGGA
>Ga0073918_1000067_pt1 | contig 8892 bp, 10 predicted proteins | sample GWRWT4_1July14_FD_71201 | JGI IMG/M metagenome (GOLD analysis project Ga0073918, IMG submission 71201) | Sand microcosm microbial communities from a hyporheic zone in Columbia River, Washington, USA - GW-RW T4_1-July-14 | ecosystem: Engineered > Artificial ecosystem > Sand microcosm >...
GCTAGCCATTCGTGGCGAAGGTCGGTTGAATGGGTGGCTAGGGGAGTCTGCGTGGTTTGGGCTGGTGGTGCGGACGGTGGGACTCGAACCCACACGAGCAAGGCTCAGGGGATTTTAAGTCCCCGGCGTCTACCATTCCGCCACGTCCGCCCGGAGGCCGGCGTATTTCTGCCCATGCCGGGCTGCAAATGGCACTGTTCTGCGCTTCCAGTTCCACCTTCCGACAACCCTGAGCTTGTCGAAGGGTGCGCGCTGGTTCTCGAACAGCACCATTTTCGCCTCGGCCTGAGCAGAACTACACCGACCTCCGTCGGTCAGATAGGCGAAGGCTTGGGAAATTGCGAGTCAGTGAGAGCGCGGCTGTGGCCGGATTCTAATCCCCGTTCAAACGCGCGCGCATTTCCTTGCCGGGCTTGAAGTAGGGAACCTTCTTGCCGGGCACGCTGACGCTTTCGCCGGTGCGCGGGTTGCGGCCTTTGCGGGCGTCACGTTCGCGGGTGGAAAAGGCGCCGAAGCCGCGCAGTTCAACCCGGCCGCCCGAGGCCAGCCGCGCGGCGATCTCATCAAAGAAAGTGCCGACGATTTTTTCGATTTCTTCCGTGCGGAGCCCGGGATTCTCTTGGGCCAGCACTTGCAGCAGTTCAGAACGGATCATTTCACGCCTTTCAGCGGACAGCCCGCGGGCGGTCCGTACCTCGATTGGTAAAAAGCGCGGCGCAGCTTCCGACCCGGAACAAGCAGCACTGCACAAAGCGGATACTGCCAAATGCAGCCCGCACACGCAATCGAAGAATATGGTAAAAAATTACAATTTTTCGGCGAGCAGGTCCGCAGGGGCGATCCCCAGCCGTTCGATCCGCCGGGCAATGACCGGCCATTCGCGCGAAAGGAACAACTCGCGCTCGCTGCTGCGCAATTTCTCGGCCGCGCCGCGCGCGACATACATGCCGACCCCGCGCTGTACCTCAACCAGTCCGTCGAGCTGGAACTGCTGGTAAGCCTTGGCCACGGTCAGCGGATTGGCGCCTTGATCGGCGGCAAAGGCCCGGACCGAGGGCAGCATAGTGCCCTCACCATAAGTGCCATCGATGATCGCCGCGGCAATAATGTCGCGCAGTTTGAGGTAGACGGGCTTGGAATCGCTCATGGTGCATCAGTGCCATAATACAGCGGGTCAGGCAAGCCAAATGCGCTGATGTCATCAATACGCAACAAAGCAACACGCGCAGCGAATTTCGCTTCACTCTGGCGAAATCGCGGCTAGTCTCCCACGCCATGCAAGCGGCCGCACAGACGGGCCGCCATTCGGACTATTCGGGGAGTTTCTCATGAAAGATATGGCCTTGTGGAACGAGGGCGATTGGGTCGCGGCTATCGCGGCAATCATCTTGGCGATGTTTCTCGCCGTCGGAATTGCGATTGCGGGTAGTCGCAAGCCCGAAGTGTTCGGCCATCCCAAGGGCTTGTTCATGTTGTTCTTCGCTGAAATGTGGGAACGGTTCAGCTTCTACGGGATGCGCGGCATTCTAGTGTTCTATCTGGTGCAGCACTGGCTATTTTCCGAAGGTGAAAGCAGTCTGATGCTCGGCGCCTATGGCTCGCTCGTCTATATTACCCCGCTGTTCGGCGGGTGGTTGGCTGACCGCTATCTGGGACAACGCAAGGCGGTGCTATTTGGCGGTGTGCTGTTGGCGGCAGGCCACCTGTTCATGGTGTTTGAGGGTGTTGGCGGACAGAATGATCCGACGATCAACGTGTTCTGGCTGGCGCTTGCGCTGATCATTGTAGGTTCGGGCTTTCTCAAGGCCAACATTTCGGTGCTGGTCGGCCAGCTCTACAAGCGGACCGATACCCGGCGAGACGCCGCCTACACCATTTTCTACATGGGTATCAATTTGGGCGCAGCGGCGGGCGGCATTCTGGTTGGCTATCTGGGGCAGACCATCGGCTGGGCCTATGGCTTCGGCCTGTCGGGCATTGGCATGGTGGTGGGGCTTGCCGTGTTTGTCCTTGGCAAGTCGGCCCTGCGCGGCGCAGGCGAGGCTGTGGGCGCGCTAACCCGGCAGAAGGAAATGCTGATTTACGTCGGCGGGATCGCTGCGGTGGTGGTGATGTGGTTGCTGATTCAGTACCGCGACGCGATCCAGATCCTGCTGATCGTGAGCGGGCTCGGCCTGCTAGGCTATGTCCTTTATGAGGCTTTCAAACTGCCGAAGGAACCGCGCGAGCGAATCTTTGCGATCCTGTTCCTGATCGCTCTCAATCCGCTGTTTTGGGGCCTGTTCGACCAAGCACCGGGCAGCCTTAACCTCTACACTGACAAGTTTGTCGAGACGGGCAATATTCCAGCATCTGTGTTCCAGTCGATCAATCCGATCTATATCATCTTGCTCGCTCCGCTGTTCGCGGCGTTGTGGCAGTGGCTGGGCAAGCGTGGTTTGGAGCCATCAGCCCCGGCCAAGTTCGCGTTGGCGCTATTCCAGGTTGGCGCGGGCTTCTTGGTGTTTGCATGGGGTGCGCAGGCCGCTGGGATCGGGGCGATTACTCCGGTGATCTTCGTGTTCCTGCTTTACTTGCTACACACCACTGGTGAGCTGTGCCTCAGCCCGGTCGGCCTGTCGGCGATGAACCGACTTGCACCGACCTTTATGGCCAGTCTGATCATGGGCGCGTGGTTCTACATGACTGCGGTGGGCAGCTTCCTGGCGGGCAAGATCGGCGAGGCAACCGGGGGAGAAAGCGGCGAGCTGACACAGGAACTCGTACTCACCATCTACAACCAGATCGGCTGGATCGCGATTGGAGTAGGCGTGGTTGTCCTGCTGCTTTCGCCAATCGTCAAACGCTGGGTGCACCTCGATACGCTCGAGGATGCGCCTGAGGCCAAGGCGGAGTAGCAGCAATGAAAAGCCCGCGCCTTGCCCTCCTGACCGCTGCCGCAATGGCTCTGGTGCTGACAAGCACCAGCGCCTGGGCGGCCAAGGAGGACAAGAAGAAGGAAAGCCCCGCGGTCAAGGCGGCGCGGGACTTCAACAAGGATCCTTATCCGTCCACCTACAAGCCCTATCCGGGGCGAGTGACCGTGATCACCGGGGCCACCGTGTTCGATGGCACCGGCAAGCGGATCGACAAGGGCGTGGTCTTGGTCAGGGACGGCAAGGTCACGGCAGTCGCGGGCAGTCTGGCCGATCTCGATGTACCCGCCGATGCGGTGCGGATCGATGGCACGGGCAAGTACGTCACCCCTGGGATCATTGATGCCCACAGCCACCTGGGCAACTATCCCAGCCCCGGCGTCGAAGCCCATTCGGACGGCAACGAGCTGACCGATCCGACCACGCCCAACGTCTGGGCCGAACATTCGGTCTGGCCGCAGGATCCGGGCTTCAGCCGGGCGATGGCCAATGGCGGAATTACCGCGCTGATGGTGCTGCCGGGCAGCGGCAACCTGATGGGCGGGCGCGGGGTCGTGCTCAAGAATGTACCGGCCCGCACCGTGCAGGGGATGAAGTTCCCCGCCGCGCCCTATAGCCTCAAGATGGCCTGCGGGGAAAATCCCAAGCGGGTCTATGGTTCCAAGGGGCGCACACCCTCAACCCGGATGGGCAATTTCGCGGTCAACCGCGAAACCTGGATCAAGGCCAAGGAATACCGCGCCAAACGCGACGCGGGCAAGCTTGAGAGCCGCGATCTGGCGATGGAAACGCTGGTCGGCGTGCTCGACGGCGAAGTGCTGATCCAGAACCACTGCTACCGCGCCGACGAAATGGCGCTGGTGCTCGATATGGCCAAGGAGTTCGGCTACAAGGTTGCGACCTTCCACCACGCGGTCGAGAGCTACAAGATTGGCGACTTGCTGAAAGAAGCCGACACCTGCAGCGCGATCTGGGCTGACTGGTGGGGTTTCAAGATGGAAAGCTATGACGGCATTCCGGAGAACGCCGGGCTGCTCTACAAGGCCGGGGCCTGTGTGGTGATCCATTCGGACGATGCCAACGGGATCCAGCGCTTGCCGCAGGAAGCCGCCAAGGCGCAGGGCGATGCCCGCCGGATCGGGATCGACGTGCCCGATGCCGAAGTGATCCGCTGGCTGACGCTCAACCCGGCCAAGGCGATCGGGGTCGACAAGCTGACCGGCAGTCTGGAGCCTGGCAAGGCGGCTGACCTGGTGCTGTGGAACGGCAACCCGCTGTCGGTCTATTCGCGGCCCGAAAAGGTCTGGATCGATGGCGCGCTGCTGTTCGATTCCAATGATCGCAAACGCCGCGCGGTAAGCGACTTCGAGCTTGGCCAGCCCGGCGAAGGAGACGTGAAATGAGCGCGCGCACAATCACGCTCGCCCTGGCCGCGCTACTCGCTTCGGCGGCGGCACCCGCTTTTGCGCAAACCGTCGCCATTACCGGCGGCAAGGTGGTGATCGGCGATGGCAGCGATCCGATCGAAGGCGGCACGGTGCTGGTTCAGGACGGCAAGGTCGTTGCTGCGGGCAAGGGCATTGCAGTGCCCGCCGGGGTCAAGACCATCGATGCCAGTGGCAAATGGGTCACCCCCGGGCTGGTCGTCGCGGTGACCGACCTTGGCCTGTTCGATGTCGATGCGGTCGATGACAGCAACGACGGCGATGCCAGCAATAGCCCGTTCAGCGCCGCGCTCGATCTGTCGGCCGCGATCAATCCCGATGGCCAGCATGTCAAGGTCAGCCGGGCGGGCGGGGTCACCCGCGCTGCGGTGGCGCCGCTGGGGACCGGATCGATCTTTGGCGGGCAAGGCGCAGTGATCGATCTTGGCGCCGATCCGCAAGCCGTGACTACGCCGCGTGCATTCCAGTATGTCGATCTGGGTGAAGCCGGTGCACGCCGCGCCGGAGGGAGCCGGTTAGCGACCTACGTCACACTGCACAACGCGCTGGGCGAAGCCAAGGAATTGGCCGCTTCGCCCACCGGCGCGCGCCGCGACGACGTGCTGCTGAACCGCCGCGATGCCCAGGCGCTGGGCGCGGTCGTGAGCGGCAAGCAGCCGCTTTACGTGCGGGTTGAGCGTGCCGCTGACATCCGTATGGTGCTGGCTCTGCGCACAGATTATCCGGCGCTGCGGCTGGTAATCATAGGAGCCAGTGAAGGCTGGATGGTCGCAGGCGAGCTCGCCCGCGCCGGAGTGCCAGTGCTGGCAACCCCGCTCAATGATCTCCCCGACAGCTTCGAGCAATTGGGTGCAACCCAATCGAATGTCGGGCGGATGAAAGCGGCCGGGGTCAAGGTTTCGCTCGGCGCGTTCTTCGATCAGCCGCGCTATGCCCCGCAATATGCCGGAAACCTGGTTGCCCTGGCCCGGGTGCCGGGGGCGAGCGGGCTGAGCTGGGGGCAAGCCTTTGCTGCGATCAGTTCGGGCCCCGCCGAAGCGATCGGGATGGGCGACAAGTTTGGCAGCCTGCGCGCTGGGCGCGCCGGTGACTTGGTGATCTGGGACGGCGATCCGTTGGAGGTCACCTCAGGGGTGGTCAAAGTGTACATCGATGGCGTTGAACAGCCGCTCGACAATCACCAGACCCGCCTGCGCGATCGCTACAACACGCCGAACCAGGGCAGCCTGCCAAAGGCCTACGACTGGTAACAGGCGGGGCAACACAGAGGGGCAAGATGGACGAGCAATTCGCAGAGCTGGTGGCCGCGTCGCTGGCCTTTGTCGGCACCCATTTCGCGTTGTCGCATCCCTTCCGGGCGGGGCTGGTCAAGCGGCTGGGCGAGGGCGGCTTCCTGGGGCTCTACTCGCTAGTCGCGCTGGCGACATTTGCCTGGATGGCGCTGGCGTTCCGGGGGCTGCCGATGGCCGAAGTGCCGCTGTGGAACGGCAACAGCGATGCGGCCTGGGCGCTGGCCTCTGTGCTGATGCTGATCGCTTCGGTGCTGTTTGCCGGATCGCACCGGGGCAATCCGGCGATGCCCGGACCGCATGGCAAGGATCTGGCCCGCAAGACCCCGCACGGCGTGTTCAAGGTCACCCGCCACCCGATGATGTGGAGCTTTGCCTTGTGGAGCGCGGCGCACATTCTGGTCAGCCCGACCCCGCGGGTGCTGGTGCTGGCCGGCGCGATTGCCTTCCTCGCGCTGGCGGGTTCCTTCCTGCAGGACCGCAAGAAATATGTGATGCTGGGTGCGGCCTGGGAGACATGGCACCGCCACACCACTTTCGTGCCGCGGCTGACCGCACTGGCCAGTGTTGGCCTGGTCCCGTGGCTGGCAGGTCTGGCGCTGTGGCTGGGCGCCAGCTGGCTGCATTTGTGGCTGGTGGGAATTCCCGCCGGGATCTTCCGCTGGATCTGAGTTCCTACTTCTCCAGCACGTGCTTGCCGGGATTGTCGCGCAGGTATTCATAGGCTGCCGAATAGCGATGGTTACCGGCTTCGAAGGCCGAGCGGCTGGTCGAGGCGACACCGCCATCGCGTTCCAGCTGGGCGGCAAAGCTGCGTTCATAGAAACGGCGGGCGGGATCGTCACTGGGGGCGGGTTGGCTGGTCATGATTTGAAGTGCTTAGCGAAGCTTTGGAGCGCCGCCAATGGACCTTCGCCTTGCCGCTGTGTAGGGCCATGATCATGGCAACTCATGCTCCCGGACAGACCCTGGCAGGCAAGCGGATCGGGCTGGTTTCGGCCTGGGCCTCGCGGCTGGGCGGCGGGGTGTTCGAAGCCGTGGTTGCGCAGGCCCGGCTGATCGAAGCGCAAGGCGGCGAGGCGCTCGTCTTTGCGCTGGAGGACCAGCACAGTACCGAGGATGCCGCGCGATTTGGTGCGGCGCAGGTTCAGGTCTTTCCGGTCAAGGGCCCGGCGCAGATCGGCTATGCCCCGGCGCTGCTGCCTGCCTTGCTGAGGGCCAAGCTCGACTGCCTGCATTTGCACGGGATCTGGATGTACCCCTCGCTCGCCGCCAGCCGCTGGGCGCAGGCGAGCGGGCGGGGCTATGTCGCCTCGCCGCACGGCATGCTCGACCCCTGGATCACCGCACGCGGGCGCTGGAAAAAGGCGCTGGCCCGCGCTGGATACGAACGGACCAGCTGGCAGCGGGCGAGCTTTCTCCATGCCCTGACCCAGCGCGAGGCGGCGGATATCGAACGCGAGAGCGGGCGCGGCGACAGCGTGGTGATCGCCAATGCCGGGCCCGATGCCAGCCCCGTCCCCAGCGTGCCGCGCGCGCCGCATGTGCTGTTCATCGGCCGGATCCACGCCAAGAAGAACCTCATCGCGCTGGTCGAGGCCTGGCAGCGGGCTGAGCGACCTGCCGATGCGCGGCTGACCCTGGCTGGCTGGGGCGAGGAAGCCGATGTGACCCAGCTTCGCGCGGCAGTGGCTGCGGCAGGGCCCTCGGTAGAATTCGTCGGTCCGGTCTATGGCGCGGCCAAGCAGGCGCTGCTGGACACGGCACGGTTCACCGTGCTGCCTTCGCATAGCGAGGGACTGCCGATGGCCATGCTTGAAGGCTGGGCGGCCGGCACGCCCGCGATTCTGACCGGGGAGTGCAACCTGCCCGAGGGTCTGGTAGCGGGCGCAGCGCTCGAATGCGGCTACGATGCCAAGAGCATCGTGCCCGCGCTCGAAGCTGCCTTGCGGATCGACCAGGCGGATTGGCTCGCCATGGCCCGCGCCGCGCAGGGTCTTGCCATGGGGCCGTTTGCAGCCGAGACAATTGCCACACGCTGGAGCGAGGCCTACCTTCGTGCGATCGCCCAGGGGGGAGGACAATGACCACGCCGCTTGATGCCCGCGAGACCAGGCCGCTGGAAGGCGGGGCCAGTTTTTCGCTGGGCAACCGGCTGACGCGGGTGGTGTGGATGCTGGCCTGGCTGGTGCTGTGCCGTTTCACCCCGCCGCCGCTGCATGGCTGGCGGCGGCTGGTGCTGCGGGCCTTCGGGGCGAAAGTGGCGCGCGGCGCGCGGGTCCATGCCAGCGCCTCGGTCTGGCTGCCGGCCAATCTGGAGCTGGGCGAACATGCATTGATCGGACCCGGCGTCAGGCTCTACAACCAGGGCCGGATCGTGATTGGCGCGCGGACCGTAGTGTCGCAGCGCGCGCATATCTGCGCCTCAACCCACGATGTGCGCGATCCCTTGTTCCAATTGGTGCTGCGCCCGGTGACCATCGGCGAACAGTGCTGGATCGCGGCCGAGGCCTTTGTCGGCCCCGGGGTGTCGATGCACGATCGCTCGGTGCTGGGCGCGCGCGGTGCGCTGTTTGAAGATGCCAAGGTGGACGGGGTCTATTCCGGCAATCCGGCCAAGTTCGTCAAGGACCGGCAGTTTCGATCCTGACGTCTTCCAGCCACAGGTCGCTGCCATCCGGGCCAACCCCAAACAGCAGCAGTTGCGCAGCGCAGGTCCCGTCCGCTGCAACCACAGCCCGCCAGCGCCCCTTCGCCTGATCCGGCTGCGGAACCAGCCATTGCGGTACCTTGCCCTGACACACCAGCGCGGGCTGCAGCGCCTTGCTTGGCCGGTCCTGGCTATCGCCGCTGCGCCAGGTCACGGTATAGCGGCCCGGCCGCAGCGCCAGCAATTGCGATAGCACCGGCCGGGTGCTGGGTGCTGAGCCTTGCACCGTCACGCGTTGGCCCGGTCCGGCGGTCGAAAGCTCAAGGCCCAAGGTCAAGCCGTCGCTGCCCAGCAATTCCCAGGCGAAAGCACTGGTCTTCTCGCCCAAGGTGGCCATCGAAAACTGGCCGTCGCCGACCAGGCCGCTGCCCGCGGCCGGGCAATGCGCCTGCCACAGGTCCGATCCCTCGCGGAACAGGCCCAGCACCGCCAGCCGGTTGACGCTGGGGGATATCGCGGGGCAGCCCAGGACCAGGCCCTTGCTTGCGGCCTCGCTCAGCACCGGCACGCGCTGCAGCATCACGTCGGCGGGC
>Ga0073918_1000068_pt1 | contig 8859 bp, 6 predicted proteins | sample GWRWT4_1July14_FD_71201 | JGI IMG/M metagenome (GOLD analysis project Ga0073918, IMG submission 71201) | Sand microcosm microbial communities from a hyporheic zone in Columbia River, Washington, USA - GW-RW T4_1-July-14 | ecosystem: Engineered > Artificial ecosystem > Sand microcosm > Unclassified...
GCCGCAGCCGGGTGATGGGGCGGATACGATCGACGGCGAGGACGGCAACGACCTGATCCGCGGCGGCGACGGCGACGACATTCTGCGCGGCGGCCTTGGCGACGACAATCTGCGCGGCGATGCCGGCAACGACACCATGGACGGCGGCGACGGGTTCGACTTCATCTCCTACCGCTATGACGATCTGGTCGGCCCGGTATTTGTCGATATGCGCACCTTTACGGGGACCGGCAGCGTCAACGACGGACGCGGTGGCACCGATACGGTCTCCAACTTCGAGTTCCTCGGCCTGCTTGGCACTGCTGCGGCCGATACGCTGCTTGGCTCGACCGCGCTGCGCAACCAGATCTTCGGTGGCGACGGGAACGATATCATCGCCGGGGGCACGCAGGACGATAACCTCTACGGCGACGGCGGCGACGACACGATCACCGGCGGTGACGGCAACGACATGATCGGGGGCGGGCTGGGCGCTGATACCATCAACGGCGGGGCCGGGATCGACACGATCGACTATTCGGGCTCCAGCGCCGGGATTTCGATCAACCTCCAGAACGGCCGCGGCCGGCTGGGCGATGCCGAGGGTGACCGGCTGACCAGTATCGAAAACGCCATCGGCAGTGCGCTGGCTGACACGTTCGTCGGCAGCAACGGTGCCAACAGGATCGACGGCGGCGATGGCAACGATTCGATCACCGGCGGGGGCGGTGCGGACGAGCTGCTCGGCGGGCTCGGATCGGACAGCTTCCTGTTCCGCAGCACGGCCGATTTCGGCAGCCTGGCGGGTTGGGACCGGGTGCTCGATTTCGATGCCGGCGGCAATGGCACCGGCGGGGTCGATCTGTTCGATTTCAGCGCAATCGATGCCAACACCCGCTCGGCGGGCCGCAACGATGCCTTCAACTTCATCGGTACGGGCGGCTTCACCGGCCGCGCCGGGGAGCTGCGGGTGGTCTATACCTCGGCCACCGAGGCGATCATCATGGGCGACGTCAACGGCGACGGGGTGGCCGATTTCAACCTCAACGTGACCTACACGGGAACGATCGACACGACCGACTTCATCCTGTGATCGGAGGAGGGCTGGCTGGCAATCGGCCGGCCCTCACCGCTTCGCGTCGGCCTTCAGCATATCCGCCGCCTTTTCCGCGATCATGATCGTCGGCGCATTGGTGTTGCCACTGACCACATTGGGCATGACCGAGGCGTCGATTACGCGCAGGCGCTCCACCCCGCGCAGCCGCAGGCGGGCATCGACCACGGCCATCGGGTCCTTGTCGGAGCCCATCTTGCAAGTGCCGACCGGGTGGTACTGGGTATCGGCGCGATTGCGGATATCCTCGATCATCGCCGCGGTGTCGCCCGCATCGATCGCGTAGAGCATCTTGCCGCGGATGGGATCGAAGGGCGCGCTTTCCATCAGACTTTGCTGCAATTGCCCGCCTTTGAGCAGCACCGCCAAATCGCGCTCGTCGGACAGGAACTTTGGATCGATCACCGGCGCATCGCGCGGATCGCGGCTGCTGAGCCCCACGGTGCCGCGGCTGTGGGGGCGCAGCAGATCAACGTGGCTCGATAGCCCCGTGCCCAGATGCATCTTGCGGGCATGGTCATCGACGATTGACAGGACCATCAGCAGCTGGAGGTCGGGCGCGGGGACATCCGGCGCGCTTTTGACGAAAGCACCCGAGCAGACGAACGGACTGGTGAGCAGGCCGGTGCGCTTGCTGCGCCATTCGAAGATACCCTTGAGGAAGGCCAGGCCCGCCTTGGGCGAAAGCCCGAAGACGTCGCTGCGGTCCTTGATCCGCCAGCTCTGGACGTAGTCGATATGGTCCTGCAGGTTCTTGCCCACGCCGGGCAAGTGGCATGTGCTTTCGATCCCCAGCGTCTTCAGCTCATCCGCATCACCAATGCCCGAAAGCATCAGCAATTGCGGCGATCCGAAGGCCCCGCCTGAGACCAGCACCTCGCGCCGGGCCTTGGCCAGCCGCAGCACGCCGTCCCGTTCGTATTCGATCCCGCTGGCCGCGCCGTTCTCGATCACGATCCGGCTGGACAGCGCGTGGGTCACGACCTTGAGGTTGGGGCGGCCCAGGTTGGGCGTCAGATAGCCCTTGGCCGCGCTGCAACGTTCGCCGTCCTTCTGCGTCGCCTGGTAATGGAAGGTGCCTTCCTGCTCCTCGCCGTTGTAATCGGGGTTGCGGCGGATCTGGCGCTGTTCGGCGGCTTCGATGAACAGTTCGGCCAAGGGGCTTTGGTGGTTGGGGTAAGTGACGTTGAGCGGGCCGCCCTGGCCGTGCCATTCGTTGTCGAACTGCTCGTTGTTCTCGGCCTTCCTGAAATAGGGCAGGCAGTCCTTGAAGGCCCAGCCCTTGTTGCCCAGCCGCGCCCACTCGTCATAGTCCCAGCGGTTGCCGCGGACATAGAGCATCGCGTTGATCGAGCCCGATCCGCCCAAAACCTTGCCCCGCGGCTGATAGCCCTTGCGGCCGTTGAGGCCCGGCTGGGGGACGGTTTCATAGGCGTAATTGTTGAGCTTGGTCGGCATCATCGCCACCGCGCCGACCGGGGCCTGGACCACTGCGCTCTGGTCCGAACCGCCAGCCTCCAGCAGGCAGACAGTAACCGCCGGGTCCTCGGTCAGGCGACCGGCCAGGACACAACCGGCCGATCCGCCGCCAACGATCACATAGTCGAACTCTTCTGCCTGCATGGCATCCTCCCGTTTGCCCGATTGTGCGGCAAACGGGGCGGAGGGGCAAGGGTTTGAACTCGGTCTGTGCATCGCTCCTGCACCAAATCGCGATTGGGTAAATACGCGGCGGCAAGGTAGCCTGCCGGGAAATCGAACGAGTCGAGGGGACCTGTCATGAGCGAAGAGATCAAACCGCGCCGCGAATGGTCGCCCGGGGTCCGCCTGTTGTTGGTCGCACTGATCGGCCTCGTGCTCGTTGTGCCGCTGATGATGGTCTACGCGCTGGTTTACGACCGGCAGAACCAGGCCCAGACTGCGCAGAGCGAGATCAATGCCGGCTGGGGCGGGGCGCAAGTCGTTTCCGGACCGGTCATCGTGGTCCCGTTTCGCACCACCCAGACCCAGAACGAGGAAGTGAACGGTAAGACCACCAGCCGCGTGGTTGAGGTTGAAAAGCTGCTCTACATCTCGCCGGTCAGCAATGCGGTGACGACCGAAATCCTGCCACAGGAACGCACCAAGTCGATCTACCGCTCGGTGCTGTTCGAAGCCAAAGTGGGCGGCAAGGCGGTGTTTGCGCTGCCTGAGGACCTGTCGCGCTTTGGCGTGACGCGCGAACGGCTGATGTGGGACCGGGCCGAGCTGCGGCTGGGCGCATCGGACGCGCGCGGGTTGACCGCCGGGGCCAACCTCTCGATGGATGGCAAGGCACTGGCCGCCCAGCCGGGCAAGGGTCCGGCCTCAAGCGGCGGCGAGGGCTTCTTCGCCTTCCTGCCGTGGGACGGGGCGGGCAAAGTGACCATCGACTATGCTTTCGGACTGCGCGGCAGCCGCTTGCTCAGCCTGGTTCCGCGCGGCGGGCGCACCCAGTGGACAGTCAAGTCGCCGTGGGCCAGTCCAAGCTTTTCCGGCGCCTTCCTGCCTGATCAGCGCGATGTGAAGGACAGCGGCTTCACCGCCAACTACACCATCGACAAGCTGGCCCTGGGCATGGCCCCGGTGGCGATGGAGGATCCGGGCTTTCCGGACATCGACTACGGCGTCGATGGCGAGCGGGTGACATCGTACAAGAGCGAAGTCGCTGTCGAAGCGCTTTCTGCGCCTTCTGCCTCTGGCGCTGCTGCGGGCGGGGCCGACGAAGTGATCGGCGGCCCGGCCCGCGCGGTAACCGTCGGGCTGGTCGAGCCGGTCAACCTCTATTCCAAGGTCGACCGCGCGGTGAAGTATGGCTTCCTGTTCATCGGCTTCACCTTCCTGGCCTATTTCCTGTTCGACGTGGTCGCAGGGGCGCGGGTCGCGGCGGCGGAGTATCTGTTGACCGGGGCCGGGCTGGTGCTGTTCTTCGTGTTGCTGCTGGCTTTCGCTGAAGTGACCGGCTTCACGCCGGCCTACTTGCTCGCCAGCGGTTCGATCATTGCGCTGCTCACGGCATACGGCGCGGCGGTGCTGAAAAGCTGGAAGCGGGCCAAGTTCATGGGCGCCTTGCTGGTCGGGCTCTATGCGCTGCTGTTCGTGCTGCTCAACCTTGAAGCCTGGTCGCTGCTGATCGGCTCGCTGCTGCTCTTCGCGGCGCTCGCCGGGGTGATGTATGCCACCAAGGACGTTGACTGGAGCACGGCGAAGAAGCGGGAAGAGTAACCTTCTCTTTCTCCCCTCCCCAACGGGGAGGGGTTGGGGGTGGGGGCTCGACGCTGGCGTGGAACCCCCATCCCAACCCTTCCCCAATGGGGAGGGGCTTTTTGGGCAAGGATTGGCACCGATACCACTCGTCGGACGCAATCGGCGTTTGGTCGAAGCGGCGGCTCCATAAATCCGGCGTTCATGTTTACGTTCGTAGTCGATTACACAAGTAGTCGATGGAGAGCGACCATGGGGAGCGAGCGGGCCGAAGAGCCGACCGATCGGATCAGCGAGGCCGAGTATGCGGTGATGGAAGCGCTGTGGGCGCGCCACCCGCTGACGGCCAACGAAGTGGCCGATGCGGTCGCCCCGGCGCGCGGCTGGGGGCTGGCGACGGTCAAGACGTTGCTCTCGCGCCTGGCTGCCAAGCAGGTGATCTCAACTGAACCGCAAGGCAAACGCTTCCTCTATTCGCCGCTGGTTGCGCGCGAGGCCTACCTTGGCGGGGAAAGCCGCCGTCTGGTTGACCGGCTGTTCGGCGGCAGCGCCGCGGGGCTGTTCGCGCACCTGGCCGAAGCCGAAGCCTTGAGCGCAGCCGACCTTGATCAGATCGAAGCGCTGCTCAAGCAAATCCGCGAGGGAGAGGGGCAATGACCTGGCTGATCGATACTGCGCTTTATACCGGCGTGCTGATTGCTCTGGTGCTCGTTCTGCGCGGGCCGGTTGCCCGGCGCTTCGGCCCAGGGCTGGCCTATGCATTGTGGGTGCTGCCCTTGCTGCGGCTGATCCTGCCGCCGATCACGCTGCCCGGCGAACCAATGCCAGCAAACGAACCCCTTTCCGACCCTCTTTCCGGCGCAATGGTGGAGCTAGCCTCTGCCGCTGCGACGCCACCGGCCCCCGCCTGGATCGAACCTGCCCCGGTGATCCAGGCGGTGTGGCTGGCGGGAGCCTTGCTGTTTCTGGCCTGGCGGGTCTGGCTCTACCGCGAGATGCGCCGCACACTTCTGGCCGATGCCCGCCCGGTGGGGGAAGCCGGCAAGGTGCGACTGATCGAAACTCCGGCGGTCGCCGCGCCGGTGGCTTTCGGGATTTTCGACAAGGTCGTTGCGCTGCCGCTGGGCTTCATGAACCGCGCCGACCGCGCCGGGCGTGACCTCGCCATCGCGCACGAGCTGGAACATCACGCCGGGCATGACCTGGCCGCCAATCTGGCGATGCAGCCCCTGCTGGCGCTGCATTGGTGCAACCCGCTGGCCTGGCTGGGCTGGCGCGCGATGCGCCGCGATCAGGAAGCGGCTTGCGATGCCCGGGTGCTGGCCGGACGCGATTCTGCGACCCGCGCGGCCTATGCCGGGCTGATCGCCAGCTTTGCCCATTCCCCCCGCCTGGCCCTGGCCGCGCCGATGGCCTGCCCCATGGTTTCTGGCCGAGTGCTGGGCGACAAAAGCATAATCCACCGTTTGAGGAGCCTGACCATGACTGAACCAACTTCGCAAAACCGCCTGATCGGCCGCCTGCTGCTGGGTGCCGCCGCGCTGGCGCTGCCGCTGACTGCCTCGATTACTTATGCAGCGCAGGATGCGCCCACGCCGCCCGCCGCCCCCGAAGCACCGGCTGCTCCCGAAGCGCCGGTGGTCAAGAAGACCACCAAGGTCGTGATCATCGACAACCCGGCGAGCAGCACGATTGACGACAAGAACCTGCACACCAAGGTGATCGAGAAGGATGGCAAGACCATCATGCTCAAGACCACCAAGCCGCTGAGCGATGAGGAGGCCGAAAAGCACGTCGCCAAAGCGATGAGCTCGATGGCCGAGGCTGACAAGCTGGTCGGCAAGGACGCCGACATGGCCAAGCTGCACGGCGGCGCGATGGTCATGACTGGGTGCAGCGAAGGCAAGCCGATCGAAGCCCAGGCCGAAAGCAAGGTCAATGGCGAGCACAAGATCTCGCGCGTGGTAATCTGCAGCGCGGGCGACAACAAGGCGCTGACGTTGACAGGTCTCAAGAAGGCCCGTGACAAGGTTGCCAACAACAGCAACCTGTCAGCAGAAGTCAAGGCCGACTTGCTGAAGCAGCTTGATGCCGAGATTGCGAAATTGAGCTGAGCAAAAAGTTCCTTCCCATTTTCACGCAGTGCAAATGGGGAGGTGGATCGTCCGAAGGACGAGACGGAGGGGTTTCTGGGCTGGCGTCCTTACCCCTCCGTCACCGCTTCGCGGTGCCACCTCCCCAAATGCGCTGCGCGAATTTGGGAAGGAACCAAGTCACCGCCACCGCAGCCTGTCAGCACCAAGCTCGGCAACCGACTTCACCCCCATCAGCTTCATCCCGCGCTCGATTTCCTCGCGCAGGATCGTCAGCGCGCGCTCCACTCCGTCCTGCCCGGCTGCGGCGAGGGCATAGAGATAGAGTCGCCCGCCCGAAGCTGCGGTGGCTCCGGCGCAGAGGCTCTTGAGCACATGGGTGCCGCGTCGCACCCCGCCATCGCAGATCACCTCGATCCGCCCGCCGACCGCCTCGATGATCTCTGGCAGCTGGTCGAACGACGCGCGGGCACCGTCGAGCTGGCGGCCGCCGTGGTTGGACAGCATGATCGCGTCGATCCCCATATCCGCGGCGCGGCGCGCATCGGCGACGCTCATCACACCTTTGAGGCAGAATGTCCCGCCCCAGTCGGCGCGGATCTGCTCGACCATTTTCCAGTCCATCGACTGATCGAGCATTTCGGAGAAGTACTTCTGGATCGAAACCGATTCCGCCGTGCCCTCGCGCACGTGGGTGTCGAGGTTGGGTAGCGCGAAGCGTTCCCGGAACAGGTAGTCCAGCGCCCAGCGCGGCTTGATCGCATAGGACAGCGCCGAAGAGGCAGTGAATTTTGGCGGCGAGGAAAAGCCCGAGCGCAGGCAGCGTTCACGCTTGCCGCCGACGATCGTGTCCACGGTCAATGCAATGGCATCGAACTTCGCCGTCTTGCAGCGTTCGATCATCGACTGGTTCAGCCCTTTGTCCTTGTGGACATAGAGCTGGAACATCTTGGGGCTCGCAATCAGTGCCCCGATCTCCTCGATGGAGACCGTGGCGAGACTAGAAATCCCGCACCACACCCCAAACTTCTCCGCCGCCCGCGCCACGGCGCGCTCGCCTTGCCAGTGGAACACGCGTTGCAAGGCAGTGGGGGAGAGGATCAGCGGCAGTGCGCTGGGCTTGCCCATGATGGTGCACGACATGTCGATCTGTTCGACCCCGGCCAGCACATCGGGGACCAGGTCAGCGCGGGTATAGGCCTCTGTGTTACGCGCCTTGGTCAGCTCGTCATCGGCGCCGCCGTCGATATAGTCGAACACCGGCCAGGGCAGGCGGGCCTTTGCCAGCTGCCGGAAGTCGTCGATATTGTGGCAGTCGGAAAGGCGCATCACTGCATGTAAACGTCGCAGACGCTATCATCGCCGCTCTGCAAGCCGCGCCGCAGGGCCTCGACGCGCTGGGCGCTGGAGCCGTGAGTGAAGCTGGCTTCGACCGGGCGGCGGCCGGCGTTTTTCATCAGCGTATCGTCGCCGATCGAATGCGCGGCGGTCAGGCCTTCTTCCATGTCGCCCGGCTCGATCCGGTCCTTGTTGCGCGCGGCCCAGACCCCGGCATAGCAATCGGCCTGCAATTCCATCCGCACCTGCAGCTGGTTGGCACGGCGCGGGTTCTGCTGCTGGAGCGAGCGGATCTGGTCGGACAGGCCGGTGATCGTCTGGATATGGTGGCCATATTCGTGCGCGATCACGTAGGAGCGGGCAAAGTCACCCCCGGCGCCCAGCTTCTGGTCCATCTCGCGGTAGAAGTCAGTGTCGATGTAGATGCCGTTATCGCTCGGGCAATAAAACGGACCCATCGCACTTTGCGCGGTGCCGCAGCCCGACGAGCCGACTTGCGAGTAGAACCGCAATTTCGGTTGGCTGAACTGGATCCTGGCGGCAGCGAAGATCGGTTCCCAGGTCTGGTTGAGTGAGTAAAGCGTATCGCACGTGCCTTTACGCAGCGGATCGGCCATGCACACTTCGGTTTCGCTCTTGCCGCCCTGGCTGGGAGCTTCCTGCTGCTCGCTGGGCGCGCTTCCGCCCATCTGGCCGAGCATCTGCGCCGGATCGACGCCGAACACCGCCGCAGCGATCAGCACCAGCACCAGCGTGCCGCAGCCAACCTGGCCGCCGCGCCCGGGCATCCGCATCCGCCCGCCGCTCTGATCGCCCACATCGATGGCATTGGGATCGAAATCGTCGAGACGCATGGGCAACCCTCCAACCGCACTGGACAAAGCAGAGTCCAGCCGCAAAGGGCATGACCTATAACGGTTTCCTTGCAAGGTTGGAGTCGAGAATGTTCCTCAAAGGCAAGCGCGCATTGGTAACGGGTTCCACCTCGGGGATCGGTCTGGCGGTAGCCCGCGCGCTCCATGCCGAAGGGGCCGAAGTGGTGCTGTCGGGCTTTGGTGAAGCGGAGGTCATCGCGGCACTCTGCGCCGAACTGAACGCAGTCCACGTCCCCGC